>Ga0335074_10002856_pt1 | contig 23544 bp, 25 predicted proteins | sample Lox_Sample_23_FD_206715 | JGI IMG/M metagenome (GOLD analysis project Ga0335074, IMG submission 206715) | Soil microbial communities from Loxahatchee National Wildlife Refuge, Florida, United States - Lox_Sample_2.3 | ecosystem: Environmental > Terrestrial > Soil > Wetlands | place: USA...
CGGCCGCCCGCCGCCGATCTCCAGCCGCCTTTGGGCGCCGGCGCGCTCATCCGCTGGCTGCTGGCCAACGGTTACACGATGCTCCAGATCCGGACGATGTTTCCGGGATGGTTTCTGTCCGACCCCGCGCCCGGCGGCTGAACGGGGGATAGTGGCGCAAGCTTCTTCGCAACGCCGTCGAAGGTTTCAGCTTAAGGATTTCAGTCACGCTTCGGCATATCCGGCCCCGGTTCTATTCGACCTTTCGCGGTGCGGTGTAGATCGATCTCGACATCCATCCGTCGGGTCTTCACCTCGGGGGCGCGCGGAACTGACGACGCGCCGTCCCTATCCGAATAACCACTACGCCGCCTGCCGCAAGCGCGGGCTGAAGGCCATCGGCGGAATCCGAGACGAGTAAGAGCGATCGCCCGACGTATCCACGCCGAGAAGTACCATCATCGCAGTTACCTCGGTAAGTTCTCATTGTGTTACCGAAGATGGGTTATCTATCCACAAAGATTCATCAAGGACAAACGCGGATGCGTGATAAGATCGGGACCTGTTTCCCCGTGTTCCCGCTCTTACACTCTGAATGCTCAGGAAGGACGAACGATTCCGCGCGAACACAACGGTCCGTTCGTCTGTGGGACACGCTGAAAGCTGAATCGATTTGTCTGCGGCAGCCGTTACGGGCGCTCCGTGCAAGCCATGCGCCTATATGGCCGTCGCTTTAGGGGCCACTTTGGCTTGTAGAAAGCCATCAGCATAGTTATGCCTTGGAGGATGGTGTGCGCAAAGCGTATCTCGCTCTCGCCGGCATGTTCGTATTTCTTGTCTTCGATTTCCTGCACGCACAGACTACCCGGATCAATATCGAGGCTTCGCTTGGTTCTTCAATGGTGTTTGCGCAGAGCGGGACCAGCAACGCTCCAGGTCTTGGAAAATGGGCCAGCTCCGGCATGCGCCGGTTCATCGCTCTGCATTCGGAGTCGACGCCCGCCGCCTCGCAACAACCGGACGATGCCCGCCGGTTTGGACCAATTATTCTTGATCCCACCAAGGTCGCTGCGCTTCTGAACAAGAGACGAGCACATCTACCGGCCCCGTCAGCAACGTCTTCTGGCGCCCAGGGGAATACCAATAATGTTACGAACGTAGTTCTTGGGTTTGACGAGCTGTCTTGCGAGGACTACGTTGACAACTACTACGCAGGCGGCACAAGTACCGACGGAACGGGGCCAGGGCCAAACTACGGAATCTCGTTTTCCTCAAATACCTTAGTCGCGACCGACAACTCGCTTTGCCCTGACATTAATGCGACTAATGAACCATCCTTCCCCAACAGTATATTTTTCCTGAGCGGCAGCGCCGCCACCATGGATGTTCCTGCCGGATTCACGGGAGGCTTCTCTTTTTATTACGCGGCGCCGGTTCAAGGCGGATTCATTAATGTCTGGTCAGGGCCTGACGACACCGGAACCCTCCTCGCTACCTTGAATTTGCCTGTGACCCCGGGATGCCCTCAAACGCCCCAGTATTGTACGTGGAGCCCGATTGGGGTTTCTTTTCAAGGCACGGCTATGTCCGTGGATTTCGGTGGCACCGAAAACTATATCGCCTTCGACAACATTTCGCTGGGGACCGCCGTCGTGGTGAATCCCAACAAGGCAACTGGCGATCCATCGGACCAGCCCGGTGCTTGCGGCTGCGGCGACCCCATCGGTGTAGGCAACGGCAATCTGTACGAAAAGGTCACTGACTATCATACTGCCGGGGCAAATAGCCTCAGTTTCGACCGGTATTACAACAGCCTGGGCGATACCGGAAGCCTGGCAACGACCTTGGGAATCAAATGGCGCTCGACCTATGATCGTTATCTTCGCTTTGTCAGTTCTTCCGCGGTAACGGCCGAACGCGCCGATGGCCAAGAAGTGAATTTTAACCTCACCGGATCCACCTGGACTCCCGATAGTGACGTGGATTTGACGCTTGTGCAATCGGGAAGCACATGGGCATTGACGGATAAGGACGATACCGTTGAGACCTATTCGGCAATCAATGCGACCGAAGCTATTCTTCAATCCATCAAGTACCGCAACGGCTACACCCAGACTCTCGCGTACAACTCAAGCAATGCAGTGACGGCGGTGACCGATTCGTACAACCGGAGTCTGGACTTCACCTATCAAAGCGGCCTGCTCCAGACCGTGTCAACGCCGGATGGTCTTACCCTTACCTTCGGCTTCACGCCGGAGGGGACAGGCAATCTTCTCACTTCAGTCAGCTATTCCACGAGTCCGACGACCTCGCAAACTTATCTGTACGAAGATACATCCCTGCCAACCGCCCTCACCGGCATTGTCGATGAAGACGGCAACCGGTTCGCAACCTGGACCTATGACAGTTTTGGAAGAGCGCTAACCAGTCAACTGGGCAATGGCGCCAATCTGACAACCGTCGTCTACAACGACTCAGACGGCAGCCGTACGGTCACCAATGCCTTCGGCGTGGTCGACACCTACACATTCGCAACGTTGCAGGGCATCCCGAAGGTCACGCAGATCAGCCGCGCCGCGACGAGCACGACGGCGGCAGCGAGCGAGACTTTCACCTATGACAGCAACGGCTATCAGGCCAGCGCGACGGACTGGAATGGCAATCAGACCACCTATGTGAATGACGCCCACGGCGATCCAACCACCATAAATGAGGCCGTTGGCACAAGCGCTACGCGCACCACCACAATTGTCTATGATTCGACTTGGGTGCATCTGCCGGACAGTGTTACGACTGCCGGCCTCACGACCAGCTTCACCTATGACGGCAGCGGCGAGGTCCTGACCAAAACACTGACGGATACGACGACCGGGACGACGCCATATTCAACCAACGGGCAAGCCCGGACCTGGACCAACACGTGGTCCAATTTCCTGCTTGCTTCGGCTCAAACGCCGAATGGAGATACCACCAAATTCGGTTACGACGGCTCGGGTGCGCTTACATCCGTAACCGACGCTCTGGGACACGTAACCAACATCACCGCGCATACCGGCGGAGGATTGCCGGAAACCATCGTGGACCCAAATAATGTCACAACGACTCTAGCCTATGACCCGCGCCTTCGGCTCACCAGCAGCACCGTTAGCGGCTCGGGCGGGACCTATAAGACGAGTTGGGCGTATGACGCGGCGGGGAATCTCATCACCACGACATTGCCCGACAACTCGTACCTGACGAACGCGTACGATGCCGCGCACCGCCTCATCCAGGTAACGGACGCCCTCGGCAATTACACCAGCTACACACTGGATGCGCTCGGGGACCGGACGCAGACGAGCATTACCGGCAGCGGCGGAACGGTCACTTGGAAAGACTCTGGAACTTTCGACGCTCTCGGGCGATTGCTGGTGGATACCGCGGGCGCAGGCCAGACGACGACCCGAACCTTCGATCCCAACGGAAATGTGCTGACGGTCACGGATGGACTGGGCCATACCACGACCAATACCTATGACGCACTGAACCGCTTGAGCGCCACAACCGACGCCAACGGCGGAACGACCACGCCCGCCTACGATACCCACGACCGCGTCGTCAGCGTCACGGACGCCAACGGCAACGCGACCTCTTACGTTCGTGACGGGTTCGGAGACGTGATCCAGCAGACCAGTCCGGATTCCGGTGCGACTGTTTTTCATTACGACGGTGACGCGAATCTTACGAGCAAGACGGATGCGCTTGGCATCGTCACGGGCCAAACCTTCGATAAGCTCGATCGGCCCCTCACCACGACCTATCCCGCCGACACAGCCGAGAATGTTGCCTATACCTACGACCAGACCGGCGCCGGCTTCGCATTCGGGATCGGCAGGCTTACCAGCGTGACCGATGCGGCGGGATCGCTGACCCGCCAGTACGAGGAGCGCGGGAACCTCGCCAACGAGACGCGCGTCAACGGCACGACGACGCTTTCGACGAGCTACACCTACGATGGAGCGAGCCGGATTGCGTCCATGACTTACCCGGACGGCACTCTTGTGACCTATAAGCGCGACGCCGCGGGATACATCGGCAGCGTCAGCGCTCAGCTTCCCGGCGCAAGCGCCGCCACGACGATCGCGACGATGACTCATCTTCCCTTCGGCCCGATGAACGCCGTGACCTATGGCAACGGCGTTGCGGAAAGCTGGACGTATGACGACGATTACCGGGCGACCAAAATCACCGATGCGCTCTCCGGGACGGGCCTGCAAAACCTCACTTATGCTTACGACAAGGCGAACAACGTCACCGGCATTGCCGACGCGGTGAATCCGGCCAACAGTCAGACGCTCGGTTACGACGTGATCGACCGGCTCATCAGCGCCGCCAGCGGCACGGGCGGCTATGGCAGCTTCGCCTGGACATACGACAAGGTGGGCAATCGTCTGACGCAGTTGCAGGGCTCGACGACCACGACCTACGGTTACACCACTGGCACCAACCGCCTCGCCACCATCACAACCGGCACGACAGCCGGATCATTGAGAATGCCGTCAAGGCTTGAGCGGCGGGGCAGTCCGGGCGCTCCGGCCTTGCGCGCGCGGCTCGCGTCCCGGTCACTCCGCACCCCGTTAAGAACGGTGACGCCCAGTCTCCCCCGGCGCCCATCCGCGCAGCTCGCCGGAATCCTGGGATGGCCGATCCTGCTTGCCGGCATTGGGGTGATCATCCGGTTCCGCAGACGTCTGCTCAAGAGCCGCTGGCTCGCTATGCTTTCCATGGCGGTGATGCTCACCGGCATCGGAAGGCTACTGAATGGCTGCGGCGGCCACAGCTCGAATGGCAACTCCGGTCAATCCACGTCCACCGTTGCAACGCCCACGTTCTCACCGGCGGCCGGCGCCTACACCGCGATCCAGACGGTGACGATTTCCGACGCCACCGCCGGAGCCACGATTTACTACACCACCAACGGAACCACGCCGACCACTTCTTCGACGCAATACACCAGCAAGATCACCGTCGGCAGTACCGAGACCATCGAAGCTGTCGCGGTCGCCAGCGGATACACCAACAGCGCCGTCGCCACCGCGGCATACACCATCAATCTCCCGCAGGCCGCAATGCCGACGTTCTCGCCGGCGGGAGGCGCTTACACCGCGATCCAGACGGTGACGATTTCTGACACAACCTCTGGGGCGACGATTTACTACACCACCAACGGAACCACGCCGACCAGTTCTTCAACCCAATATTCCGGCCCAATTGCCGTCGGCGGCACCGAAACCATCGAAGCTGTCGCGGTCGCCAGCGGATACACCAACAGCGCAGTCGCTACCGCTTCATACACCATCAACCTTCCGCCGGCCGCGGCGCCAACGTTCTCGCCGGGTACCGGAACCTATGACGCAGACCAGACCGTGACGATCTCTGACACGACCACCGGGGCGGCGATCTACTACACCACCAATGGCAGCACGCCGACCACTTCTTCAACCCAATATTCCGGCTCGATCCCGGTTTCCTCGACCGAGACCATTGAAGCTATCGCTACCGCGAGCGGATACACAACCAGCGCCGTCTCCACGGCGACCTATACCCTCACCATCCCGACCGCCATCACAACAAACGCCAATGGCAACATCACCAGCATTCCGCCGGCCAACAGCACGGAATATGCCACCTTCACCTACAACAACGCCAACCGCCTCGCCTCCGTTACGGGCTCGCCGCTCGCCGCGACATTTGTCTATGACTGGGCCGGCCAGCGCTTCAGCAAGACCGACAACGGGTCCACACCTTCAATTTATAGCTACATGCAGGGTGGCACGCTCATCGCCGAAGACGACGGCGGAGCCACAACGGACTATGTCTATGCGGACGGTACGCCGATTGCTATTCTCCAGCCGGGAGCGCCTACTGTCGCCAATCAAGTGAACTACATCGTGGCCGATAGGCTCGGTACGCCGCAGGTTGTCAGCAATAGCAGCGGCTCTCCTGTCTGGAACACCACCTATCAGCCGTTCGGAACGACCGGCGTCATCAACGCGTCGCTCAACCAAGGCCTGCGCTTTCCAGGGCAGTATTTTGACGCCGAGACCGGCTTCACCTACAACCTCAATCGCGATTACATGACTAATGCTGGGAGGTATTTGGAAACTGACCCTACCGGCCTCATCGGAGGCCTGAACACTTATGCCTATGTGTTAGATAGCCCATTGACCGGTGTCGATCCGACGGGCCTATGCGAATCCGAGCCAGAGAAATGTGAAAATCTGGCTGCGCAGATAGAGAACGTGCGAAATGAACTCGCAAAGCGAGAGAGCGATTTAATACAAGATAAGTTAAATCTGCCATTAACTGGACCGATGTCAATTGCCGGCCACCAACAACAATTCCGTGACAAACAAACTCAACTTAGAAACTTGCTTGACGATTACAACTCCAATGGGTGTGGCCCCGGTTATCCTATTCCATCCGATGCTTGGGTTTATGCCACCATGCCCACTCCTTCTCCCGGTGAGAATTCGAATTCACAGTTTCAACCTCCAGACTATCTGCCAGTTCAACCTACCAATCGTAACCCACTTTGGTGGATTATACCTTTTCTGTTCCCATGGCCCGGAAACCCAGTGTATGGCGGGGCATGAATTCATTGAGCGCCTCCTTTCGATTGTTGTAAGAGAACGATACGTTGCCTCTATAAGGCATTTGGTGGTACAAGAATCATCTGGAGGAGTTGTACGTCTGACAAACGTTGTGCCGCTATGGCGGGCCTAGGAACTCGACAAGTCACGATGTGACGACGCTCGTATCGAACTATTGTATGTCGAACGTCGCAGTGCTCAGACTTCGTGGTTGTGTAATGGCCATGGGATCACTGCTGAGATAATGCTTAGTTCAATCCCGCTTGGCGTTACAAAATCACATTGTGCAGGTACTCGGTGAAGCTTAAAACCCATGACAGCGACCATGAAAGATGACACAAATGCGAGCAGATTGGAAAACCTCGCGCGGGCATGGGTTGAGCGATATGAAATAATTGGTAGACTCGGTAGTGGAGATAATGCTGCAAAGATTCTCTTCTGGGCTTACGAAGAAGTTGATCGTATCTGCGAAGACGCACCCAAACGCGCACTGCTCCTGATCGAAGAGATTCTCCATATAACGAATAACGAATTTGTATTAGCAAATCTTGCGGCAGGGCCGCTCGAGACACTCTTAGCTCGTCACGGGAATGCGGTTATCTCAGAGGTGGAAGAGCGTGCGGCTGTGGATAGCCGCTTTCGGTCGCTGTTAGTAAATGTTATGCAAAATTTGATGGACGATGAATTGTGGCAGAGAGTGCTACGGGCATCCACGAACTCAGGGCATCGTACCTGATCGGCGATGGGTTACCCTCAGAAACGTTGCTCAGTGAGGCGAATCGAATCGAGACGCCGAGCATTAATGATCGAGAATGGACGACAACATTCGCGTCAAGAGCCGTACCCACGAATAATCGGCGGCGTATTTTCGCCTTTGGTGTTTCGGTGACGCCCACTATGTCACTACTGTTAGGTCCTGGTGCTCGTTGGTGATCTGGACCTTCGTGAATTCTAGACGACCCAGTCTGCCCGATGCATTGACGTGGTAAAGCAGGCCGAACACGTCCGGTTCCGGAAGTCGGGTATGGACTAAGCCGATGTTCGAGATGGTGCCGGAATTCGGGAACGTCTTCCGCTTCCTTACGGATTGACTGCCGGCGTCGATGGAGCGCCGGATTCATACCTGGGTATTCTCTTTGCCTCTTTCCTGCCACGCGGTTTCCTTCGGCGGGCGGCACGCGCTGCCGCAGACTCGCCTTTCCCGGCGCTGCCGCCGGCTGGGTCAAAACAGGGTTAGCCCATGCGGGGAGGGGTACTCCGAAGAGTACGCATGGCAATTTTGGGCTTACCCGAAGCGAGGCGCTGCTCCGGTAGCCGCATTGTCTCATACGGGCAACACAAATCGATAATGGAAAAATCAAAAAGTACACTCCAACCGAGTGACCGGGATGCGCTATCAACCGAAGCCGTTCCGTGAATCCAGCAGTTTCTCAAATCGCCGCCGAACGGCAAGACCGTCGCTTAGTTCCGACTTTCCCGGCGCCGCTTCTTTCGCGAATCGCGCGCGCAGGTCTCATAAGACCGCACCAACTTTTTTGGAGGTATTGCAAGAATAACAGTCTCTGGCACACCGATAGGCCCAATCCCCGTCGGGGCGCTACAGAATAGCATCAGCGGTCGGGCCGCCGCAGAACTTGCAGGGAGGCGAGGAATCGGGAGGCTTGCGCCCGCAGGTCGCCGCCGCTTCCATATTCTGCCGGACGAACTCGGCGAGTTCTTCGCGGCAGGGGCGCAATCCGCGCTTGCTAAGCTGCCAGCCGCGTTCGTTGCGCATGTGAAGTTCCTTGCACACCCTGCATCGCTTGCCGATCGGAACCGGACGGGTCATCGCTCGATTGTGACTCCGGAGATGCGCGGCCTCTCAAGATTCGCGGTTACGAGGTTGTATCCGTGCCTCGCCTTCCGCGCAGCGCAGCCCGCTCGCCTGGTCGGCGATCTGGAGATCGCATCCTCGACGGCGAGCAGGTTTTGGCATCGCGACGCATTCGCCCTATTCCCGGGACCTGGGTGGCCACGACAGCGCGTCCTCGCCGAGCGCGGTTTCGACAATTCGCTTAAAGGCGTCCGCGCGGTTGAAATCGATGATATCAACGGAATCATGTTTCCTGACGCAGTTTCGCTCCAGAGCAACCGCATCCCGGATGATGCCCATGATCCGTTCATAGGCGGCGATCTTTTCCGCGTCGGTCATGGGCCGATTGTAATGCTGCCGGCAATAGAAAAGCGCGCGGCCGGACCGGCATCCCTTGCCGCTCGCGCGCCGACGTCCGGCATACGTGCGTGTGGCGTCTCTTTTCAAACTCCGGCAGCTTGGTATGGTGATGCTCCCACCACCCGGACGGAGACCCGCCATGCCACAGCCCAACCCCGCTTCCCCGAAATCCCGCGCGACGACTGAACCGGTACGCGCGCCGGTCGATAAATTCACCGACGGCAATATTCAGGTCAGCATCTGGGAGAACAGCGGGCCCAAGGGCGCATTCCGCACCGCAACCCTTCAGCTCCGCTACAGGGACGCGAAGAGGGGATGGCAGACCGACACCAGCTACGGCTCAGCGGATTTGCAACATCTCGAAAGCGCGGCGCGCGAAGCCCGCACGCGCATCGAGAATTGGCATCAACGCAATTCTGCGAGCCCCGGCCCGAACACCGGCGGGTAAAGTGCTGGGGAGACCGATCGGTCAGCCCGGATCGCGCCAGAAGGCATAGACCCTTGCCGATTGGCCGCGCCGGTTTTCGGCGACATCGAGATATTCGTAAAGGCCGTGCTCCTGGCGGGAGGGCGCGAGGGTTTTTACAAGAGCCGCAGGCTTTTGCAGCGTACTTTCGTAGACCCGCAGCCAGCTTGGGGCCGGTCCCTTGAATATGAGGTGAACCGTGCAGCGGCGCACCCGCTTCTGGGCGAAGGACAGCGTCGAGGTGTAATAGCCGAATCCGGGGGTAATGCAGCCGGGCAGGGTGCATTTCAGCAGGAGCCCGAAAGGCTGGTTGGCGGATAGCGGCTCCAGGAACGGCACCGCGATTTTCTTCGAGAGGCCTTCGGTGCCGACCAGCACCGGCCGGATCGCGTGGGTCATGTCCGGATCGTGCCCGAGATCGAAGGCGACGCAATCGAGATCCTTGAAGGCAACGTTGTTTTCGGTGTCGATGCTGAATTCCATCTCGGACGCGCTGTCCGATCGGCAATAGCCGGAATACTTCCAGGTGATTTCCAGATCGCCGTCCTCGATGCGCGCCGTATGGTGCGCCTCCTGAATGACAAAAGTCCGATTCACGCGCCGACGCAGATTGGCGATATTGAGGGAATCGATGCTGCGGCCTTCGATCACCGTCGAAGCGGCATCGAGCGCGAGGCGCTGTTTCCGCGCGTAGAGGACGACCAGTATCGCGAGGCAGACGACAAGCAGGCTGGTGAGGAGCAGGCAGGCGCGAGACTGGAGCAGGGCAAGGAGGCTGATGGCCGTCCCCACGATGGTGGCGAGGGCGGCCAGGGTTTCAAGGGGAAATTGCATGGAGGAGGTTAGCGAGCCGACGCGATCACTGTGCCGGCCCGCGCATGACGTGGGTTACGTGCGCGGAGACTGCGGACAACCGCCGCCCCCGCCACCGCCGCCGCCGGAGAGCGCTTTGCGGATATGCACTGCGGGCCTCCTTTCCGATTCCCGGGGAATCTGAGTCCGGATGTTGCCAACTCTGGGTTAAAACATCCAATGAAAGAGTGTATACACTAAATATAGCGCATAGACAAATTCCATGCTGGACGAATGGAGACTACATCGTCCGTCCGGCTCGGAGAGCGTGTCAGAAAGTTCAGACGGGAAAAGGGTTGGCGGCAAATCGATCTCGCCGAACATTCGGGTGTTCATGAGGTTCACATTTCGGACATCGAGCGCGGCGCCCGCGAGATCTGCCTCAACAATCTCGTGGCTCTCGCGAAGGGCCTCGGCATTTCCGTTTCGGAACTCGTCAAAGACATCGACGCATGAATTCCCGCACGATGGCCGCGTTGCTTTTCGATCGACTTCGGAAGCGGCTGGGAACTCGCGGATTCCGATGAATGGAGAAAGTCAGCCTCAACGTTGACGCGCGCCGGCACCAAATCCTGAACACATTTGTAATCGTCATTTCGCGCCGCGCAAGTAAAAAGCCTTTGGCCACAGCACAGGAGCCCGAAATCGAACGGTGTATCAGGCGCAATCAGGTGCATTGAGAGCGACGGATGTAAAACGCGATAGCTTGTTTCACAAGCGACAAAGTTTCGGGACGATTTGCCGAACCGCTAAAAGCGAGGCCTTGCGCGTCCCGAAAGCCTGTCTCAAAATGAACCCATGAAAAAAGCCTATCCGAGCCGGAAAAAGAGCCGCTGGGAACACGCTCTCCGGCGCCCTTTGCGGGGACTCACATTCGAGACGCTCGAACTGATGCGGATCGATCTCTTCGAGTTTCTCGATGTGCTGACCACGAGCCCTTACGACAACCGGAAGTCAATCGACAGCCGCGGCAAGGATATCCGGCGCGTCGCCACGCGGCTCGCGGAGCTCACGACCCGACGGTCGCGCGCCTTGCGCTTTGCGCTCAAAGCCGGACGCGTGGAATATGCATGGGAGACCGAGGACAGAGAGCGTGGTTCCCGGAAATCCGCGCCGCCGCCAAGTCTGATGTGGGACGAGGCGCAACGGTTCTGGAAGAACGTCCAGTGAAGATACTCCCCGGCGCCGCCGGCGGGCTTCGAAGAGCCCGGAACGATTGGTCCTGATAACAGATTTTATCGATAATGACGCCTGAGGCGGCCGTCGCTAGCCCAAGAGCTTACTAGCAACCTTCCGACCTTTTCTATAGAACAGCCGGAACTGTTCCCCGACTAATTTCGCACATTGACCGGCACTCTTTTCGATGGTTTTATGGTGCATTGAGTCACTACTGTCCTTGAACATTAAGTGATAGAAGGCACTCCAAAAGATTGCGGCATCGTCGAAATTGATTGTGCCGGCTGGGCCGAGGACAGACAGACATGTACTTTTAGATAGAAGCGCTTCGGCAAAGCCGTCGTCCGCGGCCAAGCATGTCGAGAGGAACACGCGACGTTTATTTACGTGTGGTGCGAGAATCTTTGCAAACTCCAAAGCGGGGATCATATCCGTCGTTGTATGGAATTCTCCCGTGTATCCGTGACAGGATACATGCAAATAACGATGTACCGAATTCCCGAACTCTTTCACAAAAGCTTCAAGCTCTTTTCGCGTTCTTAGATATGTGTATTCTGTTCGCTTGCCCGACAGCCCGAGTGTGCGCGAGATGATTTCGCCTTCCTTGCGGCGATTCTCATCAGAGAATTCCAGACTTTCTACGATCCAGACTGTTGCCTTTGTGACTTTCGCCATTTTCCTCCCCCCAACATGTTCACAGCGGTATAACGCCGTCGTATCCCGATCCGCCTCAATTCTCCGCGCTAATGTCATCGCGACAATGCAACAGCCCGTCGTTTTGTCATTCTGGGTTCAGCTCCTGGGCTAACACTCTCTTTCAGATCACAATCCTCTCCACCTCATCGAGCGAGACCTCGTCGTCTCTTCGATCATAGAGTCCTGTTGTGCGGGCCGATTCGTGGTTTGCCATTTGCTGCGCAATTTCTCGCCGGCCGCCGTTGCGCAGGTATTCCGTGATGCCGGTTGCGCGGAAGGAATGGTTACCGATCTTCGTCCCGATCCCGGCTTCGATCGCTCGGCGACGGATCATACGGTAAGCGTCGGCCTGGCTCATCGAGCGCTTCGAAAGAAGTCCGGTTCGGCCTTGGACCGTAGGGAAGAGAGTGTTCTTCGGGTTACCGCCGATCCCGGCACCGTCGATGTAGACGTGCAGGTAGGCGTCGAGATTGTGGTGGCAGGGCATCTCGTGGCGTTTACCACCTTTTTCATGCAGGCGGACCCAGGTGCGCCTTTTCTGAGTGTAGACATCCTCAACTTTCATCCCAAGCGCCGCGCCGACACGGGCGAATGTATAGATCATCAGGGCGATTAGAGCCCGATCCCGAAGTCCTACATGAGAAGAGGGACTGATCGAGTCCAACAGCTTGCGGGCCTCTTCGGCTGACAGGACTGCGGTTTTGCCTTTCTTGACGGAATGTTTCGGGCCGCGGACGGGGCTGGCGGGGTTGACGGCGATTACTTGGCCGACCACCAGCCAATCAAAGAGCATCCTGATGGCCGCGAGATGCTGCTTCACGGATGGCGCCGCCAAACGCTTCTGCAGGGCCTCTATATAGGCCGCGACATGCACCGGCTCGATATCCCGCAGCTCGTGGATTTCGGCTGCCTCACACCAATTGGCAAATTCGACCGCCGCGCGCGCATAGGCCCGCCGGGTATGCGGATTGCGGATATTGGCGGTGAAGAATTCGATGAAACGCTTGGCGGCGTCCTTATCGGGTGCAAACAGCGCCGGCAGCTCCAGGGAGCCGGAAACGACCCTTGATACAGCCCCGGCCATCTCTTTCCCCCACCGCCCGTTCGTGAATGATAACGTCCTTTATCATGCACAAATCCGGCCGACAGGAAAGGGGATATTTCGTCTCAAAAAGGATAGAATGGCGCGGAGGAAGAAAAACATGTTCGGGTCAGCTGCGCCTATGCAGATCGAAAAAAACGTTGCGACAATTGCACGCGATGCAGGTGATTACCGCATTGTCGTGACCATCGAGCACCGAGGAGCCGAGACTATTACACAGAAGGAGGCGGAAATTGTGCTTACCAAGGAAGCGCCCCTGCTGTTTACGCAGAGGATAAGCTTCGGCGGCTAGTCGCAAAAGTGGGGTTGAACCCGTGCGCGAACGCCCGTCTCTTTCCCTGTCCCGTTTTTTGGGGATAATGTAAGCATGAAAAAGAGGGGGGAAAGCATGGAAGACTACCAAATTAAGTCAGACGGGCATGGTTCTCTTGGTATTTCCGCGCAGACCGAACGCGCCCAAACGAGAGCTGTAGGGCCGCCAGTTACGAGCGATTTAACGCTTGTCTTTAGGGCACGAGCCGACGCAATCGAATTTGTGAGAGCCGGGGAAGCCCAAGGCTTTACGTTCGCAGGGAAAGAACTTCTCGGCATATAGAGGTGATTGCGAATGGGCGTGTGGTGGTCATGGGTTCCCGGCTTACGCGGTGTGGCGCTCAACAAGTGCCGCCGTGAAGCCCTCTCAGACATTACCGGTGAACGACTATTCGTTGAGCGAATGGCACAACGTCAACGTCCTCCAGGCGAAGGTGTTGACGAGAAACGTGACGAGATTCTGAATAAGCTCGACGAAATCCTTGCCGCCGCCGCAAAGACCAACGACATAGACGAGCTTGACGACTTGACCGCTGACGCAGAGTTACAGGGGTTATTCGCCGCCTATCTTTGCCCCGTTGCAGAAATCAAAATGGAAGGAGATTTGGTTCTCGATCAAATCGATGGTTGGGGCATCCCGAATTCTTCGACAGCTACGGTGCGGAGAATTTGGCAAGAAGTTTCTCAGAACCTTAAGACCTCGCCTACGGATGAAACCCAAATTCAGCAGGCGCGGGGCGCTTTATACGCACTGTTTGCTGAACGGGATGCATGGGGAGACTTCCTCGATGACCATGACGACGAAACACCTCCGATGTGGCTACTCTTTCTGGTTGTTATTGGTTCCCTCGTTGCTGCGGTTTTTGCGATGTACTATGCGCACTCATTTTCTTTCCTTCTCATGCTTGGCATCCTAGCTGCCGGTGCGGCAGGAAGCTGCGCCAGCGTTATGTCAAAAAGGACAACCATTGAAGATCGTCTGTCCCACAAGATCGATGTTTCTGGTGGAAGAGTGTGGATCAGGATTGCTACCGGCCTTATCGGTACGGTCATAGGTTGCGCGTTGCTTGCATGGATTCCTCTGTCCATTGAGAAGAAAAGCTTTGAAGAATTAGTCAAGGCCTGCACAACAGCCCCTTGTACAGCACCGGATGCCAATGCCTGCACGACCGTCAATATGCTAATCATCATAGGCATTTCAACTCTGTTGGGGTTCAGTGAACGTACATTGCCATTTTTCGAGCACCGGCTTTTTGGCAAGGCCGAGGCCGGTTTGCCTCCGTCATCAAACAGGCGCAAGGTAAAGGTATAGAAACCTTTTCAGGGCCTGGACTCATCCCGCGACGAGCGGGATAATGAATCAGCAGGGATAACGAAATGCCGCAGCAGGAACTGTTTTTCGAGCAGACCACGGGCGACCGACGCATCCAGGTTCTGAAAACCTACGATCCCGCGTATGCCCGCGAAGTGTTCGACGAGATGGACGGTGACGCACAGGCCCTCCTCTGGAAATCGCTCGACATTGAGCGGAATTACGACGTTGCCGACCTGCCTGCTCCAACAGACACGGACCGCGCCGATTTTCTCTGGGAGGAACTGATGGATTCCGCGAGAGAAGATGTTCGGCAAAGCCCCAACTTGCGTTCGTTTTTCGTGGTGAACGAAATCCAAGGCACAGCGCCGCAGAGTCTCTACGTTTCCGCCGACTGGCCCAGCGCTGAGAGTTTTGCAAAGGATCTTCTGGCGAAAGCCGGTTAGCAGCTAATTAGGCCTCGGCGTCCTCGTCCTCGTCATCTTTCTGTTCAGTGGCCTTCACCTCGGCCGGTTTCTTCGGTTTGGCAACCTTGCCCGTTTCATAAAACGTCTTTAGCGCTTCCTCGTATTTTTCCGCTGCAATCGGATTGTCCCCGAGCTTCTCTGCGAACTTTCGCCCAGGGTGGATCACATCCCACGGAGAGCGGTACTGATCCTTGCGCCGCACTCCGGGGTCCTTGTTTCCGAAACCGTCGATGACGCGATTCCAGACGGGCTGAAACTGTTCGATCAGCATGTTTTCGCCGAGGGGTATGAATATCTCGTCGACAACCAAGGCACGGTATTTGAAGTCGCCGATCTTGAGATTCTTGGCCTGCTTGATGGAGTCATGATGCTGCCCCAGGCGATCGCGCAGCGCGTTGCCCTTGCTCGCGCTGTCGTCATCCGCGAAGCCACCCTTGCGACCGCCCTTCGGGATCGCCTTCCCGATGTAGATGGGCTGATTGAATTGGCCATCCTTGTTTTTTGCGGCGATGGGCTTATACAACGGCGAGTCTCCCGTGTAATAGATGATGTATACCCCCGCCCCGCCGAGATCGTCCGTTTCAGACAAGGGCTTCGGAGCCAGGTCGAGAATAGCGCGCGCAATGCTTTCGGCCAGATTCCTTTTCTGGAGCGGATTGTACGGCCTCTTGTGTGTCGCCAACGTCTCGTCCTCTGTCACCAGGGTTCTCCGTAAGCACAGCTTTCGGCAAATTCATCAATCGACATAGGCTAGAGGTCCTCCACGAGGACACTCTTATCGAATACAACATGCAACAATGTTTGCAGTCGGATTTTTACCGCATATGCGTCGTTTGTGGATTGAGCATATCTGTCGAACTCAATAAGTTCCGGATCGCCACTCTGACCAGCTTCGACCAGGGTGCGATTCTGCAAACGTTGTTGTTCGAAAGCATCCAGCTTGATGCGCTGAATTTCCTGAGTCCATCCCTCCGCGCGCGCGATGCGGAAGAGATGAAAGTAGAGTATTACCGCGCCTACTTGACGTAAGAGTTTGTCCTTGTCGGTGAAAACAGCGGTCATGTCCGAGAGGATGTCGGATGCTGTCTGGTAAAACGGCAACGTTGCGTCGCGCGACGCCTTCCCGGCCCAATTGACAACATATTGATCGAGGGTCCGTTTCTTAGTGTCGTCCACTTTCTTGGTTTCGGCGAACATCAAGAATTTCGCCGCCAAGTCGTAATGGCGATACCGCGTATTTCCGAAGGGTAGTTTTTGCAGGAAAAAGGCGGTCTGCGCCAGTTGCTTGATAGCGTGAGGAACCGGCCCTCCCTTGGCATTCCGCTTTTCCGCAGCACTCAAAGGAACGGCCTCGTTCAGTCGAGAAAACATATCTTCGATAATTTCGATATCCGGTGTCTCGATCGTAACGACCGTTAGAGGGTAGCTATCCAGCGCATTGCGCAAATCGGGAAAGGATTTTCCTAATTCAGAGTAGGTCATCCCCTCCGCTGTTAACGTTGGGTCCCAGAGACATTCGAAATCCTTAGAGAGCGCGAATTTGCCCTCGATGAATCCCCAAATCGCCTCCAAGCGCTGCTTTCCATCGATGATTGCGTATTCGTATTGCACGCCATCAATAACCAACGGTGTTGGAAACTTGTGGAAGTACAGCTTCGGCACGTCAAAGCCGTTGAGGATTGTATCAATCAGAAGCTGCTGCTTCTCTTCCGTCCATATGTCACTCGACCGTTGATATTCAGGTTCCGTCTGAATAGTCGAGCGGATGCGATATAAACGCCAGGCGCTGTTATCAGGTTCACTGAGACGTGAAAGACGGAATGGTCTCACAACAGCACCTCCTTGGCCACGGCTGCGACCCGGTCAAGGTCGGGGAAAAGCGTGAGTTCGGTGAACCTCAGCAGCTTAAGTTCTTCTTTGAATGTCGGTTTCGCCGCAGCGGGAATGATGAGTCTCCAAACGTGTTGGCGCGCGCCAACCTCCTCAATAGGTTGTGAGCCGCGGTCCGAAATAGTGAAGTTCCCCAATTGCGCCGCCATTCTCGGCGACGTGCGAGGGCCCGTCGCCGCGACAGGATTTTGCGCCAATCCTGAATCTTGACGATCCGGCAGCCAGCTATTGAGAACGTCGTCCTTTCCAAATCCGGGCAATTCCGTTTCAAGCCTTCCGCGGAACCGCGCTTCGCGATTGAGCGACAGCGGAGCCAAGCACCAAAAGGCTCCATCTGCGGCAACGTCATCTGGGTCTGTGGAGCTGACCGCAAACCACAGCGCCGCCAATGGCGATTCCGACCAATCAAGAAGCCTCGTTGGAACGCGGTGGTGCTGCATAAGAAAAATCCATTCCCAATCATCGCGCGGCACATCATCGGACAAATGCGGCACCGCAAGCTGGATGAACCGCTTGATGACCTCGGTTTCCTTGGGAAGATTGGCGGCATTGCGCGCCAGGGAAGGAACAAGCGACCAAGCGCTTTGCGCGTGTCCCCGAAACCATAGAGTTTCACGCGCGACACTCACGTCGCGTAACGCGGTTAACAGTTCACTTATCGATTGGACATTCCTGTCGGCATGACGCATTAGCTTTCGCTCCCCCGACCCGCACTGCCGTGATCTTCGAGTGTTTGCGCGACTGAGCGCGCCACCGTCTCGGCCAAGCGAACCGGAACCGCGTTACCAAGCTGCCGCATCGCCTCTGTCCATGCTCCTCGAAAGGAGTAGTTGTCGGGGAAGGTCTGAAGACGCGCGGCCTCGCGCACGGTGAAATACCTGACAGTTCCGTCCACACGCGCGAGCATGTTCTCGCCACCCGGAACGCCATGATCTCCGGCCTTCAGCGTCTTCGCGGGCTCGTCAAAGGGGCTTCCCGTATGGCCTGGATAGGAGCGCGCCCCCGGATTGAAGGCATGGTTCAGAAATCCGTTCCGCGTTTTTTTCTCGGGGTCGGGCAGATCGCCAATGGCGTCCCTCACGGTAAGCCACGGCAATTTGCTTGCGTCGAATAAATAATCTCCGCGCAGCCGCTCGACGCGGGCCGCGATCTTCTTCGTCAAGTCGGGACGCTCGCGCTTCGACACCTTATGCCGGTCCCAATATTCGCCGGTCACCCACTTCGAGCGCAACAGCGCGTCCTCCGCGTGGTCGCCCTCGGGAAAGCTCCATTGCACGCCGAGATCGGATCTGAAGCCCACCATGAAGACGCGTTCGCGGCGCTGCGGCACGCCATAGTCCGCAGCATTCAAGACACGAAAGACAACGTTATATTCGGTTCGCGCACGGTGCGATGTGTGGTGTTTCTCCAGACGCTTGCGGTGCTCGCGCCAGCTTTCGCCCTCGCGGCGCGCAAAACTCGGATGCGTCATTTGCAGCAGGATGTACTCGAAATAGTCGGCGAAGGATTCCCGCAGCAGGCCTTTGACGTTCTCGAAGATAAAAGCCCGCGGCCGCAATTCGCGCACAGCGCGCACCGCTTCGGGGAACATGTCCCGCCTGTCGTTGTATCCGCGGTGCTTGCCGCCGAGAGAAAATGGCTGGCAGGGCGGCCCGCCCGACACAACCATGACGTTGTTCAGATCGCCATAATCGAACTCGCGCACATCGCCCTCGAAAAGAGGCCACTCCTCGACGGACCGCAGATGCTGGCGCTGATTTTCGCGGAACGTCTCGCAGGCGTCGTGGTCCCACTCAAGCACCGCCGCGTGATGAAAACCCGCGTTCGACATTCCCATCGCGAGGCCCCCCGCTCCCGCGAACAATTCCACGCTACGCATCGAGAAACCTCCTTATCCGATCCGCCAGGCGAGCGGGCCGATTTAACTGACACTCCCAAATCGTCAAAACCTTCCACCCCGTCCTCTGAAGCTGCCGCTTATTTCTCTCATCCCGTTTCCGGTTGCCTTCGAGCTTCGGCAGCCAGAAGTCCAGGCGCGATTTTGGAAGGCGCGCCAGCGCGCACCCCGCGTGCCGATGCCAGAAACAGCCGTGGACGAAAATGACTTTCGCGCGTTTGCGGAAAACGATGTCCGGATGCCCCGGTAAATCCCTAGCGTGAAGGCGATACCGGTAGCCGAGGGCGTACACCATCTTGCGGACGAGCATCTCCGGGCGGGTGTCCGTTGAGCGGACGCGCGCCATGATCTCGGATCGCTCGGCCCTCGAAAGATTGTCCACACGCCCCTACTCCCCCCCTGGCGCCGCGAACAGCGGCCATTTCTCGGCGATGTACCTTTCCGCTGCCTCCCGCACAACCCACGCCAACGACACTTTCTTTTCCTTGGCGATCCCCTCAAGCGTCTCGTAGACCTCGTGAGGAAAACTGATCGACGCGCGCACGACCGCCGCGTCGGTCCTCTTCGCGCTCTTTCCGGCGCTCCTTTTCGCTCTCACGAACGGATCTCCAAGACTTTCACCACCTTACACCACGATGGTGAACGGTCAAGCGCGCGCACCGCGCACCGTTTATCAAGACAGGAATCAGGATAGTACCTAGCCGCTCTTAAACCGCTCTGGAATACAGGGTTCAGATTGTTGAAATCGCGTCCCATCCCGATCCGGCAGCGGGTTTCCCATTCCGGTGCAGTTCAGGGGACGCGCATGGTCAAAGCCCCTTTTTCCTGCCGCCCCTGCTCCGCGCCTTCGTCTCCGTAACCACGCGTTCAGTAACGCGCGAGCGCAAACCTAAGCGCCCGAGGCTGGCAAATCTGGAGGCTGAGGTGGACTCGGCGGTTGAACGGCCATAATTCTCGGCATGAGATGAGCGTATGGATGCGGCAGGTCGAGATAGAGCTGTTGCGTGATTTCCGCGAATTCCCAGAGATTGCCAAGCCGGACGCGCGCGGGCTCGATCAATGTTGCGTGGCGTCCGCCGCCATCAGGACCACGCGACGTTCACGTCGAGGAACGAACTTGAACTCGCGCTCGTAAAGGTCCTTATAGAGATGGAACATATTTGTGCCCAGCGGGATGTCCGGATCGTATGGGCCACCCTTCGTGAAGAAGGCGTCGAGGGGAAGAAGGCGCGGGCGGCCGAAATCAAGATCGCTGACTGTTAGACCAATCTCTTGCGCCAACCCGTCATGAGCCTCTACGAATACATCGGGCTCAAAAAAATCAATGTAGCCTTTTGCGATTTCAACCGGATCGGGATCTGGAAGCGGATGTCGCTCTTTCCACGCGTCAGGCAAAGTCGTGCTTACGGGGATAATCGGATTGTAAACACCGCCCCAGAGGCAGGTGCATGTATGGAAGATGCGGCGCAGAGATTCCATGTCGTCGGGCCTCACGAGGAAGCCGATACGGGTTGGGCGCAACGTCAGCGAGGCAGAGAGTGTGATCATCGGGCCGTTTCCATTGTTCACATTCATTAATCCTAAGCCAGAACTGACACAATGCCGGATGCCGCCGCCAGTAATACCGACCCGGCAGTCCACAACGCCGCTTTCGCGTTCAGTTCAGCCACGCGCGCACTTGCCTGGAGCATCCCTGCGATCCACCCCTCCTGCGAGCCTTCCCGCTCGCCGGGCTCCACAAGCCCGAAAGCTCCTTGGGGCCAGATCGGGTCAATCGGAACCTTGCTTGACCGATACCAGTAAGTCGCCGCGACCACGCCGGTAATGCACGCGAGAACGGCCAGTCCAATCCCTAACACCTTCATGCTTGCTCTCCTCAGTCGCTTTCGTTGTTTGTATCACTCAACGCTTCTCATATTCCTCTCTTTCCTGCCGCCCCGTGACATGGCGGGGCATCGGCACATTGGCCAGCGCCGCTTGCTGTCAATAACGCTGTTTTGGCTCCCCCCTGCCCGTGCCGGTCACGGTCCCCCCAAAAAGCTATGACAGCCGCGCTCGGTTGCGCTGGCCCGCAGGCCTCTTTCACCCCCGCCATCGGGGGCAGCTCACACGGAAAGAGGCACAATATGACGACATCGCAAGCGAACACGGCCACGCACGCGCGCCGCCCGGACAGCGGGGCCGCCCGCGATCCGATGCAGGAATTCGCGAACCGCATCGTGGCCGAACTTGAGAACGGCGTGAAGCCGTGGGTCTGGCCGTGGGACCCTGAGAAGGCCGGCGGGCCGCAGGCGCCCTTCAATCCCGTCACGGGGAAGCGCTACCACGGCATCAATGTCCTGATCCTCGGCATGGACATGCGCGCCTTCCAGACCGGCGATCCGCGCTGGATGACCTACCAGCAGGCGCGGGGAAAAAACTGGCAGGTGCGCAAGGGCGAACGCTCGACCACGATCTTCTTTACCAAGCCTTACGAGGTCGAGGATGAAGGCGCCGAAGACGGCACGAAGACCATCCGCGTCCTGAAGCATTACGCAGTGTTTCATGCGTCGCAGATCGACGGCGTTCCGGCCTACAAGGCTCCCGCGGTCGACGAAGCGCCGTGGACGCGCCCCGAAGCGTCGGAAATCATCCTCCGGAACAGCGGCGCCGTGGTCCGCATCGGCGGCGATCGTGCGTTTTACTCACCCTCGACCGATCACATCCAGCTTCCGCCGGATTTCGCGTTCAACGGTCCGGAAGAATTCGCGGCGACGGCGCTCCATGAACTCGCGCATTGGACGGGCCATCCCTCCCGACTCAACCGCGATCTTCGGAACCGCTTCGGCTCCGCGGCCTATGCGATGGAAGAGCTACGCGCCGAGCTGGCATCGGCGTTCGTGGCGAATGAACTCGGCATCCCGACCGACATTCCTCATCACGCCAGCTACATCGCCAACTGGATCAAGCCGCTGAAAGACGATAAGCGCGAAATCTTCCGCGCCGCGGCTGACGCGCAGCGTATCGCCAGCATGGAACTCGGTTTCCACCCTGACTATGCGGCTCAGGTGCAGGAGCAGCTCGCCGCCGTTCCGCGCTGAACGCCTAGAACGGTTTTCCTCGGGCATATTCGCCTTTCATTGGTCCGCGCTATTCCCGGGGGCCAGCGGCATCCGGAAACTCTAGCAATTAACTCACGGCGCCGAAGTGTACAATTGGAAGCGCCTGAATCCAGAGCTTTTCTTCGATATTCTGATAAGATAATCTCCTTCTCGATTCTTCACTTAGAGAAAGCGTGGGGTAATGCATCTTGCGGCGTTGCGAATCCAGAATTTTCGGAGACTGAAGAACGTCCTGCTCGATCTCGCGGACGACATATCCATTCTGGTCGGATCAAACAACAGCGGCAAAACAGCAACTGCTCACGCGCTACAACTTTTTCTCGGTACCAAGGAGAGCTTCGCCATCCACGACTTTAATTCCGCCTCCTGGCCGGAATTCGAAGCTTTCGGCGACGGCGCTGCAGACGCGGCACTACCGAAAATATCGATCGATCTTTGGCTGAATATCAACGCGACGGATCTCCATCGCGTGATTGACTTATTGCCCCGGTTGAGTTGGCAGGGCTCCGAGGTCGGCGTCCGCATTGAGTTTTCAGCGAACGAACCGCAGAACCTCCGCGCCAGATTCGTCGATGCCAAGACAAAAGCGCGCGCGAGTATCAAATTAAGCGCCGACGGAACTGAGGGTTATCACCCGCCGCCGCGGACAATGCTTGAATATCTCAGTAAGACCCTTAATAAGGACTTCAGTCTCAAGTATTACGTGCTGGACCGCGCCCGTTTTGATGCGAACTATGTTGCGGCCGAAGGGTACGTCCCGAGCCTGATGATTGCCGAAAAGAACCGCAGCGGCAAGGATGTCCTGAACTCGCTAATCAAACTTGACGTTCTTGGTGCTCAGCGCCATCTGTCCGACAAGTCAGGCGGCAGCCGCGTCGAGGATCTTTCCCGCCATTTCAGCCGCTTTTACCTGCGCAACTTGGAGAAGCGCGACGAAGACTACGAAGCGATGCAGGCATTGTCGCAATCGGAGTCGTTGTTAAACGTGCACCTTGAGAGGGTCTTTGCACCTTTGCTGAGCCGGTTAAGCAAACTCGGATACCCTGACCATCCGAAGCTGCTTGTCCTCTCCGCTTTGAACCCAGCTACCTTGATGAGCAGCGGCGAAGAGGCTGCCAAAGTGCACTACGTCTTGAATCCGGGCGAGGCCCAACCGCTCACCCTCCCTGACCGGTACAACGGTCTCGGATTCAAAAATCTTATCCACATGGTGGTCGAGCTTCTCGACCGCCATGCGCAGTGGATGGAAATCGCCGAGGATCGCCCGCCCCTGCACTTGATTTTTATCGAAGAGCCTGAAGTCCACCTGCATGCTCAATTGCAGCAAGTTTTCATTCGCAACGTGATGGAAATTCTCGCTCTCGACGCAGCCGATATCCGATTCTACAAGAGCCAGTTTCTCGTTACCACGCATTCGCCCCACGTCCTTTATGAGCGCGGTTTCCGGCCG
>Ga0335074_10002857_pt1 | contig 23541 bp, 19 predicted proteins | sample Lox_Sample_23_FD_206715 | JGI IMG/M metagenome (GOLD analysis project Ga0335074, IMG submission 206715) | Soil microbial communities from Loxahatchee National Wildlife Refuge, Florida, United States - Lox_Sample_2.3 | ecosystem: Environmental > Terrestrial > Soil > Wetlands | place: USA...
CTACCAGGGCAGCTCGCAACTTGCCGAAACACAATCTTTGTTGGGTCTCGCGCAACCGACGACTACAACTACAGCCAATTCCCTGTTCGACGTGTTGGCTTGAACGCGCGGCGGCGCTACTTCCCCACTCCGGGATCGGCAAAATACGGAATATCGTTCGACGCGACGCGCTTTTTGAACTTCCAGCGCCCATCCTCTCGGGCGACGATGTCATCGTAGTGCCCGGACTGCAGAATCACGGGCTTATTGTCCTTGCCCGTCGCGACGAACGACCACCGCGACCACACTGTAGCCGTATCCCCGTGCACATCGATCGCGAAGTTGGTCAGTAAGTGATAGGTCGAGTTGGGCCGCGGAGCCGGCGTTGATCCAATGTCTTTGTCCATCATCGCCTTGATCGCCGCCGGACCCTTCGCGGTCCCGAATCCACCCGTCCACTCGCCGTCCTTCGCAAACAGGCCCGCATACCTGGCAAAATCGCGCGCATCAAGCGACCGTCCGTAGTCGACCAGCAGCATCCGGATCTCTTCTTCATCTTCCAGCCTCTGGACCCGTGCCGCCAGCGATTTCGCGCCATGGTCTTGCGCGCTCGCAAGCATCGTGCCCACCAGCAATCCACAAATCAGCGTCCGTGCAATTTTCATGATGTTTGGCCTCCACGCGAGTCTATCACCGCTTGTAGTTCGTCACTTCCCGCTAACATTCCTGTTTGCAGCCACTCGCAAATGTCAGACATCCAACTAATGGAGATGGTTTATGAAGCGTATGATTCTACAAACGCTGGTAACTGCGGGTTTTCTGCTCTTCAACTCTGCAGCCAGCGCTCAAACATTAAATCAAGCAGCGAACCGGCAGGTCGACAATCCCTTCTACAGCCCCGATCAATACCGGCTTGCCCATTCCATGTTCGATACCATCCGTACCGACCTTTACCGCGCTCAAACCGACGCGTATCCAAACTATTTCGGAGACAGCCCTCGATTCAATATCGCTCACAACGATCTTCGGACTCTGGAACAGAACTGGAACAACGGGCATTACGACAGCCGCGAGATCGCGGATACTATCTCATCGGTGGAAATGGTCTTAAAAGACAACCGCATAATGCCGCATGACCGCGACGTGCTCGGCCGCGACCTCAGCCGCTTGATTGACTTTCAATCCGAGTATTACTAAGGAGCGATCCCATGTCGCGATTTCAGAACCTTTTTATTCAGAACTTTTCTTTAGGGATGGCGTTGGCGGGCGCCCTCTTGTTTCTTGTGGTTTGCACTCCGAAGCTAGAGGCCAGCGGGCCGTTGGAACAGAGCATGTTCACTTTTAACCAGCCGGTGGCGGTTCCGGGCCTGGTGCTGCCGGCTGGAAAATACATCTTCCAGCTCGATCAAGGGACGGGCGAACTGAATGTGGTTCAGATCGAAAACCCCGTGCAGGATAAAGTCTACGGTGTTTTTCTTGTAAAGCCGGATTATCGTTGGACGGCGCCCAGAAGGCCCGCGATCCTATTGGAAAAGCGCGCCGCGGGAGCGCCCCTGGCGATCCGAGCGTGGTTTTATCCGGGTGATAAATTCGGCAACGAGTTCCTCTATCGAAAGGCAGAACGGCGCGGCGCTGAAACGTTTCGTGGCAACTGAGTAATGGCCGGGCTCAACGGAACAGATCCATTCCGTCTCCCAAGGATTCCACCAGCCTGTGCTCGGTAATAACGCCCTGAATCTTGGAGGCCTGCCGGGACCGATTTTCCGATGATACAAGCGCGATCGACGCGTCTTTGGCGCGCATCTCCGAAAGAATTTCGAGGAGCGGGGTTTCCGGACTAACGATCACATAATCGCTATGAGCGACGGATTCCAGCTGGGCATCATCGGATCCCCACCCGTTGTGGCCGGCCCATATTACACCGAGGATCTGTTCCCGTCCATCAGTCACCACGACCGCTGTCGGCGCTTCCGCCGAGGATGCTTTGACGGCTCCGGCAAGAGTCTCGGAGCCATTTGCCATCGTAAAGTGCTTATCCATGATTCCGGCGGCACGGCGAAGAAAATGAAAATTCGACTGAAGCGCCTCCGGCATAATGTGCCCACGCAGCGCCAGTTTTCGCGTATAGATGCTGTCCCGTATCAGCATGCGACGCACTGCGTAGCTGAGCGCCACCGTGATGGTCAAGGGAATGATGACGCGATAATCCAAGGTCATTTCGAAGATCATTACGATGGCCGCCATCGCCGCGCCGGTTGAGCCGCCGACCACGCCAGCCATCGCCGCCACGGCGAATCCGGGCGCGTTGATGTCGAGTGAGGGATAGAGGTGATTGAGAACAACTCCATACGCGCCGCCCAGCGTGGCGCCAAGGAAAAGAGCCGGAGAGAAGATTCCCCCGGAGGCTCCGGATCCGAGCGTGAGGGATGTAACGGCGAGCTTCAGAACAAAGAGCAGCAGCAACAGAAACAATGAAGTTTCATGTCCGGTAAGAATATCTTGGATGGTGGCGTACCCGACGCCCTCGACGTAATAATGCCCGAACCACGCCAGCATCGCGAACATCGTCACGCCAACCGCAAGCATTCCCAGCCCATGCTGAACGTAATAGCCGCCTTTGACTCTCGTCTCGAAGAATTTCTCAAAGCCATACAGTGAATGGATGAAAAGGGCCGAGACCAATCCCATCAGCACCCCCAATACGGCGTAAAGCAACAGGAGCCACGGCTCTTCGAGATGGAAATACGGAGCCTGGAATGCCGGAATGAAGAAGGAAGGATGCGGTCCGAAGAACAGGCGCCCGATGTATGTCGCGGTAGCCGTCGCGATGGCAACCGGGACGAGAGTCCTGGCGCTGACCTCGTGCATCGTAATCTCCGCGGCAAACAAAACCCCGCCCACCGGTGTATTGAACGTTGCAGCGATTCCACCGCCCGTGCCGGCCGCGATCAGCGTAATGCGCTGCCAAGGCGACAGCCGCAGTAGCTGGCCGACCGTGGATCCAAAGGCCGCGCCAATCTGAATAATGGGGCCTTCCCGTCCCACCGAGCCGCCGCTTCCGATAGATACCGCGGATGCGACAGATTTTACCAGCGCCACGACAGGCCGAATAATACCTTTATCGTAGTAAATAGCATCCATTACTTCGGGAACACCGTGGCCTTTTGCTTCCGGAGCGAAGTGTTTTACCAGAAACGCGACACACATTGCTCCAACGACGGGCGCGAGGATGATGAAGGGTCCCCAAGGGCTGGGAGGCGTATGGAGGTTGGCATTGTACGTGAACGAGAGCTGCCCCAAAAAGAGGAGGTTATGAAAGAAGGCAATCAGTGCTCGGAAAGCGACCGCACCCAATCCGGCGATGATCCCGATCACCAGGGCGGCGAACCATAAAGCCAAAGGCGTGAGGGCAATCTGATCCCGTACCGGCTTCCCGATCCAATCGAGCCGCGGACGGATCTTTCCTCGTGGCCACGGCATGCTCAGGGCGTGTGGGGCACCTTAGGCGAGTAGCCTTCCAACTCGAGTTTGGACGCGATGAAGCTCAGCAAATCCTTGATGGAAACGATGGCGAGCAGGCGATCGTGATCCGCCACCAGCATGCGGCTGGTGCCGCTTTCGCTCATTTTCGTAAGCACCGACAACGCGTCGGCGTCCGGAGACACCGTATTCGTGAGGGAGCAGGGTTTCAGGACTTCCCCGACCTTGTGTAACGGCCATTCTTGCCGCGGAATCCCGCTGACATCTTTCGTGCTGACGCAACCCTCCAAATGTTTTTCGGCGCCGGTCACGACGGGAAACATTTTGTAGTGGTATTTGTACACGTACTCATCTACCAGCTCTTCGATGGACATCCCGGGCGTCACGGTTACGGGCGTTGGCGTCATAAAGCGGCGAATCGGCTCACCTGCCAGCGCCGTGCGGATCAGCAATTGCTCATAAGACATTTGCGACGCGTTGCGCAGGAACATCCCAATCAGAAAATACCAGATTGCGCTGATGAAATTTCCGGTGAACAGCGCGAAGACCGCGAACGCCATGAGCAGCAACCCGAATCCAGAACCGATGGTGGAAGCAATCCGCGTCGCACGCCGAAGGTCGTGTTTGTAGTGCCACAGCGCCGAGCGAAGTATCCGGCCGCCATCCAGTGGAAAGGCCGGGATAAGATTGAAGGCGGCCAGTAGCCAGTTGATGAACGCCAGATAGGAAACCACGCCCAAGGTATCGGGATCCATCGTGTTCAGGCCTGCCCGGTAGATGCCATAGAAAATAAACCCCAGCCCGATGCTCGACAAGGGCCCGGCAATCGCCACGAGAAACTCGATTTTCGGACTGGATGGCTCGCCGCCCATCTGAGCGACCCCTCCGAAAATAAAGAGCGTGATGCCCTTCATCGGAAGGTTGTGCCGCCTGGCGACCAGAGAATGAAACAGTTCGTGAATCACTACGGACGCAAACAGGCCGAGCGTTCCCACCGCGCCCATCCACCAATATTCTGCCAGCCCCAAGCCTGGATATTCGCGCGGAAAGACGCCAATCGCCAACGACCAGGTAAGCAGCGCGGCGATGATCAGCCAACTCGCGTCGATTCGGACTTCAAACCCAAAGAGTCGAAAGATCTTGACGCTTGGTCCAAACATTGTGTTCCGTACTCCCGTTTTCCAACTGTAAGACGCTCCGGCAGATGTTCATGCTGCGCTTGATTTGCCAGAAGCCGAAGTAACCGTTACCAAACGGTCTCCGATAAACACCGGCCCTCGGTCGCGCATCTTTTAAATAGAGGCCTATCGTGAACAGAAAATCAAGCCGGGTAGTGTTTATCTTTGGGGTTCTCGGAGCACTTGTGGTAACGGGCGTCAGTCTTTATAGCCTGGCGGCCGATTTGGACCGCATGCAGACCACCATACTGATGCTGGGATGTTTGGTTGTTACATTCGCCATTATCTTCTCGTTTCTGGAGGTCCGTCGAATCGCGCACCGGTCGAAATCAATTGGCGGTGAGATTTCGGGCGTCGATCCGGACGCTCCGCGGAGGGTCATCGTTGAACCGCCCACTGGGGAAGCAACTCCGCACCATGAGTTTCATCCTGGAATCGGGGGATTGGATCAGGGCCAGCTTACTTCGCGTTTGTCAGGGACACCGCGGTTTGCCGAACTGTTTCACTGGGGACGCCGCAGACGTAGAACATCGTGAATCAAGCTGTCCACTTGAGCGCCTGGGAGCCGAGCACCTTCAGGTAATTCGCGCGCTGAAACACCTCGGGCTCGCCCACCGCGCCCGCGTTCATGGCCCCGCGCATTTGGCTGATGGCCTGATACTCGTGCTCTTCCATCCACTCCAGGATCCCCGCCTCTATTTTGCGCAAATGCGGAATCCCATGCTGCAATAACGCCGAGGTGAGCATGATGGCGTGGGCGCCGGCCAGAATGCCTTTAATGGCGTCCTCGGCGGTGTGGACGCCGCCCGTAATGGCGAGATCCAAGTTCAGACGTGGCGACAGCAGGGCGACGGCGTGCAGACGCAACCGGAGTTCGTCCGATGTGCTGAGCTTCAGGTTCGGTGTTGCATCGAGCGTTTCCAGGTCGAAATCGGGTTGGTAAAATCGATTGAATAAAACGAGCGCGCTTGCGCCTGCCTGCTCCAGCTTGTAGGCCATGTTCGGAATCGACGTGAAAAACGGCCCGAGCTTCACCGCTACCGGAATTCGAACTTGTGCCTTCACCGCCTCCACCAGTTCGCAATAATCGTCTTCAATTTGTGTTCCGCTGATCTCGAAGCTCGCCGGCAGGAAATAGATGTTCAGCTCCAGCGCATCGGCGCCGGCCTCTTGCATGTCACGCGCGTAACGCACCCAGCCGCTGACCGATGTTCCGTTGAGGCTCGCGACCACGGGTATACCCAGCGCTTTCTTGGCAGCGCCAAGATGTTCCAGATACGCTCGCGGCCCAATGTCGTAAGCGCCCAGATCCGGGAAATAGCTGGTGGATTCGGCGTAGCTCTCGCTGCCCTGGTTCAAAAATCGGTCGAGCGATTGGCTCTCCATCAATATCTGTTCTTCGAATAGCGAATGGAGCACCACGGCGCCCGCGCCTGCTTCCTCCATGCGTTTGAGATTCGCGAGATCCTTACACAGCGGCGATGATGACGCGATCAGCGGGCTGCGCAGCTTGCGCCCCAAATAGAATGTCGATAAATCGATCATGGACGTGCTCCTTCGGGCCCCGGCATACTAGCCCATTGCTCGTAGAGTTTCCAGCGCGACGCGACGTCGTGCTCCGCCTCGGCAAGCAAGAGCGCCGCTGCTTGGGGGTCGCTTTGCACGAGCATGGTGTATCGGCCCTCGTTGTAAACGTATTTTTCCAGCGGCAGGGACGCCGGACGCGAATCGAGCTGGAACGGATTACGCCCTGAGGCGGACAACGCCGGATTGTAACGGAACAGCGGCCAATAAGCCGATTGGACGGCTGCCTTCTGTTGTTCGAGGCCGTGCACCAGGTCATAACCATGCGCGATGCAATGGCTGTAAGCGATGATCAGCGACGGCCCGGGATACGCTTCCGCTTCGAGGAACGCCTTCAAGGTATGGGTATCGTTGGCGCCCAGGGCGACGTGCGCGACATATACCGTGCCGTACGTCATGGCCATCATGGCCAGATCCTTTTTCGCCGCGTGTTTGCCCGCGGCCGCGAACTTGGCCACCGCGCCGCGCGGAGTGGATTTCGACATTTGTCCGCCGGTATTTGAATAGACTTCGGTGTCGAGCACCAGGATATTAACGTTGCGGCCCGAGGCGAAGACATGATCCAGGCCCCCGTAGCCGATATCGTAGGCCCAGCCGTCGCCCCCCACGATCCAAACACTTTTCGCAACAAGCGCGCCCGCAAGCGCCTTCAGATCCCGCAACTCGAAATCCTCCGCCTCGCCGATCCGCGCCTGCAATCCCGCGACGCGGCGGCGCTGCGCTTCGATGCCCGCTTCGGTGGATTGATCGGCATCGAGGAGAGCCTGCGCCAAATCATCGCCAATGCACGCTGCCTGGCGGGACACCAGCTCGCGTACGTACTCGCTTTGCTTATCGAGCGACACGCGCATACCGAGCCCGAACTCGGCGTTATCCTCAAACAGCGAGTTGGACCATGCGGGACCCCGGCCGTCTCGATTCACCGTGTACGGCGTAGTCGGCAGATTGCCGCCATAAATGGACGAACAGCCGGTGGCGTTGGCGATCACAGCACGGTCGCCAAAGAGTTGCGTGAGCAGCTTGATATAAGGCGTTTCGCCGCATCCGGCGCACGCGCCCGGGAATTCAAACAGAGGCTGGAGCAACTGAAGATCCTTGACGTTGTGCGGCGCGAGCGCTTGCCGGTCGAATTCCGGCAGGCCCAGGAAGAAATCCCAGTTTCTTCGCTCCTGCTCGCGGATGGGCGCTTGCTGCGCCAGATTGATGGCTTTCCTCTTGACCTCGGTCTTGCTCTTGGCCGGGCAGACTTGGATGCATAAGCCGCACCCGGTGCAATCCTCAGGCGCCACTTGGAGCAGATAGCGAAGTTGTTCGCGGCCTTTCCAATGCGCCACGCTTGATTTCAGGGTCGGAGGAGCGTCGGCGAGGGCTTCCGGCGCGCAGATTTTCGCACGGATGACGGCATGCGGGCACACCATCACGCATTTGCCGCATTGAATGCAGATCTCCTGCTCCCAGACCGGAATGTCTTCGGCCAAATTGCGTTTTTCCCAGCGGGCCGTGCCGGTGCGGTACGTGCCATCGGCAGGCAGCGCGCTCACGGGAAGGCTGTCCCCCTGGCCCGCCATCATGGGCGCGAGCACTTCGCGTACGAACTCCGGGGCATCGCTCGGAGCGAACGGGCGTTGCTCGATTTCACTGTCCGGCGACGCTGGAATCTCCACCGGATGCAAGTGGATCAGGGCTTGATCCACCGCGGCATAATTCTTCTGCACGATTGCTTCGCCGCGCTTGCCGTAAGTCTTCGCAATGGCGTGTTTGATGGCGGCGATCGCCTCGTCGCTCGGCAGCGCTCCACTCAACGCGAAAAAGCAAGTCTGCATCACCGTGTTGATGCGGCCGCCCATGCCGTTTTCTTTGGCCACGCGATAGCCGTCGATGACGAAAAAGTGCAGTTTCTTCGCAATGATCTGCTCTTGTACCGCGCGCGGCAGATGCTGCCAGACTTCCGCAGGTCCGAAGGGACTGTTGAGCAGAAAGACCGCTCCCGGCTCGGCGAGACCTAGCACGTCCACCCGTTCCAGGAACGAGAATTGATGGCAGGCGACGAAGCTGGCCTGTTGGATGAGATAACTCGCACGGATCGGTTTGCGCCCGAAGCGCAAGTGAGAGATGGTCATCGCACCGGACTTTTTTGAATCGTAGACGAAATAGCCCTGCGCGTAATTGTCCGTGTCCTCGCCGATGATTTTGATGGAATTCTTGTTGGCGCCAACCGTGCCATCGGCGCCCAGGCCGTAGAACACGGCGCGCACCGTGGACGGATCTTCGGTAGTGAACGCCGGGTCGACCGCCAGGCTGCGATGCGTGACGTCGTCGTTGATTCCCACGACAAAGTGCTTGCTCGGCTCTGGTTTTGCCAGTTCGTCGAACACTGCAGCGGCCATGGCGGGTGTGAATTCCTTGCTCGCCAAGCCGTAGCGCCCGCCGATCACGCGTGGCAGCGGATCAAATGTTCCCGCCTCAACCACCGCCGACATCACATCCAGATACAGCGGCTCGCCGGCACTGCCCGGCTCCTTCGTTCGGTCGAGAGCGGCGATCGCCTTCACGGTGGGCGGCAGCGCGTTCACGAATGCTTCCCCCGAGAACGGCCGGAACAAGTGTACGTTCACGATCCCGACCTTTTCGCCTCTCGCCGTGAGGGCTTCCACGCATTCTTCCGCGGCCAGCGCGCTCGATCCCATGAGAACAATCACGCGCTCGGCATCCGGCGCGCCGAAATAGTCGAACAGGCGATATTGCCGGCCGGTCAGAGCGGCGAAGCGGTTCATGGCGCTTTGCACGATCGCCGGGCAGTCGTCATAGAACTTGTTCACCGTCTCCCGGGCTTGAAAATAGACGTCCGGGTTCTGGGCCGTTCCACGCATCACCGGATGATCCGGATTCAGCGACCGCGCCCGGTGTGCACGCACCAGAAGGTCGTCGATCATGGCGCGCATGTCGTCGATGGTGAGCTGCTCGATTTTCGCCACTTCGTGCGACGTCCGGAATCCATCGAAGAAATGCCCGAAGGGGATGCGCGATTCGAGCGCCGCGGCTTGCGCGATCAGCGCCATGTCCATTACTGCTTGCACCGAATGCGACGCCAGCAGCGCAAAGCCGGTGGCGCGCACTGCCATTACGTCCTGGTGGTCGCCAAAGATCGAGAGACCTTGCGCGGCGATCGCGCGGGCGGCAATGTGAAACACGGTGGGTGTCAGCTCGCCCGCAATTTTGTACATGTTCGGGATCATCAGCAGCAGGCCTTGCGAAGATGTGAACGTGGTGGTGAGACTGCCGGCCTGCAACGCCCCGTGCACCGCTCCCGCCGCCCCGCCCTCGCTTTGCATTTCGATCACGGACGGAATGGTTCCCCAGATGTTCGGCTGCCCCGCCGACGACCATTGGTCGGCCCACTCGCCCATCGGCGACGCCGGCGTGATCGGGTAGATGGCGACTACTTCGTTGACGTGATGAGCCACGTAGGCGGCGGCTTCGTTACCATCGATCGTGATTCGTGCGCGTTTTGACATTCTGCCACTTTGAATGCACGCCACGGACCCGGTTCAACGCCTCTAAGTTGCTGAGTCCTCCGGCTACCCAAGAAGGAGGTATTGGGGCATTTCACGCACCCAGAGGCGAAGCTCGCACAGTCACGTATCGGAGAATTTTAGATACCCTAGCACCTCAACGAGTTGCCGGACGGCATGCGGCGTGCTTTTCGTGAGATTCCATGCCGGCGTATCTCCAGAAAATCCAGCCGCCGTCGGACGACAAACGTTGGAAAATCGTCGCCGCCACGATGAAGAAGCTCGGCAACCGCCCGAGCGCACTGATTGAGGCTCTGCACACGCTGCAGCAGGCCTTCGGATATTTGGATAAGCCCGGCTTGACGTTTGTCGCCGCGGTTTTGAAAGTTCCGCTGAGCCAGGTTTATGGCGCGGCCACGTTCTATCACTACTTCACAATGAAACCCCAGGGCGAACACACCTGCATCGTGTGCACCGGGACCGCATGTTACATCAAAGGCGCGATGGCTCTGCTCAAATCCATCGAAGAGCAGGAGGGCATGAAGCCGGGGCAAACGACGCCGGATGGGCGGCTAAGCTTGTTGACGGCCCGCTGCTTTGGCGCCTGTGGTCTGGCGCCGGTCGCTGTCGTAGATGGCGAAATGGAGACCCGCCTGACACCAGCGATCTTGCAGCAGCGCTTGGAGATGATTCGTGAAGGAGCGGGCGTCCATGCAGGCTGAAGAGCTGAAGACGATCGCGGCCGAGGAGCGCGAGAAGGAAACCGCCCGAACAGCCTGCATCAGTGTGTGCGCGGCAGCCAGTTGCCAAGCGTTGCAGAGTGAAGAGTTGAAAAAAGCGATCGCTCAAGCCGCTACCGCACAAGGCTATGGGCCGGAAGCGTGCACCGTGCGCCAGGTCGGCTGCCTGGGTTTATGCGGAGCCGGGCCGCTGGTGAGCGTTGAACCCGGCGGCGTTCTGTATCAGCGGGTGCAGCCCTCGGATGCGGATGAAATCGTCGCGGCCGTCGAGGGTCCGCCGGTCAAACGGCTGCGGCTCGATTCGCAAATGCCCTTCTTTGCGCGGCAGCATCGAATCGTGCTCGAAAACTCCGGGCGCATCGATCCGGATCGCCTGGAAGATTACATCGCGCACAATGGCTATCAGGCGCTGCATACCGTGCTGCATGAGATGCATCCGGCCGATGTGATCGCCGAGGTCGCGAAAGCGGGACTGCGCGGGCGCGGCGGCGCAGGTTATCCCACCGGGCTCAAATGGGAGACCGTGGCCAAGGCGTCGGGACCGCAGAAGATTGTAGTTTGCAATGCCGATGAGGGCGATCCGGGCGCGTTCATGGATCGCAGCGTGCTCGAAAGCGATCCACATCGCGTACTGGAAGGCATGGCGATCGCTGCGTACGCCGTGGGCGCAAGCGAAGGCTACATCTACGTTCGCGCCGAATATCCGCTGGCAGTGGCGCGCCTGAAAACCGCGTTGCGACATGCCGAGCGCCATGGTTTGCTAGGCGCGGATATCTGCGGTTCGCATTTCAGTTTTCGGATCTCGATCCGGCTGGGCGCGGGCGCCTTCGTCTGCGGCGAGGAGACCGCGCTGCTCGCGTCGATCCAAGGCCTGCGCGGGACGCCCCGGCCACGGCCGCCGTATCCGGCGCAATCGGGCTTGTGGGGCCATCCCACGTTGATCAACAACGTCGAGACCTTCGCCAACGTCGCGCCTATCATCCGCAACGGCGGCGATTGGTTCTCGGCCCTCGGAACCGAGCGCAGCAAGGGGACCAAGGTCTTCGCGCTGGCCGGCAGCATCGGCAACATGGGCGTGATCGAAGTTCCCATGGGAATGACTTTGCGCGAGATTATTTTCGATATCGGCGGCGGCATCCCCGGCAGCAGACGCTTCAAGGCCGTGCAGACCGGCGGACCGTCGGGCGGATGCATCCCCGAGCAATTTCTGGACACGCCGGTCGACTACGAAACGCTCACCAGTCTCGGCTCCATCATGGGATCGGGCGGCATGATCGTGATGGATGAAACGTCATCCATGGTCGACGTTGCGCGCTACTTCATGGAGTTTTGCATGACGGAATCGTGCGGCAAATGCGTTCCCTGCCGCGCAGGAACGGTGCAGATGCACGAGCTGCTCGGACGTTTTTCCGATCATAAAGCGCGGCCGCAGGACTTGCAGATGCTCGAAACGCTGTGCGATCTGGTGCGCAACACCAGCCTGTGCGGCCTGGGACAATCGGCGCCGAATCCGGTTCTCAGCACGCTGCGCTACTTCCGCCCCGAGTATGAGGCAGCTCTCGGAGGCGCCGCATGAGCGTCAGCACGTTTGAAGTAGACGGCAAAACGATCACCGCTACCGACGGGCAGACCATCTTCGACGCGGCGTGGGACTCCGGCATCCATATTCCGCGGCTGTGCCACCTGGGCGGGCTCTCGAACGTCGGTGCATGCCGCTTGTGTCTGGTCGAGATCGAGGGCCAGAAGAAACTGCAGCCGTCGTGCCTGACGAAAGCCGTCGAAGACATGGTAGTGCGAGTCAACACGCCGCAGTTGCGCGAATATCGCAAGCTGATCGTGGAGCTGCTGTTCGCCGAACGCAATCACGTTTGCGCGGTGTGCGTGCTGAATGGAGCGTGCGAACTGCAGACGGTCGCCGCGGATTTAGGGGTGGATCACATTCGCCTAAGCCCGCAATATCCGCATCTGTCGGTCGATTTGAGCCACGAGCGTTTCGGCTTGGATCATAACCGCTGCATCCTCTGCACTCGCTGCGTCCGCGTGTGTGACGAAGTGGAAGGCGCGCACACCTGGGACGTATCGGGACGCGGCGCAGGGTGCCTGGTGGTCTCCGATATGGGCGATCCCTGGGGCACTTCCGACACCTGTACCGGTTGCGGGAAGTGCGTGCAGGTGTGTCCCACCGGCGCGCTTTTCTTGAAAGGCAAAACCGTGGCGGAAATGCAGAAGGATCGCAGTTTCCTGAAGTACATCGTCGCGGCGCGCGAAAGAAAGACGGCCACGTCATGAAGCCACGCTTCGCTACCGTCTGGCTGGGCGGGTGTTCGGGCTGCCACATGTCGTTTCTCGATTTGGACGAGCGGCTGATCGAGCTCGCCAGCCTTGTGGATGTTTGCTATTCGCCTATCGTCGATATTAAGGAGTTTCCCGAAAACATCGACATCACTCTCGTGGAAGGCGCCGTCGCGAATGAAGATAATCTGCGCGAGATCCGGCTGATCCGGCAGCGCAGCAAGATTCTAGTGGCCTTCGGCGATTGCGCGGACACTGGCAATGTGACGGCACTGCGCAATCTGTTCCGCGTCGAAGACGTGCTAAACCGGGCCTATCGCGAGAACTCCGCGGTGGTTTCGGGACTGCCGCTGGGCGGCGATGGCGTCGTGCCCAAGCTGCTCGATCGCGTTCGCCGTGTCCAGGACGTCGTGCGCGTGGATTACTTCTTGCCCGGCTGCCCACCCTCGGCCGGCGCAATCTATTCTTTTGTCACCGAATTGCTCGCAGGCCAAGCTCCCGCGTCCGAGGGCAGAAAGTTTGGAACATGAGCAGCCGCATCGTCATCCAGCCGGTCACGCGCATCGAGGGCCACGCCAAGATCTCGATTCAACTCGATGATCGCGGCCAAGTGGAGTGTGCGCGCTTCCACATCACCGAATTCCGCGGCTTCGAAAAATTGTGCGAGGGCCGGCCCTTTCAGGAAATGCCGGGATTGATGTCGCGCGTGTGCGGCATCTGCCCGGTGAGCCACGTGCTGGCGAGCTCCAAAGCGGGCGACATGCTGCTGGGCGTGGAGGTCCCCGCTGCGGCCGAAAAGCAGCGGCGCCTGGTGAACTACGCGCAAATTCTCCAGTCCCACGCGCTGAGCTTCTTCCACCTGTCATCGCCGGATCTGTTGCTCGGCATGGATTCGCCTCCGGAGAAACGCAATATTTTCGGCTTGCTCGATCGCGATCCGGAGTTCCTGCGCCGCGGCATCCGGCTGCGGCAATTCGGCCAGCAGGTGATCGAACTGGTTGGAGGCAAGAAAATCCACCCGGGCTGGAGCGGACCGGGCGGCGTACACCGGCGCTTCACCCCTGCGCAACGCGACGAAATTCTCCCGAGGATTCCGGAAATGATGGAATCGATATCCATTGCTCTCGATCGCCTCAAAGGTCTGCTCGATTCCTTCCAGCCCGAACTGGATCACATGGGCAATTTCCCGTCTCTATTCCTTGCCACGGTCAACGAAGACGGCGGTCTGGAATACTACGATGGCGTGATCCGGATCATCGATGGAGCCGGCAACACCATCGCGGAAGCCTTGAATCCCCGGCGTTACTACACCTACCTGGCCGAAGCGAGCGAAGCAGATTCCTTCGTGAAATCGCCATTTTATCAGCCCTTCGGATATCCGCAAGGGCATTATCGCGTGGGCCCACTGGCACGCCTGAATGTCGCGAAATTCGCCGGCACCGCGCGCGCCGATCGCGAGTTGAAGGAATTCAAGCAGCGCGGCTCCGGCACGGTCTGCCAATCGTTCCACTATCATCTGGCGCGCCTCATCGAGATGCTGCACTGCGCCGAGCGCATCGAAGAGTTGCTGGGCGATCCGGATTTGTTCGGCGAGCGCATCCAGGCCAACGCGTCGCTCAACCGGACCGAGGGAGTCGGATCGTGCGAAGCGCCCCGCGGCACATTGTTTCATCATTATTGGGTGGACGCCGATGGCTTAATGACGCGAGCGAACTTATTGATCGCGACCGGCCAGAACAATCACGCGATGAACGCGGCCGTGGATCAGACCGCCAAGCATTTTCTCAAACCGGGCTGCGGCGGGAAATCGTTTGATGGAGGGCTCGATCAAGGTTTCTTGAACCGCCTGGAGGCCGCGATCCGTTGCTATGATCCCTGCCTTTCCTGCTCGACGCATGCCCTCGGTCAGATGCCGCTCGAAGTGGAGCTGCTGGCGCCCGACGGCCGCATTCTCGAACGCATCGCACGGGAGGCATAATGCCGGCGCTGGTCATCGCCATCGGGAATCCACTGCGGGGTGATGACGGCGTCGCCCGCCGGGTCGCAGAATTGGTGGCTCACGAGCACATAGAGACGCGACGGGTGATGCAACTGACGCCCGAGCTCGCCGCGGAAATTGCCCGGTACGACAGCGTTATTTTCGTGGATGCCAGCTTGAGCTCGACTGAAGTACGAATGGAGTCGATCGCCAACAGGCCCTCGGTTCCACAGTTAACGCACGTATCCACTCCCGGCGAAATCGTCGCTCTGTCACGCGCGCTCTTCGGCTTTTCAGGCCGGGCGCACGCGTGCCACATTCCGGTCCGCGATCTTTCCGCAGGGGAGGGGCTGAGTCCGAGGGCCACGGCGTTCGCTGAGCAAGCCGCGAGCGCGATCTGCAAAATCTCATGAGCCGGTCTTGACACCCGGGCGAAACACCACATTATCTGTGGTTCTTGATCGAGAGTGCGTTCTTCTTTGCCCTCGCCGTGGCCGTGGGCCCGACGCAGATCATCAAGACGGGGCTGCTGCGCCGGCCCTGGATCTAGAAGGAACGTGTCAAACTAAATCCACGAGACAGAATAAGCGGTCCGCCGGCGGCCCGGTTCCAAGAGCATGGTTCGATGCGGCGATGGATGATTTCGTATGCGTATTCTCCTGATTAGTGACTACGCTACGCCCACCGGGGGCGCCGAATTGATGGTGCTTGCCTTGCGCGATGCCTTGCGGCGCCGCGGCCACGATGCCCGTTTGTTTGCGAGCTCCGCCCGGCCCCTGGACCAAGCCAGCCAAGCCGACTACCAGTGTTTCGGCATTACATCGCGGCTGCGCGGCCTGATCCAGGTAGTGAATCCGAGCGCCTACTGGGGCCTGCAACGGGTGCTGCGCGATTTTCAACCGGACGTCGCACATGTTCGCCTGTTTCTGAGCCAGCTTTCTCCCGCCATCCTTCCTTTGCTCGAGGATGTACCTGCGATCCATCACGTGGCTTGGTATCGCTCCATCTGCCCGATTGGCACAAAAATGCTCCCCACTGGCGCGAGCTGCCACGAGCCGGCGGGCGCCGCTTGCTGGCGCAATCACTGCTTCCCGTCCTATGCGTGGCCGTCGGCGATGCTCCAGATGAAACTTTTCAAACAATGGCGAACCGCATTTAACGTTGTAGTAGCGAACAGCTACGCCACCAAGAGGCGGCTGGCAGCCGAGGGCGTTCCTTGTGCTGAAGTGGTTTGGAACGGCGTACCGGTGCGTCCGTTGCGATGTCCGCTCTCGGAGCCGCCGATGGTTGTGTTCGCCGGCCGGCTGCTGTGGGAAAAAGGAGCGGATGTCCTGCTCAATGCCTTTTCTCAAGTGGTCAAGCGCTTTCCGAGCGCGCAGCTTCTGATCGCCGGCGACGGGCCGGAACGCCCGAACCTGGTTTCTCAGCTCAACCGGTTGCGTCTACAATCGAGTGTGCGCTGGCTCGGACATATTTCGCGCGAGGATCTCGAACGCGAATTTGCGCACGCCTGGGTACAGGTGGTCTCTTCGCGTTGGGAGGAGCCGTTCGGTTTGACAGCCGCGGAAGCATTAATGCGGGGAACGGCCGTGGTTGCGACGGATACCGGCGGTTTGGCCGAATTCGTGCGCCACAATGAGACCGGAATCTTGGTCCCCCCGCAAGATCCCAATGCCTTAGCCGACGCGCTCTGCTCTTTGCTCGGAAACCGCGAATTGGCGCACTGTATGGGCCTCAAGGGGCGTGCGTTCGCTCTCGAACATCTCACTGAAGATACTTTCGTGGATCGTTTTGTCGGATTATATGAATTGCTCTGTCAAAGGCGGGGCGTTGCCACCGCACAGTAATCTATGAAGCCCTTGGTTTCGGTAGTCGTGGAAGCTTACAACGAAGAGGTGAATGCGCTGGCGCCTCCCGACGATACATTACAAGCGCTGCTGAAACAGGATTTCCCGCTGGAACAGGCCGAATTGATTCTCATCGGCAGCGAAAGCCAGATTGCCCAATGGAACGTGATCTACGCTGACCTGCCACGTTTTCAACGGGTCAAAATGCTGACGGTCGATCCGGAATATTCGCACTACTGGCATCTAAAGAACAAAGGTCTCGAGTGCGCCGAGGGCGACATCGTGGCTCTGATCGACTGTGACGCCCTGCCCGGGATGCGGTGGCTGTCGTCGGGTGTCGGCGCTATCCGCGACGGCGCCGATGCGTCGGTTGGCCCAAGCGTTTACCGCACCAAAACCTTGCCGCCGGATTCTCCCTGGATGATGGCAGCTTCTCTGCCCTCTTGGTCGTTCGCGCTTGCCTTCACCTCTTCCTCCACGGATCTTCGGGCCAACGCCCTGATGGCTCACAATCTCGTCATCCGCCGAAGCTGGCTGTTGCAGCATCCGTTCAAGACCTTTCGGCGGTCATTTCCTTCGTCGCTTTTGTTCTTCGAACTGCAGCGCGCCGGCGCGAAATTTTCCTATCAGCCTGAGCAGAGGGTTGCGCACGGCATGAATTTTCGCTGGTGGCTCTCGCGCTTTCATTTTCGCAGAGGTTGGGAAACCTACGCGGGTCGCGACGCGAACGCAAGTTGGCCGCGCATTGGCGCCCTCGAGAACCTTCCCTGGATTGAACCGGTGCTTTTTCGAATCGGCCTGGTTTTGCGTGACGCGCGCCATTGGTTCCGCTTCAGCCGTGTTCTCGGAGTCAGCCGCCCCAAAGCGATCCTTCTCTTCCCGCTGGCTTTGACCGCCTCGTTCTTCGCGCGAACCGCCGAAATGGTCGGTATGTACGCGGCCTTGATCGCGCCCAAGGCGAGCGAGTATCAGGCACGATTCTAAAGCCAATTCCGATGCGGTGCGCCGCGCACAACCGGGACCCGGACGGCGCACTAAGTTACTATTGTTTCAATCATGCTGAAGCTCGCTATGTTGTGTTCCGCTTCCGCGCTCCTGCTGTCGAGCCTCGTTTACCGCGCCGGAGCTTCGCCGCTCGTCATGGAATTACCAAGCGGAGCCGTGGGACCCAAGCAACCCGTCGAGATCCTGGTGGACCAGTGGGGCGTCGCGCATATCTACGCAAAGAGCGTGGACGATGTGTTTTTCGCCCAAGGTTTCAATGCCGCGCGCGACCGCTTGTTCCAAATCGACCTCTGGCGGCGGCGTGGGCTGGGCCGCCTTGCCGAGGTGCTGGGGCCAAGTTTCGTGGAACAGGACAAAGCGGCCCGGCTGTTCCTGTATCGCGGCGACATGGCCAAGGATTGGGCGGCATACGGGCCTGATGCCCAGCGCATGGCGGAATCGTTTGTGGCAGGCGTCAACGCCTATGTCGATTGGCTCGGCGCGCATCCCGATCGACTGCCGCTCGAATTCAAACTGCTCGGATACCAGCCCTCCAAATGGGAAGCGAGCGACGTGGTGCGCATCCGCAGTCATGGGCTGACGAGGAACCTGACCAGCGAAGTCGCGCGCGCAAACACGGTCTGCAAGACCGATCCCCAAAACGGACCCAGGTACGATCAGATTCGCATCGGCTTGCAACCTCCCTGGCAAACCAAGGTCCCCGAAGGCCTCGACCCGTGCCTTCCACCCGACGTGCTTCGCGAATTCACGCTGGCAGCCGAAGAAGTTCACATCACAAAATCCGCATCGAACCGCATCGCGATTGTAACCAGCCCAGCGCCTGACGCCGCCGAAGGAAGCAACAACTGGACCATCGCGCCGTCGAAATCCGCAACCGGGCGGCCCATTCTCGCTAACGATCCCCATCGCGCCTACACCACACCGAGTCTGCGCTACATCGTGCATCTCAACGCCCCCGGCATGGACATCATCGGTGCGGGCGAACCGGCGTTGCCCGGCATCTCCATCGGCCACAACGATACGATTGCCTTCGGCCTCACCATCTTTAATGTGGACCAGGAGGATTTGTACGTCTACGATCTGAATCCGGCGAACTCGCATGAATATCGCTACCAGGGCGCGTGGGAGCCGATGCGCGTGGTCCGCGAAACGGTAGCCGTGAAGGGCGCGGCGCCTGTGTCGGCCGAGTTTCTGTTCACGCGCCACGGACCGGTCATCTATATGGACGCCGCCAGACACCGCGCCTACGCCGTTCGCACCTGCTGGCTGGAACCCGGCATGGCGCCCTACTTCGGCAGCGCGTCCTATATGCAGGCGCACAATTTCGCCGAATTCCGCCAAGCCATGCTGCACTGGGAGGCGCCGACCGAGAATCAGGTCTACGCCGACATTCACGGCAACATTGGGTGGATTCCCGGCGGACTCGCGCCCATTCGCCCCAACTGGGATGGCTTGCTGCCCGTTCCCGGCGATGGCCGCTACGAATGGGCTGGATTCTGGCCGGAGAGCAAGCTGCCTTCCTCCTACAATCCCCCGAGCGGCTACATCACCACCTCCAACGAAATGAATCTGCCGGCCGACTACCCTTATCGCGATCGCAAGCTCGGCTTCGAGTGGACCAACGGGTCGCGCCACGCCCGCATCGACGAGGTGCTGAAGTCGCTGCCCAAAGTATCGATCGAGGATTCGATGAAACTGCAGAACGACGTGACCTCGATTCCCGCGCGGCGGCTCGTCGCATTATTGGCGCCGCTCCACTCGAACGATGCACGAACGAAGGCTGCTCTCGATCTTCTGCGCGGCTGGAACGCAGTTGAGAGCGCCGATTCTCCGCAAGCGGCGCTGATGGAGGTTTGGATTTCGCGGCATCTGGGTCCCGCGTTCGTCCACGCCGTGCTCCCGGCCAACGCAGCGCAGGCCATCGCCGCACCGGATATCGCTGTGATGCTAAATATGCTCGAAAAACCCGCCGACGTACAAAGCCGCGATCACGTGCTCCTTGCAAGCCTGGGCTATGCCTATGCCGAAATGGAGAGGTTGGAAGGCGCCGACCCGAAGACGTGGCAATGGGGCAAGTTGCATCATTCGTTGCCGGAGCACCCGATGCTGGGCGCCGTGGATGGAGACCTCCGTGCCCGCCTTCAACCCGGACCATTTGCCGCGCCGGGCAGTTCGTATACCCCGAATCAAGCGGGTTATCGACCGCGCGATTTTCAGATGACCGTCGGCCCGTCCTTTCGCATGGTGCTCGACGTGGGGAATTGGGACGATTCGCGAGCGGTGAATTATCCCGGTCAATCGGGAAATCCTGGCGATCCCCACTATCGCGATCTCACTGAGATGTGGCTCACCGGGAGGTATTTTCCTCTGCTCTATACTCGTCGCGCGGTGGAAGGTGCAACGGTGACCCGCATTTTGTTAAAGCCATCGAGTCAACAGTAACTTTATATAACGTTAGTAATTCCACTTGCCGGCGACCACCTCACGGAAGCCCAATTACAACGTGAGCATCATCCGATAGTACATACCCAGTACGAAAGTGGCGTTCCAAGAGCGTTGATTTCGTTGTAACTTCCCCGTTCGGCGCGTCAATGTTTGAACCCTTAAAATCGCGCGGGCGAACCGATTCACAAAGGAGGCGTATGCGAACGACAATTCTCTTGGTGGCCGTGGCGCTTGTCTCGGTCCCGGCTTGGGCTGACAAAGTAGTACCAACGGGCGGCCCGGGAACTGATTCACCCAGTATTTGCGATGCGATCACCGGCAATCTGGTTTCGAACTGCGGATTCGAAACCGGTGACTTCACATCCTGGATACTTTCCGGCAACACCACAGACATCGGCGTTAGCAGTTTTAGCCAAGCGGGGTACGGACCAAACAGCGGCGAGTATTATGCCTTCTTGGGCGCGGTCGGCAGCGACGATATCTTGAGCCAAGCCATCGCGACCATCGCGGGACAGTCCTATGTTTTCACCTTCTACCTGGCTAGCGATGGTGGCACGCCGAACGATTTCACGGCGATGTTTGGCGGGGATACGGTGTTTTCGGAGACCGACATACCGCAATCAGGGTATGTCGAGTGGCAATATGATGTAGCCGCTTCATCGAGCTCAACCGTGATCGCGTTCGACTCTCGCGATGACCCTGGGTTCTTGAGCCTGGATGACATCTCCGTGGTCGCAGGCGGAACAACGGCGACGCCGGAACCGAGATTCTACGGAATGGCGCTGGGCCTGTTGGGCCTAGCCGGGATAGTGATCGGCAAGCGCCGGAAACGGGACGTGACGGTTTAACTCGCCTTAGGCGGGGAAGGAAATAACTCTTCCCCGCTTGACCTTTTTCTGCTTTCGCTACCGTCCGAAATTCCCCTCAAAACAGACCGAAGCTTTCCACCGGTTCGTGACATCTAACTTCACAGCCTACTGGAGGGCCATGTGTCTGCCGTCATCGAAGTAAACCCGCTGGAGCAGTTTTCTTTGGAGCCGCTGGCTTCGGGCGATTCCTGTCTGCTCGTCATCTTCGGAGCCTCGGGCGACCTAACGCGCCGTAAATTGATACCCGGTCTCTATAACCTGGCCTGCGTGGGCTGCATGAATCCGCAGTTTGAAGTAGTCGGGGTCGGGCGAACGCCGATGAGTTCCGAAGAGTTCCGATCCAAACTGCGCGACTCGGCTTCCAAATCGGGCGATACCCGCGATTTCTCCGACCGGCAGTGGGAGGATTTCGAAAAGCGTTTGCACTATTTCGAGGGTGACATCAACGACGGTCAATTCTTTGCCCGGCTGCGGGAACATCTGGACGAGATGCAACGCGGCGGATCCAGCCCCAACCGGCTTTTCTACGTTTCGACGCCCGCATCCGTGGCCGGTCCGATCGTCGAGGGTTTGGCACAGGCCGGGTTGAATCGCACGGACAAGGGCTGGACACGGATTATCCTCGAAAAGCCGTTTGGCCATGATCTCGATTCCGCGCTCAAACTCAATCAGGCGGTGAACAAAGTCTTCGATGAGAAAGACGTCTATCGCATCGATCATTACCTGGGAAAAGAAACCGTTCAAAGCATCTTGGTGTTCCGCTTTGGCAACTCCCTTTTTGAGCCGGTCTGGAATCGGAACTACATCGACTACGTGGAGATTACGGCGGCCGAAACGGTCGGCGTGGAGAGCCGTGGCGGATTCTATGAGGAAACGGGCGCGCTGCGCGACATGGTGGCCAATCACCTGCTTCAGTTGCTGGCGTTGACCGCGATGGAGCCGCCGATCGCTTTCGATGCCGATTCCGTGCGCGAGCAAAAGGTGCAGGTGTTCCGCTCCATCCGGCCGATGACCGCCGATGAAGTCGCCAAGCGAACCGTACGCGGCCAATATGGCCCAGGCAGGTTCAAGGATAAAGACGTACCGGGATACCGCCAAGAACCGGATGTTTCTCCCAACTCCCGGACCGAGACGTACGTCGCCGTCGAGTTCTACGTCAACAATTGGCGCTGGGCCGGCGTTCCATTCTACATTCGCACGGGCAAGCGGTTACCGCGCCAGTCGTCGGAAATTCGGGTCCACTTCAAGCGCACGCCGCAGGCGCTGTTCGCAGCGACGCCGTACGAACAGCTCGGCCCCAACGTGATCACGCTGCGCATTCAGCCCGACGACGGCATCAGCATCGCGTTCGATGTGAAGCGCCCGGGCAACCAGATGCGCGCGCTTACCGTGGACGCAAACTTCTCCTATGAAACCGCTTTCGGATCCAAAGGCCCGCCCGCGTATGAAACCCTCCTGCTCGATTCCATGCGGGGCGATCCGACGCTGTTCACGCGCCGCGACGAAGTGGAAGCCGAGTGGAGAATTATCACGCCCATCGAGGAAGCTTGGGCCAAGCTACCTGCACCCGCGTTTCCAAACTACGCAGCCGGAAGCGAAGGGCCAGCCGAAGCCGACGCCCTCATTGCGCGCGAACCTTCCGTCGACAACCGGGTGTGGCACAAGCTGGGAAAACCCACGGGCTTTTAGGCCGAACCGAAGTTCACGGGCTGTGCCTGATACACTCGGTCTAGTCGAGCGTGATCGCACAAAAGTCTAGCCCGGTTTCGCGCCTCCGTCACTTGGAGCTGCTGGTGCTCATTGGGGCACTGCAGGCTTTCGCGCCGCTCTCCATCGACATGTATCTGCCGTCTATGCCGGTGCTGGAGAAAGTGTTTCACACCTCGACAGCAGCCGTGCAATTGACGCTGGTCACGTTTCTATTGGGATACGCGTTGGGCCAGCCGCTCTACGGGCCCATTACCGACCGTTTTGGGCGCAAACCGCCGCTGTATGCAGCGTTGCTGCTTTTCATTTGCTCCTCGGCCGCCTGCGCGGCGTCTCCCTCAATCCACCTGATGGCTTTCTTCCGGCTCCTGCAAGCCGTAGGCGCGTGCGGCAGCGCGGTGATGGCGCGCGCCATGGTGGCGGACCTGTTTCCGGCGAGCGAGCTGCGACGTATTTTCTCCATGCTGGTGCTGGTTATGGGTGTATCGCCGGTGATCGCGCCGTTCATTGGCAGCTATCTGCTGGTGTGGTTCGGGTGGCGTGCGGCGTTCATCGTTCAAGCGTCCATGGGCGTTCTTTGCATAACGGGAATGCATTTCCGCTTGCCCGAATCCCTTCCGCATGACGCGCGGCAGCCGCTGCATTTGGGCGCGATCCGGGCGGCCTATGCCAGGCTCATCAAGGACAGAACATTTATCGGTGCTTCCGTGGTTTGCGGATTCAGCTCATCGGGAACATTCGCGTATATCGCCAGCGCGCCTTTCGTGTTCATCACGTTATATAAAGTCCCCACCGAACGTTTCGGCTGGCTCTTTGGCGCGGTAGCGATGGGCATGGTAGTGGCTTCGCAAATCAACGGCCGGATGCCGCATCGAATCCAGATTTGGCGCGTGCTTCGAAACGCGAATCTCGTACAGTTGGCCGC
>Ga0335074_10002858_pt1 | contig 23537 bp, 17 predicted proteins | sample Lox_Sample_23_FD_206715 | JGI IMG/M metagenome (GOLD analysis project Ga0335074, IMG submission 206715) | Soil microbial communities from Loxahatchee National Wildlife Refuge, Florida, United States - Lox_Sample_2.3 | ecosystem: Environmental > Terrestrial > Soil > Wetlands | place: USA...
GCGCCAAAGCCCACCAGCAGCACGGCCAGCGCGCGCGGCGCGGCTACCGATGTGGACACCAGCTGGTCCATGGTGCGCACGCGGGTTACAGGTATCAGCGAGTCAATGCCTGCAACCGCGCTGCGCAGGCCCTCGGCCGTTTCAGCCGTGGTGGTATGGGTGCGCAGCAACACATACATCACCGGATTCTGGCGCGTCGGTGTCATGGGCAGATAGATCTCATCGCCATAGCCGCCCGCAAGGCTGCCCTCACGCGCATTTTGCACCACGCCCACAATGATTGAGACCTTGGTCGCATCCCACACCGTGGGCGACGGTTCGTCATCAACATTAATCAGCTTCTTGCCGAGCGGACTCTGGTTGGGCCAAAGGTGGTTGGCCATTTGCTCGTTGATAACCACGGCATGGCTCGCACCCGAGGCATCCTGCTCGTCAAGCAGCCGGCCCTGCATCAGGCGCAGGCTGAGCACGTTGAAGTATCCCGGCGAGACGGTTCGTCCGGCGGCCATCAGCGCGCCCTCGCGTGGGTTCCGGTTATGGTCCTGGGCGTCGTAGACGTAGTTGTTGTCGCGCCCGCTCAGCGGCAGCGAGTCAGTGAGGGCCACGCTTTGCACGCCGGCGATCGATTGCGCGCGTTCGAGCAGAGAGTCTAAGAATCCTTTGCAGCGGCCCTGGCTGCCGCAGGCGGCGGCGTCGAGCGCAACCTCGGCCGTAACCGTGTGGTCGGTGCGGAAGCCCGGATCGACACGGGAAAGCTTGTAGAGGCTGTGAAGGATCAGTCCGGCGGCCGTGACCACCATGACTGAGAGGCCGATCTGCGCCACTACCAGCATCATCGACAATCCAAAGCGCGCTCCGGCGGCGCTGAGCGTGCGGCTGCCCATGCGCAGCGTCGTGAGCAGGTTGAACGACGCCATTTTGATGGCCGGAATGAGACCGAAAATCAGTCCCGCCACGACCGATGCGCCGAGAGTGAAGAGTATGTCGCCCAGGTTGACGGAGATGTTGTTAATGCGCGGGGTGTCGGCGGGTAGCAGTCCCGCAAAGAGGCGCAGGCTGGCGAAGGCCGCGGCCAACCCTACGATGCCTGCGGTCACTCCCAGCACGATGCTCTCAACCAGGATCTGCTGAATGAGCCGGCCGCCCGATGCCCCCAGCGCGCCGCGGATGGCGATCTCGCGTTCGCGAGCCGTAGCGCGCGCCAGCATAAGATTGGCCACGTTGGCGCAGGCGATGAGCAGAATCAGGCCGACCGCTCCGAAGAGCAGCAACAGCCGTGGCCGCATTGATCCGGTTTCAAACTCGAGCAGCGGGACGACCGTCATGCTGGCCGCCCAACTGTCGGGCATTCGCCACGGAAACAGGGGCAACAGCGAATTGTGCAGGATGCGCAACTCTGCCTGGGCCTGTGCAGGCTTTATTCCCGGTTTGAGCCGGGCGAAGGCCACCAGGTCGAAGTTCTGCCACGGCTCGTAGGCATCGCTCAAGTTGAAGGTGATCGGCGTGATGAACTCGGTATCGGCATAGGGAAAACGAACGCCCTCTGGCATCACGCCAACAATTTTTCGCCAGACGCCATCGATGCGTATGTTCTGCCCCACTGCCTGGGGACTCAAGCCGTAGCGCTGGCGCCAGAACCCGTAACTGATCATCACCACCGGCGGGTGGTCCGCGATAGCGTCATCGGGCGCAAAGGATCGGCCTGCCGCTGGATGCATGTCCAGAGTGTCCATGGCATTGGACATTACTTGCGCCCCAAATACGCGTTCCGGCGTGTCTCCTTCGGCCACATTTGACTCAACGTCGGCGCCATATCCGCTGAACGATGAGAACGAAGTCGAGTGCTCACCGAGGGCGCGGATCCAGCCTTTTGGAAAGACACCGCCGTTGGCTTCATCCGGGTCGTAGGTGATGCGCGTAAGCCGGTCCTGATGTGGATAGGGCAGCGGACGCAACAGAATCGAGTCAACCAGCGTGTAGATAACCGCGTTGGCGCCGATGCCGAGGGCGAGCGTCAGCACCGCGGTCATGGTGAAGCCGGGCTTGCGGCGCATCTGGCGCAAGGCAAAGCCCATGTCGCGCACAATGTTTTCTAGGCGCGGCAAAGTCACGCGCTCGCGGTAAGCCTGGCGCGTTTGCTCGGCCCCGCCCAGCTTCATCAGTGCCTGCCGGCGCGCTTCTTCGGCGCTCAGGCCCGCGCGCATCCCCTCTTCAATGTGCATGGCCAGGTGCGATTCAAGCTCAGCGGCAAAATCTTCGTTTTCGTGCTCGCCATCGACCATGCCATGAAGCCGCAGCCAAAGGGCGCGAATTTTACCGATCGGATTTGCCATTACGCCTCCCCGACCGGCGTGAGAAATCGCGCCAGGATTTCGGTGGTCTGCTCCCATTCGGCCGCAGCCTTGCTCAGCTCGCGCCGCCCGGCCTTCGTCAGCTCGTAGAATTTCGCGCGCCGGTTGTTTTCTGAAACTCCCCATTCGGAGCGGATGATGCCTTCCTGCTCCAGCTTGAGCAGCGCCGGATAGAGTGTGCCGTAGTTCAGCTCCAGCAGGCCGCCGCTGGTTTGCTCGATGCGCCGCGCCAGTCCATAGCCGTGCTGCGGACCCATGGTCTCCAAAGTTTTCAGCACCATCAACGCCAGCGTGCCCTGCCAGACTTCAGATTTTCCGCCCATCGCCGCTCTCCTATGGTCTACCAATAGGGAGAGAATACATGCGTTCCTATGGGAATGCAATAGGAATCTTCAAGCGCAGAGTCCACGCGGCCGCCCTGTCAGCCGCGCATCGGTGTGCTACGCTGTCGCTGACAACAGTTTCCATCCTTAGGAGCCCGTTCCCATGACACTCCGATGCGCCGTTCTTTTCGCCGGCATTCTTGCGGCCTCGTTGCCCGTTTCCGCCCAGGCTCCCACCAGTCTGTCTGAATCTGCGCAAGAGCAGCTTCCCGCTTTGACCGAGATTTACCAGCACTTCCATGAGAATCCCGAGCTCTCGCGCCACGAGGACAAGACCTCGGCCTTCCTCGCTCACGAACTGCTGAAGCTGGGCTACACCGTCGCCGAGCACGTCGGCAAATACGAAGACGGCTCGAAAGCGGATGGTGTGGTAGCGGTGCTTGAAAACGGCCCCGGCCCGCGGCTGATGATCCGTACCGATATGGATGCGCTGCCGGTATTGGAAAAGACCGGCCTTGATTTCGCGAGTCACGTCACTGAACCGGGACCCGACGGCCAGCCGGTTCCGGTGATGCACGCCTGCGGTCACGATCTGCATATGACCGTGCTCATCGGCGTGGCCAAAGAGATGGTGCAACGCAAAAGCCAATGGCACGGCACGCTCGTGCTCATCGGCCAGCCTGCTGAAGAGGTGATTCAGGGCGCGTCGGCCATGCTGGCCGACAATCTTTACCAGCGCTTCGGCAAGCCCGACTTTATTGTTGCCGAGCACGACTCGCCCATGGTGCCGGCCGGATCGATCGCCATCGGCGGCGGACCAATGCTGGCCAGCGCAACCAGCCTCAACCTCATCATTCGCGGCATCGGCAGTCACGGCTCGCAGCCCCAGGCGGGCAAGGACCCCATCCTGCTGGCCGCAGAGTTTGTCCTCGTTTCGCAATCGATCATCAGCCGCCAGATCGATCCCCAGCAGCCGGCAGTGCTTTCGGTGGGAACCATTCACGGCGGGACCAAGAACAACATCATTCCCGACGAGGTGACGCTCGGCCTCACGCTGCGGACCTTCTCCACCGAGCAGCGCGACCAGATCGTTGCCGATATTCGCCGTACCGCCAACGGCCTCGCCGAAGCCTACGGCATCCCGGAAGACCGCATGCCCACCCTGACAACTGTCGAGAGCACGCCGGTGACCTACAACGATCCCGCATTTGCTGAGAAGCTGCGCGGGTTTGCCGTCGCGGCGCTGGGCAAAGACCACGTGCTCGGCACAAAGCCGGTGATGGGCAGCGAAGATGCGGGGCTGTTCTCGCTCAATAATCAGATCCCCTTCGTCTTGTACTGGCTGGGCGCTGCCGAACCAGACAAGCTGGCCGAGAGCCTCAAGACGGGCGTACCGCTGCCCAGCCTTCACTCACCGCTCTTCGCGCCAGACTATCAATCGGCTATTCCCACTGGCGTAACCGCCATGACCGCCATCGCGCTCGACATCTTGAAGTAGGGCGCTGAGCAGATCCTGAAGCGTATGGGTCTCAGCATCTGCGCAAGAAACTGTTTTGGCGCGCCTGCCGCACATAAACCGGAGGGAGCAGCGGCCTTCAGGCTGCTGAATTGGCGCGCAAAACTGTGACGGCTTCAGCCACGGGCCTTTTCGCGAACTTGCCAACTCGCCGTCTCTGCAAAGCGGTGCCATCTCACCAAATCAATCACCAGACGAATGTCCCCGGGCTCTGAACACGGGTTCTCATTCAAGCGCTTCGGCCCGTGAGAAGCGCTTCGTTCAATCTCGCTCGCCAACCGCTGGTCGCGTTGAGATAAATCGGCTTGCGCTCGGTTTTGCGTGATGCAAGTCACGGTATCAATCACCGGCGCAAGTTAAGCTCCGCGTATCATGGCGGCAATCCATCTTTATGCGAGCGTCGCTGAGGCGTTCGTACTGGGACTGGCCACGGGACCCGTCTGCCTGGCCTCGTGCGGACCCGTCGTGCTGCCATGGATGCTGACCCAGCCACAGGGCCTCGAGCGGCACGGGAAACGGCTGGCCCTCTTTCTTGCCGGCCGCCTGGCAGGGTACCTCTCGTTTGCCGTCGTTACCTGGAGCATCGGAACCGCACTTCCTTCCTCCTGGGCTGCCCGGCCCTGGATTTACGGCGCCGTCGAACTGGTTCTGGCCGGAGCATTGCTCGTCTACGCTGCCGGATGGCCGCATCCGCGCTGCGGCCTCGTCGAACCCATTGAGAACCTCGTGCATATCGACGTCAAACCCCGCCGGCCCCCTTCGGGCGCGCTGGCGCTTGGGTTCCTTACCGGAATTAATCTCTGCCCGCCGTTCCTGGTGGCTGCGGTGCGGGCAGCCCAGTTCTCAAACCTCGGCTCATCGCTCTTGTTCTTCGCATCGTTCTTCGCCGCCACCGCGCTCTGGTTCGCGCCGGTGCTCACCCTGAGCTGGATCAGGCGCTCCCCGGCCCTGGTCACGGTTGCGCGCATGACTTCGCTGCTCCTCGCCGCCTGGTATGGGCTCAGCGGAATTCGCATTCTCTTTGAAAGGATCACCTATGGCTAGTACCAAGGCTCGCGCGCCGGCCTATCGCGGCATCGCCCGCTCGGCGCTGCTTACTCTCCCCATCGCGCTCTGGTCACTGTTGATGTTCACGCCCACCTTTCAGAGCTCAAGCCCCAATCTTCATATCGGCGCAGTCGCTGTCATCGTCTTCATGACCGGCCTCTTCTTCATGATGATGCGCACCGGTTCCACCTATCGCTGGCGCAGAATCTTCTTTGTCGCGTTGGGATTCCTGTTTCCTGTCGGCTTTATCACCCAACTCGTCGCCGCGCGGGGCACCATGAGCATTCCTATTGAGCGCATGGTCTCCGGGGACACGCCTTTCTGCTTCATGGTCACGCCCTCGCTTATTTTGCCGGCTGCCTTCGCGCGCACCATCGTCTTTCCCGGCTCCATTCTGCCCACCGCCTCCAATCCCCACTCCATCGCCGTCATGATCGGCCTGTGGTTTGCCTTCACCCTGGTCATGGGCAAAGCATGGTGCAGCTACGCCTGCTTCTTCGGCGGCATTGAAGAAGGCTTCGCGGGAATTGCGAAACGCGCCAAAATCCGCAAGCTCGATCCGCGCCTGCGCCTCATTCCCTGGGCCATCCTGCTCTTCGTTGTGCTGGTTTCGGCCGCGATCTACGAACCGGTCTATTGCATGTGGCTATGCCCATTCAAAACCGTTACTGAGTTTCCGGCGGTTCGTTCGCTCACCTCCGCGCTTCAGTTTGTCGTCTTCATCGTTCTGTTCGCCGGCCTGGTGGTCGTGCTTCCGTTCCTCACCAAGAAGCGCACCCAGTGCGGGTTCTTCTGCCCCTTCGGCGCATTTCAATCGATCTTCAACAAGATCAATCCTTTCGAAATCCGATTTAACCGCGAGAAGTGCGTGGATTGCACGCTCTGCCAGTCCGCTTGCCCCACCATGGCGCTCTCGGCCGAGTCCATTCGCGAAGGCAAGACCCTGCTGAACTGCATGAAGTGCGGCGCGTGCGTGGATTCCTGCAAAAAAGACGCCGCGGTCTGGCACCTCAAGGGGACCGAAGTGGCCGTCAAACCCGAGCGCGCCCGGCTGCTCTTTCTTTACGGCACGTGGGCCATGGCCACCATGTTCGGTGGCAGCGTCCTGGCCAACAGCCTTGCCACCACTCTTCATCTCATCCACTGGAACTGAGAGGCAAGCCCATGCGAAAGCGAATTCCTGTCGTTCTTGCCTATGCGGGCGCAACGCTCACCCTGCTCATCGCCGCCTGCACTCCCTTCTACCTTATGGGCGCTTTCTCCAGCGCTGTGGCCCGCGCCGGGTTGCACATCGATGCCGCCTACTCGGGCGGAACAATCGCGCGCACCTATCAGCGCGACGGCTATCGGATTGTTGTCTACAATCCCGTAAGGCCCCACCTGCTGCAGGGGATCGAGCCTTTCGTCCAGGTCGTATTCACGCCGGTGTCGGCGTTGCCCGCGGTTGTGGATGAGCGGATAGATCTCGACGGCGATGGCTTGAACGATGTGCACGTGACCTTCGCCATGGATCGAAGACCCGGAGCCAAGCTGCGCGGCAACGTGGTCGCGCTCAACGCCAATTACGAATCCTTAATGGATGTCGGCGACGAGTCATTTTCCCGCATGTTCGTCCTGGTGAACAATGAAGTCATTGTCCGCGTACCGTTTCATCCGGCTGTCGCGAAAAAATAGCGCATTCTGTCATTTGGCGTGGATTGGCAGTTGGCCCCGATCCGCGCAATTTTCCCCAAAACCATGAATGAGGTTGCCCCTGGTCTCTCGCATTTGGGGACCGGGGACAGCCTGGGAAAGCACGAGCCATGCCTCACCAACGTGACCCCGAGCGACTTCCGCCAGCGGCAATCGGAGTCGAATGCCAGCCCTGAACAAAAATCGCGCAGAGATCGAAGTCGAGCGTGGACCTGTGTTTGTTCCTCCGGCGTGAAACCATCGAGCCAAGATTCGGCGACGATAAGCCGACTTTTGAGGACTGATCCCAAGCTTCCGCCTCCGTCGAGTGCAAGGGGCCGCGGCAGCACTACAGTGCAATCTGCCGGAATCGGTTCCCACGGCGAATGAATTCCTGCGTAGGGCGTTGATTGGGGTCCGGCGGCAGGAATATTTGTCGTCCTAAAGGCGCTCGGAACGTATTAACTCCCCCCGCGAGGTTCAACTGATGCAATACCTGAAGCTGTCCTTCATTAATTTGCATATGGTGGTTCTCATCAAGGTAGATGAGCCCCGCGTCAAATGCCCGGTGGTATGTAGGAGAAAGTGCAATTCCATTTTTCACGTGATCTGCGCTTCCAGCGGCTCCAACGGGAAGAATGTGTGCCGCGTCCACTAAGCGAAGCTGGACACGCGTCACGGCACAACAGTTGCCATAAGCAAACAGAACTTGCCGGCGGAAACTGGCGAGGCGGCTCAGTCGGCTCACTTCCTGAACGACGCGCTGGCGGGGCGTGGGCAGGGCTTCGATCTCTTGCTGGGGAGGCTGCTGGAGATGAGTAACCTGATTTAGGAGCCGGAGGACGTTGGCATCCCTTCCGTAGCGATGCAGGAGCGTGGCGTTCAAGCAATAGGCCATGAACATGTCGGGGCGGATGCCAATCGCAATCTCATCGTTGTCCTTCCTGTGAAAACTTAGACCATCGGTCTCCGCCCGCTGGACTTCCGTCAGGTCAATCTGAACGGACGGAGAACCGGCGGTGAATGTGCTATGACGCGCAAAATGGAACCGCCTGAACGAGTCAGGCTTTCGCCAGATGCCACATCTCACCGTCGAAGATCACCCGCCTCTCGCGTTTGAGGGCTTGCTGCGCACTGCGCACGTGGTGCTTCCATTTTTTCCCGAAATTCAGTCCGTCGATTACACGATCAACAGAGTCATCGCAGAGATCGGGATGAATCTGTTGGATGAGCGGATGAAGCTCTGCGGTCCTGAGCGGGGATTTCGCTAGAAGATAAAGGATCGTCTTGCGGAAGATACTTTGAGTTGTGGTCGACTGCGCCCGGAATTGGAGCACCCGATCTTCAGCGTTCTTGAGTCTGCTCTTGAACTTTGTCCTGACGTCGCTCATCAAACGGCGATTCTGTGCTTGATAAGTTACCCGAAGGCCCTCAAGCTCGCCAGCAAATTCCTCGATTTCCCCAATGGACAGCGGGGCTCCGAGTTGCGCATATTCCTCGAAATCACGACGAACTTCTTTCACGAGCTTGGGGGTACGAATGGAGACGCCATATTCGCAATTCTTCCTCAACCCACCATCGGTCAGGTTCCCAGAGGTAATAATTGCGCGCTCGTTATCTGCAATAAACACCTTCGCGTGAAGGGATGGCATGTGAATCACAGAGAAATTCGGAAATGCGCGGGCCATCTCCGTGATTCCGTCGAGTTCAAGTGAGCCAGACAAAACGCTTTCAATCTTGAGGTTGGTCAGGCATACAATCTGCAGCAGCCCACTATGGGAGTTCTTGGCCAGGCAGTCCCCAGCCCACGTAGTAACTCGACGCGTGATGAATGGCGATGCCAAAAGAAGAAACTCTCCCGCCGCCCCCAACAAGTCAGCAAACTGAGCATCCCACGGACCACTCAGCAAGCTTACCGGTGAGGCGGAAGTCAGCGAGGGGTCCATAAGATCCCTTTTGCGCCGGGACTGTAGCGGAGCGTTCCGCCCCTCCATGTCGCGTAATGGATCGCCGCGGCCTCATCGCAATGGAATCGCTCGCAAGCATCACACCGCTCAATCACAAGCACGCCTTGATTATTCGCAAGACAAGCGAGAATCCCCTTGATTCCTGAACGGATGTATCCTTTTCGCTCGCATTCACATCCCATCTGCGCAACCTCTTAACCGTCAACACCTAGACTCGTCAGGGAAGGTGTTTTTTGAATGATACAAGGAACGCGCCGGCTGGCCTGGAATCCATGCGCCACCGATATCGATCACAAGGGAGCCTGATTGTTTGAGCAAGCGCTTGAACTGCTCGCCGAAAGGCTCGAACCAATCAACGTACTCATGGCTCTCCACGTTGCCGTAGTCCTTTTTCCGAACCAAGCCAAACGGTGGGCTGGTCATAATGAGGTCCAGCGACTCGGGTCCGAGGCTAGCCATGTATTCGAGCGAGTCCCCGAGTAAAATGGTCCCGTTGGTTGTCTTGTGGAAAGGCTTCACTCTGCCCATTCTATTCCCCGATGGGTAGCCGCATCTCAAGAACCTAGCCCAACTACAACCTGGGATCGCGCGAGCCATTCCCAGAAGCGGATTGATCCCGCAAACGCCGTTCTCGCCAATCATCCTTGATGGAGACACGCCGGCTTGCTGTTATCGACGCGCCGTCAGAAGCGGCAGTCGTCAGCGTGAGAAAACAGCTGACTTCATGTCCCTGCGTTCGCTCAATGCTCCTTCCACATTGCAAAGGTCTTTTGCATGCGGGGATCGGTAAAGAGTTTCATGCAAAGCTCGCGCTCGACGGGGCCGGCCACTACACAGTGCATGTCGGTGCGGCGGGCTACCTCTTTGGCCGGGATCGTAATCTGTGAAACGAACTGGCCCGCATCGGCAATGGTGGCGCCGAACACCAGCCGGTCGAGGCCCGACCAGAGAGCGCAGGCCATGCACATCGCGCACGGCTCGCAGGTGGTATAGAGGGTGTAGCCCTTGAGTGAACCCGAGCCCAGCTTGGCGCAAGCCAGTCGAATAGTCAGGGTTTCAGCATGGGCGCTGGGATCGTGGTCGGGGCCGACGCGATTGACGGCGCGCATCAGGCGCTCGCCGGTAGCCGTGCTGACAATGTCCGCGCCGAAGGCCATGGGATGATCGGTGCTCAGCGTCTCCGCAGTGAAGGCGGCGACGGATCGCATCCTTTCCCGGTCAGCCGCGCTCACGTCCTCCGCAGCGGACGCGCGCGTGGCCAGAATCCCCGCGCTGAGGGACGCCGCGCCTGCCTGCAGCAGAAAACTCCGCCGATTTACATTGATGCTCTTCTCGATTCGGGGCATGTGGAAATCATACAGCTCGTTTCGATGCGACAGGGGTGTTGCGTCCTCCGGCGAGCTCAGGCCGGCACGCTTCGAGCGATCGTCTCCAATCGTTCATCCTGAGAAACGCCCTTCCCGCTCCACTCCCATCCGCGCCCATCCCAACTCCATTTGCATGCAATTTCATAGGATTGAGGTAATGTGAATTCAGCACTCGTTCCAGGTTCTCAGTCACCGTCCGTTTCCGTGCCGTTTTGCAAGCCAATTGCACGCCAATGCCGGGCTCGGTTTTCGTGGAGCTGCATCGCAAGGCACACGAAATCCGGCCCATAACCAGATTGTTTTCATACGCCTACAAATTAATCGCGTGTTTTCAAATGGTTACCCCCGAAACTTTTGACTAAACCGATGAATTCACTCGATTTATTTGAAGTAAATACCAGGGGGTATGCCCGACTTATTTCGATGGATCGACCAGCGCTCCGTACACTGCGGCGTGCGTGCGATAGAGCAGACTGTGATTCTCGGGACTCGTCATGCGCTGAATCATTCCCACAAAAACCAGGTCGTTGGTGGGGTTCACCCAGAACCACGTTCCCGCCGCGCCGTCCCAGAAGTAGGTTCCTTTGCCGTCAGGCAGGTTCGCCTCAGCGGGATCGAAGATCACCGCGCCGTCGTACCCGTACACTGATATCGGTCCATGACGGAACGCACCGCTCCATCCGACACGATTGCCGCCATCTCCACGCCTCCCGGCCGGGGCGGCATCGGCATCGTGCGGCTCAGCGGGCCCGATTCGGTCTCGATCGCCGCCGAGCTCGTGCGCCTGCACCATCCGCTCGCTGCCGCTCATGCGCGCCTGGCCGATGTTATCGACGACCCGGGGCCCGGCGCCGAGCCGGAGGTGATCGACGAAGCCGTCGTAACGTACTTCGCGGCGCCCCATTCCTACACTTCTGAAGATGTGGTTGAGATCGCCGCCCACGGCTCGCCGGTGATTCTCGAGTTCCTGCTGCGCCGCGCGCTGGCGCTCGGCGCGCGCCTGGCCGTGCCCGGCGAGTTTACCGAGCGCGCCTTTCTGAGCGGGCGGCTCGATCTCACCCAGGCCGAGGCAGTCCGCGATCTGATTGAAGCGCAGACCCTGACCCAGGCGCGCCAGGCCGCCAGCCAGATGGGAGGCGCACTGAGCCGGCGCGCGACGCCGGTCAAGCAGTCCCTCATTGATTTGATCGCCCTTCTTGAGGCCGGCATAGATTTTGCTGAAGACGATGTGGACGTAGCACCGCAGCGGGAGATTGCCCGCCGAATTGAAGCGCTCATGCCGCCGCTTACCGCTCTTGAAGCTTCGTTTGCCCGCGGACGGCTGGTGCACGATGGGCTGACGCTGGCCATCGTCGGCCGGCCCAACGCCGGCAAAAGCTCGCTCTTCAATCGGCTCGTCGAGCGCGAACGCGCCATTGTTACGGCCACTCCCGGCACCACCCGCGACCTGGTCACGGAGCGCATCTCGCTTGAAGGCATTCCCCTCGAGCTGGTCGACACCGCCGGGCTCCGCGAAGGACGCGAAGAGGTCGAGCAGATCGGCATCGCGCGCAGCCGCGAAGCCCTGCACGATGCCGACCTGGTGTTGATTGTGCTCGACGCAACCGAGCCGCTGAACGAAGAAGAACGCCGCCTGTTCGTTGCTACCGAAGGCCGGCCCGCGCTTGTCGCAGTCAACAAGAGCGACCTTGTCGCGAATGGACGCCCCGCTTCGGATCTCGAAGTACTGCACCCCATGCCCTCTCTTTTGACCTCGGCCCTGACCGGCGAGGGAATCGAGGAGCTGCGAGCCAAGATCCTGGGTCTCGCTACGGGTGGCGCCGCTCAGGAGCCGGGGCTGCTCACGAACCTGCGCCAGCACCAGGCCGTCCAAACCACGCTCAATGCGCTGAGCGATGCTGCACGCGCGAATGCCAGCTCCATCCCCCACGAAATGATCCTGCTCGATCTCTACCGCGCTCTCTGGGCCCTCGACTCGCTCACCGGCCAAACCACTCCCGACGACATTCTGAACCTGATCTTCTCAGCCTTCTGCATCGGCAAGTAAGTGTAAGTGATTTATTATAAATAGCTTATATGAACTTTAGCGAATCCAAAAACCTGACCCGTCTATCGATACTGATCGGCCGAGTCAAGAATTGACCGCGCTCGATTGCACTGGTAATCGAACGAGAAGATCAGGTGTACGAGATGGCGACTATGCGTCAAGGTGGAACGCGGAACACTGACCCGTTTGCGGGGAGTAATTCGGGTAGGCGACGACACGGCCAGATTGTGCTTCACCTTTCGATGAGCGACTTGGCCGCTTATATCGCCGAGTCACAAATTGACCCCTATTGTGGTGTCCTTCGGCTCGATGAGCGGTAAGGGGCTGTGTGCATCACGGAGAAGCCGGGGATCAGGCGCAGTTGCCCCCCTCCAAATCTTTAAGGCTTTGCAGTACTCGAATAGAGTTCGAACACGACGGTGAATTCTTCTACTGGTTTCCCTAAACCTGGAACTACACTCGAAGCATGGACCCCCTCACAATCATGATCGAAGCCATTCTTGCATCCTCCAAGGTAAAGGAGGCCAACCGCTTCCTTGAAGATGGGGTAGCCGCCGATCAGTGTCGCCGCCAGTCCTATAACACTGACGCGATGGAATGGTTCCCACAGATGAAACCAGACCGCCGCCGCCGCCAATGCCACAAACAGAACACGGAGCACCTCGACGAGCTCGAAGGCGTGCTCGTGGCCGTCTTCATGATCGTGGCCTTCGTGGTGCTGTTGTGGAAGGTGGTCTAAATGCATCTCGTCCTCGTGGACGCGCGTCGCAGTGTCGTGAATGGCGGCCATAAGACCTCCTGCACTTCAGTTGAAATAGCGTTTCACCACGGCGATCAAGTCGTCCGCCGCCGCTAGCTGCGCTGGGCGTGTCTTCTGCTCCGGGTCCAGTACGTGGAAACGCAGGTGGCCTTCGATCAACTCCGCCATCAACCCATTGAGAGCGCCGCGGCAGGACGCGACCAACTGCAGAATCTCTTCGCATCCGCCTTCACCTTCAAGGGCACGCTCGATAGCCTCCACCTGCCCCTTGATGCGCCGGACGCGCGTGAGGGTCTTTGTCTTGTTTTTCGAAATATGTGACAATTCGTCCTCCTGGCTAAGTAATATACTCCCCTATACTATATGAAACGCAAGTGAGGAGTGAAACCATGCTGGAGACCAAACGCCTCGTGATTGGCCAGATGATTGTGTGCCACGGCTGCTGCTGCGGGGCGACCCAGAAAGACCGCCCCGAGGTGCCGGTCGAGTGGCTGAAAGACGAGTGGCGGAAGCGTGGCCTCTTAAAGCGGTTTCAGCTCACAGTGAGTGGCTGCGTCGGCCCGTGCGACGTTCCAAACGTCGTGGTGGTGAATTCGGAGGCAGGTTCCCAATGGCTGGGTAGAATCACCCATTTCGACCAATATCGTTCGCTGATTGAGTGGGCGGTGCGCTCCGTTGATGCTGGACACCTGCTGGAGTTGCCGCGCGAATTCAAGGACCATCGGATCGAACCTTGGCGCTGAGTTTCATTTCTCGCTCTTGACGGTTCAAACCGTGGGTCTGGACGCCGCGTTACTACTTGGCGGGGATACACGCCGCACAGGTGCCGTAAACGTAAAACTCGTGCCCGGATGCGCGAAACCCCCTGGGCAATTTTGGCCTGCTCTGTGCAGCGCATCCTTCGAGGTCATACAGTTTGCCACATTCGTTGCATTGGAAGTGATGATGATGCTTTTTGCCGGCCACTTCGTAGCGCTTGGCGTCGCCAGGTACTTCGACCGGCTGCAGCCATCCTTCCTCAACCAGCGTCTGGATGTTTCGGTACACCGTGGCAATCCCAACGCCCGGATGGTGCTGCTGTGCCGATCGGAGAACTTCTTCAGGAGACAGCGGTCGAGAGGCTTCTGCAAAAGCCTCTCGAATGGCAGTCTTTTGTCTGGTGTTTCGAATGTTCGTGATGCTCAATCGAATCTCCCCTATGCAGATTAAGACCTCCACAGGAACCCAGAAGCCGGCACTCAACCACTGAAGATGGAGGTTATCTGGGTGCGCTGACGGCGTTGTTAGGATAATGATATATCATTATCATTAGACATGCACGACAACCAGGTCAGAGATGGCCTTCAGAAGAATTATGGAGTCACAGGATGAACCCTCTGCTTCTCACCTCGATGGCCGCCGTTTCAACCTCTGTCGGCGGCTATTGTGCCGTCCTGCTGCAGCGGAGAGTTCATCTGCTCATGTCTTTCGGTACGGGAGTGCTCGTTGGCGCTGCCCTGCTGGATTTGTTCCCCTCCGCATTGTCGGCCGCAGAGAGCTCCGGTTCATCGAAGGCACTGGTTTTTGCCATCGCTGCCTTCGGCGGCCTGCTTATCTTCGGCATCGGCGAGGCAGCGACCCGTTATCGGGCTCACAGCGTCGGGAATCGTGCAGCCGGAAGAGTCAGTGCCTCCTTCCTCATCGTGCACAGCGCTCTCGATGGAACGGCTATCTTCGCCGCCTCCACAATATCGATGCAATTGGGCCTGATTGTGGGGCTCGGAGTTGTGGCGCATGACATATGCGACGGATTAAACACGATTCTGCTGGCCACCGGCGCAGAAAAACCCGGATGGACCGACTACGGATTTCTGGCGCTCGATGCCCTGGCTCCCATCGCCGGCGGCCTCATCGCAGCTCATATCTTCCGGGTCTCCAATGTGCTGGTCATGGTTTTTCTCAGCCTTGCAGCAGGGTCCTTTCTCTTTACCGCGTTCTTCAGTCTGCTTCCAGACGCCTGGCGACGCGCAAGCCGCAGTCTGGTGCTATCCCTTGGAGTCCTCGGCTTTTTGCTGATGCTGTGTCTCACAAGGCTGGTCTGCGCGCTGGGGTAGAAGAAGTGCCCCTGCGCCGCTGGTAAGATCGACCCAAAGTACAGTGGGCCTTCCGTTCATGCGTACGGGCAAAAGCGCTCATCGAGCCATTCAAGTTGATTGGTGTTCTCGGCAGTGGCCGAAAAACCGGCTTGGCGGACAAATGCTCTTTGCCAATTGCTTGCTGCGACTCTCTCGCGAGTGGTGAACTGCCTTTGAACTCATCGACTCAGGATCGCCACGGTAGAGTCGACTTGTGGCCGGGAAAATGCATGGCGGATCGGAGAAATCGTGTGGGACGGCCACGAGGTAATGGCCCTATTTTGGTGCCAGTTTTTAGTCTCTGGTAAGTCTCCAGAGCGAGAACCCGACTGCGGACGATACGCTTACACCCGCATGAACATTGAAGTTCATGCCATACCCGGACACAAACTCACCTTCTGCATCGACAAGTAGGTTTAAGTTGCGTATTATCATTGACTTACATTGATATCTTGGGTCAAATCTTCCGCGCATTTAGGCTTCTTATCGTTGACGATCTGCCTCTTTGCAAATGCCTGGTACGGCGCCTGTTTCATGGTGCTTCCTCTCAAGAGGGTTGCCAAGAACCATCATTCGGCTTCTGACTGATCGATCAGGAAGAACAATCGGAGATGTTGAATGCGGACTGCACCGGATCTCCGAGCTGCGTTTCGCCCCGGTACCGTGTTCGCACGGCCAGGTAACATAGGGCTTTTACGGCGGGTCTCCTAAACGGCAACAAGTGCGGACATCTACGCCCGTACTTGCTGCCGTATCGATTTCATAATCACGCAAACACGATAGCAGTCCTCGGGTGCTTGCGAACTATTCTCTCTCCGGCTTGGATGCTTGCCGAGCATCGCTGCTTTGCGTTGGGTGGTAACTGGCCGGATGATTTCCCGGTTTCGCCGATCGATCATCGTCGTCGTCGGAGTGCCCCTTTCTGAGCGATAGAGGAAGCGGCCGGTTGTGCATCATGCCCTTCCAGAGAATGCGGTTGTAGACGAGCGGATCGACGCGGTCGGAGTCAGAGAAGTCCAACCCGCGGGTAACGCGCGCCCAGTAAGCGGAGTTGTGCGTGGATTTGGGCACAACCATGCCGACCGGTGCATTCGGCAAGGGCAGTTCGGTCGCGTAGAGGTAAGCCGATGGCGTAGCGGTAAATTGCCAAGGTTGCGGGGTTGTGGTGAAGATGTCGGTCATGGGGTGACCTAGAGCATCGTTCAGGTTCAAGTATTGCTTCAGTCCTAGGACTTCTTCCATCGTGCGGATGAAGTCAACCGTGTTGTAGTGCGTGGAGATGACCGCTCCTTGTTTGACGTAGGCGCCTGCTACGAACGCGATGGTGCGGTGAGAATCCACGTGATCGGCGCCGTCCTGCGCATCGTCTTCGACGACAAAGATCAACGTGTTCTGTGCATAGATGCTGTTGGCAATCTTTTGGACAATCAGTCCTACGGCATAGTCGTTATCGGCTTGCATCAGCTCCGGAGTGTTGACCATGTCAAGGGCGGTGCCGAAACTTCCGGTGTGATCGTGCATGAGCCGGACGAGACTAAGCGCTGGCAGTCCGCCGCTGGCGTAGTTCGCATCGAACTCGCGCTCCCACTCTTTGTAGCGATAGTAATCAGGGTAGTTGTTGTCGAAACCGCGGTAATAGGGGTCAGTGAAGGGGGCCAGCACCGCATTGCTGGAAGTGGCGACCACGGTATTCGACGAAGCGGGGTAATGCACCTCGGGAATCAAGCAGCCCGGCTGGTTGTAACAGGTAGTGTCGATGAAAAATCCGTAGTTGCGAACAGTGAGACCGGCCCGCAACACGGCGTTCCAGATGTAGCCGGTGTTGATTTCGTTGTTGGGTCCATCGGGAGAGCTTACCGCGGTTTGGCCGGGCAGTATATCCGGATCGTTCGGCGTTAAGGGATCGGCGGCAATGCGCTCGGCCAGAGTGGGAAGCGCCGTATTCACGCTCCGATTCAGCCCCTCTGAATCCAGGCTGAGAGCGCGGAACCCGTAAACAACCGGAAACTGATGCTCGACCACGTCAGGACTCTGCGCCGATGTGCTCCAAAGCCATCCGTCGTAGCTGACTTCGGACGTGGCATAGAAATGATCGAGCGTAACGAACGTACGCGCCAGACTATGCTCGTTGGGAGTAATGGACTGGCCCCACTGCACCAGGCTTGGATCCTGTTCGCCGATGGGCATGCCGTTGGCGTCGGTCAGATCGCCGAGCACCTGATCGTAGGTTCGATTCTCCTTGAGAATATAGATCACATGTTTGACCCCGCTGCTGACAGCGGCCATGATCTGCGCGTCGCTATTGCTTTCTGTTGAGGAGAAACGGTTGTTGGTCGCCACCTGTGCCGTCAATTCCGGCAGTTGTCCGGCGCTCGGAATCGGGAAGCTCTGCAGCCCGGCTTTCGTCCGCTGCGGGTTGTATTGATTCATCGGAAAGCAATTCGGCTGAAAACTCGTCGGCCCGTAGCCATAACACCAATCGGGATTCGGTCCGGTGGGAGATTTGGCATTCGCCACGTACATCCATCCGGTGCGGCCCACGCTGACCGAGTTTGGATACCAGCCGGTCGGAATCAGACCGGCAACGCTATCGCCGGAGTTTGTTCCAGTCAGTTGAATGACGGCAACGTCGTTGAAATTTCCATTGGTCACATAGAGCTCGGTCTCGTCGTTTGAAAGGGTAAGACTGTTTGTGTTCGACCCGGCATAGATCGGGTTCGCGTTCGCGGAGTCGGGATTGGAGGAATAGAACGAGGAGGGGAACAGCCCGGCGGGAGCGATGACCGGAATGGTCTCAATGACCGTATTCACGGTCTGGTAATGGGTTGGATCGGGATTGATGTCGATGACATCGACGGTGTCGGATTGGTCTTCGGCGACATACAAGAGCGTCTGCGCTTTGTTCATGATCATCTTGTTGGGCTGGCCCTTCACGGCGATTCGCGTCGATACTGCGTAGGGCCCATTCCGTCCGGTCGAAGTCATCATCTGGCTTAACGGCACAACATCGATTTCGCGATCGCGAATGCTCGACACGTAAGCCACCGCGTTGGGCTCGCTGCCGGCGATCGCCACCCAGAACGGATACTCGCCACCCGGTGTTCCCGACGCCGCCGATACCAGGCTTTTACCGGGGCGCAGATCCAGGTTCGCCGTGGCCGCAATGTTGCTCGTCCCTCCCGTCGAGACATTCTGAAAAGCCCAGTTTCCATATCCCCCGGTGAGGACCGAGATGGAATCGTTGTAGTAGTTCGTCACCACCATGGTCTGCCCGGTATTCGACAGGGCGATGCCTGCCGCGCAGGGGTACACCGCAACCTGCGCATTGACGGGCACCAAACCTACGGGTGGCACCGCGTTCAGGCCAACTCCCGCAGTGTGGCCGAGCCAGAACGGCGCTGGCGGGCTCTGCGGCGTTTGGTTAGGCTTGCCCAGGTTCGGCGTGTTGTTAAGGTCCAAATACCAAAGCCGTGCGGCGGCATTGTACGAATAAACAAACACCATGTCCGCGCTGCAACTCGGCACGTAAAAATGTGCAGCCGTACCGTTGCTGGTCGGATCCCATGCGATCCCGAAATACGTCACGGGCATTGGCAACACTTGCTTCTTGATCGGAGCGCCGCTAGAAATGTCATAAACAAAAACATATTCGTTGGAATCCGGCCCGTAGAACGAAGTGAGCGAGTTGCTGCTGTCGTTAAAGACCCGGTTGTAGCCGGTGGTCATCACCAGCATTGTGTTGCCATCGGGGCTGATCGAGGTTGTCGCGGCATGGGTCGCCAGCCATGCCGGATTGTCGGCGAGATCGGGATTGAGTTGTTGCACCTGCGCCCCGGCCGGCGCCAGGGGCGTGATCGTTTGATCCATATTCGGAATCAACTGCGACCAGGGGGCCACATCGTCCACCGTGATGCTCACATACCCCGTCGCATTTCCTGCTGAAGTCGATGCGGTAACGGTATAGGTCTCCGTCGCCGTCACGCCGGAGGGCGTTCCGCTGATCGTGCCCGAACCACCATCGAGACTCAATCCGTCTGGAAGCGGAGGAGCCACGCTGTAGCTTCCGGTCAGGCCACTGCTCACAGACAGCGGGGTAATGGCCTGGCCCACGGTGTAGACAACAGTGCTGGGCGAATAGGTCAGGGCCGGGCTTGCAGCGTCGCCGTCGATCGTGATCGTGAGCTGCGCCGTGGCGCCCCCAAAGGCGTTGCTGGCCGTGACAGTGTAACTGGTGGCGGCTATTGCCGCTTTTGGCGTGCCGCTGATCACGCCGCTCGATGGATTGAGCGTGAGGCCCGTTGTGCTGAACGCGGGGCCCGCTGGAAGCGTCGGGAGCACGGAGTACTGCGTCGGCTCGCCGCCGCTATAGCTCGGCAGATTCACCAGGATGGGTGTTCCTGCGGTGTATGTTGGCGCAGCATTGCTGTATGCAAGATTCACCGGCGCGCCGTTGGCCACGGTAATGCTCACGGTGGCGCTGGCATTTCCCCCTGCGTTGTAAGCAGTGACCGTGTAGTTGGTCTGGGTCGTGGCCACGGTTGGCGTTCCACTGATAACGCCTGAGGCGCTGTTCAGGCTCAAGCCCCAGGGCAGCGTAGGAACCACGCCGTAAGACGCTACCGCACCACCGGCACTGGTCGGAGCATTCGCAGCGATAGCCACTCCGACGTTATAGGTCGCAGGATTGGTGGCGTAGGATAACGTCGCCGGAGCCGCAGGATTTACAGTGATCGAGATTGTGGCGGTCGCACTACCGGCTGTATTCGACGCGGTAATTGTGTAACTCGCCGCGGCGCTTACCTTCGTCGGCGTTCCGCTAATAACGCCCGTGCTGCCGCTCAGGCTCAGGCCCGCAGGCAGGGTTGGGCTCACGCTGTATGAGGTCACCGCTCCGCCACTTACCGTCGGGGTATCTGAGGTGATAGCCGTTCCCACCGTGTACGTCGCCGTTGGCGTGGCATAGCTAAAGCCCGAGGGAGGCAGTTGCGGGGGATTCGAGTTGCTGCCGCCGTTACATCCACACAGTAAAAAACCAAGGGCCAACCCAAGGCCGCACGTCCAGCGCAACGTTTGCATGAAGAACTCCTGCGAGGATTTTGACTCGTTGCCTGGCAGTGGAATTCCGGGCAGGAAAAATATCGGCTACAAGCCTGTTCCTTATTGGCCTGCTGTTCCCTTTTAGAACTCCACGGGAAACCAACAACGCAGGGTGTGCCAATAAGCCGGAAATATATGGCGCAATGTTCTAATGGCGAACTTTCAAAGTCGAAACAAAGCCGCTTTATCAAGAATTTCCGCTAAGTGTCCGCTGCGTGGGTCGCCATCGAAGTCATGCCTTCATTCGAGAACTGCGTCGAAGGCTAAACTCCAAAATCGTTCAAGCCGATGAAAGGGTACAGCCCATATTCGCTCTTCGCGAGGAATGACCGGGCAATGTTGGATTTTTCCAAATCGTGAAAGGGACCTATGAACATCATCTCGCGCTATTTGTTTCTTCTCCTGGTCGGAAGTGTCTTGTGCATGTCAGGGTGCTCCGGCGGGAACACCGCGTCCCCGGTTCCGCCTCCATCAACTTATACGGTCGTTGCGATCTCCGATATTCACTTCAATCCCCTCGCCAATCCGGCCCTTTTCACCTCGCTCAATGCCCAGCCAGCCAGTCAGTGGAAGAGCATTTTTGACAACGATCAGTCCACAAACCCTGCGTCCTATGCGGCGTTTGGCGCCGACACAAACTACCCGGCGCTGGTCCTCGCCCTTGCCGCACTCAAGCAGAATCTTGGATCGAGTCCCGTGGTTCTGTTTTCCGGCGACATGCTCGGCCACGATCTCCCCGAGTGGTTTTGCGCTCTGTATTCAACCCCGCCCATCTCCATCAAGAACCCCCCGCTAACTTGTCAGCTGAATGCGGCCGGCACGGTCGCCATGCAAAGTTTCCTGGATAAGACGATGGCCTTCGTCTCCATGGAGATCAGGGCCAACGTGGGGAATGTGCCAGTGATCTTCGTGCCGGGCAACATCGACACCTACAGCATGTACGGCACCGGTCCAGATACCAGTTTCCTTTCCGACAACGCGAGCACCTACTACACGCAGCTTCTGAACTCGAGCGTAGACCAAACGTCGTTTCAGAGCACATTCACGACCCTCGGATCGTATTCCATGCAGCTGCCGGGATCGAACGTACTGGCAATCGCCCTCGATAGCAACCCGTTCGCTCAGTCATCCTACCTGCCGCCGCTCGATCCTTACGCCGAACTCACGTGGCTCGATTCCCAGCTTTCCGCTGCACAAACGGCCGGACAAAAAGTGTGGCTCATCATGCATGTGCCCCCCGGCACCAACACCACAGAAACGGCACAATATGCGGCAAAGAACGCTGCTCCCAGTCCGGGGGTTGACGACGAAGCTGCGATGATGTGGCAAGCGCAATACCAGGCCGAATTCATGCTGATCCTCGAAAAGTACCCGGGGCTGATCGCTATGGGCATCACCGGTCACACCCACATGGATGAATTCCGGGTCCTGCCCACTGGGGATGTTTTCTTAGGAATTCCCGGCATCAGCCCGGTCTTCGGCAATAACCCGGCGTTCAAGATCTTCACTATTGCACAAGCCTCGCAGATGCCGATGGACTATCAGACGATCAGCTACAATCTGGCCGCTTCGCCTGCGCCGACGCAATTCAGCAGCCTTTACACGTTTTCGACTGCTTATGGCGCCACTCCCGGCACCACGCTCGAATCCTCCTTGCAGCAACTCTACCCGCAGCTCACGCCGACCGCGGCCGCAACCGCCACGTTCATCAACTACTACGATGCCGGCAACCCCACATCCTTTCCTTACCCCACGGGTTCCGGAACCTACATCCAGATTCCCTGGAACATGGCCAACACCGCGAACTGGGCGCTTTATAGCTGCGGCTTCAGCCAGATGGACGAGTCGGACTACGTCGAATGCGTGAACTCGTACTGAGGCCGCTGATACTCGTGCAGGGGCGCGGCGCCTCATTGAAGCCGGCGGACAATGATGGCGCGGTAGGTAATTGGAACCGGGGGACGACGCCGGTGAAACTGGGAATGCTTTGGCCGCCATGAAAGGATAAGGGGATGGCTTCTGTTGCCCGGCCACTGTGTCTTGCCGCCGTGGTTACATTAGATTCAGTCGATCGTAAGACCCGAGCCGGCGGTGATTGGGTTCAATCCGGCCATATGTGACCGGGTAAAGGGCGGCCATAGAGACCGGCGGAGGGTTTTGTGTTTCCGCCAGTACTCCAATGGTGAGGCTCCGTCGTGGGAGGCTTTTGGGTCACGAGTCGCGACGCGGACGGGCTTTCTCTGCTCGGCATCCTTATTGCGTTTGTCTTTGCTCTTGTCTGTGGCATTGCGCGTCTGCCGTACCGCCAGTTTTGGTGCGCCAACTTCGCGGGCCGCACTTGAGAAGGAGCAATCAATCCAGCCCTTGATAAAGACCCTGGGCAGTTTCGCCGATAGTGAAATAGGACCAAAGGAACCACCATGGCCAAAATGATCTTGGTTGTCGACGACTCCGTCACCATGGTGATGAGTCTGAAATCGACCCTGGGTTTGAATGGATTTCAGGCCGAGTCTGCCGCGAACGGCCGGGAAGCGCTGGATAAACTCGGAGCCGGGTTGAAGCCCGACCTGATCGTTACCGACATCAATATGCCGGTGATGGGGGGAATTGATCTGATCCGCAATGTCCGCGCCATGCCAGGGTTGAAGTTTGTTCCCATTCTGACGCTCACCACGGAGAGCGAACTGGCCAAAAAGAATGAAGGCAAACTCGCCGGCGCTACTGGCTGGCTGGTGAAGCCGGTCTCGGGCAACGACCTGGTGGCGGTGATCCGGAAGGTGTTACCAGGAGCGTAGCGCAATGGGGCCAGCAGGGCGGAAGTCGAAGACAGAGGGCACTGGGCAGCGGGACCCGGCCCAACCGGGCCCAGACTCGGCTCGAATTACCGTTCAGGCCCGCCTGGGCCGGATTCGTAAACGGATGTTTTATGAGTCGGTCACGAAAACCACCCTTCTGTTGCTGTTCTGGCTGGCAATAAGTCACCTGGACCGGCCGAGTCACGGTTCTCTTCGGGTTATAGGTCCGGTCCTGCTTCTTCTGCTGGTTTTGGTGCCGGGATTTTTGTTTCGCCTCAAGAATTATCGAGAGGCGCGCCGGGCGGTCGCCGATATGTGGGCCTTCGGCGAGCACAGCTTCGCCGATCTCTCGCGCATGGTTGAAAAGCGCAAGGCATTTGAGCAGGAGGCGCGCGATTGCGGACTCTACACGGACGTGCTGCGCCAGCAGATTGGGGACTCGCTGGCCGAGTCCGAGCGTGAAGTGGTCGCAGCGATCGAGG
>Ga0335074_10002859_pt1 | contig 23533 bp, 19 predicted proteins | sample Lox_Sample_23_FD_206715 | JGI IMG/M metagenome (GOLD analysis project Ga0335074, IMG submission 206715) | Soil microbial communities from Loxahatchee National Wildlife Refuge, Florida, United States - Lox_Sample_2.3 | ecosystem: Environmental > Terrestrial > Soil > Wetlands | place: USA...
CGCGCCGATGCGCCGTCGGACCTCAGCCGGGATTTCGGCGAAGCTCTTCACTACGAGCATTCTCGCCGCTTCGGCCGGTAGCCCTCCTCCCTAGAGGCGGACATCATCGGAACTAGCACCGATACGCACGCTGCTGTCCACGCACACGCCCTTGATACTGACCGTCCGGCAACCCAGCGGCCCTTCGCCATCCAGCGACGTCGAACCGTGGCCGAGAGCAGGTGATACAAACCTGGCGGCCGTCCACGCGTGACGTCCGCTGGCCACGGCACCACAGACGCCCGACCGATTCGTTCACCGCGCGCGAACCGCTCCCGAGCGAGGTCGACCTCACCACCCTCGGCAAGTCGGCCCGTAGTCCAGGCCCGACCTGGAGCCGTCGGCGTGCGCGACCTGAGCCACTAGCCGCTTGTCAACAGGAACTGAAAAGTGCGCCAGTTTCAGGAACCGAAAAGTGCACCACGGCGCCGGTTGAAAACCGGGCCACTTGAGCGTTGCGGCGGCTTCTCGCGTGGCGACCAGTAGGCGAGCGGAGCGAGATGCCGCCGGCGCCCTCGCTAGGAGGGGGTGCGTTTTCGACCGGCGGCTGGGGGCGTGCCGGCGCGGCCGCGCCGCGCGGCCATGGCCAGCGTCGGTGGTCCCGCCGGGCGGGCGATCCGGAAGGAAACACTCGTCGCTGCTCGCCGGCGACGCGAGAGCCGGCGAGCTTCTAAGTTGCGCGCCCGAGGCGCTCGCAGGGACGAGAAGCAGCTGCGTCGGCGTCGGCATCTCTGAGATGGCGGCTCCGCCTGGCGAAGCGACAGTCCCGTGATCGAGGTCGCAGCGGCCTTCGTTACGGAACTCGCGATGCAGCGAACGCGCGGCGCCGTCGCGATCGCCGACATCCAAGCGTGCGTCTGGCCGGAAACCGGCACGACCGCTTGCCGGACCCGCTCGAACCGCGGTCCTGCAATGCCGTGAAGTGGAAGCGCCGTCACTGGACCGTGGCGCGCCGCGGCGTTAGGGTCACGCTGAACAGCAAGACCTCGGGCTGCCCACAGGCGCCCCGGGCGTGCTCAATGGAAAGGAAGGGAGAATGATCGGTGTGAACGTCACGTTCGACTACGGTGAGGACCCGTTTGATCGGGCACGTGTGATCGAGGTCGCCGAGAATGCGAGGGGTATGTTCGAGGGGATGGCGGGCTTGCGGTTCAAGTTCTTCACGTTCGACGAGAAACATCACGTAGCGAGGAACTTCTACGTCTGGGACTCCAAGGACGCTGCCGAGGACTTCTTCTCCCCTGAACTGAAGAAGCGAGTGACCGGCCTTTACGGCGTCGCGCCGACCATCGACTTCGTGGACATACCCGAGATGGTCGACAACGCGAGCTCATAGCGCTCCGGGCCCCAGCATCAACGGACAACGTCTGCAGTTCGCTGCAGCTGGAAGGGGTTGACGCCCCTATCCCGCCGGCCAGGAGGTACCACGCCGCGTGCCCGGTCTCGTGCGACCGCGGTCGCGATGAGCAGCAGGCAGGACATCGCCATCATGGCCCGTTTGCGGTGCAGGCGGTGGCGTCGCCTCGGTAGGACTGACTGTCGTCAGCTGCGGGGGCGATCCGAGATCACGGCCGCCCGTGCGTACGCCGGACGTGCTTCGGCGCGCTGCACGTAGGCCTCGAGCGCCGGCCACGGTTCCAGCAGCCCTCGGGCGTTGGCTCCCTGAAGCACACTCGCGCACATGACATCGGCAACGCTGAAGCGGCCGTCGACGAGCCAGTCACGCTCGGCGAGCACCGACTGCATCGCGGCGGCCGAATCAGCGAAGCGGTCGTGCGCCGGGGAGTCGACGACCCCTTCACCGAGCTCGCGAATCCAGCGAAACAGCGGCCCCTCGAGCTCCGAGACCGCGAACACGACCCACTGATACACGAGTCCTCGCCCGGTCGAGCCAACCGGACCGATCAATCCAGCGCCCGGGTTCAGATCGGCCAGCTGCAGACAAATCGCCGCCGACTCGAACATCGTCGCGCCGTCGCCCAGCTCGAGCGCTGGGACACGCCCCAGCGGGTGGCGCAGCCGGTGCTCCTCAGACCGGCGCTCCGCACCTCGGATCTCCGTCAAGTCATACGGTGCGCCGATCTCCTCCAGCAGCCACAGCACACGGCTCGACCGAGTCCGCGGCATGTAATAGAGCCGCGGTGGGATCATCTGAACAAGCCTACCGATGGCACCACGCTGCCAGACAACCGCGCGATCATCGCGATCATCGGTGGCCGCGGCGAATGCGGCTCAAGGTGATTGCTCTCCAAGTGGTCCTCCAACGTTGCAGTTGGCTCCAGCACGCCTCGTCATCCCGTCGCTCTTAGCCGGGCAAGTCTTCAGGTCGCTTCTTGGCGAGCTCTCCGCGGAGTGCTCCGGTGGCCTGGCCGACTTCGATCATGTAGCCGTCGGGGTCTCGCATGTAGCAGCGGATCTCGGCACCGCGATCGATCGGCGGGGTCATGAACTCGGCGCCCTTGGCGCCCCACTGCTCGTAACACGCCCGGATGTTGGACCTGCCCCAGTTGCGTGACACCTTGGGGGTTGGTTGTTGATGTTGATTTGGTCTTGTTCGAGTCATTTGCTCTGAACCGCCTAGCGGAGAGAGTGTCGTTGCTGTTCGTACCTGGCTGGGGTGAGCACATTGAGGGTGGAGTGCCGGCGCGCCCCCGGGGCGTGTGCTGACAGGCAGCCAAGGGTGATCCGAGGAGGGGCCTACCGGCAAGCCATCAGCCGACCGCGCAGCAGAGCGCGCTCCGCGGGCTGCGCGAGGTTGCGGTGCGCGGAGTCGGCGAAGATGCCGATGACGTCCTCGCTCGGTACCGGATGTCCTCCTTTGCGACCTCCGAAGCCCCAGAGCGCCGCTGGCGTCACGTCGGACTTCTCGAGTGCGACCGCGGCCCACCACATGAGGCCGAGATGCTCGCCGGTACCGCCCGGCGAACGGGGGACGGTCGGGTCGTGGACGACGAGGTGCGCGCCGCCGTCTCGTAGCGCCGACCATGTCGCCGTCCCGGGCTTCGCCGGGGGCACCGCTGCGCGCAACCAAGCTGTCAGCGCCGGGTCGTTCGCGACCTCCGCGGCGACACGGCGCAGCACGCCCTCGTGAACAAGGTCCACATTCGAGACGTCGGCGACGGTCTCGAGAGCCAGTGGGCAAAGCATCTCCAATCCCGGCGGTGCGTCGGGCGGCGGAACCGCAGCGAACGACATCGCCACGACTGTGCCGCGCCCGTCGGGGCCGGGGCCGATATTGAGCGTGTGCGCCACCGCGCCCACCATGGCCAGACCGTGCCCAAGCCCAGGAGAGTCCTGACGTAGCCAGATGCCGGCCCCCTCGTCGGCCACTTCGACGATGAAGCTTTCGCCGTCGGCGTGACAGCTGACGCGGACGCGTCCGGGTTCGTTGGCATCGTAGGCGTGAACCACCGCGTTCGTGACCGTCTCGGACACGGCGAGCGCGACGGCTTGGGTCACCTCGTTCGAAGCGCCTGCCGTGGACACGAACTCCGCAGCCCGGCGCCGCAACACGGTAACCGCGGAGGGCTCAGCAAGCAACACCCACGCAGCACTTGGTGTGACGGAGGCGCCCACAATCAGAACCCTACCGTCGGGCGCCACCCAAGCCTCGCCCGGGCGGGCACGAATCACCGACCGCCGCGGCTACCGCCAGCGTGGCAAAGCACAACTCCAACATCAGCATCCGGCGGCGGCTTCGAGGTCGCGATTGCGCTCGTCGGCCGCCGGACCGTCGGACGATCAATGCAGTAGTCAGCCCGGCGCAGTCGGGCGCCTGCATCACGCCTGTAGTAGCAGTCTCGAGCCCGTGGCTGCTTGGGCGACCGAGCAGGAGCCGCGTCGCGTCGCTCGCGACGCGTGGAGGCCTCGTCGTCGCGGCCGTGTGGATAGAGTCGCCGCTCGGTCTCGACGGCGGGAGGTTGTTATGTCGTATGCGGATATCAACGGTCAGCAGATTCGGTTCGAGGACAGTGGAGGCAGCGGACAGGCTGTGATGCTCTCGCACGGCTTCCTGATGGATCACGAGATGTTCGCGCCGCAACTCGAGGCGCTCGCGCCCGAGTTTCGGGTGATCACGTGGGACGAGCGCGGATTCGGTGAGACCCAGTTCGACGGTCAGCCATTCACCTACTGGGATTCCGCTCGCGATTGCCTGGGCCTGCTCGACTACCTGGACATCGATCGGGCGGTGCTTGGCGGGATGTCGCAGGGGGGCTTCCTGTCGCTGCGTGCCGCCCTGCTGGCGCCCGAGCGCGTCCGGGCGCTGGTCCTGATCGACACCGACTCAGGCCCTGAGGATCCCGACCGCCTGCCCGCCTACCGCCAGATGCAGCAGACGTGGCTCGAGGTCGGCCCGGTGGACGAGCTCACGCAAACCGTCGCCAACCTGATCATCGGGGATCCCGTGCTCTACCCCCAATGGATCGCGAAGTGGCGAACGCTGCCGCGGGAGAACCTGCGAGCGCCCGGCGATTGCCTTTTTGATCGAGACGACGTCACGGACCGCCTCGGCGAGATCACGTGCCCTTCGATCGTGTTCCACGGAACTGCGGATGTGTCGATCGAGATCGACAAGGCGGAGGCCCTATGCCGGGCCCTGTCGGGATGCACGGGAGTGGTCCGCGTGGAGGGCGCAGGGCACGCGTCAAACCTGACGCATCCCGAGCAGGTGAACGAACCGCTGCTCGAGTTCCTGCGATCTGTGAACTAGCGAACTCGTCTGACGCTGGGACGCGATGGAGAAGCGACGCGTGACCCGTGGATGGCCAACCCGCGCCTACATGTAGGCGCGTGGGCGTCGGCCACACCGCCGGCGGGCGGGCGACCGCTTCGGATTGGGCCCAGGAGTCGCCCCTCCAACCTGGGCCTGCCTCCCGCCAACGCTCCCCTCCCACGAAGCCCGAGCGGTGTCATCGGCTCGCCCGCGTGCTACCGGGCTTCTGCTCTTGATCAGCCGGCAGCCGATGCGGCAGCCTCTCGCGCACCGCCCTGTCGGCGACAAAGGGGCACTCTCCGGGCGAGCCGGTGCCAGGCTTGTTTTGCGCGCGAAGGGGCTCGGGTGGAAGTTCAGCGGGCACGCGGAAGCGGCTCTTTCGCGACCGGGTCGCGGCGTCCCCGCTGACTCCGGGCGGCGACCAGGGCTCAGCTTTTCCAGGTTGGGCTGGCGAGCTATCGACCGTCGAAGGTGGCGTTCAACTGGTGCTGATTTGCGGGCACGCGGCCGTGTCTCAGGGGCAGACTTGGCTGTACTCGTAGCCGCTGATGAACTGGGACCATTCGTTGTGTGTGAGGTTGCGGCCGGCGACCGTGCACGCGTGGTTCTCCAGCGCGGCCAGGCTGATGGGCCACAGGGATCCTTGGCCGTTGGCGTTGACGGCGAGGAGGAGTTGTCCGTTTGGGGTGAACTGGGCGTTACCCCATGTTCCTTGTTCGGGGTCGAGCGTTGCACCGTCTTGTTGAAGGCTTGAGGTGAACCACAGCTTCAGGCCGCCTTCGGGTCCGCCAGCCGTCGCGAAGCGTTGCCCGGATCGATCGAACGCGATGCTGGCGACTGGTGCTGCGGCCGCTAGCACGGGATGGCCGATCGGATCGCCGGTTGACGGGTTCCAGAGTTGGACGACTCCGGCGTCGGTTCCGGTCCCGAGCGTTCCGTTTGGAGCGAACGCGAGGCTGTAGGTCCCGTTGTAGCCCCCGACGGGGTGAATTGTGCGGATCTGCCTTCCGTTTGAGGAGTCGAGGATCAGCACCCGGCCATCTCCGCCGAGTATGTTCCCGGTTGCGACCGCGAGTCGGCGGCCGTCGGGGGAGAACGCCACGTCGTCGGTAGGGGTCCCAAGTTTGAGCGCTGCGGTGACAGGTGCCCCGGTGCGGGTGCGCCAGATCGCGATGCTCCCGATGTCCACGTTTGGGACCGAAACGGTGGTGTCGCTGGCAGCGATCAATCGATCGTCGGCTGAGAAGGCGACGGACTGGATCGCCTCGGGAAGATGGTTCGTTGGCCTGAGCGTGCTGAGTGCCCGCACCAGGTGCGGGGTGCCGCTCACCTCCCAGAGTTGCACCAGGCCGCGGTCGGCTCCGACGGCCAGCTCGGAACCGGCGTGCGACCACGCCAGCGCTGTGATCGTTGCTCCCTGTGGGATTGTCAACGAGGTCCGCGGTTGCAGTGTGTCGAGGGAGAAGATCCCGACAGTGTTGGCTGCCGTCCGCTCGGCGAACTGGGACCCGTCGGGCGAGATGGCCAGAGGTGGTGTGTTCGGGCCGGTCAGCGCCAGGTTGGGTGCGGGCGCTTCAGTCGGTAACGGGTGTCCGAAGCGGCGTTGGGTTCCGAGGTCCCATTCGATTACGGTCCCGTCGAGCGAGCTCGTGTACAGCGTGCCGCCGTCGGGGCTGAATGCGCTTTGTGTGGGGCGCCCGGCATGACCGAGGAGGGTCTGCAACGGCTGTGCGGTCTTTGCGTCCCAGACGATGACCTTGTCGTCGTCGGCGGTGCTCACGAGCAGCCGCCCGTTCGGTGAGTACCGCACGCTCTGGACGGTTGCGGTGTGCCCGCCAGCCGCGGTGTGGATCGCGCCGGTTGATAGGTCGACGAACCGGATCGTTCCGTCGGGGAAGCCGCCGACAGCGGCGCTCGTGCCGTCGGGACTGATGGCGGCCACGGCTTCAAAGCAGCAGGTGGCGTCGCCAATGACGCCGAGCTGCCCCGGCAGGTTGACGGGGACCGTGCGCTCCGGCGCGAGCGTCCGCGCGTCGAGCGTCTCAGCGGCGGTGTCGCCGAGCACGATCAAGCGGGTCCCGTTGTCGACCAGGCGGATCGCCACCAGACCGCGCGCGCTCACGCGGCTGCTGGAGAGGAGCCGCCCGCTCGGTAGCGCCCAGCGATCAAGATATCCCGGTCCGGGTTGGCCGGAGTTGTTGATCACCGCGTATGCGTAGTAGACGGTCTTGCGATCGGGGGACACGAACAGGCTCTCGGCGGAGTTGTCAGCGGCCGTCGTGCTCTCGTAGCGCTGGTCATACGGCAGGCGCGCGACGCGCCGTAGGGTGTGAGCGTTCAGGACGTCGATCGCGGTGATGTCGCCGTTTGTGAGCAGCAGCAGCGAACCGTCCGGCGAGTAGACCGGGTTGAGGTCGCCGTTGAAGTCGGGTATCGCGGGGCGCTGCTGGCGCAGGGTTGCGGGGTCATAGAAGTACAGCGTGCCGTCGTTCGCGAAGACGAGCAGCGTCCGCCCGTCGGGGCTGAGCGTGAGGTTCACGGGCCGCACCCCGATCGGCAGCTCGAAGCTGGCGATCGCTGCGGGGCTCCGCAGCAGGGTCGCCAACAGCGTGCTCTCCGTCTGCTGGCTGCGGTCCAGATTGACGGCCTCGCGTGCGAGCAGCATCGCCAGGTCGATCCGCGGCTCGATCACGGCCTCGGCACCGAGCTGTCGCGCGAGCGCGACGCGAGCCTCGCTGGTCGCGTGCTGCTTTTGCGCGAGCGCCAGGACCCCGGCGATCAGCGAGACGACCAGCAGCGCAGCGACCCCCGCGAGCACAGCGCGTAGCCTGCGCGCAGCGCGCCCGGCCGCGCTCTGGCCTGCACGGAGAAACTCCCGCTCGACCGGGTTCAGCTCATCCCGATGCTGGGCCGACCAGTCCAACGCAGCGGTGAGCCTCACCCCGCGGTAAAGGTCGCCCGGGTCCCGACCGCCGCTATCCCACTCTCGCGAGGCGACCGCGAGATGCGCGTGCAGTCGCCGACCGACCCGATCCTCCTCGAGCCACCCGCGGTAGCGCGGCCATTCCTTTATCAAAGCCTCGTGCGAGACCTCGACCTCACCGTCGCTGGCGGTAAGCAGCCGGGCGTCGGTGAGCGCCGCCAGCACCGGGACGGCCCCGTCAATCCGCTCGAGTTCTGCAACCGGCAGGCGTCGACGGACCAGCGCGCCGTCTTCACCGTGTGCGAGCCGTAACAGCAGTCCGCGCGCAACCCGCCGCCCGGGCTCGTCGAGCCGCACATAGGCGTCCTCCGCGAGCCGAGCGACTGCCCCCCGCACGCCGCCGCTCGCCGCGTACCGCTCGGCCCTCAGCACGCGCCCGTCGCGCACCCGCCACAACTCGAGCAGCATCGTCGAGAGCAGCGGCAGCCCACCGGGCTCACAGGCCACATCGCCAACCAGATCCTCGACAAGCGCTCGTTCGACCTGCAACCCGGCACGAGCAGCCGGCAACTCGATCGCCCGCGCCAGCTCCTCACGCCCCATCGGCCCGACGAGCATATGGTTCGAGCTGAGCAGCTCCGCAAAACGGGGGTAGGTCGCGCAGCGGCCATAGAAGTCCGCGCGCAGCGCCACCACAATCAACACCCGCCGCTCGGTGTCACACGCCGCCGCCGCGAGCTGATCCAGGAACGCCACGCGCTCGCCCTCGCGCTCACAGACCGTGAACAGCTCCTCGAGCTGATCCACCGCAAGCACCATCCGATCGCCCGGCGTCACCCCCGACAGCGCCACGTCCAGCTCCTCACCCCCAAGCGCTCGCGCCAGCTCCGCGCACGGCCGCTCGCCGGGGCGGACCAACAGCTGCCGCCAGCTCGCGCTGCCCGGCAGCGCGCCCGCTCCCAACGCCGACAGAAGCCCCGCACGCAGCAGTGAAGACTTCCCGATCCCCGAGGGACCCACGATCCCGACCAGCATCGATTCCGCGAGCCGGGCGACCAGATCGGACACCATGCGCTCGCGCCCGCAGAAATACTCAGCGTCGGAGCGGTCAAACGAAGCCAGCCCCTTATACGGACAGACCGCCCGCTCCTCGGTCGCTCTCGTCGCAGTCGTGACCGCTCCGGGCGTCAGCTCGAGCGTCGGATCTTGGCGCAGCATCTGACGCTCGAGCTCCTGGAGCCCGCGGCTCGGCTCGAGACCAAGCTCCCCGCGCAGCAGTTCACTCGTCTGCCGGTAGACCTCAAGCGCCTCGGCCTGACGGCCGGCCCGATACAGCGCCAGCATCAGCTGCGCACGCAACCGCTCCTGCAACGGGTTGGATGCGACCAACCCCTCGAGCTCTCCGATCAGCTCCGCGTCGGCGCCGAGCACGAGATCGGCATCGATCCGCTCCATCAACGCCAGCAAGCGCAATTCCTCCAAACGCCGGATCTCGGGCTGAGCGAACTCGAGCTGCGCCAGATCCGCCAGCGGCGGCCCGCGCCACAGCGCCAGCGCCTCTCGCAGCCGCGCGACCGCCGACGCGGCATCGCCCCCGGCGAGCAGCCCGCGGCCCTCGGCCAGCAGGCGCTCAAAGCAGGCGGCGTCCAGCTGCTCAGGCCCGGCGTTCAGCACATAACCACCCGCCCGCGTCACCAAAACCCCGGCCGCATCGCCATCCTCCAGCAGGCGCCGCAGCCGCGAGACCGCGACGCGCGTCGTGTTCAGCGCCTGGTCGGACAACTCCTCGCCGAGCAGCTGGTCGACCAGTTGCTCGGTTCGGACCAGCTCGTTCGCGTGCATCAGCAACAGGGCCAACAGCGCCCGCTGGCGCTCGCCTCCCAGTCGCAACAGCGTCCCGCCGCGCCACGCCTCAAGCGGACCAAGCATCCGAAACTGCAGCAGCCCCCGGGGTTCGTCCCCCATGGCACGCGATTATCCGCGCCGGGAGACCGCCGCGCAACCGCGTGACAAGACCCGTAACGCGGACGTCACCCCCGCGTCACCGCCCTCCCAGACGCTGCCTGCGACCGGATCGCAGACGGCGATCCACCCAACAGGAGGCCTTTGAATGACTCGCACCATCGTCTTCCGTCGAATCGTCGGGATCGTGGCTGTGGCGCTCGCCCTCGGCGCGATCGCCGGCCCGGCCTCGGCCAGAACCTTCGACTTCAACTCAAATGGCTCGCTCGTTCAGCAGCCACCCCCGAGCACGCCAGCCCCGAGCACGCCTGCAGCGGCCAATCCGGCGTCCGGCGGGAGCAGCATCGACTGGGGCTACGTCGCAATCGGCTCAAGCGTCGTCGCGCTCGCGGTGATTGGAGTCGGCGCGGTCGCGACGGGCCGTCGCCGGTCGCGTAAGGACACGGCACAGCGGGCGACGATCGCCGGCTGAAGGCCGATCAGATCGCCACATCCGTCCTCGTTCAGCCACCCGAACCGGCGCTCGACTGACAGCACGTCGCCGCCCGGAATCGAGACGCGGCTCGATGCATCCAACACAAACCCGTACCCACAACCATCTCGCGAGGCCCGAATGACTGATCAAACAACGCGCTTAGACTCGATGAGGTTCAAGATCGCACGCGCTGTCCTGATCGCCCTGGTCGGTACTGGCGCCTACCTGGGCGTGGCGCTTCTGTTCAGCTCGCCCGCTAGCGCCGCGACCAGTCCTTGTTCTGACTCTGTGACGACCGCGCCGACCGGTCCTGCGACCGTGTCGGCGGCATGGACGCCGGGATATGGCAGGGTGCTGGTCATCGGTTCGGGGGCCTACCAGGGTTGTTCTCTGTACCTGCTCACCTCAGACCAGCTGCATGCGCTGACCGGCGCTCCGTACGCGTGTAGCGACAACCCGAACGTCAAGAACAAGCCTTGCGACACCGTGCTGTGGCCGGCGCTCCTCACCGACGGCGCTCCGATCGCCGGGCCGGGCGTCAACCCCAGGCTGCTCGGGACGGTCACCCGCACCGATTTGCCCGACTTGGGTGCGGTGCAGCAGGTGACCTACGCCGGTTGGCCGTTGTACCGGTTCTTCCGGGACACAAACCCCGGGGACACCGTAGGCGCCAACCTGAACGATCCCGTGACCACTCCCGCGGGCATCTGGTACCTGCTCAACCCGCGTGGCGGCATCCCGGCAACCGGCCAGGCTGAACTGGAGCTCGAGACCGCCCCCCTCGATGGCACCGGGCCCGATCAGACCGTACTCGCCGCCAGGATGAACAACGACTACACCCCGTTCCCCAACGCGAGCTTCCCGGTCTACACCCTGAGCCGGGACCATGGCAGCTGGTGGGACCGCGAGAGCGCCTGTCAGGGGACTTGCGCCGTTTTCTGGCCACCTGTCCTCACCTCGGGGCGGGCCCAAGCCGGGCCGGGCGTTGACCAGCGTGCCCTCGGGATCATCTTCAGGCCCGATGGCAGCCAGCAGGTCACCTACCACGGGCGGCCGCTGTACCTGTTCAACAAGGACGCCTATGTCGGGGGGGCCAGCCCAGTGGGGACGCAGGGCATCTACGGAGCCGGTGCGCTCACCCCGTCGGGCGTGTTCAACACGATCCCGCCGCTCCCCTAGAACCACCTCCATCCCGACACACCGGAAGCCCCGGCCGACTCGATCGACCGGGGCTTGACTTTCGATGGGCGAGCCGACGCGCGTGGCCGGCAGCCGGACGCCCCCGGCCGGCCGAGAACTGACCGATACCCCGGCATCAGTCTACAAACGCCGCTCGCGGCAACCACCGGCCATCCGGCAGACCGCTGCTCCGGCCTCACCGATCTAAACGCGGAAGCCCGCCGCCGTCCCAAACGCGACGAACCGTCCGCATCCCCGCGGCAAAGCATCCACCCGCTCGCGACCCAGCGAAGTGATCGCAACGAACGAGGACCAGGAGTGCGGGATCACTGCCGCCTACACGAAATAGGAGTCATTTGCGAGGCTCTTTCCTGCGTCCGCCAGGCTTCTGCTCCCGGACAGCTCCCGGCCACGCGGCCGCCTCGTCGAGGCGTGGCTGCCTCGCTCCGGTTGCGCTCGCCCAAGACGCTCGGCCGTGGCGACTTCCTGCGTGGCAAAAGCGCTACTACGGACCGGGGTCAGCCAACGCACGAAACGTCGCGACGTTGTCGCGCAGAGCCCGCACACCGGAAATTAATTGTGAGCCGGTAACAACCGCCTCCGGGCCGAGGCCGCGGGCCTGGCCAACTTTGGCGCTCACCCTGCATATATGTCAGGTGAATCGCCAAAGTTCGGCCTCGACCGTTCGAGTAACTGTGTGCTGCCCACAATGGCACTCGTTTGTGCAACAGCTTCTCGCCGAAGCAGAAGCAGAAGCAGAAACAGAAGCGGGCGGCTAGCAGCCGGTAGGACGAAGGCGGTGGTGCAGAGGCGGTGCCGGCAAGGCAGGCGAGATTCAGCAGAGGCAGTGTGTGAGCAGAGTCGTCGGGCCTCCAGGACAACCGGTGATCGATTTTCCGGACCTCGCTCCTCGGCCCCGGAGCAATTTTCTCTCCGCAATGTTTGGAGGGTTATCGCTCCTCGGGGATCGGGACCGTGTGAATCAGCGCGATCTTCCAGTCATCTTTCTCGCGGCGGAACAGGATGGAGGTTGGTGCCGAGATGGTTTGCTGCTGGCCATCCATCGTGTACGTCTGATCGAGAACGAAGGTGATCAGTCCTACCGTTCCCCAGTCACTCTCCTGCGGATCCTTCATCTCCGAGTGCACGTCAGAGACGGTGTCCTTGAGCTGAGAGAGGTAGGCCTCGATCGCCGCGCGGCCTCGGGTCCAACCGCGCGTGATCTCATCGACGCTTTGCGCATCTTCGGTGAGCATCGAGCCGAGGCTCTCGATGTCCATCGCATCGAGGCGCTCGAGCAAAGCCCGTACCTCCTGCTCCATTGAGCTTGTCTGCGCAGGCATGAATTCCTCCTTTGACGAGTTGAGCCAACGTACTTCGCTGGCCCGATTGTGCGGAATGCCTTGAGCCTCTCGGGCTCGGGTCCGGTCGTCCGGTAGAAGTGCGTGTGCCGAATGTCCACGCCGTGGTGCGACGGGGCATTGGCGACGTCCCGGTCCTCACCCACGACGATGAACCCGCTTAGTTGCGGTCATGAGCACCTGTGCGCCCACAGGATGCTCGGCCAGATCGTTGAAACCAGTTGCTTGGAGAAGCTCGACCAATTGGCTTGGGGTGATCGTGCTACCTCCCGCCAGGAAAGCGGAGTGAATCAGGCGGGCGCGCGCGAACTCGGGCGTTTCGGGATGAAGTGCGACCGGCACGAGCAGCGCTCCGCCTGGTTTCAATGCGTTGAAGACGTGGGGTATGCCGACGAGGAACGCCTCTTTAGGAATGAACCCCTGGGGCACCCACGCCAAGTCGAAGCGGTCTTGATCGCGAAGGTCGGCGACCGACTGGAGTCGCAACTCGATGCTGTCCGACAGTCCACTCCCAGCGACTTCGGATTCCGCAAGCTCGAGCACGTCCGGCAGCACATCGAGTCCAACCGCACGTGTCCCCGGATATCGCGCAACCAGCCTGATCGAGATCGCGGCGACGCCAACGCCGACGTCGAGGAAAGCCGCACTTCCTGCCCGAAACGCGCTCTCGACCGCCGGTAGTTGCGGCAGCAACTGGTCAGCGATGACATCACCTCCCTGGCCGGTCACCCGTCCGAACGCGAGCACCGTTTCGGGATCTTCGGTGCCCCACCCCAGCGTCCGGCCCGAAGCGTGCGCAAGCGCCCGCCGCAGCACGTACAGCCCCGAGTGCGCCACGGCCTGGGGGTGTCTATACGTCGCCTCCTTGAGAGACAGCCGGAACGTCTCGTCGCTAACCCGCGTTAAGGCGCCCGCGGCGACTAGAAGCTCCGCGTCGGCGATGTCAATAGCTTCGGACAGGGGCCGCTCGTCGATGACGCGCTGCCAAGCACCACTCGCAGCCATCCGCGCCAAAGCCGCGACGACCATCGGATGCTCAAGCGCCGATACGTGTACCCCGGGCCCGCCGGCGTCCCGGACCTCATCGTTATCGGATTCGCTGGGCATCACGCGCTCCAAGCTCCGCGACCTCGAACCCGTTCTCGTCGCCTCGTTGAGCCCGCTTCCGGCTCCGAGACCCCGGGCCGTTGAGCTCTGAGGCCGACGAACAGGCTACTGCCTGCCGGGCTGGGCTCGCGCTGCGCCGGGTCCGGATATCGCGCCCGCATCACCTCCTCCGCATCATGCGCGGCGCGATCACCAGCGGGATCGATAGGCGCGACGAGACCCCCGGCCAGGCGGCGACAGCACTCGCCAGAACGACCCCAACCGACGGCCGGTAGACCATTGGCGGCGAGCGCAACTCCCGCCCGCCTCCGTTGGCTGGGTTCCGGTGCGCTCAGTTTGAGCACGCCCCGTGATTTGCGGCCGTCCGCGCATAGATCGCCTGGACGCCGGCGATCACCGCTGCCTCGTAGGACTTGGGGTGCGGGGCGGACATGTCGCCGACGAGAAGTAGGCACCGGCCTTCTCTAAAGAGAGCATTGGCGTCGCCCTGCCCCTCGAGTGGACGCGCGCCAAAGCCTTCGGCGTCGCGAACTCCAGATACGGAGAAGCGGAATCCCTGTGCGGCCTGAGCGGCTGAGTCGGTTTGGAACTCGAAGGACTGTTCGCGTGCGGCGTCTGACGCCGTGGCGAACTGCAACACGTAGGAGACGCCATTTCCGCCACCAGTGTTCTCGACGAGCGCCTGCTCGAAGCCCGCGCGCGTTAGCCGCTGTGCGTCTAGCGGGTTCTGTTCGCTGGCGGCGTAGCCAGCGGCGGTCTTGTAGTGCTCCAGCGGACGCTGGACGGTATAGCCGGTCTCCTCGTTGCGCTGGATCAGGTACGGGTCGAGGCCGCCGGCCAAACTCGATGACCCACCGCCGCACCCGCCTACCGCAAGCACCACGGTCGCGGTCACCCCGACACCGAACAGCCCGCGCAGAGCGGGCGCGAGCCGCACGCAACGAAGCCGCCTGGGTCGTCCGGACAGCCATCGCGGAAAGCGGATGCCGTAGACGATCGAATGAGCCGTCAAGCCGCGTTCTGAGCGCACGATCTCTTTGTCAGCGGAGGTGTGCAAGTGGTTATCCCGCCACTCGGTCGTATAGGTGCCGAGCGGCTTCGCTTAGTCCGGTGAGGTCGGTTGGGCTGCCCCCTTGACGACCGACGAGGAGGTAATAGTCGCCCTGCGTGAACGATATGTTGGCCCCCCCACCGGCACCTCCCAGCGTGTAACCGACAGCACCCGGGATCCCGGAGACCTCGAACGACGCGTAACTGCCCTCGGTCTGTTGGACTTTGGCCGCCTTCTGCTGCGAGATGTAGAAGGCGAGCGCGTCTCGAGCGGCCGCGGCGGAGCGAAACTGCTCGACTACCGATAGCCCCTCGTCCGGTGGGGGCCCCGTGAGGTTCTCGACCGCGGCGGCCCGGAACCCTTGGCGAGTCAGCATCGCCTTCTCCGCGGCCGCCTCGTCTCGCGGCTGCTGATCGTTCGGGCTCGACAGCCATTCGCTTGCGGTCGTGTAGACCGACGCCCCGCCGGACGTAAAACCGGCTAGCTCGTTGCTTGTCAGCACTCGGGTTTTGACGCCGCCGGTCGGGGCACTGGCGGGTGGCGCGGTCGGTGGGGCAGATCCCCCGCTGGGCGTCGAAGCTTCGTGACTGCTACCTCCGCAGCCGGTGAGCAGAAGGACGGCAGCGCACACGAAGCACAGCGCCCCCGGCCGTCCGGACGCCCTCCTCCAACGACCCAAGGTCCGCGATCGCTGGGTGATCGCGCTCCCAGAGTTCATCGGCGAAATCCCCAGGCCATGCGTTGGCGGGATTCCGCGTCCGGAAGGAGTAAAGCGTCGGCTCTCATCACGGTGCAGCGGCTCTCTCGCTCGCGTCCAACGAGCTCACCCGGCCGTCAGGTTGCGCCCGCATCCGGGGCTTGCGTGTGTCGCGGGCCTGACTCCGGACGATCCCTGGTTGGACCGCCAGATGCGACTGTGGTGACGTGGACATGGGCCCTTTCTTCGGGTTTCCGGCGCGCCAAGCTCGGTCGAGACGATCCAGAACGCGTCCAGCCGGAACCACGGCCATCTGGCCAATCTTGTCCGGGGCGGTGCGCACGCCTCGGCTCGGCGGGCTCAGGTGCGGCTGCCGCTCGGTGGAGAGCCGAGCGCCGGTAGCGGCTCGGCTTCGCGTGTGGACATCGCGGTGGCCAGCTCGGTGCGGTTGGCGATGCGAAGCTTCAGATACACGCTGGAGAGATGCATCTTGACCGTGCTTCGCGACATGAACAGCTGGCCGGCGATCTCTGGGTTGGACATCCCGCTCGCCGCGAGGTGTGACACCTGTCGCTCAGCCGGAGTCAGGCTTTCCCAGCCCTCGGCCGGCCGGTTGCGCGGCCCTCGGGCGCGTCGGGCGTAGGCGATCGCGTCGGCGAGCGGCAGCGCCGCCCCCTCGGCCCACGGCACTTCCCACGCCGCAGCGCCATCGCGCTCCATCACCTCGGCGCGGGCGGCCTCTAGGCGCACCGCGATAAACGGCAGTGGCGCGCAGCCCAGCGAGGCTCTAGTCGCGGCCGCCGACGCCGCCAGCCGAGCCGCGCGCTTTGGCTCACCCGCCGCCGCGGCAAGCAGTGCGAGCTCGTCGAGCACGTCGGCTGCCCCCCGTTCCAATCCCAGTTCAGCGTATGTGGCCAGGGCGGCCTGGAGCTTGTCGCGTGCTTGCTCGGCGCGACCGTCGACGGCGGCAGCACTCCCCGCGAGGTACTCAGCGAGGGCACGTAGGCGGGCGCTGTCGGCTCTCCTCGCGAGCGCCTCGAGCTCCCCACTCTGGGTCTCGGCCTCGCGCGTTTCGCCCCGGGCCAGGGCGGTGTGCGCGAGCACCTCTCGCGTGAAGGCCAGGGTGTGTAGCTGCGGCACCTCGAGTAGCCGACGGGCGCGGGCCTCGGCCGCGTCATAGTCGGCACCCATCAGCTCGGCGATCAGGAGTGCCAGCTCGATGGTCGCAGTCGCCATCAGCGCCCCGGACTCCTGCGCCCATTCCATGGCCCGCATCCCCTGCTCCAGCGCCTCGGGCCAACGCCCCAGGCGCGCGAGCGCGTGGAGCCGCTGACACACGATCTGGAAGTAGGTCATCGTCGGTGAGTCCCCCTCCAGGGCAAGGGCCAGATCCGCGTGTACCAACGCGTGCTGGGGCGAACCGACCAGCGCCTCCGTCCACGCCGCTGCATGCTCTGCCCAGATCCGAAGCCGGACATGTTCGGACGCGCCCGGAATCGCCCTGAATTCCTCGTACGCCGTCCTGGCCGCGTCGAAACGATCCGAGATGGCGTCGGCCATCGCGAGCGACACGAGCGCCCACGCGAGACCCAGCGCATCGCCGCTTGAGCGCAGCAGCTCGACGGCCCGCTCGGCGCTTCGCACCCCGGCTTCCAGGTCGGGGCCGACCTGAACCAGTGCCAACGTGGACATCAGCAGGCAACGCGCCTCTGTCTCGAGATCCGCCGTCGCGTCCAACAGATCCAACCCGGCTCGAGTGTGTGCCACCGCGCCTGCATAGTCCTCGCTCAGCAGCGCAACCAGGCCCGCGCCGCAGTGCACGATGGCCCGCGTCCCCCGATCCACCTCTTCGCCGGCAGCCGCGAGCGCGGCCGCGCTCGCACCGCGCGCCGCTTCGAAACGCTCGGTCAGCATCCAATGGCGCATCAGCGAAGCGACGATCCCGAGCGCGCAACCAGGATCGCGTTCGCTCGCGTGATCCAGCGCAAGACGCACATTCGGGCTCTCCTGATCGACCAGCCGATGTCCGTCCGGCTCGAGCAAATGCCCATCGGCCTCGGCCGCGAACGCGGCGAACCACCGCATATGTCGGTCCACCACCTCCTCGCACTCAGCCTCGAAACTCAAACGCGCGCCGGCGTACTCGCCAATGGTCTGCAGCAACGTCCACCGCTCAGGTCTGCCCGCACCGACCCGGGTGATCAACCCGTGCGCCTCCAGCCCCTCGAGCACGCCACGCACAAAGCTCTCGCTCGCCTCGGGCAACCCAACCGCACGAGCCGCCTCCGTCGACCACCCGCCAACGAACACCGACAGCCGCCGAAGCATGGTCTGCTCGACCTCGCCCAGCAAGCCATAACTCCAGTCAAGGGACGCCTCGAGCGAACGATGCCGGGGCGGCGCCTCACCCACCGAAGGCCCGCGCAACCGCCCCTGCCGCGACAGTCCATCAGCGATATCGCCCACTGAAACGGTGTCAACCCGCGCGGCAGCCAGAACCACCCCGAGCGGAAGACCGTCAAGCTCGCGACAGATCCGCACCACCGCCGGCGCGCTGGTCGGAGTCAGCGCGAACGCAGGATCCCGACTCGCGGCGCGCTCGACGAACAGCCGCCCAGCGTCCGAGCGGACCACGGCCGCCACGTCGCCCCCCGCTTCAGGTAGGCCCAAGGGCAGCAGCTGGAACGCCAGCTCGCCCTCGATGCCCAACGGCATACGACTCGTCAGCAGGAGCCCAAGCTCACCCGCTCCATCGCGAAGCTCTCCGACGAGCCGCCTCACCTCGCCCGCCAGATGCTCGCAGTTATCCACCACCAGCATCCCGGCATCACCACCGACACTTTCGAGCAACAGTTCGACCGGCGTCCGTCCACTCCGCTCACGCGCCCCGACCTCTTGCAAAAACGCCGCGACAGCGTCCTCCGCGGTGCGGGCGCTCCCGAGCTCGACCACCCACACCCGTGGCGGCACCGGCCTCAAGCCAATACGCCGAACCAACTCCAACGCAACGCGACTCTTCCCACAGCCCCCCGCACCCGTCACCGTCACAACCCGGCACGAATCGAGCGCCCGCTCAAGCTCGATCAGCTCAGCTTCCCGGCCAATCAGCGGACCGCCCGGCGCCATCCCCCGAGATCCTCTCAGAAACGGACAAAAAACAGGACCGCCCCACCGTGTCATTCCGCGCAATCGTCCCATCCACGCCCACCGCGAACCACGGCCAGCTGGCCAGCCCTGCTGGCCTCGCCGTCGTCACTGCCGCACGCTTCGCAGTGCGACGACGCTCAAGAGTTGACATCTGCAGGTGGCTGCCCACGCGACCGCCGCGTCCTATCCGCCATCGAGGACGCGGGCGGTGTGGATGTGGCTGGGCATCACCCACTCGTCCACGCGCGGGCCCGAGCGCACCGCTGCGCGGGCGACTTAGGAGGCGTCCGCTCGTCCCGGCGGCGGTCAGCGCGTCGCCACGCGAGCTCTGTTGGCGTGCAGATGAGCGGCTCAATCACCAACTGCTGTGGCCCGAACCAATCGACGCAGTGATCCCAGCGCGAATCCGCGAAAAGACAATCTCAGCAGGCGATCTGAGCGTGCTCGTCGATGCTGATCTGACCTCGTGGACCGCCTGGAATCAGTTCGCCCGCGACTTCGCCCAGGCTAGCCTCGCACGGATCGTAGAGATCGACGACGGCGGAATCACCGGCCCCGGCTTTCACGACCGTTGCCGCAAACTGAACGCGCCCGTTCTGCAGTCCCTTAAACGACACCCAACTCCGCTACCCGCAGGCCTGCGAACCCGGCCGGTCCGCGACCCCACACCACTATGGTGCTGGTCACTCGTCACCCGCGCCGACGACGACCGCCCCGCGACCGCGACGTTGCGCCACAACGCCGCGCGCCTGACCCGCGCCGCCGGTTTGCACGTCCTCCCAGACGGCCCGTCATGCGTCCTTCGGCCTAAAGAGGCAACCCCATGGGCTCGCGCCGAAGCGAATACGACCCCGACGGCGATCGCTTCGGCTAAACAAACGGCTCCGAATCACACGAGCGCGATGGCGACGCCCCGATCATGTCAGTCGCCAGCTCGGGACGCGCTTCGCGATGGCTCCGAGCGTCGGGCCATTCCCGGCGCCGGCGCTACGCCGGCACAGGGGCCCGAGGCCCGCCGTTGTCAGTGGTGGGCTGGCCCGTCGACATGCCCGCCGCGACGGAACGCTGCCGATGGCCTGGCAATGGGCGAATAGCGGGTGTTTCAAGGACCGCTGAATGTTGCGAATCGCAGCGCTTCCTCGAAGATCACGAGCAGGCCGATCTGCTCGACGCCTGGTACCACCATTACCGGCGGGTCTCCGCCGAGCAGTTCGGCGACGCGACGGGCGTGCGACGGCGGGTGCATCCGGTCGAACTCACCAGTCCAGAGGGAGGCGCGGACCGCCCCGGGCGTGATGCCCCACGGCTTGCAGAGGATCCGGGCCTCCTCGATGAACCCGTCCGGGTTCGCGAACAGCTCCGCGGTCGTGGGTACGAACAGTTCTTTGACCCACGGGATCTGGACGACCTCTGCGTCTGGCCCCTTGAAGAGCCCGAGCGCCGAGTCCGGCAGCTTCTTGTACTGCTGCTTGAAGCCCGCCCGCAGCAGAAACGGCGCGTGCCGGGACAGCATCGCCGTCATCTTCATGTCCTTCCCGGCCGCGCGCCACTGGGCCTTCTCCGCGAGCGGCGCAATCGCTCCGAGCAGCGAGTGAGCGGTGACCCGCTCTGGGACCGCACCGGCAACGGCGATCCCGTAGGGCGTCCCGCCGGATTGCGTCACGATCCCGAACCGGTCAACGCCCAACGCGTCCATCAGGGCGAGATGATCGGCGGGCCAATCGGCGACCGTGCGACCTGGTTTCGGCGCGCTTCCGTGACAACCCGGACGGTCCGGGATCACGAGCCGGATTCCAAGTTCGCGCGCGGTTGCCGCGAGCGCCCGCCCGAGCCCGCGGCTACATGGACCGTCAAGCACGGTCACGACCGGCCCGCTGTCGGCACCCGCGAGCAGGTACGAGAGCGTGCGCCCATCGGGCAGTGTGATGTGTGTGTCCGGCTCAGATTGCGACATAGTGTCGCAACAGGATTGCATACTCTGCGACACGATGTCGCAACGGTCTCCACGCGTTCCGTCCGACGACGCCCGGCGACGGATCCTCGACGCGACCCGGGAACTACTGCTCGACCGGCCGTTCGCAGCCCTCACCGTCGGTGATGTCATGACGCGGGCTGGCTTGACGCGCACCGTCTTCTACCGCCACTTCGACAGGCTCGCGCAGATGGCGCCGGAACTGCTCCCGGACTCCGAGGACCCGCTCCTCGATCAGGTCCTACGCGGTCCTGCGGAAGACCTGATCACAGCGATGGTCGCCGGCCTGGTGGCGCTCTATGCCGACAACGGTCGGTGGCTGCGCGCGCTCGACGCCGCGGCCGCGGCCGATCCGGCAGTCGCGACCGAGCTGGACCGGGCTCTCGTCGGTCCGCGCCGACTACTCGAGCAGCTCGTCGCGAACGCCCCGCACCCACCGGCCAACCCACGCGAGTTCGCGCTGCTACTGATGGCCACCCACCGCGCATACCTGCTCGACACATTCGGCGGCGGCCACGACTCCCCGGAGCGCCGCGCCAACGCTACAGCCGCGCTCACGGCGCTCTGGGAACGACTCCTGGCTCAGTGATCCGACCCCCGCAGCGAACGGCTGCGACGCCTCCGAGCCATGACCGAGTCACGGTCGCACTTGACCACAGCGCTCGAGACCTTCGACCGCCTCGGCGCCCGGCCGTGGGCGGACAGAGCCGCCACCGAGCTCCGCGCCACTGGGCAAACGAAGCCACGAAGGATCGGTCTTCCGACGGAGGGGTTGACGCCGCAGGAGCGTGAGATCGCCATGCTCGCGGCCACCGGCCTCACCAACAAGCAGATCGGGCAGCGCCTCTACCTCTCCCATCGGACGGTCGCTGCTCACCTCCACCGGGCTTTCCCGAAACTTGGCGTCACGACGCGAGCCGGGCTGCGCGACGCGCTCGACTCGCGACCCGAGTCCTAGCCGTCGCGCGACGATCCGGCAGAAACACGCGCGCCGCTCAGAAAGCGTGGTCATCTGACCGAAGACCCAGCGAGCGCAGATCGCAAGACTTGGCGCCCGCCCGCAATTCCTTCCGCGCAGCTAAAACAAGAGAGGCCGCGATGACAGCCACCCCTGCTCAGGACGGGCAAGAGCGAACGGCAAGTAGCGACGCGCGTTCCGAGGCCCCGGACCCCGGATCTCGGTCGGTAACACGATGGGTCGCGGGCGGACGGTTTACAGAGCTGATCGACGACGGTGACTACGACGCTCAACACGTGCAGGTACCCGTCGGGTTCGCAACCCCGATACACCTCCACACGCGATACGCCGAACATCTCTACGTCGTCAGGGGCAGCTTCAAGGTGTGGGCCGCAGGTACGCTTCGCGTGATCGGCCCAGGCGAGAGCATCACCATCCCAATCGGTAGCGCCCACGCGCTACTCGCCGGCGACGAAGGAGGAGGAGCGGCTCTGATCGTCTCTCGGCCCGCTGGCTTCGCCAAAGTCGTGCGCGTGTCCGGAACCGAGACAGAAGGCGCCTTTGACCTCGATCGATTCGTGCATGCTGCCGTCGAAGCCGGCGATGAGATCCTCGACCTTCCAGCCTAGCCAAGGCGCGCTCATCATCCGTGACGGCACACCGATTCGTGCTCGAAGCCCTAATTCACAGCCCAGCCCAGGAGGCACACTTGCCCAGCAACCGCGATCTCATCACTGACGCATTCGCGGCGTGGTCCGAAGGGACTGGCTACATCACGAGCATCTTCGCCGACGACATGAGGTGGGAAATCGTCGGACACTCGGCGGCGTCGCGCAAGTACGCCAACAAGCAGGAGTTTGTCGACGAGGTCCTCGCACCGTTCGGGGCACGCTTCAGCACCGAGGAGCCCTTCCGGCCCGTAAACATCCGGGGCATCTTTGCCGACGACACGAGCAGCACCGTCATCGTCCTCTGGGACGGCTCAGGAATGACGAGGGTCGGGACGAGGTACGACAACACGTATGCCTGGTTCATGACCCTCCGCGACGGAGCGATCGTCGACGGCACGGCGTTTTACGACAGCATCTCCTTCAACGAGCTCTGGGAGAAGGTGTCGCCGGCTGCAGAATGAACTCAGCTCGACGCTCCCGCTGAGCGTATGGATACGCCGTCAGTTCATCGTCACACACAACCCGCAATGCAGTTATTTGATGCTAGAGCGCTCGTTCCGCCCGCACTACCGGTTCCGAGCAAAGGAGTCACCCGGCCGGAGCGACCGCTGTAGGCGTAAACCGGCAGCGTCGTCGGCCACCGCCGAGACCTGCTCTGCGACTGCCATGGGCGTCCCGTAGCGGGCGGCGACATTCCCCGAATGCGCGGAAACCCAGCGTCCCGACTAGTGCTTTTGCGATCCGCACCGCTGAGCAGATCCCGGTCTGGGTTTGGATCGATGCGAGCTGCGTTGTCGCCGTTGTCGCCGCGTCAGCGGGCCTGATCTCGTGTTCGCGTGCGGGTCTTGCTCGCGTCGACGTGTTCGTGGATTACCTGGACCAGTGCGTTTGTCGCGGCGGTGGTGCGGCGGTCCCTGGCAGTGGCGAGGTAGGTGTTGAAGATTGGCGCGCGATGTCGAATCGGGATAAGCGAGACCTCAGGGTCCTGCGCGGCGAAATATGCTGGTATGAGCGCGACGGCAAGGCCTTGGCGAACGAAGTCGAGCATCGTCGCCAGGTCGTTCATCTCGTAGACGACGGTTCGCTCGGCTCGCGCAAGCGCGAACGCCCAGTCCGAGGCCATGCGCGCTCCCCATCCCTGGGGGCCGTCGGCGAACGGCTCGTCCTGTAGCTCGGTCAGATCGATCTGCTTGCGTCCCGCAAGCCGATGCCCGGGGCCTGCGGCGAGCATCATCGCTTCGCTGGTGAGCAGCGTCAGGACGAGTCCGGGCGGCGTT
>Ga0335074_10002860_pt1 | contig 23533 bp, 17 predicted proteins | sample Lox_Sample_23_FD_206715 | JGI IMG/M metagenome (GOLD analysis project Ga0335074, IMG submission 206715) | Soil microbial communities from Loxahatchee National Wildlife Refuge, Florida, United States - Lox_Sample_2.3 | ecosystem: Environmental > Terrestrial > Soil > Wetlands | place: USA...
CGGGTCAGCTCGGCCCGCCACGCGGCGATGGCTTCCTGCTGCACGGCCAGCGAGGCGTGACGGTCGGCTCGCATCCGGGGCGCGACCGGTCCCCACACCTCGATCTCCAGGGGGATGATGCGCAGCGTAGCCCGTGGTCGATGAGGACAGGATCCCAGGGCGGCCGGCAGATCGATAGATGGCCAGCACAGGGGTGCGGCAGCCGAATAGCGGGCCAGACCGCCCCGGGAAGCTGTCAGCCGTTGGCGGCTGTGATCGCGGTGGTGACCAGGGTGATGTTGCGGGTGTCGAGGCTGCCCAGGACGATGCGCAGGCGGGCGGGGATGGCGGGGTCGCCGAGGCTGGCGGCGATCCGCAAGATGGCATGCTCAGAAGACGAGCAGGGCAGCAGCCGGCGTCCAGGGCGTGCAGGGCGGCGGCCCAGTCGATGGTGGCGAGCGGCTGGCCGGTGCAGATGCTGGTGTCGGCGGTGATGGTGCGGCGGAACGCGCCGCGGTGCAGGAAGTGCCCGTGGCTGATGATCAGCTCGGTGGCGGCGGTGTCAGCGGTTGTGCCGGCGGCGGCGGCCCGGAGCTGGCAGGCCACCTGCGGGACACCGGTAGCCGTGGCGTTCATGGTGATGCCTCCGGAGAGAAAAAGGGCTGGTAGCGGTTAGCCCGTCGCAGGGTTCGCCCGGGCGGGGGGCAGCCTCGTAACAGGTGACCAGGCCAAAGGGGCGGGGAGGGTCCCGGGGCGGCTGGCAGATCGATCGAAGGCCAGCACCAGGGGCGCGGCAGCCGGATAGCGGGCTGAGCCGCCCCGGGGAAGCTGCAGGAGTGTCAGGCGCTGTCGCGGAGCTGGTGGTAGACCTCGCGTGCGACGTAGCGCTTCAGGCAGCGGATGATCTCCTTCTTCGGCAGTCCTTCCTTGCTGCGCCGGCCGTGCAGGCGCGGGTGGCCGGGCGGGAGCTCATCCTGGTGATCACGATCCGCCGCAGCGCGTGGCTGGCTTCGCGGTTGCCGCCGCGGTTGAGCCGGTGCCGGCTGGTTTTCCCCGAGGATGCCGGGATCGGCGCGACGCCGCACAGGTGCGCCCGCGAGCTCTCGCTGCGCAGCCGCCCGGGGTGATCCCCGGCTGCGACCAGCAGCAGCGCGGCGGTATCGGGGCCGACACCGTGCAGGCTGAGCAGGCCCGGCGCGCGGGCGGTGACCAGCGGGCCGATCAGCTCATCCAGCCGCTCCGGCTGATTGCCGAGAAACTGGGCACGGCGGCCCAGCTCGCAGCGCGACCCGGGTCGCGTAGCCGGGCCACATCACCTGGCCGGGGCCGCAGCGCGGCGATCGCCTCCACCAGGGCGGCCGGGGTGTGCCCGGCGAACCGGGCACGCAGCTCATCAGGGCCGGTCACGATCAGCGCCCGGGACTGGCCGCTCGCCTGGGTCCGCTCCTGGCGGGCGCTCATATTCGCCGAGGCCGCCCGCGGCCCAAGTCCCGGCCTCAGCCACGGACCGGGAGCGGCGATTCGAGAAGGACGCCACGGCTGCGGCTAGGGACCAGGACGCGGGCATCGAGCAGTGCGCTGAACACATGTGATCAGTTCTCCGTGTTCTTACGGGCGGCTTCCAGCGCTGTTACGCCTCTTCAGGGTCGGCGTCGTACAGGCCCGGTTTGTGATGCGCCTTGACGTGTGCCCGGGCCAGTCGGGCCACTGCGGGGATACGGCAGTTGTAGATACGGCCCGAACGTCAAGTGGAGGCGATTTACCCTGACGGAAGCGGCTCCCGCCCGAACCGAGACCGTAAGCGGCGATCCAGATCGAGCGAGGAACCCAGTCAGCCGAGCTGGGAGAGCCCCTTGCGCAGATCATCACCGTTCATCGCCGGAGCTAGCTGCACGCTGGCGTTCAGCTCCCTGAAGAACGGCTCAGCGAACGACGGAATAGCGGATACGTCCGGAAGGTCAAACACCATGAGCGCGGTCCGCTGGCCGTCGAGGGCTGTAAAGTACATCGCCTCCGGCTTCCAGCGCTCAGCGGCGCGCTGCATGGCCGCGCCCAGGGTGCCGTCCTTGATCGCCTGGTTTCCCGACTCGACCGGCATGCTGATCCTTGCAATGACACGCACGAATACCCCCCGTTGAACTTCGGCCTACGCCGCGGTTCGCCGCCACGGCCCGGGCCCCCGCATGAAAGGCCGACCAGATGTACTGCGAACCATTTCCCATGCTCCATACCCGTCGGCAAGAAGCGGCAACCACCGCCCTGATCGGCCCCTGGCAGGGGCACTCACCCTGAACACGCTCAGATACCGCGAAGAGAGGCGCGCGAATGCCGCGGGTGCGGTTGGCCAGGTGGGCGAGCAGGCCCTGGGCGCGTTTGCGCTGGTCGAGAGCTGCCGGATAGAGCGGTTGACAGGATGTCGCGGAGAGCTTCCGCGTAATGACGGCCGGTCGCGGGCATCGGTGCTCCTCTCGCGGCTCCTAATCATAGAATCCGGCGCCGCGCACACCATCAGATGAGGGGTTCCGGCTTTCCGCTCGGCCGGAATGCGTCAACCAGCCAAATCAGGGCTATTACGAAGGTTTCTGATATGTCATACTGCTGCTGGCAGACCGGCGTAATCAGGACGAGAAACACCATTTTTTTTCTGTACGACTTGATGTCGCGAGATTGGTGGGGAATAAGCAGTCTAACGGCATCACATGATCACTGGGTGGGGAAGATGATTAGTGTGACGCATGCGGTTTCCGCGCGAACTGGTCCGATACTAGCTAGCTGGCCGAAGCGGACGGTCCTCGGCGCGCTGACGGATGGCTCAAGGGAGGCCTTACTTTCCGGCGGAACGCTCTGTCAATTCGTCGGACGAGTCGTGACGAAGACGTGCGGCATGCGGCAGCGCATGGATCTTCGTGCCCGATCAGGGCGGCTGACGTGGCACGCTTTTACCCGAACACGTTAAGGGCCGACGCGCCGGCCTCGGAGCGGCGCGTGTTCGATGGGCTGAAGAGGCTCGGCGACGACTGGGTCGTGGTGCACGGGCTGCGGTTCATCGTGCCCGCCCGTGGCAAGCGGCCGCCGCGCAACGGTGAGGCGGATTTCGTCCTGGCCCACCCGAGGCAGGGCCTTATCGTGCTGGAGGTCAAAGGGGGCCGCTACGAGGTCTCGCATGGTCGCTGGTACGCCTTTCCCCATGGCGAGCGCACGCCGATGCAGCACAGTCCTTTTGCCCAGGCGACTGGCAACCGGTATGCCCTCAAGGACTATCTCGTCGACCGGGCGGGAATCCGAGGGCTCCCCTTCGGCCACGCGGTGGTGTTCACCGACGGAGCCCCGGACGGGAACCTCGGCCCAGAGGCGCCTCCCGCCATCATCGTCAACGGGGCGCAGGTCGCCGATCTAGGCGCCGCGGTGCGGCGGATATGCGCGCACTGGTTCACCTCGGCGCGGAAGGGCATAGCCGCGGATCAGTTCGACATGGTCTTGTCGGCCCTGGTCCCCAGCGGCGCGGTGGTCGCCGGTGACAGATATTTCGTGGACGTCGCCTTGGTCGACGTGAGGCAGCTCACCGAGCGGCAGATACAGTTCACGGCCGAGCAGCTCGAGGTCATCGATGCGACCGCTCCGGGCAGATCCGTGTGCGTACTCGGGGCCGCGGGAACCGGTAAGACGATCATCGCCTCGCGCCGTGCCGCCCAGCTCGCAAGCTCGGGGATGCGGGTGCTTTTCATCGCCGACCAGCGTTACCTGCACGGCTCGCTGCTAAAGCAGCCCTCACTCCATCACCGCAACGTCATCCTGGGGACCCCCGCGGAAGTCATCCGCACGCTGACGGGGCGGGACCCGCCGCACGCCCTGTGGGAGGGCTTCCTGGAGGCCGCCGACGGGGGCCCGGTCGTAGACACGGTGATCATCGATGAGGCGCAGAGCTACGACGACGACCTTCTTGAGGCCATCTGCACTCTGTGTCCCTCCTCATGCCAGCTATACGGCGACCCCTACCAACGGGACTCCACCGGCATGTGGCGGCCGCCCGGCTCACCGGAGACGTTCTGGCTCACCCAGAACTGCCGCAACTCCTTGCCCATCGCCAAGCTGACCGCTCGGCTGAGCGGATCGCTCGCCCCGCATCGGGGGGCCTACGGGCCGCCGGTGCGTTTCCTCGAGGCTGAGCGAGAGCCGAGAGCGTTCACCGCGCAGTTCACATCGACGGTCACCAGCATGCTCGCGGCGCTGGAACCCGCGGAACTCGCGACGCTGACCTGCGCCCGCGATGCCGCTGACCTGCGCAAGATCCTCGCCTCCAGCCATGTGCGCGTGGCCCGCAGGCCAGGGGACCAAGGCGTGACCGTGCTGCCGGCGAGCGAGTTCCGCGGCTGTGAGGCGCCCGCTGTGCTGCTGGTCACCGGGCCAGCCCACGAATGCCGCGCCGTGGAGTCGGCGACGAACCACTATGTCGCCGTGAGCAGGGCCGTCGCCGAGCTCGCGGTCCTCGGCAATGCCGAGGACTGGAACGACTACCGCTTCTTGATGGAGACGCCATGACCCTTATCGATGAGGCCGAAACCTTCCTGACCGCCGAGGGCTGGCTGGTCACCAGGCGCGATCAGATCCTGCTGTCCGCTACCCGCGCGGGATTTGGCGATGACAGCGACCAGACCCTGGTCTGGGTGCCGGAGAACCTCAGTCCCGAGCAGTTGCGGCTGCGTGAGGATTCGTATCTGCGCCGGTTCGAAGACCAGTCCAGGACCAGAGGCAAGAAGTACTTCCTAGTGGAAGACACGCGGGGTTTGTCGGCGGAATTCCGGCGGCGGGCGGTCCGCGAATTCGACGTCAAGCTGCAGGTCCCGACCGACTTCTTCGACGCGTCGTTCAAATGGGACCGTGCCCGGCCCACGCGCACGGCGGCCAGTGACCTGCGCAACCTCGGAGTCCAGGATCTAGCTGAACGGATCCCTCAGCCATATGAGTCCAGCCGTGGCTACGCGTCCAGCGAGGATCTCCTGCGCGCCCTGACGCGGGAATTCCGGCCATTCGCGGAAGGCCCGCCGGTGCATCTTGTCACCGCCCCCGCCGGGTTCGGCAAGAGCCTGCTCTTCCGCTGCCTGTTCGCCCGCCTGTACAACGAGTTCGACGCCGCTAAGAAGGCCGGCGTGCGCGCGCTGCGGCCGCTGCCGCTGATTCCCGATTACCTCCAGTCCGCCCCGGCTACGACGCTCAAGGCCGTCGTCGCGTCGTTCCTCAATACCGAGGTGGCAAGGCCGCTCAGCCTGGACTCTTTCGAGTGGATGCTTACCCACCGGTACGCGTGCTTCCTGCTAGACGGGCTGGATGAAGTGATGGTCCGCGACCCGAACTTCTTCGAATACATCTATGAGCTGCTCAGCCGGCCGGAGGCGCCGTACCAGCCCAAGGTCCTGATTTGCGTCCGCGACTCCCTCCTGGTCAGCAACACAGGGCTGCGCGATTTCCTCCTTGACGCCGGGCAGGACTTGGTGCACCACCGGCTGACCGCGTGGCAGCGGCCGTCGATCGACACTTACGTCCGCCGCCGTCTCGACAAACCGCGCGCGGAGTCGCTGATGCGAGTGATGGACGGGAACCAGCACCTGCTGGAGCTCGCTGGCACACCGTTCTACTGCGAGGCGTTCGCCAGCGAGGTCAGCTACGGACTGGACCCCGCGGAACTCAGCGGAGCGGCATCGGAGACCAGGCTGCTGTCGCTCGCCGTCCGCGGGATGATCGAGCGTGAATTCAAGAAGGGACTGCTGAGCAAAACCTGGGCCTCTGCCGAGGAGATCGAGTCGCTGATCAAGGACATCGCGGAGTACAACCTCAAGGGGGGAGGCAAGGGTGTCAGCGTAGAAGACGTCCGCGAGATCGCGGAGTACGGCCTGGCCACCGGCCTGGCTGAGGGCGAGAAGGAACAGGCGATAGAGCACATCCTGCAGCTTCCGTTCCTTACCGGAGGGGCAGACCTTGCCCGCTTGTCCTTCACCCAGGAGGTCGTCTACGACTATCTGCTCGGCACGCTGGCCAAGGACTACTTCTCCAGCAACCCCAAGCAGTTCCTGCGCCTGCTGGAGGCCCAGCCGTTCAGCCCCGATTCGGCGACCCTGCACGTGATACGTGAGCATATTCTCGACTCGGGCGCCGTGGATGAGCTGCGTCTGGCGGCGATGGACGCCATTTCGGATTCGACCGCGTTCCGCAACGTGCTGCAGCTTCTGCTATCGATGCCGTCGGCGTCCGACACGGAGTGGATCGTACGACGGCTGCCGCTGGAAAGGCGCGATCTGTCGGCGCTGCGCTTCTGCGGAATGGACCTGAGCAACGTCTCGTTCCGCGGTTCGAACCTGGAGGCGGCCACGTTCGACGGCTGTTCCCTGTCGTCCGCGGTGCTTGCGGATGCGATCTTGAAGGGTACGTCGTTCCGGTCATGCGAGGGCGTCAGCACGGCCGACTTCGGCGACCTGTCCACGTTCTTCTCGGCGACCGTGGACGGGACCGCGTTCGAGGAACCCGACGAGTTCTTGCGCCGGATCGGGATCCGGACCGGACCTGAAGGCCCGCGCTACATCCGGCCCTGCGCCGCCGCAAGCCAGGTGCGGTTCCTGTTCGGCAAGTACATCCAGCCCGATGGCGTCGCGAAGAGGGACTGGGTGTCCGAGAAGGCCGCTCTCCATGGCAAGCGCTACATCGATCCCAAACGCGCCCTCGACGCGGCCTGCCACCACGGCTACCTGGAACGCGACCCTCGACGCAAGCGGTACGCCAGATCCCGCGGCGATCAGTACCGCGACATGATCGGGCTGGTCAGCAAGCTGCAGATCACCCCGAGGCTCCGGCTCATGCTCGTCGACATCTGTGACGTGCGAGGCTGCAATCACATCCTCGACGTTGACAACACTCGATAGCCGCCGAGTTGGATACGTCGGGAGCCCATCCTGGCGTACTTGCGTAAAATAGCTCAGATTCTCGGTTCAGGCGCACATTTCGGGATGATAATGCTCTCCCGCGACAGGTTGATCACGCAGCCGCCGTCGGTCGGCAGCCGCCGTCGGTCGGCAGCCGCCGTCAGTCGGCAGCCGCCGTACCGGGGTAAAACGGACGTCCAGCGGCCGTTTCCGATTACCGTGTGTACTTGCACCCCTGATCAGGGGTGCAAGTACACACGATCATTCGTATAACCTCTCCTGGCGGCACGAGATGCGGTCAATCCGCGTGGCAAGCCCGACGGCCTCTTGTAGTTACCGTCCCGTTATTTGAGCCAGAACCATTTAAGAGGATCTGGCCCGTATTTCATGACGGCCACGGCGGATCCGCACGCATTGCCTCGGGATCATGGGCCGCCGTCGGCGGATCTGGGCACCTCCTGCTGCCAGGAGGCAGTAACCGAATTATTGCGTGTACTCTTACCCCCTCCCAGGGGTGTAAGTACACACGGTAATCGAGATCAGCCGCCGGGCGGTCGTTTTGACCATATATGCGGCAGCTGCCTCGCAGCACCTGCGTGATCGTCCTGTGGCGAGAGAGACACCACCACGAGATCGAGCCAGAACCTATTTAGTGCGACATGAGGCCACTCGCGGTGAGTGAGCGCGTCAAAGGAGGTCAGCGATGCTGACGACGTGACTCCGGGCAGTGCCGAGGCTCATCCCCGCCCTGACGTGCGTGGCGCCGGTGAGCCGTCCGATGAGGACGCGCGGGATGACTATGGGGTTGATGGTTACGCTGTCGATGACCGCGGCCGGGGGTGCGATGCCAGCGCGTGTGGCGAAATGCCCGGATAGGCCGGAAATGCGGATAAGCCAGGAAAAAAAAGAGGTGTCAGATGACCAGTCAGCCAGAGAAGGCCCCGCCGCCTCCGGAGCCCGGCGGGCAGGATGTCGTCGGTCATGCCGCCGTCGCTCTGCGATCCATGGGCCAGCCGAACTCGGTCGCCCATCAGTTCAACTTCTGGGACGACAGGTACGAAGGGCGACGGTTGTTCGCCGAACTGCTCGGGACGTTCCTCCTGGTCCTGGTGGCCGTAGGCGGCGGCATGGTCAGTGCCCGGTTCGGCGGCAACGCGGTGCCTTATGGCGCGAAGGTGGTGGCCCCGGCATTGATGGTGGCCGCCATCATCTTGTTCATGGGAACGGTTTCAGGCGCGCACCTGAACCCTGCGGTCAGCGTGGCTTTCGCGGCGCGCGGCGACTTCCCGTGGAAGCGCGTGGCCGCCTACGTGGTGGCACAGTTCGCCGGCGCCATCTTGGCCACGTTGCTGCTCTGGGCGTTTCTCGGCAAGCAGGGCTCCGCGGGCCTGACCCTGCCAGGCAGCGGGATCCCGGCGACCACAGCCATGCTGTGGGAGCTGGTGCTGACCACCGGTCTGGTGAGCGTGATCCTGGGCACCGCGTCGGGCGCCCAGCAGGTGGGGACGCTGGCTGCCATCGGTGTAGCCAGCTACATCGCGCTGGCCGGACTGTGGGGCTCGCCGGTCAGCGGCGCGTCGATGAACCCGGCCAGGTCGCTCGGTCCGGCCTTGGTCAAGGGCGACTGGACCGCGTGGTGGGCCTACCTGGTCGGCCCAGTAGCCGGCGGCCTCGTCGCGGTGGGCATCGCTTATGTCCTGCGCGGTCGCGGCGGCGGCCGCAGCGGAACGGCGGCGGCCCAGGGAACCCTCGGGGTGGACTGGTGGCCCGGCCCGAAACCGCGACCTTGACGTGGTCGTCGCAGATCGGGCGCGGCTGCCGCGTCTTGGTTTAGCGGACTTGCGGAGGGGCGGCAGCCGTGGCTGGCTCCGGGGTCGGCAGAGCCGTCGGCGGGCCGGCGAGCCATGTCGAGCACGAACGCCACCACGACCGCCACGATCACCAGCGGCAGCCACGACCTGGCGGGCCAGGCCCTCACCCGGCGGACGGCATTAGGATTTTGTCGGGTGATTTCTGCTGTTCTGGCGGTCCTGGCGGCTCTGGACAAGTGAGCGGTCGGCGTCGGTCTGGCTGCGCTTGCGTGGGAAGGACAGGACATGACCATCTGGCGAAGGGCCTCGACCTGGCTGGCACCCGTCGGCAGTGTTCCGCGATGAGCACGACATCCGGGCCTCGGCTAGCCCGGTCGCGCCTGGTCCTGTCCTGTGTGCTCGGCCTGGTCCTGGCGGGCTTCATCGTGGCCATGGTGCTGCCGACCATCGACCGCCAGCATCAGTACGCGACGCTGCGCAGCCGGGGCGTGACGACCACGGCCCGCATCGGCTACTGCGCCACTGCCCAGAACTCTGCTCTGGACTCGGCCACCGTCACGTGCGCGGGGACCTTCACCGTGCACGGCGCTCCGGTCACCCAGGACATACTGGGCCTGGCGGCGCCGGTGCAGGCCGGGGCCACGCTCACCGTCATGGTCGACCCCCGCGACACGCGCGACGTCTATCCCCTGGCCGACGTGCGGACGGGCTACCAGTCGGGATGGCTGAAAGACGACAGCTACTACGCCCTGCTGGCCCTAGGCCTGTTCATCCTCACCGCGGCGAACGCGGTCATCGTGATCCGCCGACGTCACCAGGCCTAGGTGCCGTGATGACGGAGTCGCGCACAGCCGGGCCGCAGCGAAGTCCCGTGTGCGCGGCCGCCCCGGGGCTTTCACTGGCGCGACGCGGAACCCGGGAACATGACGATGGTGTCTATGACCGACACGCCGCGACAGCACCGCCAGCCATCGCCCCGCCGCCTGTTCGCCGTCGCGATCGCGGCCGCCGTGGTCGGCTTCGTCCTCACGCTTTCGTACGGCTTCGCCGATCACGCCCCCGCACCGCACGGCGTGCGGCTCGCCGCGGCAGCACCGGAAGGCATCGTGCGGGGGCTGACCAGCGGACTCGCGCATGCGGCACCGGGCGGCTTCGTCGTCGTGCCCGCGCCGTCCGCGCGCGCGGTGATCGACAGCGTTCGCTCGCAGTCGGCGGCCGGCGGCCTGGTCACCGGCGCGACCGGGCCGGTGACGATCGTGACGGCGGGCGCGGCGGGAGCCAGCCAGCAGCAGGCGATCGTGGCGGCGCTCACTGCCGCGGCGACCGCGCTGCACCGTCAGGTGAGTTCACTCGACGTCGCGCCACGGCCAGCCAGCGACCGCGCGGGCCTGTCCGTCTTCGTCTTCGAACTCGGCCTGCTCATCCCGAGCGTGCTCGGCAGCATCGGCCTGTTTCTGCTCGGCAGGCGCTTCCGGCTGTGGTGGCGGGTCACCGCCGCGGTCCTGTATGCCCTGCTGGCCGCGTGCGGGAGCGTGCTCGTGCTCGACACGATCTTCGGCGCGCTGACCGGTGCGAGTGCGGGGCTGATCGGCGTTGGCTTCCTCGGCTCGCTTACCTTCGTGGCATTCGTCACCGCCTGCCAGGCAGCCACCGGGTTGCAGGGCACCGGCCTGGCCGCGCTCGCCTTCGTCATCATCGGGAATGCCGTATCTGGCGGGACGGTTTCGTTCGCGTTCCTGCCCGGCGGCTTGCGTCAGGTAGCCCCATGGCTGCCCAATGGCGCCATCGTGTCCGCCGCGCGCGACGTGGTGTACCTCCCCGGCAGCGACCTTGTCCATCCTCTGCTCGTCCTCGGGATCTGGCTGGCCGGGTCGCTGGCTGTGCTGGTCTCCGTGGACCTGCTGCACCTGGCCGAACGTCGTCGCGCACCCGAACGAGTAGCCGAGATCTACGCGACGTCCGGCACGGCCCACCTGCGGCGGCGGCTCGCTCGCCAGCAGGCGGCGGTGCCTGAGACTGTGCCCGGCCCGGGTCTTGGCACTATCACCAGGGGATCGGATTAGCCCCGCCGGATGCTGGACCGCACGCGGGTCTTGTGGCCGCCGGCTTGGCGGGTCACAATGACGGGTGGCGATGAGGCTCGCCGCAATGCCGGCCCTGGGTGATTCCGGGTCCTTGGAACCGCGGGATACGTGCCCGCTGATGGCCTCTGTGCCGGGTCGGCTTCGGCGAAGGAGGAGCCTCATGTTCCGCCGGGTGCTGGTCGCGTGGGATTGCTCTCCTGGTGCGGCGGCGGCGCTGCGGGCTGCCGCGGGCGTCGTCGACAGCATTGCCCCTCACCTGGTGGTGCTCGCGGTCATCCAGCCGACATCCCACGTGGAGAGCGCGGAGGAAGGCGCCGCCGAGATGGACCGGCGCAGGCAGCAGGTCCACGACAGCTTCGCGAGGGCCATGGATGAAACCCCCGACGCCAAGCGGGCCGGTGCAAGCCTGCACATCGTCGAGGCCCACGATGTCGCCCGCGCAGTCTGCGACTACACCCGCGCGCACGATTTCGACCTGGTGGTGCTCGGCCGCCACGGGGTTGGCGGCGCATTCCACCCGCGGCTGGGGCATATCGCCCAGGCGGTGGCCAAGCACACCGAAGTTCCGCTCCTGCTGATGGGCCGCCCGCACTAGCACTGTCTCCTCGGCGGCGGTACCACTCTCCGGGGGGGTGACTACTCCTGCCGGCCGATGTACCGTTGAACCGGAATTACGCGATGAGGCTCGCGTACCGCCTAGCCAGCTGATCTGGCCAGGCTGATGGCCTCTACCTGCAAGGACGTTGTTGACGTCGGATAGGCAGGGGAGGCCGGCCAGATGCCTGAGCTGATCCAGGTGCTGCAGAGCCTGGTGGTGCTGACGCTCGCTCCGCTGTACTCGGGGGTGCTGGCCCGCGCCGAGGCCGTGGTCGGGTCTAAGCGCGGCCCGAGCGTGCTCCAGCCGTACCGTGACCTGGCCAAGCTGCTGCGCAAGGGCAGTGCGGTCAGCGACCAGGCGTCGTGGGTGTTCCGCGGGGCTCCGTTCGTGGCGTTCGCCTGTTACCTGACGGTGTCGGTGATCGTCCCGGTGATCACGAATGAGCCGCTGCCGCTGGCGTTCCTGGCCGACCTGATCGGCGGCGCGTTCGTGCTGACGCTGGCCAGTTTCGTGATCTCGCTGGCCGGGCTGGATACCGCGAGCCCGGCCGGGGGACTGGGGGCGAGCCGGGCGAGCTGGATCGGGAGCATGGCCGAGCCGGCGCTGATCCTGGTGTTCTTCACGGTGGGCGCGGTGTCGGCCTCCGACAACCCGTACCTGATGAACCACGCGGTCGCGTCGTCCCCGTATGTAGTGGTGCTGCCCACTCATCTGCTCGGGCTGGTCGCGTTCTTCATGATCGTGCTGGTGGAGAACGGGCGGATCCCGATCGACACCCCGGGCGGGTCGACGGAGATCTCGATGATCGAGGAGAGCCGGGTGCTGGAGTATTCCGGCCGGGAGTACGCGCTGGTCAAGTGGGGCAGCTGGATGAAGCTGTTCTTGCTGTCGGCGATCTTCATGAACGTGTTCGTGATCCCGTGGGGGCTGGGGTCCGCGTCCAGCCTGCCCGGTGCGCTGCTGGCCATCCCGGTGCTGCTGGGCAAGCTGGCGGTATGCGGGCTGGCCATCGTGGTGATCGACACCTCGTTCGCCAAGCTGCGGTTCTTCCGGATCGCGGAGTTTCTCGGCGCGGCGTTCATGCTGGCCGTGGTCGGCGTCGCGACCTCTTTCGTGATCGGGGCGTGAGCCGATGCAGAAACTGGCCGCGAGCAGCACCACCGGGGTCCTGCTGGACCTGTCCGGGGTGCTCATCCTGCTGCTGGCGTTCGCCTGCCTGGCCTCGAAATTGTTCAACCGGTACGTCTCCTACTACGGTGCCCAGTCCTGGGTGCTGTCGTTCGCCGCCGGGACCGCCGCGGTCGCGTTCCACAGCGCGGAGCTGTGGATCCTGGCCGCGCTCACCCTGGCGGTCAAGGGCATCGCGATCCCGGTCGCGGCCCGGCGGCTGCTGGTGACCCGGCTGGCGCTCAAACGCGACACCGCGATGTCCACCGGCCTGTCCACCTCGCTGGTGGCCGGCGGGGCGCTGACCGCGTTCGCCTACCTGGTCACCCGCCCGGCGCTGCTGCCGCACGGCACCGTGGCGGCCGCGGTGGTGCCGCTGTCAACGGCGGTGATCTTGCTGGGTGCGCTGGCGATGGTGGTGCGCCGGCACACGGTCGCGCAGCTCATCGGCTGGCTGATCGTGGAGAACGGGGTGTTCCTGGGGGCGATCACGCTGGTGGCGACGTTCCCGTTCATCGTCGAGGCCGGGATCTTCCTGGACATCGTCGCGGGGGTGCTGATCATGGTGGTGTTCGTGTCCGGCCTGGCCCGCCAGCTCGCCGAGGCGAGCGCCGCCGAGCTGCGGGAGCTGAGAGGATGACCGCCCTGGCCATCTTCGTCGTGCTGGCCCCGCTGGCCGGCTCGGCCGCCGCGCTGGCCGGCGCGCGGGCCCGCTTGGCGGGCATCGCCCAGGCAACGGGAGCGGCCACAGCGCTCGGCTGCTCGCTGGCGCTGCTGGTCCTGCTCAGCGGCCACCGGCCGCTGGAAGCCTGGGACGGGTTCTTGTACGTGGACTCGCTCGGCGGGTTCTTCGCGATGACGGTGGCGGCGGTGACGCTGCTGGCCGCGCTCGGCTCGATCGGCTACGTCGCGGCGCAGGAAGACAGCGGCGAACTCACCGGCTTCCAGGTCCGGCTGTACTTCACGTTCTTCGGCCTGTTCGCGTCGCTGATGCTCGCCTCGCTTGAGACCGGCAACCTGGGGCTGCTGTTCGTCCTGGTCGAGGCGAGCACGCTGGCCAGCGCCGCCCTGGTCGGCCTGGAAGGCCGGTCCCGGTCGCTGGAGGCGGCGTGGAAGTACATCATCATCAGCTCGCTGGGCGTCACGATCGCGCTGGCCGGGACCCTGTTCTTGTTCTATTCCGGCAGCGCCTTGCATCTGGGTTCCAACCTGGGCCTGACCTGGCCGTACCTGGTGGCGCACGCGCCCGCGCTGGCCCCGCAGAGCCTGCGGCTGGCGTTCTTGCTGGCCGTGGTGGGTTACGGCACCAAGGTCGGGCTGGCGCCGATGCACACCTGGCTGCCCGACGCGCACGCCGAGGCGCCCAGCCCGGCCAGCGCGATGCTGTCGGCCGCGCTGCTGAACACCGGTATGTACGCGATCATCCGGTTCCTGGCCATCGCGCAGGCCCGGCTGGGCCACACCTATCCGCGGGCGGTGCTGCTGTCGTTCGGGTTCTTCTCGATCATGATCGGCGCGCTGTTCATGGTCCGCAGGGGGAACTTCAAGCGGCTGTTCGCGTACTCCTCGGTGGAGCACATGGGCATCATCGCGGTCGCTCTCGGCTTCGGCGGGGTCCTGGGCCTGTACGGGGCGCTGCTGCAGATGCTCAACCACGCGATCGCCAAGGCGGTGCTGTTCCTGTCCAGCGGGGACGTGTCGCTCCGGTACCGGACCAGGGAAGCGGGTGAGGTCAGCGGGCTGCTGGCCGCGGTGCCCGTTACCGGGGGCGCGCTGCTGCTGGCCTCGTTCGCCGTGCTCGGCTCCCCGCCGTTCGGGCTGTTCCTGTCCGAGCTGACCATCGTGCGGGCCGGGTTCGCGCACGGCAGCCCGGTGTTCCCGCTGCTGCTGCTGGGCCTGCTCGGGCTGGCGTTCATCGCGTTCGCCCGGACCACGGCCGCGATGGTGACCGGCGATCCCCCGCCCGCCCTGGCCAGCCCCTACCGGGGCACGGCGGCGGTCGCGGTCACCGCGGCGCCGCTGATCCTGGGCCTGGCCGCGCTGCTGGTCCTCGGGCTGTGGATCCCGGCTGGGCTGGACACGGTGCTGCGGCACTCGGTGGCGGTGATCGGATGACCGCCCTCGAACCGCAGCCCACGGGGACCATAGGCCAGCTCACCCGCCAGCTCGTCGGGCTGGGCGGCCTGCGGGTCCGCGACGGCGGCGCCACCAAGGGCACGGCCACCATCCGGATGCAGCCCGGGACCCTGGAGGCCGCCACCCACGCCCTGGCCGCCACGGCCGGAATCCGGCTGGCCGACATGTTCGCCGACAACAGCACCGCGGTCACCACGCTGCGCCTGGTCTGGGGGCACGAGACGGGCTATCTGATCACGGAGACCGAGATCGCCGGCGGTGAGTACCCGCCGCTGTCGGACATCGCGCCGGCCGCGTTCGTCGAGGAATGCGAGATCTACGAGCAGTTCGGCATCCGCCCGGCTGGCGGCAAGCCGCTGAACCGGCTCATGCTGCCCCCGCACGCCGGGCCGGACTTCCCCCGCCTGGGGCACCGGCCGCCGCAGCCGCCGGAGGAGGTCCACGCCCCGCACACCGTCGGCGGGCAGGCGTTCGAGTTCCCGTTCGGCCCGGTCCGCCAGGTCGGCGCCGAGTCGCTGTATTACGGCTTGGTCACCAGCGGCGAGGAAGTCGTCGACGTGTACCTGTTCACCTGGCACAAGCACCGTGGGGTGGAATGGCGGCTGCGCGGCAAGACCCCACGCGAGGCTATCTTCCTGGTCGAACGCGCCGAAGGGCTCAGCGCGGTCGCGGCCGGCTGGGCCTTCGCCGCCGCGGTCGAGGCCGCGACGGGCGTCGACCTGGCCGCGGAAACCAGCCGGACCCGGGCGGTGGCGCTGGAGCTGGAACGCCTGTACAACCACGCCGCCGCGACGGCGGCACTGTGCCAGTCAACCGGGCTGACGGTCGGCCAGTCCGCCGCCGAGATCGCGCTGGAACGGCTGCTGCGGCTGAACGCCGCGGTATTCGGCCACCGGTACCTGTTCGGTGTCATCGAACCGGGCGGTGCCCGCCGCGCCCCGGACGGCGACGCGCTCCGGGCCGGCCTGCCAGGCGCGTACGGCGAGCTGCGCCGGGCCGCCGATGCGCTGCTGTCGACGAACTCTTTTATCGACCGGCTGGAGGCCACCGGCATCCTTACCGCCGAGCAGGCCCGGCGTCTCGGCCTGGTCGGTCCCGTCGCGAGGGCCACCGGCCTGCCCGTCGACGCGCGGTCATCCGCGCCCGGCGGGCCGTACGCGGAACATCCGGCCCAGGTGGTCACCGCCGGCGCGGGTGACGTGCTGGCCCGTTTCCGGGTCATGCTCGGCGAGGCAGCGGAGTCCGTGCGGCTCATCGGCGAGTTCCTCGACGCGGGTACCGGAGCCGGCTCGGTACGGCTGCCCGCGGCCGGCGGCAGCGGGCTGGGCTGGGCTGAATCCCCGCGCGGGGAGATCCTGGCCTGGGCCGGCCTGGACGAGGCCGGGCGGATCACCCGGGCCCGCCTCCGCCCGGCCTCGGTACGTAACTGGCGCGGCTTCGACGACGCGTGCCGGTCGCAGAACGTGTTCACCGACATCCCGATCATCGAGGCCAGCTTCTGGCTGACCGTGGCCGGGATGGCCCGCTGAAGGAGGTGCCCTCACGATGCCGCTGTGGTTCGCCCGGGGCTTGCGCCGCGGCGTGGTCACGACCCGCTACCCGGCGCGGCCAGACGTATCGGCCGCCAGCTTGCCGACCCCGCCCGCGTTCCGCCCGGGCGCGCTGACCCGCGACCTTGCCGGCCGCCTCATCGTCACGTGCCCGAGCCAGGCCCTGCGCATGAGGGGGGAAGGGCAGGCGGGCGGGGGCACGCTGGTCTTCGACGCCGGAGCGTGCACCGCCTGCGGCCGGTGCGCCGAGGTAGCGCCAGAGGCGGTCACGGCCAGCGGCGAGTTCGAGCTCGCCGCCACGACCCGCGGGGCGCTGGTCAAGGAGATCCCGCTGGCCGGGGAGACCCGGTGAACCCGCCAGATGTCACAGCGACCCAAGAGGCAGCTACCAAGCTACGGGAGCAGATCGCGGCCCAGTTCGGACGCAGCCTGCACATCCGCACGCTGGACACCGGCTCCTGCGCGGTGTGCGAGCAGGAGATCCGGCTGCTATCCGCGCCGCACTATGACCTGCACCGGCTCGGGTTCTTCTTCACCCCCGCGCCCCGCCACGCCGACCTGCTGCTAGTCACCGGGCCGATGGTGCGCGCGTTCGAGGTCGCGGCCCGCAAAACCTACCAGGCGATGCCCGGACCCAAGGTGGTAGTCGCCACCGGCGCTTGCGCGCTCGGTGGCGTCTACCAGCAGGACCCGTTCGTGTACGGCCAGGTCAGCGACGTTCTCCCGGTCGACGTGTGGATCCCGGGCTGCCCGCCGAGCCCGCTGGCCCTGCTGCACGGGCTGTCCGTGGCCGTCGGCCGCCTCGCCGCGAAAGTCCAGGATCTCACCTTCATAGCCGAACCGGGCGGTGGTGCATGACCCCTCTTGATCTTCTTTACGGAGCGGGTAGTGCATGGGTGGCCTCCGCGCTAACCGGGCTGCTGACCGGGTCCTGGCGTCCTGGCCTGCGTGCCTGCTGTGCCCTGTCGGCGCTCGGTGGCGCCGCCGCGGCCGGGGGCGGCGGCTGGGCGCTGATCTACGGCAACACGACGGTGGTCACCCCCGGCGGTGCAACCGCCACGATTGTGGGCGGACCGCTGCAGCTGCAGATGACCAGCCTGGCCGGGGCGTTCACCGCGCTGCTCGGCGTCGTCGCGGTGGCGATCGCCTGGTACGCGCCCCGCTATCACCAGCCGGGCAGGGGGACCGCCGTCTACCTGGCCGCGTACAACCTGGCGCTGCTGGCCTGCCTGGGCGTGCTGGCCGCTGGCGGCATGGTCACCTTCCTGGTCGCGTGGGAAACCATGAGCCTGGCCTGCTACCTGCTCATCCTGCGGTGCCCGCGCAGCAAGGAGGCGGCGCGCGGCGCGTTCTGGTTCCTGGCCCTGTCCGAGATCGGGTTTGTGCTGGTCGTGGCCGGGTTCGTGATCCTGTCCGCCAAGACCCACGCCACCGGACTCGACATCATGACCGCCCGGGCACACCTGGTGCCCGGCGGCTGGCGGGCCGCCGCCTACCTGCTCGCCCTGACCGGGTTCGGGTTCAAGGCCGGCCTGGTGCCATTGCACGTCTGGCTGCCCGAGGCGCACCCGGTCGCCCCGGCGGACGGGTCGGCGTTCCTGTCCGGTGTGGTGGTCAAGCTCGGCGTCTACGGCATCGCCCTGTTCGCGTTCCGGCTGGACCCGGTGGCCGGCTCCTGGCCGGGACTGGTCACCATGGGCGGCGGCGCGGTCAGCGCCGCCATCGGCATCCTGTACGCGATGCGGGAACGCGACATCAAGCGGTTCCTGGCCTTCTCCACCATCGAGAACACCGGGATCATCATCACCGCGCTGGGCGCCGCGATGGTCTTCGGCTCCTACCGGCAGGCTCCGCTGGAGGCGCTGCTGCTGATCGCCGGGCTGTACCACGTGGCCAACCACGGCTGCTACAAGACCCTGCTGTTCCTGGAGGCCGGGGTGGTCGAGCACGCCACCGGCACCCGGGACATGGACCGGCTCGGCGGCCTGATCCACCGGCTGCCTCGCAGCGCCGTGATCGCCTTCACCGGCACACTAGGCATCGCCGCGCTGCCCCCGCTCAACGGGTTCGTCAGCGAATGGCTGATCTTCCAGGGCCTGTTCCAGGGCTTCCGCACCGGCAGCGATCTGACCGCCATCCTCATCGTGCTCGCCGCCGCCACCCTCGGGCTCACCGGCGGCCTGGCCGTCTACGCATTCGTCCGCGGCTTCGGCATCCCCTTCCTCGGCATGCCCAGGACGCGGCAGGCCGCCGAAGCCCGCGAAACCGGCCAGCCGGTTACCGGTCCCGCGCTGCTCGCCGTCGCCTGCGCGGCGCTCGCGGTCGGCGCCCCGGTCATGCTCGCCGCACTGTCCCGCATGGCCCGCACCGTCACCGGGGTCACGCTCGGCCCGCTGCTGCTACCAGGCAAGCTCACCGTCCTCCCGGCCCACACCGACTTCTCCGCGTTCTCCCCGACCTACCTGACCGTGTTCCTGCTCTGCGCGGGCGCCGTCCCGGTCCTGATCTACCTGGCCGGACGGCCCCGCGCCGCCAGCACCTCGGTGCCGGTCTGGGACGGCGGGATCGTGAACTTCCGGGCGCGGATGCAGTACTCGGCCATGACGTTCTCCGCACCCACCCGGGTCACCTTCGACGCCCTGTACCGGCCCGCGGTCTCGGTCACCCGCGCCTCCGACGACGATCCGGCCGGACGGTCCGGCCCCGTCCACTACGAGGCCCAGGTCACGCCGGTGTTCGAGCGTTACCTGTACCGGCCGGTCATCCGCGCCATCGAATGGCTCGCCGATGCGATCCGGCCGCTCCAGTCCGGCGACGTCAACCTCTACCTTCTGTACGTCTTCGCCGTCATCCTGCTCGCCTACCTGCTCGGCGCGGTATGAAAAGCCCGAGGTGGACCTCGGCGGGCCACGCGCACTTACAAGGGCCGTGCCACTGGAGATGACCGCAATCGGAGCAAGGTCGGCGCGGCGGCTGGGTTGGCTGGTGGCGCACGGGTACGCTCGGCTTATGGGCTATCCGCTCGATCCCGCGGACTACAAGGTGGCGGCCTTCCTGCCGGAAATCAGCCGTGACCTCTACCTCGGCTTGCCGGAGGATGTCTGCAAGCTGATCGAGGTTGTCGATGGCTGGCTGGTTCGCTGCGAGCGGCCGACCCCAAGCCATCAGGGAATCCAGGTCAACTTCGTAGTGGCCTTGCGTGATGCGGTTAAGCGTGCGGACGCCAGGGATAGCACGTGTCATCGCGTGGTCGGGGACATCGACGTGCTGATCTCAGAGGCGCCGAGGTTCCACTTCCGGAGCCCCGACGTCGTCGTTTACAGGTGCATAGACGAAGACCGCGGCCGATGGGGTGACCGGCCGTACGCATCAGACTGCGTACTCGTGCTGGAGATCGTCTCCGCTGATTCGGTTACCACCGACATACGGGATAAGCGGGCGGAATATGCCGCTGCGGGCATCCCGCATTACTGGATTGTGCGGATGACCAACAATAATGGCCCGGCGATCTCGGTCGAGCGGCTGCTCCTCGCCTATGACGGCCAGTACATCTCCCAGGAGCTCCGAGTCCGCGGCCGTGACTTCCACGCGGTGGACACCGCAACGCCATTCCGCCTCGAGCTCACCTGGGAACAACTTGACGACGGCCTGTAACGCGCAATCGGCTGTAGTACTTCTGAAATTCGGCCATCCGGTCTGATCTCGTTGGCTCCCTCGCACCAGCCGAGCCGATCACCAGCGTCAGTGCGATGGGGTGCACCAGGTTGGGCGATTACTGCTCATCTAGGCTACTTCGCGCGAAGGGCATCGGCGATCGTCTGTTCTCTCGGTGTGGATATGCCCTGCTGGTAGGCGCGGCCGAACTCGTCCGGGTCTAGAAGCGCCCGGGCAGCGGCGAGTCCCTGGTCATAGAGATCCTGGTGGTTCGGGCGAACCGGCGTTCCGCAGGATGCCCGGATCGCGTCCGCAGTCGCGTACAGCCGTGCCGCCAGTTCCGCCTCATCCTGGCCGGCCGCGACTGCGGCCAGCCCCTCCAGGTCCATCGAGGCAAGCCATGGGATACCACGTGTCCGCCCGATCCGGAGACTGTCGGTGAATGCCTTCCTGGCGCCGGAGAGCTTCCGCTGGTCTAGCGCCACAAGCCCGATGCTGGCCAGTACCTCGGCCCCTGCTTCGCCTCGCTGGTCCAGTGCGATGAGCGCGGTCGCGAGCAGAGATTCAGCCTGAGCATGATCGCCTAGCTGCCAGGCGGCCACTCCCATGTCGTGCAGCGCGTATCCGGTCAGCAGCACGTCGCCACACTCACGTGCTCGCGCCAGACCTTCCTGGGAGAACACCATCCCCAGTTCGCCGTCGCCACGGTCGCGTGCCACGTCCGCCAGCCCGATCAGCGCCCTGGCGGCTCCCGCCACGTCCTCGAGTTCACGGAACACCGCCAGGCTCTGGTCGAGAAGGGATTCCGCTTGTCCGAACAAGCCTCGCTCGCGCGCGAAGAGCGCCAGCGTGACGCCAAGATGGGCGGCGGTACGGCGGTCTCCTTCCCGCAAGCTGAGCGCGAGCCCTCCGTCTAGCAGGGCCATCGCCTGCTCGTACGTTCCGAGCGGGGGATCCTCGGCTGCCATGCGCTCCATCTCGAACGCGATGCGCTCGACGCGCTCTCGCACATCCGCATCCGGGTGGAGGCCGCCATGGGACAGCTGTGTCAGGAATTCCTCGATCAGGAACTGTACCCTGGCCGGGTCGCCCTCCATCCTGGCCACGTACAGGAGTGCTTCGAGCGCGGCGCACACGCCTTTGGGATCCTTGAGCTGCCGGGACCGCTCCAGGCTTTCTTCCGCCAGCTTCTTGGTCTCGGCGATGTCACCCAAGACGTCGTCTGGTCCGCTGCCCGGCCACGCCAGCGACCAGAGGGAGCGGTTCACCAGGTTGGTATCCCCGAGGTCGCGGGCCAGCGCCAGGCTTTCCGCCAGGCAATCCGCTGCCCGCCCGTAGTCGGCCTGGTAGAACGCGACCAGTCCACGCTGGTACAGGGCCTCGGCCACACCGCGTTCGTCCGCAAGCTGCCGGTACAGGGCCAGGCTCCGCTCGGTCAGCTCGGCGGCGCTGGATATATCCGCGGCAAACCCTCGGTTGCCGGCGATCCGCAGTGCGGCCGCCTGAAGCTCGGGCTCCGCGTCCTGCGCGACCGACAGCAGATCGGCTAGCCAGCGTGCCCCCTCGCCGACATGGCCACGCAGCTCCCAGAACAGCTCGAGCGCCACCGCCAAGCGCAGGCCGATCCGGACTTCCCGCTGGTTTTCAGCCCATCGAAGGGCGGCTCGCAGGTTGTCGTGATCGTCCTCCAGGCGGTTCAGCCAGGCTGTCCGGCTTGAGCCCTTCAGCTCACCGGCGGCCAGCTCGGCAAAGGAGAGGAAGTAGGCGGCATGCTGCCGGCAGGCTGTGGGTTCCTCCCCGCTGTCCTTCAGCCGTTCCAGGGCGTACTCGCGGATCGTCTCCAGCATCCGCAGGCGCGGCTCAGCGGAGTCGGCCGAGCCGCTGCGCCGCAGGAGGCTCTTGTCGATCAGTGAGGCCGCGCAGTCCAGTACTGAGGTCGCGCCGTCATCGCGCGGACTGGTGGCGAGCGCACAGACAAACTCCGCCGCATCCAGCGTGCAGCCTCCGGCGAACACCGCCATCCGCGCGAAGAGCCGTTGCTCGCTATCGTCCAGCAGGCTGTAGCTCCAGTCGATCGCCGTTCGCAACGTCCGCTGCCGGGTGGGCCAGTCCCTGGCCCCGCCGGTGAGGAATGTCAGCCGGCTGGACAAGCGGCCGAGCAGCGCCTGCGGCGGGAGCACACGCGAGCGGGCGGCGGCCAGCTCGATAGCAAGGGGAAGGCCATCGAGGCGGCGGCAGATCTCGGCTACTGCCGATGCATTCTGGTCAGTCACCGCGAAGGCAGGGTCGGCGGCTCGCGCTCGCTCGATGAACAGGGCGACACCTTCGTAGCGTGATAGCGATTGATTGCCGACGCTGCTGCCAGGATCGGGTACCGCCAGCGGGGGTACCTCGAAGATGGACTCCCAGGACAGGTGCAGAACGGCCCGGCTGGTCACCAGCAGGTGGAGCCTCGGGCAATGCTCCAGCAGCTCTGGCAGCAGATCGGAAGTGTCCGGCAGATGCTCCATGTTGTCCAGGACGAGAAGCAGTTCCCGGTCGCTGAGATAGTCCAGTACGGCGTCCATCGGGCTGTGCCCATCTTGCTCACGCAGCGTGAGTGCGGCGGCGATGGCGGAGGGCATGAGCCGCGGATCGGTGAGCGCGGCGAGAGAAACGAAGCGCACCCCGTCGGCGAAATCGTCGACAAGGTTCGCTGCGGCACGCAAAGCCAGCCGCGTCTTCCCGCTGCCACCCGGGCCGGTGAGAGTCACCAGCCGGACCCGCGGGCGCAGCAGCAGTTCCCTGAGCATCGCGACCTCGGCGCCCCGGCCGATGAAAGAGGTGGACTCTACCGGCAGATTGTGCCGCGGCGAGATCGCCGGCGTGATCGGGACAGGAGCCATTCTTCCGGCTCGCCGTACTGCCGCCGCCATCAATTCCCGCTGCTCGCGATCGAGCTCAAGCGCATCGAGCAGCAAGTTTACTGTTTGTTTATACGGGGTCCGGTGGATTCCCCGTTCAAGATCGCTAATAGCCCTAGCACTCATGCCCGCCCGTTCGGCTAGCGCCTCCTGAGAAAGGCGGGCCGCTAGCCGGAATCGCCTGAGCAGCGCGCCAAAGGATCTATCGTCCGCTGCGTCCACCGACAACCGCCTCAAGCGGCGGATTAGGCCGCACGGCGATTACGCTAACACATCTATCGACGGATCACGAGCGCATAGGGCCCGCGAGCATGTGGGTAAGTATGTGTGGGGACGGTGTGAGTGGCGGCCTAGTTTGTTCCCCGCCACGGTCCCGTCGGCGGGGAACAAGCTAAGCGACAGCGGGCTCAGGAGGTAGGTACGACTGCGATAGCATTGACCATCGGCTGGTTCGCCGAACCCTGGCTGAACGCGATCGTGATGACACCGTTGGCGTCCGCGGTCTCGTTGAAGTCTTCCTCCACCCCGATGTACTCGCCGTCTCCGCCGGCGTTGACCGCGGCCTGGACGATGTCGAAGTCGGACAGGACCGTGGTGCCGTTGATGGCCACGTTGAATACCCGCTGCCCGACCTGGGTGAAATACCAGTCCAGGAAGTACAGCCGGACCTGATAGGAACCTTCAGGTGTGAGGTCCGGGATCGTGTAAGTGTTCGCCAGGTACCGGTAGGTGTTCCAGTC
>Ga0335074_10002861_pt1 | contig 23533 bp, 18 predicted proteins | sample Lox_Sample_23_FD_206715 | JGI IMG/M metagenome (GOLD analysis project Ga0335074, IMG submission 206715) | Soil microbial communities from Loxahatchee National Wildlife Refuge, Florida, United States - Lox_Sample_2.3 | ecosystem: Environmental > Terrestrial > Soil > Wetlands | place: USA...
TTTGGAGGCAGAGTTGACGACCAGTTGCACGCTTGCAGTTGCGGAGTTGTAGTCCGCGGAGTCGGTCGGGGTGAAGGTGACGGACAATGTGTCCGTTCCAGCCGGGGGGACGGTGCCGGCGGCGGGTGAGTATGCAAATGTGCCTGGGACACTGGCAGAGGCATCAAGCTGCGCGGAGCTGAGCGGGGTCCCATAGGTGATGGGCGCGGGAGTGTTCCAGGTAATGGTAGGCGTGGTCTTCTGGCCAGATGCGCCTGTGATCTGTGAGCTGCCGCTTGTGGACGAAGAGACGCCACAGCCGCTGAGGATGATTCCGGCGCAAAGAGAGAGAAGGAATGCAGTACTGCGAGGAAAGACTCGGTCCGAGGGAACGGCCCTGCATCGGGTCGTCTGAGACCGGCTCCAAGAGCGCGGGAAGATATGAATAGACATAGACACCTATAGGGGGGTTAAGGCATCTATAGGAGGGATAATGAGCTGAAACTCCTGACCTGGCTTCTCGCCCTTCCGTCAGCTGTAAGACACCCTGCAAATGTGCCGCAGAGCATCACCCATCCTAAGATTGCAGTCAAAGCAGGTTTAGCGCCCGTCATCCACATAAACAATCTAACGGCACCGCAGCCTCTACAATCAACGAATTGCTTAACAGTGATCACCGTAACAAGGCGCAAAATACCACCATGCCCTTGGGAGGGTGATCATTGACAGGCATGGGCAGGCTTCTCAGGCGCAAACACCAGGAGCACTGTTCCAGTGCTTGTCTTGCTCAAGCACGAATGTCGTCTCGGCTTTCCGGAATCCGGCTGCAGTCCAGCTACAACCAGCCGTTCCTTCCAGCTTCAACTATCCGCACCAAGGCATTGCGCAGAGTCTAAGGGAAGTTCGTTCAATCCTGTATATTACACAAAATTTGGGTTTGACAAGCTAAAAGTGTGGAAATCTTGATTGCGAAAAGACAATTTATTGCACATATACGGAGCTCTCCACCTGAAATCAATCATTTACGGGAGGAGAACAGGCCAACATCAGAGATAATCCTGTCATCGTCGGCTTGGCAACAGGAATCAAGCCCCTGAGTATCGAGCCGGTCAACAGTTTTAGCTCTAGCTTCAGGAGAGGAGTGCTGGTCAGCGGCAATTCCGGCGATAGCTTTTCATACTGCGCAGGAGGCGCTATTTTGACTTGCGCCTTACACTTGTTTAGTCTAGGTGTTGCTTTCAGAATTCCTATGGCAAACAGTCCTGCTCGCGATCTCTTTCCCGGCGCTCTAGAAATGATGATTCTTGAGTCGCTCCGCCGTCAGCCTGCTCATGGATATGCTCTCGTCCAGCACATCCAGCAGCGATCGAACAACCTATTGCAGGTGGAAGAGGGATCGCTCTATCCGGCTCTTCAGCGTCTGCTGAAGGCGAAGCTTGTGAAGGCGCAGTGGACGGTCTCCGCAACCAACCGCCGCGTGCGGACGTATCAGATTACCGCCGCTGGACTGCGGCATCTGGAAGAGGAGATTTCGAGCTTCGAGCGCATGTTCCAGGGCATCAGCCTTGTGCTCAGTCCTAAAGCGCCCAATCCGGGGAAGGCCTGAGGGAGATCAGCATGAACTGGCTTGACCGCATCTTTCGCCGCCGCCGCCTTTACAGCGATGTTGCCGAAGAAGTCCGGCAGCATATCGAGGAAAAAGCGGAGCAACTGATGAGCGAAGGCATGGGCAGGGAGGAGGCTGAGCTGGCGGCGCGGCGGGCGTTCGGCAACGTGGCATTGTTGGAGGAGCGCGGGCGAGAGGTTTGGCAGTGGACGCGGGTGGAGAATCTGTGGCGCGACATCGGATATTCAGCGCGGCTGCTGAAGAAATCGCCCGGCTTTGCGGCGGTTGCGATTCTGACACTGACGCTGGGCATTGGCGCCAACACGGCGATCTTCAGTCTGCTGAACGGGCTGCTGCTGCGTCCATTGCCGGTGCCGAATGCGGACCGGCTGGCTGTACTGCGGCTTCCGGGAGGTGTGTTCAAGTGGAGCTTCTGCGCGCCGCTGGTGCGCGCGCTGGAACCGCGCCACGAGGTTTTCCGGAATACCTTTGCCTTCTCCAACAGAAGTTTTCAGGTACGGGAGAAAGACGGCAACCAGAGCGTCCCTGGTTCTTATGTGAGCGGGCAGTATTTTGCGGCGCTGGAGACGCCGCCGGAGCGAGGCCGGGTGCTGACCGCAGCCGATGACAGCAAAGACAGTCAATCCACCACCTATCCTGCGGTCATCAGTGATGCTTTCTGGACGAGACACTTCAACCGCGCCGTCAATATTATCGGGCGGAAGCTGGTCATCAACGGCGTTCCGTTCACGGTGGTTGGAGTGATGCCCAAAGGCTTTTTCGGGTTCGATTCCACGCGCCGCCCTGATATCTGGGTCCCACTGATCATCGAGCCACGCCTCGATGCGCCGTATGACATGCTCGATGGCGGGGCTTCAATGTGGTGGCTCCAGATGGGCGCACGTCTCCAGCCGGGAGTTTCGCTCGCGCGGGCCAATGCTTGGCTTAGTTCCGCAATGCCGGCGATTGCGAAGGCGGCCATTCCCAACCCCAGGTTTCGCTTCTTCAAGATGACGCGCAACGATGTCACGGTCACGGCGGAGCCAGGATCCGCGGGATACTCCTTTCTGCGCACGACCTACCGCAACCCGCTGTTGCTTGTCTTCGTCTTTTGCGTTGTACTTCTGCTGCTGTCCTGCATTAATCTTGCCAGCCTTTTACTGGCGCGCGCGACGATGCGGCAACGCGAGATTGCCACGCGCCTCGCCATAGGAGCGACGCGGCGACGCCTCGTCCAGCAACTGCTTGTTGACAGCATGTTGGTGGCATTTCTCGGCTCTGCCGCTGGGCTGCTGTTTGCGCCGCTGGCGAGCCGCGCCCTGACGGCGATGCTTCTCGGCGGAAGGTCCACGCTCTACCTCAACGCGGCGATTGATTGGCGGGTGTGTGTTTTTGTGGCGGGGATTGCCACCCTTTCCACAGTGCTTGTAGGTCTCTTGCCGGCGTTGCAGGCGACAGCGGTAGACCTGAACAAGCACATGAAGGAAGGCGCGCAGGCGGCGCACACCGGCGGCCGGCGCGTTCTACCCAAATTCCTGCTCGCCGTTGAGGTTGCGCTGGCCATGGTGCTGGTGAGCGGCGCGGGTCTGCTGAGCGCAAGCCTGTATCGGCTGTATCACTCGGGATTCGGTTTCGATCCGGACAACCTGCTGCTGGTCAACGTGGACCTGACCAGACAATCCGTGGAAGGCGATGCTCTGCTGCGCCTCTACGAGCAGATCAACGACCGCTTTGCTTCGCTTCCCTACGTTCAGTCTTCCGGTTATGCCACAGTGCCGCCGCTTTCCGGCAGCTCGTACACGGGCAGCATGCATGCGCCTGGAGGCGGAGACAGGGATGTCAACTACGATACGATCAGTCCCGGGTATTTTCATACGCTTGGAATTCGACTGATTGCGGGGCGTGGCTTTACTCAGCGGGATGCCTCCGCAGAGAGCAACCTGATACTCATCAATCAAAGAGCGGCCCGCATGTTTTTCCCGACGACGGATGCGGTCGGAAAGACCCTGACCGATTCCGGCAGCACAGGCAAATCTGCAGGCAATGAAATCGTCGGAGTTGTAGGCAACACGAAGTATCAGCATGTTCAGGACGTCGATCCGCCCATGGTCTACTACGTCATTGCGCCGGACCCGAAGAATAAAAAGCCCTACTACACCTATGTTCTCTGCTTCTCCGGCCCTGTTGCGCAGCTGGCCACGGCCATCCGGCACGTGGTTGCAGAACTGGCGCCGGACGCTCCCGCGCCTACGCTTGAGACCATGGATCAGCAGATCGACGACGGCATTGCGGCGCAGAGGGTCATGGCGCTGCTGTCCGTCTTTTTTGCAGTTTGTGCACTGCTGGTAACGGGGATCGGGCTGTATGGGGTGCTGGCTTGGTCCACGGCGCGACGCAAGAGCGAGATTGGCGTCCGAATGGCTCTGGGAGCGCAGCGCGCGCAGGTGGTTGGGCTTGTCTTCCGCGAGAACCTGTGGAGCTCCGCCGCCGGGTGTGCGGGAGGACTGGCGGCGGCGGTGATTGCCTCGCGCGCCATTGCCAGCTTTCTTTACTGCACCTCGCCGCGCAGTCCGTGGATACTCTCTGCCGCGCTGGCGTTGTTGTGTGTGGTGGCAGCAGCTGCGTCGCTCATCCCCGCTCTGCGGGCGGCGAGTATTGATCCCATGCAGGCGTTGAGGAGCGAGTAGGGAAAATATGAGTTGGGTCAGCCGGATTTTCCGTCGAAGCCATATTTACGACGATCTTGCTGAGGAGGTGCGCCAGCATCTCGACGAGAAGACGGAGCAGTTGATGCGCGAGGGCATGAGCCGGGAAGAGGCGGAGCAGGCGGCGCGGCGGGCGTTCGGCGACGTGGCATTGTTTGAGGAGCGCGGGCGGGAAGTGTGGCAGTGGACGCGGGTGGAGAATTTGTGGCGGGATTTTGTGTTTGCGCTACGGCAGATTCGGAAGTCGCCGGGATTTGCGTGCGCGGTGATCGGCACGCTCGCGCTGGGGATCGCAGCCGCGACCGCCATGTTTACGGTTGTGGACCAGATTCTGCTGCGGCCGCTGCCGTATCCGAATGCTTCGCAACTGGTGGAGATACGTGAAAGGCCTGTACATTGGAACGGCCGCGATCTGAATTACGCACCGTTCCTTGATATTCAGGCGTGGCGGATGCGGTCGAAGAGTTTCCAGCAGATTGCCTTTGATGACTGGATGAACGGCCGCAGCTTTATGGGCATCGGGAACTCTTCCACCGAGGTTTCGTTGTTAACTGTCAGCGCGAACTTCTTTCAGACGCTGGGCGTTCAGCCGCAAATTGGGCCGGGGATGCCGAATGCTTCAGAGGATTTTGCGAAGTCAGGGAGTGCGGACACGGTGGTGCTGAGCGACACAGCCTGGCGCTCGATTTTCCATGCCGATCCACACATCATTGGCAAAACCGTCCAGATCAATGGCCAGCCCTATACCGTGACCGGCGTGATGCCGCACGGATTCGCCTTTCCATTCGGAAACTGGATTCCACAGGTATGGGTTCCGATTCAGCTTACGGCTAAGGACCAGGTCCGCAACGGGTATACCCCTTCATATGATGTGATTGCGCGGCTTCGGCCCGGAGTGAAGACAGCGGTGGCGCTGGCTGAACTTGATACGCTGCAGCAGCAGATTGCGAAGAGCTACTCCAATCCCGATGAGCGGAAGAACGCCACTCGCATCAAGATCGATCCCTACGCAAGTACGCTGGTAGATAAGTCGACCAGCCGGGCGCTTTATGCGCTGTTTGCGGCTGCGCTCCTGCTGTGGCTGATTGCGTGCGTGAATGCGACCAACCTGCTGCTTGCACGGTCGTTTGCGCGGCAGCGGGAGATGGCCATGCGCGGGGCGCTGGGGGCGAGCCGCTGGCGCATTGCGCAACAACTGGTGGTGGAAAGCTGCGTGTTGAGCGGAGCGGCGGCGGGGCTGGGAGCGGCGATGGCAGTTGCATCCGTCCACCTGTTTCAGCATTCATTCCGGAGTTATCTGCCGTTCCGAATTTCGGCTTCGATCCATCTGCCGGTGCTTGGCGGTCTGGTGCTGCTGACATTTGTTTCCGCGATGCTGGCCGCAGCGTGGCCGGCCTGGCTGACGGCGCGCTCGCCTATTGAGCCGGCGCTACGGCAGGGCGGACAGCAGAGCGGGACGAGCCGCGGACATCATCGCCTGAGGGGCGGGCTGGTGATTGCGGAGATCGCGATGTCGCTTACGCTGCTGGCGGCCTGCGGGTTGATGCTGCGGACGATTTATGACCTGCGGCGCGTACCGCTGGGGTTTCGCACAGACCATATCCTGGTCGCCAACCTCGACATTCCCACGTACCGCTTTTCCAAAGTCAACGCGACTACAGAACTGTATGTGCCGCTGTTGGAGCGGGTGAAGCACTTGCCCGGTGTAGATGCAGCGGGGCTGATGACCGACGTGCCGCTGGGGAGGACCTTCCTCATGCAGCTCAGCATTTATAGAAAACCCGGCCAAAATAATCTGGACGCCTTCTTCAAAGCCACGACCCCTGACCTCAAGAAAGTGTATGGGTTCCGTATGTTTGCTGGGCGTTACTTTAGCGCGGAGGACACGCCTACAAGCCAGCCTGTCGTGGTCGTCAATCGCGCCTTTGCCCGCGAATATGCGCCGCATGAGCAGGATCTGAACAAGGTTGTGGGTATGCAGTTGCTGAGACTTGAGCCAGGGGAAAAGAGCAAACAGGCCACGATCATCGGCATCATGGATGACTTCAGGCAGAGGAGTGTGGACTATCCTCCCAGGCCGGAAGTGGAGGTCGACATCTCTCAGCTCGATCCTAAGAGCGGCTTCTACACGGTGCTGGAAGGCATTGCGATGGACGTGGCGGTGCGGACGCATCGCGCTCCAGAGCAGGTTGTTCCTGAACTGCGAGAAGCCTTGCGGCAGGCTGATCCGGCGCTGGCGAACGCGAAGATTACGACGATGGACCAGATTGTCGAGGACTCGTATGGCAGTCAGATGCTCGCCGCGCATTTGTTGGAGATATTTGCGGGTTCGGCGCTGCTGCTTTGCGTGGCAGGGCTGTATGGGCTGCTGGCCTACGTGGTCAGCCAGCGGACGCGCGAGATGGGAGTGCGGTTTGCGCTGGGAGCGCAGCGGGGCGATGTAGTCTGGCTGATTATGCGGCAGGCAGGCGTGCTGGTTGTCGTGGGGGTTGCCATTGGGCTGGGGCTGGCCTTTGCCTCGACGCGGTTCATCCGAAGCTATTTATATGGAGTTTCTGCACATGATGTCTGGACGATGGCCGTGGTTGCGGCCGTGCTGCTCCTGAGCGCGGCTGTGGCCGCTTATCTTCCGGCGCGACGGGCGGCTAGTGTTGATCCGATGCAGGCGTTGAGGAGCGAGTAGGCCTGTACAGATTTTGTACTTCATACAAAATAAATAAGTTGTGGTGCGCTTGTTTAGCTAGTAGCTTCGATCTCGGCCAAGATGGCTGCGGCTGCGGCGGCAGGGTCGGGAGCCTGGGTGATGGGGCGTCCGATGACGAGGTAGTCGGCTCCGGCGGCGATAGCGGCAGCGGGAGTGGCGACGCGTTTCTGGTCGGCTGCAACGGCTCCGGCAGGACGGATGCCGGGGATGACGAGGGTAGCTTCGGGGAAGGTCTGGCGCATGACGGAGAGTTCTTCAGCGCTGGAGACGAATCCGCGGATGCCGGACTGCCAGCCCATGTGGGCCAGCCGGAGCACCTGATCCAAGACCCGATTGGGGGGCGAGCCGGAGATGCCGACGGCGGCCAGCTGGGGCTGGTCCATGCTGGTGAGGACGGTGACGGCGAGGAGTTGGGGGGCATTCGGCATAGAGGCGGCAGCTCCCGCAGCGGCGGACAGCATGGCGGGACCACCCCCGGCATGCACGGTGAGCATCTGGACCCCGGCGCGGGAGGCTGAACGGACAGCTCCGGCTACAGTGTTGGGGATATCGTGCAGCTTAAGATCGAGGAAGACAGAGTATCCCCGAGTCCGCAGCATTTCGACTATAGCATTACCTTCAGAAACATATAGTTCCAGTCCGACTTTAAACCATTGGATGAGACCATTGAGGCGTTCGGCCAAGCCCAGAGCCTGCTCAGCACCAGGTACGTCCAACGCCACGATTACGCGATCATGTGCGGAAGCTGGGGCAGAAAATCGAGCAGGCTCAGAGCCGGGAACGGTCACAGGCACACCACTCCTTCAGGAGGTTCGTCCCTATCTTATAGGAGGAGGGAGCTCAGGTGCGCCTGAGTCTCAGCGGGTTGCAACCGCTGGGTACATGACCTGAGAGAGTACGGAAGTCCTGGAGATCAGATCCACGCGAACCGGCGCCGTGCCTCTCTTGGTGAACCCGAGAAACCGGGCTGCGGCATACGAAAGGTCGATAATGCGGCTGCGTGGGACCGGTCCGCGGTCATTCACGCGGAGGATCACCGATTTGTGGTTGCGAAGGTTGGTGACCTTGACCAGCGAGCCGAGCGGAAGACTGCGGTGCGCGCAGGTCATGGCATTCATGTTGAAGTCCTCGCCACTGGCGGTCTCCTTTCCCTGGAAGAGCTTGCCGTACCATGAGGCCCTGCCAATTTCATACCAGTGATGCTGCTGGGGTTGGGGCGGAATCTGCTTTAGATCCACAGATTGCTCCGCGTTGCCGACGGGAGTACCGGTCACGCCGAGAACGGTCGCAAGAAGTGCGCTTGCGATCACACCGGATCGGGGGAAACAGTTATTCTTAAGGATTGCGATAGCGTTCATATTCCTCCTTCAAAAATTGTATGGACGCGCGAAACCACAAGTCAAACAAAAATCGAGATTTATTTCTCCAATGCGCTTGATTTTCACAGGCAGAGTATGGTAGGCAAGTCGAGCATTTCCGGGGCCGGAAAACCGATTATCGCTCTGGCGATCGCCGGATTCGACCCTTCGTCCGGAGCGGGGGTGACCGCCGATCTAAAGGTCTTTGCCGCCCACGGGGTGTATGGCGTCTCCGCCATTACAGCCCTTACGATCCAGTCCACGCAGGGGGTGCGGGGCGTGGAGGCTGTTTCGCCGGAGGTTCTGGCTGAGACTCTGTCCTGTCTAGCGGAGGACTTCGAAATCTCCGGCGTAAAAATTGGGATGCTGGCAACGAGGGAAAACGTTGACAGGGTGAGCGGATTTTTATGTGCTGCTGGAATTTTGAAATCGTATGTTGTTCTTGATCCAATACTTAAGGCGAGCTCGGGCCAGGCACTTCTTTCGCCCGGAGGCGTGGTTCGGCTCAAGGAAAGTCTGTTACCCCAGGTGGGATGGCTAACGCCGAACACGGAGGAGCTGGCAGAGCTGGCGAGGGTTCCGGTGAGGAACCGAACGGAAGTTGAGACGGCGGCGGAGCGACTGGCGTCCGGCTACCCTAGGCTGAATCTGGTGGTAACCGGGGGGCATCTTGACGCTCCGGACGACTACCTGCGGCTAGCCGGCGGTGAGAGCCGGTGGCTGCCGGGCCGCCGGATTGAGACGACCGCAACCCACGGGACAGGATGCGCGTTTTCCTCGGCGCTGCTGGCCCGGTTGCTTTTGGGGGACGGTCCGGCAGAGGCTGTTGCCGGAGCCAAGGCGTATGTGGCTGGAGCGATGGCGGCGGCGGATCCGGTTGGGAAAGGGAAGGGGCCGCTGAACCATCTATATATGTTGGGGCGGACTATGTAGGTTGGACCCGACTATGACGCGTCCGGGTTACCTTCCTGTGCCCGGCTTCTGACTGGCCATGTCCGGTTGCTGGGCGGGAGCCGGAGGTGGATCCAGGGGGGGCTGAACGTCTAGGTCGAGTTCCTTGCCGGAGCGCTGAGAATCGAGCTCTTCGTCCGTGATGAGGAAGCGGCGGATATAGAGCAGTGGCTCCTCGGTCGCAGCCATTTCGCGCAGGTGGTACTCCCAGGCGTTGCCGCGCATGGTACGGCGCGTGTAGGCCTTGCGGACGACGGTGATGCGCTCGCCACGGCGGTTGACCTGCTGGAACTCCTGTGTGGGAACCACAAACTGCATCCGGCGGCCGGGTCTCCAGAAGTGGCGCGCGAACTGGTGCGAAAACAAGAGGGCGTAGTAGCGGCCGCCGTTCGCGAGGTTGTCAATGGCGGCGTCGGACGTCGTCCATTCGCTGCTGATCCGGCTTTGATACCACTTTCGGAACTCGAAGCCGTTGGTGCGGGCCTGCAGGAGTAGCAGGCGTATCAGTTCCTTTCGAGTCATCGCGTATCTGCAAGGTAACAGAAGGTTGAGATGTACAGGCCGATTTCCAGTCTAAAATGCGAGCAGAGGGCGTCTATCTAAGCAACACGATTGGTTAGCGCCGCACAAACCGAATGCAACAAAACCATCCCGCCCTGCGCTTTACGGTTGCGACGCTCCGCAACGCGATTGTGCTTACGCTTATTGTCCTTCTGGTTCTTCTTCCCGTCCAGCAGGCCACCGCGCAGGGCGTGGATACCAATCCGCTGAACCACGACCCGCTGGTTCAGGAAGGCTTCCGTTACTTCTACGGCATGAATTACGTGGCCGCGCAGGGGGTTTTCCGGAGGGTTGAGGCCGCACATCCGGCGGACCCGATCGCAACGGACTACATCCTGTACGTGACGATATTTCAGGAACTGTTCCGGCTGGACCTGCTGGATACGACCTTTTATGCGAATGACGGTTTCCTGACCGGGAAGCACACCGTGGTCGAGGACCCGAAGGTTCGCGACGAGGTGAAAGGGCTGGCGCAGAAGGCAATTGACCAGGCCAACGCTGAGTTGAAGGGGAATCCGAATGACGTTAATGCGCTGTTTGCGCGCGGCTGGGGCCGGAGCCTTGAGGCAGTGTATGTGGCGCTGGTGGAGCGGGGCTTTGGATCGGCCCTGAAGCTGGCGCTCGGGGCGAAGAACGACAGCGAGAAGGTTCTGCAGCTTGACCCGAATTATGTGGATGCCAAGCTGGTGGTGGGCGTTTATCAATACGTGATTGGAGCGCTCCCGTTTGCGTTCAAGCTGCTGATCGGGTTTGCGGGGATTCACGGTTCGAAGACGGAGGGGCTGGCGACACTGCAGGATGCAGCGAACCGCGGCGTGATTACAAGCGTGGAGGCGCGGACGGTGATGGCCTTCTTCCTGCGGCGCGAGGCGAAGTACCAGCAGGCGCTCGCGATCAACGCGTCGCTGGTCGCGGAGTATCCGCATGATTTTCTGTTCTGCCTGGAGCGGGCGAACCTTGCCAAGGACGCGGGCGAGGGAATGAAGGCAGCGGAGCTGTACGAGCAGGTGATCAGCGATGCGAAGCGGCCGGGTTACTTTGCCTCGGCGCACGTGGAATTAGCCTACTTTGGGCTGGGGGACAGCCTGCGCGGGCAGAAGCTGTATTCGCAGGCGGCCGGGGCTTATCGGGAAGGGGCATTCCAGGCGACGACGAGCCCGGAACTGAAGCAGCGATGCCTTCTTGCGGCGGGGCAAGCGTATGACCTGATGCATGAGCACGATCTGGCACGCGAGCAGTACCTGGCGGTTCTTGCGGCGGGCGGCAATACAAGCCAGGCAGAACTGGCGCGGAGGTACATGGATAGTCCGTACCGGGAGAGGTAGGACCAGTTTGCCGACAGCCAGCGTGGGCGAGGAACATATTCAAAGGGTGTTTCGTACATCCAAGAAAGGTGTACTTTCGGTGTACACCGGAGGAAGCCATGTCAGTTGCATGCAAAAACTGCGGTAACGCAATGAATGACGAAGCGCGCTTTTGCTCGGTCTGCGGTACGCCGGCAAGCGCGGCACAGGGGCAGACGTACTCGGCCCAGCCGGGTGCGGGCTATGCGCCAGGGTATGCTCCGAGGACGCGGCTGATTCGCCCGCGCGCTGGGCGAATGATCGCCGGAGTTTGCGAAGGGCTGGCGAACGCTTATGCCTGGGATGTTGTGTGGGTGCGCGTGATCGCGGTGCTGTTGGCGATCTTTGGAGGCGGCGTCGGGCTGGTGGCGTATGTTGTGTTCTGGCTTGTTATGCCAGAGGAGCCTCGGGCGCTGCCGCAGCAGGCTGCCTGGCCGCCACAGGGAAGCTCCCAGGCCTGAGGTTTCATCGCGTCGACGTCTGACTGGCTGCTTACAAAAGTCTTACACTGCGGCTCTCCGCGTACTGATACGGTCGAGAAGTACGGAAACGAAACCGGAGAAGCAAGCAGATACATGCCAGTCGAAACGATTCAAGAGACCCTCCCCCTCGCGGACTCTTCAGTTCCCGCCGCCGACCGGGGTTCGCAGCGAAATGAGCCGAAAGTTCCCAAGCTGGGCCGCGCCGCGCAAAGCGGGACGCTCAGCACTGTCACGGTCATTTTTATGGTGCTGTTTCATCTTGGCGCCGTGGCCGCGCTGTTCATGTTCTCGTGGAAGGCACTGATTTGCACTGCGGTGCTGTGGGTGTATGCCTCCAACGTGGGCATCGGCATGTGCTACCACCGGCTGCTGACGCACCGCGGGTATAAGACCCCGAAGTGGCTGGAGTATGTGATGGCGGTGGGGGCAACGCTGTCGCTGGAAGGTGGGCCAATCTTCTGGGTGGCGACGCACCGGGTGCATCACCAGCTTTCGGACCATGAGGGCGATCCGCATACTCCCACCGAGGGTGGATGGTGGGCGCACATCGGCTGGATCTTGAGCGGCGTTTCGATGCATGCCGAGACGGAGATGCTGGGGAGGTATGCTCCGGACCTGGCACGGGACAAGTTTTATGTGTGGCTGAGCAAGTACCACTGGGTGCCGATGGTCGTGGTGGGGCTGGCGCTGCTGGCGATCGGTGGATGGCCCTGCGTGATGTGGGGTATCTTCCTGCGGGTGACGCTGGGCCTGCACGCGACCTGGCTCGTGAACTCGGCGACGCACATGTGGGGATCGCGGCGGTTCAACACCAAGGACCGCTCTCGCAACAGCTGGTGGGTGGCGATGCTGACGGGCGGCGAGGGATGGCACAACAATCACCACGCGCATCCTGTATCGGCGCGGCATGGCCTAGCGTGGTACGAGTTTGACCAGAACTATCTGGGCATCCGGCTGCTTGAGAAGTTGGGGCTGGCGTGGGATGTGAGGGTCGCGCAGTGGGACCGGAAGGACCCGAAGCCGGCGGGAGTAGCGTAGCCAAAACTGAATATAAGCAAAACCAAGCGCCTGCCCGGTACACTTTGGGCAGGCGCTTTTTGCTGGAGTTATGAGAATCAGAGGGCGAAGACGGAAGCTGGTGTTGTTCATCGTGCTGGGGATCTGCATGGTGGGCGTGGCGGTCTTCCTCAACGTCAGCTGGGTTATTTTGAACTGGCGGCGGCTGATGCCGATGCTGATCGGCATTCCTTTCTTTCTGCTGCTGATTGCGGGGGTGGTGCTGAACACCATCTTTCTGGTGCGCGAGGTGCGACGCAACGAACGGCACGACAGCTTTATCAACGCAGTGACGCATGAGCTGAAGACGCCGATCACGTCGATCCGGCTGTATCTGGAGACGCTGGAGCGCCGGGAGCTGAGCGAAGAGAAGCGGCGGGAGTTTTACGAGATCATGCTGAACGACAGCGACCGGCTGCTGGCCACGGTGGAGCAGGTGCTGAAGGCCGGGGAGGTAGGGCAGCGGACGAGGAAGACGGTCCGCACGCCGGTGGATATGCGCGAGATTGTGAGCGAGGCGATGTATCGCATCCGGACACTGCACCACCTGACAGATGAAAACCTGAGTTTTGAGCAGCCCCCACAGGGCGAACCAGTGATGGTGCGTGGTGACCAAGAAGAGCTGCGCACGGTGGTGATGAATCTGCTGAACAACGCAGTGAAGTATTCGCCGAAAGGGGTGGAGATCAAGGTGAGCCTGTCACTGGAGGGAGATGCGTGGGTGATCCTCAGCGTGACGGACAAGGGAATCGGGATTCCGGCCGCGCACCTGAAGCGGATTTTCAACCGGTTCTACCGGGTTCCGGCGCTGAATGTGCTGCGGACCAAGGGAACCGGGCTGGGGCTCTTTCTGGTGCGGACGATTGCACGGCAGCATGGAGGCGACGCGTATGCGGCGAGTCCGGGCGAAGGCAAGGGCGCGACGGTGACCGTGCAACTGCCGCGGATGCTTGCGAGCAAGGATGCTTCTCATGCGATGCAGGAGGCGGTGTGAGCGCGGCGCGGATTCTGGTGGTAGAGGACGAAGCACACCTTGCGCAAGGGCTGATGTTTAATCTGGGGGCCGAAGGTTATGACGTCGCGCTTGCGGGCGACGGCGAACAGGCCCTGGCTTTGCTCGATAAGGGGCGTTTTGACGCTGTTCTTCTGGATGTGATGCTGCCGGGCAAGAGCGGTTTTGAAGTGGCGGGGGAGCTGCGGCAGGCGGAAAACTACGTTCCGATCCTGATGCTGACGGCGCAGGGACGGCCAGAGGATGTTTTGCAGGGATTTGCGGCCGGCGCGGACGACTATTTGCCGAAGCCGTTTGACTTGTCGATATTGCTGGCGCGGCTGCATGGACTATTACGCCGGATGCGGTGGCATTCTGCGGCGGACCGGACTGCGAGCGCGGCCAACGACGGGCTGCCGTACTTTGAGTTTGCCGGGCGGAAGATCGACTTCGAGAACCTGCGGCTGGAGTGGCACGACAAAGAGATCCACCTGACGCTGATGGAGGCCGATCTGCTGCGCTACCTGGTGCGCAATCAGGGGCGGTCGGTCTCGCGCAAGGAGCTGCTGGAGCAGGTGTGGCGGCTGCGCGAGGACACAGACACGCGCGCGATCGACAACTTTATTGTGCGGCTGCGGCGATATATTGAAGATGAGCCATCGGAACCACGTTACCTGCGCACGGTGCGCGGTATCGGATACAGCTTTGTGCCGTCAGGCGAGTGATGTCGGGCGACTAACGGATTGCGCCTGCATCGAAACGGTGGCGGCGAGCATCGTTAACTGTATAGCAAACATTCGAGGTTATTACTGAGCAAATGAGCGAGATCACGTTGAACATTGACGGCATGCACTGCGGGGCTTGCGTGAAGCGCGTGACCCAGGCGCTTGAGCGGGTTCCGGGAGCGGAGGTGCTCGATGTCCGCATTGGGGCGGCGCGCCTGAAGACAGATGACGTGGCGGGAGCCGTTGCCGCGCTGGCCAAGGCCGGATATACGGCACACGTGAACGCATAGGAGCGCATTTGAAAGATGGCATAACGCAGGCAGTGAAGCTGGGCGTACAGGGGATGACGTGTGCCGCGTGTCAGACCCATGTGGAGCACGCGCTGCGCGACACTCCGGGAGTGAAGAGCGCCAGCGTGAACCTGATGACGCATTCGGCCCGGGTGGTGTATGAGCCGTCGGTCACGGGGCTGGAAGCGCTGTATGATGCGGTGCGCGAGGCGGGGTACGACGCGTCGCTCGCCGGAGAAGAAGAGACAGATGAAGATCGCGTGCGGCGTGAGAGAGCGCTGAGGCTGCGCGCGTTTGCCGCGATTGTGGGCGGCCTGGTAGTGATGGTGCTTTCCATGCCGCTGTCGATGCATGGCGAGCCCGGATACTTTGATCGCGTTCTGGCCCGGCTGGCGCCGTGGGTCTATCACATTCCGGCCACTGAGCTGAAGTACGCGATGCTGGTGATCACTCTGCTTGGAATGGTGTGGGCGGGCGGCACGATCTTTCAGCGAGCATGGCAGGCGGCGGTGCATCGCTCGACCAACATGAACACGCTGGTGGCGCTGGGTACAGGCGCGGCGTTTGCCTACTCGGTGGCGACGACCGTGTTTCCATCATTCTTCTTGAATCGCGGATTGCGGGCGGATGTTTACTACGACGCGGTGCTGCTGATTCTGGGGTTTTTGCTGCTGGGCAACTGGCTGGATGCGCGCGCCAAGCGGCGGACGCTGGATGCACTGCATGGGTTTGCGGAGCTGCAGCCGCAGTCGGCGCGGTTGATACGCGACGGCAAGGAAGTGGATGTGCCGGTTGCGTCGCTGACGCCGGGCGAGGTTGTTGTGGTGCGGCCGGGCGAGCGGATTCCGGTGGACGGCGTGGTGCTGACGGGCGCGAGCAGCGTAGATGAGTCGCTGATTACTGGCGAGTCAGTGCCGGTGCCGCGCAAGGCGGGCGACCGGCTGATCGGCGGGTCGCTGAATTACGACGGCGCTCTGGAGTACAGGGCGACGTCCGTCGGCGCGGACAGCGTTCTGGGCCAGATGCTGCGGCTGATGGAAGAGGCGCAGTCGTCGAAGGCTCCGATGCAGGCACTTGCGGACCGGGTGAGCGCGGTTTTTGTTCCGGCTGTGCTGGGGCTGGCAGCGCTTACGTTTGTGATCTGGGTGCTGGTGGGGAGCGCTGGCGGGCCGGGGCGCGCCTTTGCGATTGCTGTGGCGGTGCTGGTGATTGCGTGTCCGTGCGCGATGGGGCTGGCTGTGCCTGCTGCGCTGACGGTGACGATTGGGCGTGCAGCGCAACTGGGGATACTCTTCAAAGGCGGCGAGAGTGTGGAGCGCTTGGCGCGCGTGGACACGATTGCGCTGGACAAGACAGGGACGCTCACCCTGGGTAAACCAGAGATCGTTGCAGTACGGGCCTTCGGAGTGGAGGAGGCGCACCTGCTTGCCCTTGCGGCCTCGCTTGAGCAGCGGTCGGAACATCCGCTGGCGCGTGCGGTGCTGGATTACGGGGCTTCAAGAGGGATTACGCTGAGCAATGCCGCGGATGTACGCGCGGTTCCGGGCATGGGGCTGACGGGGACGGTGCAGGGAAACGCGGTGGCGGCGGGGAACAGCGCGCTGATGGCCGACCTGGGGATTGCTCTTCCCGAAGAGGCGAAGGAGCATGCGGGCGAGACTCCTTTATATGTGGCTGCCGACGGCAGGTTTGCCGGGATGCTGACGGCGCGGGATGGGATCCAGCCGGGCGCGACGGAGGTTGTGGCGGCGCTGAAGAGCATGGGGCTGCGCATTGTCATGCTTACGGGCGACAGCAAGGCCGCCGCCGAGGAAGTGGCACGGGCGGCGGGGTTAGACGATGTATACGCGGAGCTGCTGCCCGAGGAGAAGCTGGAGAAGATTCGCGAGCTGCAAAGCGCAGGCTGCAAGGTCGCGATGGTGGGTGATGGCATCAACGATGCCGCAGCGCTGGCACAGGCGGATGCGGGGCTGGCGGTTGGCACTGGAACTGATCTGGCGCGCGAGGCAGGGGATGCAATTCTGTTACGCGGCGAGCCACAACAGATTGTGACGGCGCTGGCGCTGGCACGGCAAACGCTGCGGGTGATGCGGCAGAACCTGGGCTGGGCGCTGGGATACAACGTGGTGGGCATACCAATTGCGGCAGGCGCGCTGTATCCGTCGTTTGGGCTGCTGCTGAACCCCGCCGTCGCCGCGGCGGCCATGGCACTGAGCTCCGTGAGCGTGCTTGCGAACAGTTTAAGGCTTAAGGGCTTTGCTTCACGTTAAACTGGAATCCTGTGCGCATTTTCACCCGCTACATTCTGAAGGAAGTGCTCTCGCACGCGCTTCTTGGCTTGATGCTGTTCACGTTTGTGCTGTTGATGCCCGATTTGCCCTATCTGATGGAGCTGATTGTTCGCAACAGCACATCGCTGGGCATGGTGACGGCGATCTTTCTGCTGATTTTGCCGAACATGCTGACGGTCACCATTCCGATGGCCGTGCTGGTTGGTATTCTGCTGGGTTTGAGCCGTTTGGCCGCGGACAGCGAAGTGACAGCGATGCGGGCCTCGGGTGTTGGGGTATGGCGGTTTGTGGGGATAGTTGCACTGGTGGCGATTGCGGGTTGGGGCATTGATCTGGCGAACACGACCTATATTGCTCCGAAGGCGACGATGGCGACGCGACGTCTGGAGTCGGAATTGCTGAATGCGCAGGCGTCGTACGAGGTGCAACCACGGGTCTTCAACGAAGAGTTTAAGCACTATGTGTTCTATGTGCAGGACGTGCGGGCGAGCACGCGGTCGACGAACTGGCGCGAGATTTTTCTTGCGGACCTGACAGATTCAGCGGCGCCGAAGATCACGACGGGAGCCTCTGCCACAGTGGTGACCCGCAAGGGGCAGGGCTCAATCATGCGATTGCGTGACGGGACCCAACACCAGATGTCGGCGAGCAATCCGAGCCAGTATGACATTTCCACGTTCGCGCAGATGGACCTGCCGCTCGCGCTTTCCGCGCAGTCGGACACGCGTGTGGTGCGGAGCGATGCGCCCATGCTGGCGATGTCGAACCGGGAGCTGCTGGAGCGCGGACGTGAACCGAACGGGCGGCTGTATCAGATTGAACTTCAGCGGCGGTTTGCGTTTCCGGCGGCGTGCCTGGTGCTGATGCTGGTGGCGGTGCCGCTGGGGATTTCATTCAAGCGGGGCGGCAAGGGAGCGGGGTTTGTGCTCACGGTGGTGCTGGTTTTTGTCTATTACTTCCTCTCTTCGACAGGCACGGCGCTTGCACGACAGAACAAGATTCCGGTGATTGCGGGCGTGTGGTTTGTGAATGTGCTGTTCGCGGTGTGCGGGATCCTGCTGCTGAGGCAGATGTCGACGGGCGGGGCGGCGCTGGCTGCGATTGCGTCTGTCGGCGGATGGTTCAAGCGGTCGGACAAGGAAGATCAGATTGCGCTGCGCGGCGAGGCGGGCGAGGTGAAGGCGAGGCATGCGAGGGGACGCTTTCCGCTTATTTTCGATGAGTATGTGCTGAAGCAGTTTCTGGGCGTCTTTACGCTGGTGCTGATCACGTTCGTGATGCTGATGCTGTTGTTCACATTTTTTGAGTTGCTCGGGGCGATCATCCGCAATCATGCGTCGCTGCTGCTGGTAGGGGATTATCTGGTCAATCTGACGCCGAGCATGATCTATACGATCACTCCGCTGAGTGTGTTGATTGCGGTGCTGGTGGTGTTCGGGGTGCTGAACCGGACGAGCGAGCTGACGGCGATCAAGTCAGCCGGGGTAAGCCTGTACAGGCTTGTACTGCCGGTGCTGGTGATAGCGTCGATATTGGCGACGTCGCTGTTTTTGTTCGACGAACTTTACCTGCCGAAGGCGAACCGCAGGCAGGAGGCGCTACGGAACATTATTAAAGGTAAGCCGGCGCAGACGGTGGAGCATCCGGGAGAGAACTGGATATTTGGAATGCAAAAACCGGGCGAGCCGGAGCACATGTTCTACTACCAGTTTTTTGATGCGGCGCATGACTCGTTTGCGAACATCTCAGTGTTTGAGTTTGAGCCGGGATCATTTTCGATTTCGAAGAGGATATTTGCCAGAAGCGCGCACTGGGAGCCGAGGCTGAACCAATGGGTTTTTGAGAACGGATGGGTGCGGACGTTCCATGGAGCGGAGATCAGCAGCTACCAGCCGTTTTTGGTGGATGCGTTTCCGGAGATCCGCGAGCATCCGCAATACTTTAAGACAGAAGAACTTCTGTCGTCTGAGATGAGCTTCAAGGAGCTTGCGGCCTACATTCACGAGCTGCAGCAGAGCGGTTTTGACACCATACGATTGCGGGTGCAACTGAATCGCAAACTGGCGTATCCGCTGATTACACTGGTTATGGCGATGCTTGCCGTCCCGTTTGCGGTATCGATGGGACGCCGGGGCTCGCTGGCAGGAGTTGCGATTGCGATTGGGGTCGCGATCGCGTACTTCATCGTTGACGGTACATTTGAGGCGATGGGAAATGTGAACCTGCTGCCGGCGATGCTGGCGGCGTGGTCTCCTGATGTGGTGTTTGCGCTAATCGGGGGTTATCTGCTGCTGCGGACGCCCACCTAGAGGTCAACTTATGAAGCTGAGTCAACTTAAGCCATTGCTGCCCTATATGAAGCACTACAAGCGCGGCTATGCCTGGGGCGCACTGGTGACAGTGCTGAACAACGCGATCTGGATTTTCTTCCCTATGATCATCGGGGTCGCATTGGATGATCTGCTGCGCCACGGCGTGACCAAGCAGAGGGTCATGTATTATGCCGGGATTCTGGTCGGCGTCGCACTGGCCAGAGGTGTTTTTCTGTTTTTCACGCGCTGGATCGTCATCGGAATTTCGCGGGACATTGAGTTTGATCTGCGGAACGATCTGTTCCTGCAACTGGAAAAGCAGGCGCCTGAGTACTACCAGCAGCGGCGTACGGGCGACATTATGGCGCGCATGACCAATGATCTGAGCGCGGTGCGAATGCTGCTGGGGCCGGCCATCATGTACAGCGCGAACACGCTGCTGTTTACGATCGGCGCGCTGTATTTTTTGCTGCGTATCAGCCCGACGCTGACGCTTGTGGCTCTGGCTCCGCTGCCGATTGCGAGCATTCTGGTGCAGAAGATGGGCCGGAAGATTCACGACCGGTTCGAGCGGATCCAGGCGATGTTCTCGGACATTTCCGCGCAGGCGCAGGAGAATTTTTCCGCGGCGCGGCTGGTGCGCGCCTTCGCGCAGGAAGAGGCGCAGATGAAGGCGTTCGAGACATCGAACCGCGAATATGTGCGGCGCGGGCTGCGGCTGGTGCAGTTGATGGGCATGCTTTGGCCGACGCTCGAATTTCTGCTCGGGATGGCCATGGTGATCGTGCTGCTGGTGGGAGGGCATGAGGTGCTTGCGCACAGCATCACAACGGGCAAGTTCGCTGCATTCACGATTTACACGCTCATGCTGACGTGGCCGATGATTGCGTTTGGCTGGGTGGTGAATCTGGTGGAGCGCGGAACGGCTTCAGTGATCCGTATCCATGAGCTGCTTGTGGAGCAGCCCACGATTGACGACCGCGGGGCGAAGGTTGGAAAAGGGCGGCCGATTGTGGGCGACGTTGAGTTCCGCAACCTGTCGTTTGCCTACAACGGGACGCAGGTACTGCGCGATATTTCATTGATGATTCCGGCGGGATCGAGTTTGGCGCTGGTCGGGCTGACCGGTGCAGGCAAGACGACGCTGGTGAGCCTGATTCCGAGGCTGTACGATGCTCCTCCGGGTACAGTGCTGGTGGATGGGCGGCCGGTGCGGGAGTATCCTCTGGAAGATTTGCGGAGGAGCGTTGGGTTGGTCCCGCAGGAGACGTTCCTGTTCAGCGAGACGATCCGCGAGAACATATTGTTTGGCGCGCCTGACGCCAGCTCGCAGGAGATGCTCGATGCCGCGGAGGCTGCGCACATTCGCAAGGAGTTTGAAGAGTTTCCGCGCGGGTTTGAGACGATGGTGGGTGAGCGCGGGCTTACGCTGTCAGGCGGGCAGAAGCAGCGTTCCTCGCTGGCGCGGGCGCTGGTCGGCAACCCGAGGATACTGATTTTGGATGACGCACTGGCAAGCGTGGACACCTATACGGAGGAGCGCATTCTTGAGGAGCTGCGGCGGCGGATGGAGGGACGGACGACGATACTGATTTCGCATCGCGTCTCCACGGTGCGCAACGCCGACAGGATTGCGGTACTGGCGGACGGGCGAATTGCGGAACTGGGAACGCACGATGAGCTGCTTGCCAAGCAGGGCTATTACTTCGATCTGTACGAGAAGCAGAAGATGGAAGAGGAATTGGCGGAGGCAAGCTAGGGCACGCTTCGATTGCGGCTGTTGGTGCGATCGAGGTCTTCAGGCGCTCCAGCTTGAGGTGAGGGTTTCCTGCGATGCAGGAACGGCAGCCGGGGTGGGCATGCGAAGCATAGCGGGAGCCTGATTTTCGCGGAGCGCGCGAAGGACCTCGGGGTCATGCGCGATGGTTTGCCAGGCTTCGCGGACGTCGCGGATGCAGCGGATGGCTTCCTTGAGCGGTTCTGTCGAGGCCAGCCGTGAGCCGTTGAGGCAAAGCGCGAAAATGGCGGCGTAGAACTCGGCGAGGGCCTTAGCCGAGGATCCTCCGATATCCATGCGAAGGCGCGACTGCAGGTGCATGAGAATGTCGAGGGTGCGCTTGATGGCGGCGCGCCGTGCGGAGACGTCATTGGCTTCGACGGCGCGGATGGCGCGATAGAGAAAGCGCACCATGCCGTCGTACAGCGCAACGATCAGTTCTACACCGTTCATACCTGCAAGGCTTTGTTGTTGGTAATTCATACTTATTCCTCACCCGTTTGAGTTCTGGTTGTAACCGGTGATGGCGCTGTAAATTTCGTTGACTTCGTCGATCTGGGCGGGAATTGCTTCGAGCGTGTAGTTAGCCTGGTTCAGCTCGGTTGTCAGGCTGGCCTGCTGGGAGCTGATGTAGGCGTTCTCATTGCTGATGTTCGCATTCAGCGTGGATTCTTCGCTGGAGTCCTGCTGGAGGTCCAGGTAAATCGCTCCATCCGGGGCGCTGCTACTCAGCCCGTTCAGCACGGACGAAAAATTGTCCCCAAAGGACACAAAGCCGCTGCCTGGCTGGAATAGATTCACCACATCCTGATAGTTGCCGCTTAATTCGTTGTTCAGGGTGTCGGTGTCGAGGCTCAAAGTGCCGTCATTGTTCATGGAGATGCCCAATTGCGTTAGAGAAGTGACCGCTCCGCTCGACTGCGTGAAGTTGAGCGCGGCCTCCAACTGTTCCTGAATCAGTGCTGTGGCGGGGTTCCCATAAAGTGGCTCAGGATTGCCGGTAGAGTCGTTACCCTCCTGCGTGTTCAGGTCTCCGATGACGGTGTTATATGCATTGACGAGACTGGTGATGGCGCTTTCAACATCAGAGTTGTCGTTGGTGATTTCGACCTGCACGTCCGTCGAGGCGGAGGCGCTTAACAGCTGCATGGTCACGCCGGGAATCGCATTGGTAACCGTGTTTGAGGAACTGGTGACAGAGATGCCATCAACGGTGAGCGAAGCATCCGCGCCCGACTGCGCCTGGGTGATGCCTACGGCGCTTCCGCCCGCGGTTGCGTCGTTAAGGCTGCTCGATATGGTCATGTTTCCCGCGGCCCCGCTGGTGTTGCTCACCAGCGACAGCGTAGACCCTGAGGAGGTGGTGAGGACATTTGCCGTCACGCCGTAGCTGCCGCTGTTGATGGCGGAAGCCAGAGTGGCGAGCGTGTCATTTGAGGAGTCGATGGTGATCGCCTGTCCATTGATCGTGAGCGAGCCAGCCAGAGTATCGGCGCTGTTGATCGCCGTGCTGTACCAGGAAGCCGTCGAGGCCAGGCTATTGATTGTTACGGTATGACTGCCCGCGACTGCGCTTGACCCAGCCCCTGTGAGCGTCAGAATTGATTCATCTGAGCTGGATCCCTCCTTCTCGGAGAGCACACCCTGGAAATCGGTCAGATCGGAAAGTGCGCTCGACAGCGTGCTCAGGTCATTGCCGATTGAGGTCAGTGCGGTGTCCTGTGACTGGAGCGAGGTAAGCTCAGTCTGCCAAGGGGTCTCAACCTGCTGAAGGTTGGCTACTATCTGGCTGACGGTGCTGCTTACGTTGAAGCCCTGTCCGCTGGTCGGCGAGCCGAATGAAAGTCCCACGGTTCCCATGCTCCTTCTATCGACTACCCACCAGTAAAACTTCAGCCACATTGTCCATCCTTGCAGATGCGCCGGGGCGTCATAGATTAGAGCCAGCAAAGAAAAGCGGGGAGCCGAAGCTCCCCGCCGGTTGAAGGGACCTGCTGCGCTTTACTGCAGGAGCTTGGTGACCAGTTGTTCGGTGCTGTTGGCCTGGGCCAGAGCGCTGATGCCGGTCTGTTCGAGGATCTCGTACTTGGAGAGGTTCGAGGTCGCGGAGGCGTAGTCGGTGGCCATCACATCGTTTTCCGCCGACGTGGTGTTTGTGGACTGGGTGCTCTGTACGTTCTCGACGGCGTTGAGGGTGTTGACCTCGGCGCCTTCGGTACCGCGTGTCGCTGCAACCTGGCTGATGGCTGCCGTGATTGCGGTCAAAGCGATCTCCGCCTGTGCCGTGCTGTCGAGCGAGGTGCCGACGTATACACCGTCAGAACCGGCTGTGCCGGGGTCTGTCGTCCCTGCGTCGACAACTACGGTTGGGGTAACGCCGACATTCGTAAACACGAAATCGC
>Ga0335074_10002862_pt1 | contig 23521 bp, 21 predicted proteins | sample Lox_Sample_23_FD_206715 | JGI IMG/M metagenome (GOLD analysis project Ga0335074, IMG submission 206715) | Soil microbial communities from Loxahatchee National Wildlife Refuge, Florida, United States - Lox_Sample_2.3 | ecosystem: Environmental > Terrestrial > Soil > Wetlands | place: USA...
CCGGTGTTCTGTCAGGTGGCCGGGCCGTCATGGTCCTGCTGACCTGGGTTGTGCCGGGGCGGTGACTGTTCGGGAGCACCGGCGGGTTCTGGCTCAGGTGCGGGAAAGGGGTTTGGGTGCGGCTGTATCCAGGTGCGGGTGCTGGCCTGCTTTGCGGCTGGCGCGGTGGCTGGATACGGCCTCACCGCAACCCGTTACCGTGGGCTGCTGGGCTTACGGTGGAGTGTTTCCGGTGATAGTGCCGGAAAACTCTCCACGATGAGGGAGGCTGCCGGTGACCGGAATCCGGCAGCACGGCTGCGCGTGGCCGGTACCGGTCACCGAGCTGGCCCCTGGCTGACCGCCAGGTAAACCCGCAGGCTGCTCCCATGACCGAAATAGCCTAAAAGTAGCATTGGTCGTGGTCTGACTATCAGTACACTCTCGTTCCGGCATGGCTTGGATAAGGGTGATTATCCGGGCATACCGCTCAAGGTAGTCAGGCCGGGAAGCGTAGTCAGGCCGGGAAGCGTAGTCAGGCCGGAAGCCGCCGTCAGGCCGGAAGCCGCCGTCAGGCCGGGAGTCGCCGTCAGGCCGGAAGTCGTCCTCAGGCCGGAAGCCGTCGTCAGGCCGGGAACCTGCGGGCCGCCCCGGTGGAGACGCAGCGCTGAAGTTCCGGGCGCGGATCTTCTTGCCAGCCGCAACCAGGCCGGCAAGCGAGGCCGCTGGCGCCGCGTGCTCGCGGCGCTGCCGGCGCCTGTGTTAGTTAATAGTAGCGGGCGACGATATAGTCCACTGTTCTGAGCGCAAGCGCCAGTGCGGTTAAAGAAGGATTGAAGGCGCCCATTCTCGGGAAGGTCGAGCAGCCGACCACATATAACCCTTCGAATTGCTTGCTGCCGGCGTGATCATCAATCAAGCCGGAACCGAAAGGTGTGGTAGCGTATTCGTGATGGACACTGCCCGGTGGATTTAGGTACCATGTCCACCTGTCGAATGCGGCACTCTCCCCTAAGCGGGGGAGACCAATGGGTTTCGCTGGCGACATCACTCCCGTACGCTCGGCGGCCGGAATCGCTGAAATTGCTTCTGAAACCGCATCCGCCATGCTTTGAGCTGTGGCGTAGTCATTATTCGTGTACCTAAAGCTGACCTCGGCTGAGACGCGGTTTTTTTCCAGGCTTATCATGACTGTTTTTGTATGCGAAGGCGGACAGTCTCCTATCGTCCACCAGTCCAGCACGCGATAATTCTGGTGCCGGTAACACTGGGCGATTTCATAGTACGGGCCTTCTGTTAAACGGCACGCGTCAAGGCCTTCGAGTTGCGAGAACTCGCCTTCCCGTAAGGCAGTCCATGCACCAATGATTAGATGATCAGCAATGGGCACGGTTGTCTCGGACTCACCTGATTCGCGCAGCACGCTGCCAGCGAGTACTGCCGCGTTTATGATGCTGCCACATGCGAGAACCACATGCCGGGCCACGAAATCTGTCCTGCCACTGCTGCTCATGCAGTCCAGTTTCAAGTAACCGACGCTCGACCGCGTGACGGTCGATACGCGGATACCCGGCATGATGTGGTACTTCGGTACCCGAAGGTTCACCACCGGTGAAAATGGGACATCATCGGCTAAGAGTGCCCTCTTAAGCGGGTTCAAGCTTCGGCCAGTCAGCAGGCGAAGAGCGGCTAGCGGAAGTTTCTGGTTAGAAACCGGCCTGACGTGCATCAGCTCTTCGGCGCGCTCGTAGCAGGAGGTGAGCCCTCCGTGCTTCAAGGTGGGGGGCCAATCCGGATCAGCGAGCACTGACTCCTGCATCCGGAAGGACACGCCGCCCCAGCACAGGGACCGGCCTCCGACCACCTCTTTGAGGCCTCGGTCTGCGAATAACTGGTTTGTGGTTGACCACCGGACCGCATACGGAAGTTCTTTGACACGCGCTCGCAGGGCCGAGACATCCGCCTGGCTCCCAGGCCACGGTCCAGCTTCGATAACTCCGATTTTCAGGCCAGGCCTTAAATTGGCGAGTTCCTGAGCGGTCACCAGACCGAGCAGTCCGGCACCAACGATGAGCACATCGAAGTCCATCGTCCCCCTAAAGATGCCCACATCGGGCTTTCCTGCAGATCGTTCGTGATTCTCTTCCTCGTCGCGATACACGCGATATCGCGGACCATCGTCTCACCGGGACCTGACTTCGGCCAGGTTAGTTCGCAGCATGCGGCGCCTCCGTCGTCAGGCCGGTGAACGGCCCGTCGCGTGTCCGCCTGCTGGATTTGCAAAGTCAAGTTTAGAAACTTAGGTTTAGTGTATGCCTGACGTGCAAGCTGACGGTGAGGTGCCTGGCGTCCAGCCGAGCCTGGATGAGGCCGCCGAGAGCCAGCGCAGCGTGGGCGAGGTCGCCGGGGCGCTGCATGCGAGCATCGGGCTGCTGCGCTGGCGGCTGCGTCAGATGCGCGTCGAGGGGCTGTCCCTGCCGGACCGCTCGGCCCTGGCGCGGCTGGACCGGGGCGGCCCGGCAACGCCGAGTGCCCTGGCCCGGCGCGAGCAGATCAGCCCGCAGGGGATGGGCGCGACGTTGGCCGCGCTTGAGGCGCGCGGGCTGGTTGAGCGGCGCAGCGACCCAGACGACGGCAGGCGGGTCGTGATGTCGCTGACCGAGGCCGGGCGCCGGGCCCTGTGGGACAAGCGCAATGCGACCGCAGAGCGGCTGGCCAAGGCCATGTCCGCTGACTTCACTCCCGAGGAGCTTGAGCTGCTCAGCGCGGCCGCGCCGCTGATCCAGCGGCTGGCGGAGAGCATCTGATGGCGCAGGCGGGGGACCAGCCACAGGACGGGCAGGTGACGAGGGGCGCGACGGCGGCGACACCGGGGCGTTCCGCGGCCGACGAGCGCTACAAGTGGGTAGCGCTGGCGAACACCACTGCCGCGATGTTCATGGCGACGCTGGACGGGTCGATCGTCATCATCGCGCTGCCAGCGATCTTCCGTGGGATCCACCTGGACCCGCTGGCGCCGGGCAACATCTTCTACCTGCTGTGGATGATCATGGGTTACCGGCTGGTCCAAGCCGTGCTCGTGGTCACACTCGGCCGGATGGGCGACATGTTCGGCCGGGTCAAGACCTACAACCTCGGGTTCGTGGTGTTCACAGTGGCATCGGTGCTGCTGTCGTTCGACCCGTTCCAGGGCGGTCACGGCGCGATGTGGCTGATCGGCTGGCGGCTGTTGCAGGCGGTCGGCGGGTCCATGCTCATGGCCAACTCGGCGGCGATACTCACCGACGCGTTCCCGTCCACCCAGCGCGGCCTCGCGCTGGGTACCAACCAGATAGCCGGCCTGGCCGGCCAGTTCGTCGGCTTGGTCGCGGGCGGGCTGCTCGCGGCCTGGGACTGGCGCGCGGTGTTCTGGGTGAACGTGCCGGTCGGGGTGTTCGGGACGCTGTGGGCGTACCTGCGGCTGCGCGACAACGGTGAGCGCCATCGTGGCCGTATCGACTGGTGGGGCAACGTCACGTTCGCGGTCGGCCTGGGTGCGGTCCTGGTCGGCATTACCTTCGCGATCCAGCCCTACCGTCACCACAGCATGGGCTGGGCGAACCCCACTGTCGTGTGGCTGCTGGGCGGCGGGGTGGCGCTGCTCGCAGCGTTCTGTGTAATTGAAAGTAAGATCGCCGAGCCCATGTTCCAGCTGGCGCTGTTCCGTATCCGGGCCTTCACCGCTGGCAGTGTCGCTGGCCTGCTGACGGCGATCGCCCGGGGTGGCCTGCAGTTCATGCTGATCATCTGGCTGCAGGGGATCTGGCTGCCGCTGCACGGTTATGCGTACAGCCAGACGCCGCTGTGGGCTGGCATCTTCCTGCTGCCACTGACCGCCGGCTTCCTGATATCGGGTCCTACGTCGGGAATCCTGTCGGACAAATTCGGCTCCAGGGGGATCGCCACCGGGGGAATGGCGGTGTTCGGCGCCAGCTTCATCGGGCTGATGCTCCTGCCCATCGACTTCCCGTACTGGGCGTTCGCGGTGCTGATCGCTATGAACGGGATCGGCAGCGGCATGTTCGCTTCGCCGAACTCGTCGTCGATCATGGGCAGCGTCCCGGCACGGCACCGCGGCGCGGCGTCGGGGATGCGGTCGACGTTCCAGAACTCGGGCACGGCGCTGTCGATCGGGGTGTTCTTCTCGCTCATGATCGCCGGGCTGGCTGGCAGCCTGCCGCGAACCCTGTCCAGCGGCCTGGAGGCGCACGGGGTGCCGCACGCTACCGCCGCGCAGATCAGCTCGCTGCCGCCGGTGTCGTCGCTGTTCGCCTCGGTCCTCGGGGTGAACCCGGTGCAGCACCTGCTGTCGGTCGCTGGCGTGCTGTCCCGGCTTCCGGCGGCGTCGCAGCGCGTCCTCACCGGCCAGGAGTTCTTCCCCGGATTGATCTCCGGGCCGGTGCATCACGGCCTGGCCGTCGTGTTCATCGTGTCCGCCGGGCTCGCGGTCCTGGCTGGCCTGGCGTCGCTGCTGCGCGGCGGCCGCTACGTCATGCCGGAGGAGCCGGTGAAGACAGATGACGGCTCGCGGGCAGGGGCTGCTCGGTCCAGATGATCTTCCCTGTCGTCACATAGCGCGTTCCCCAGCGCTCAGCGAGCGCGGCGATCAGCTGCAGGCCGCGGCCGCCCTCGTCAGTCCAGGACGCCCGGCGGGGGCGTGGGGTGGTCAGGCTGCCGTCGAAGACCTCGCAGACCAGGCTCTGGCTGCGCAGCAGCCTTAGCCTGTACGGACCCCGCGCGTGCCGGACCACGTTCGCGACCAGCTCGCTGGCGACCATTTCGGTGGTCGTCGTCAGTTCCTCCAGTCCCCAGGCGCTGAGCTGCTCGCGCACGTGCCGGCGGGCCGCGCTGGCCGCCTGCGGGTCCTCGGGCAGCGGCCAGGTGGCGACGGCATCTGGTTCGGTGGCCCGGACCCGCGCCACGAGCAGGGCGGCATCGTCGGCCCGTTGCTGATCATCAGGCAGCAGCTCCCGCGTGAGGCTGCCGCACATCTGGTTGAGGTTCTCACCGCTGTGCACCTGGAGCAGTTCAGCCAGGCGGTCCATGCCCACCGCCGGGTCGGGGTCGGCCGAGTCGATGAGGCCGTCGGTGTACAGCACGAGCAGGGCGCCGTGCGGAACCTTCAGCTCCGTGACCTCGAACGGAGGCCCGGCCACTCCCAGCGGCGGATCACCGTCGGCCTGGGCGAAGCGCACGCTGCCGTCCGGGGAGACGACTGCTGGCGGCGGATGGCCTGCCCGGGCCAGGGTGCAGCTGCCAGCCGTCGGATCGTAGATCGCGTAGAGGCATGTGACGAAGGAGTCGTCACCAAGGCCGCAGACAAGGTCGTTAAGGTGGGCCAGGACCTCGTCGGGGGGCAATTCGAGGTCGGACAGCGTCTGCAGCGCGGTGCGGACGCGGCCCATGATGACCGCTTCCGGCAGCCCGTGCCCCATGACATCACCGATGACCAGGGCAACCCGGTCGGCAGACAGCGGAATGACGTCATACCAGTCGCCGCCCACGTCCATGCCCCGCCCGGCCGGCAGATACTGCGCCGCTGCGGTGACGGCCGGCAGCTCCGGCAGCTGCCTTGGCAGCAGGGCGCACTGCAGCGCCTGGGCCCGGGCGTGCTCGGCGTCATAGAGGCGGGCCCGCTCCAGAGCCTGGCCGATCAGGCCACTGAGCGTGGTAAGCAGCGCACGCTCGGCGTCCGTCAGCCGGCGCGGCTGATCGAACGAGACCACGCACAAACCGATCGACTGCCCCGAGACGACCAGCGGCAGAAACGCCCACGCCTTCTTGTCGGATGTAGCCACCAAGCCTTCTGCCGTGGCCGGGTAGCGCTGCATGAACTCCTCGTCAGACGAGATGAACAGGGGCTGGCGGGTGCGCAGTGCCACTCCGGGAGGCGATTCGTCTGGTACCGGGCCCTGGACCAGGTCGAGGAAATACTGGGAGTAGCCGACCGCCCCGACCATGCGCTTCTGGCCATCCTCGACGACCTCGATGGTCAGCCCGGAAGCCCCGAAGGGCGGCAGCACCAGATCGGCAGCCGCGGCCACGATGTCCAGCGAGGTGGCGGCCTCGGCTAGAGCGGAGGCGAGATCCCGGGTCCGGGCCGCGCGCTCGGCCGCGGTTTGCTCCGCCGCTTCCTGCTCGGCCTCGTGCCTGCGCGCCTCGGTGATATCGGTGAAATACCAGGCCAGGCCATCAGGAACGGGGACGAGACGGAACCGGTACCAGCGCCCAGTGTCCGGCCACTCGACTTCGAAGCTGGCTGGCGTCGTCCCGGCAGCAGCCTCGCGGCAGCGTTCCTCCAGGCCAGGCACCCGCCGGATCGTGAGCAGGTCCCACAGCTGCCGCCCGGTCAGGTCGCGGTGTGAACTCAGCAGACGTTCAGCCTCGACGTTGGCGAAGGTTATCCGCCAGTCCTTGCCGAGAGAAAGGAAACCGTCGCTCATAAACCGCAACGCGCTGCGGACGCCGTCGCTGGCCTTGCGTTCCTGGGTGGTTTCCCAGCACGTGCCCAGCATCCGGAACGGGTTCCCGTCCGTATCAGCCTGCACCTGGCCGCGGACCAGGACCCAGCGAGCGCTGCCGTCCGGCTGGCAGACCCGGTACTCCGCCTGGTACGGCCCGCACGTGCTGACCGCCTTGTCTATCTCGTCACTAACCCACCGGATGTCGTCGGGATGAACACGGCTAATCCAGGTCTCGATGCGTCCGTCGTAAGTGTCTGGGTCGACACCCAGCAAAGCCATCGATTGCTCGTCGAGGCAGAGCACCCCCGCGGCCAGGTACCACTCGAATGCGCCGACTCCGGTTGCGTGGTAGCCCTCCCACAAGCCGGTCTTACCGTCGGGTACCAGCACCGGGGCGGGGTGCCCCGGTGGCCCGTCATGCTGGCGCGGCAGGTGCAGCCGCCGCGCGGCCCAGCCCGCCACGACGTCCAGGGCGCTCTGGTGCCCAGCCGCAGGGCTGCGCGCCGTACCCGTCATACCCGCCATTACCCCCATTTGCGCAGGTCAGCGTTGTCGTACGCGATCACGCAGCATAATCGCTAGTTAACAGTACGCGGTTCACGCAGGTCAGTTACCCGGCAGTCAACACGTTCTTCATCCTCGGCGTTGTCGCTGGCGTAACCGCAGCACGTAGCGGGCCCGGCGTCGACGGCGGCCGTGTCGGGCACTTCGATGCCCAGGTGATTGAGGCTGCCTCCGTGGCCGGGCCGCTCTACCAGTACGAGCTTCAGCGGCGGGTCGTCGACCGCGAAGTTCGCGTAGCCCGGCCTCCGCTTCAGATTGCTCCACACATCGATGACTGTCAATATAGATGTGTGTCGAAATCTCTGACGGTCCTTGACCCCGCGGACCCCGTGGGGAGTTCCGGCGGGTCAGCCCGGCCGGTCGACACCGAGTGCTGCCCCCCTGTCGCGGCCGGACCGCTGTCCCGCGACCAAGCCGAAAAAGTCGCGCAGCTGCTGAAGGCGCTCGCCGAGCCGGTGCGGCTGCAGCTGATATCACTGATCGCCTCGCATCCCAGCGGCGAAGCCTGCGTGTGCAACCTGACCGGTGCCTTCGACCTGTCCCAGCCGACGATCAGCCACCACCTGAAGGTGCTGTACGAGGTCGGCCTGCTGGACCGTGAGAAGCGCGGCGTCTGGGTCTACTACCGGGCGCGTACCGAGGCTCTGGCCAGCCTGGCCACCCTGATCAGCGTCCCCGTCAGCGGATGACCGGGCACGGCGCCGAGCATGAAGCCGCGGCCGACTTGCTGGCGGCGCAGCGTGTGGACTGCCTGACCCGGCTGAGCCGGCTTGAGCGGGAGTTCGCGGGGATCATCGAGTCGGGTACGAGCGGCAGCGACGACGAGCACGATCCCGAGGGGGCCACGCTCGCGTACGAGCGGCAGCATGTCGCCGCGCTGGTCAGCCAGGTTCATCAGCATCTCACCCAAATCGACGCGGCGATGCGCAGGCTTCAGGACGGCAGGTACGGCCAGTGCGAGAGCTGCGGCCAGCCGATCGGCGCTGCTCGCCTGGCTGCCCGGCCGACCACGCCCACCTGCGTCGGCTGTGCCAGACGGCGCTGAGCCCCAACCGCCACCGAGCCGCGCTGCGACAGCGGGGGTGCGTCCTTGCCCGGTCCTTAAGTGGAACCCCATGTCGGAATCGCATTTTTGCGCGCAAAGCCGGGTGGAGCCGCCTAGGCGGAGCGCTTCGGAGCCGTAACGGCCGGCGGAGCGTCGGCTGCGCCTGAACGAATGGTCCGCCACTTGCCGTCAGGCGGTCCGGCTGCAGGAGTAGAGCGTGCCGGTCCCGCCGCCGACGCCGCCAAAGCCGCCGGACCCGGTGCCACCCGCTGCTGAAGTCGTGCCACCGTAGTCCTTGGCCGGGACCTGAGTGCAGGCGCTCCGCACCCACGAGTCGATCGTGGCGGAGGTGGACCCGCGGCCGCCAGCTACCTCGAAGCCTGGGTCGGTCCCGCTGCCGCTCACCAGGAAGAACCTGAGCTGCCCGGTGTGCACCAGTTCCTTGACTGTCGCCAGCGTGGGCTCGGGTACCGATCCGCTGAAGCCGCCCATGGCCAGGACCTCCTGCCCGGTGGCCAGGATGTACGGCGATGCCTCGTCCCAGGATTCCACCGCCAACAGGTAGCTGGCTCCGGCCCGGTGATCGCTGACGTACCGGTAGACCCGCTGCTCAGCAGTTGTAAGAGTGGTCGTCGCTCCCAAGCCTATTCCTCCGCCGGTGGCTGCCCCGCCGCGTCCGGATGCCCCGCCGCCGAGCCCGCCGCCGAAACCGCCGGCCGGGCCCGCGCCGGCGTTGAACGAACTCCCGCCGTACTTGGTGTCCAGGACCGAAGCGGCCCACGCCGCCGGGGCTGCGAGCATGGCCGCAGCGCCCGCGGCCAGTCCGGCCGTGATCACCAGTGTCCGTCCCCTGCGGGACAGCTTGGCCGCCACCATCACGATGATCGCCGCCACCCCGGCCACCACCATGGCGTCCCGCGCCCAGGGCAGGAAGCCGCTGTAGTCACGCCACAGGAACAGAGCCCACAAGAGCTCGCAGGCGACAGCGGCCGGCAGGACCCACGCGCGCCAGCCGCCGGCCCGGTAGGCCCGCCAGAACATGACGATCCCCACGGCAGACAGGGCCGCAAGCGGCGCCGCCAGGGCTGACATGTAAGCGGTGTGCGGGATCGTGCTCATCTTGCTGAACACCAGGCCCACGGTGAGCAGCCACGTGCCCCACATCACGAACCCGGCACGCACCTGCCTGGGGTGTCTGGAGCCACTGGCCCAGAACAGGCCAAAGACGAGTGCGAGGATCGCCAGCGGGTACAGCCAGCCGATCTCCGGGCCGTATTCATTCCCGAGCAGTTTGGTCCAGCCGGTGCCGAAACTGTCGGCCGCGGCCAGGCGCGTTCCGCCGGGCCCTGATCCGCCGCCCGCCGGGAAGCCCTCGCCTGGCCCGCTGCCGCCGACCTGGCCCGGCGCCCCGGCGCCGCCTGACGCGCCCGGAACGCCCCCCCGGGAGCCAGGGAAGCCGCCCCGGCCACTGGGGAAGTCCCGCCCACTGGGGAAGCCGCCCGAAAAATCGCCGCGACCGCCGGGGAAGCCACCCCGGCCTCCAAGGCGGCCCCGGCCGAGACCGCCGGTGGTCACCCCAGGCCCGGACGTGACCGCGCCCTTGACGCTGATGCCGAACCGCTCCAGGCCGTTGTAGCCGAAGACCATGGCGAGCGCGCTGTTGTCCGTCGACCCGTCCACGTACGGACGGTCCTTGGCCGGGGTGAACGTGAACAGGGCGATCCACGACAGCGACACGGCCAGCGTGACGATCCCAGCCACGCCGAGGTGCAAGATCCGCCGGCGAAGCTCGGTCGGGGCGCCCACCAGGTAGCCGATGGCGAGGGCGGGCACCACCATCCACGCCTCCAGCATCTTGGCCTGGAAGCCAAGGCCGACCCACACGCCAGCCCAGACCAGCGACCGCAGCCGCCCCTCCGCAACCGCGCGCTGGTAGGAATCAGCTGCCAGCACCAGGCACATCGTCAGCGCGCCGTCTTCCATGCTGTGGCCGAACATCGACGCCGCGATCGGCGTCAGCGTGAAGATCGCGGCCGCGAGCAGCCCGGGCACGACACCAGTCCAGCGGCGAACCACCCGGTACATCACAAGGACCGAGACCACGCCCTCGATGACCTGGGGCAGGGCGAGTGACCACGCGGAGAATCCGAAAATCCGGGCGGACAGCGCCTGCGGCAGGAACGAGCCAGCCAGCTTGTCGATAGTGATCGTGGCCTTGGGGTCGAAGGCGCCGTAGAAGAAAGCCTTCCAGCTCTCGGACATGCTCCTGACCGCGACCGAGTAGAACGGTGCCAGCCCGGCTTGCCTGATGTTCCACGCGTACAGCACCGCCGCCACCGCGGCGATGCCGAGCAGCACCGGGCGCGCCCACGACGGCTGGTCGCTGGGTGAGCGCCACACCTGCCAGCGGCGGCGCGCGCGCACATCAGCCGGACGATCCGTTTCCGCAGACGGGCTCAGCAGATCCGCGGGAGCCACGGACACGGTGCAACCTCCAGGAATTGAGAGTGGTGACCCGGCCGGCACTGGCCGCAAGCGCGCACCGTATAAACCTGTGGCAGGCGCTATGGTGAAGTCTGACGCGCGTACATGAAGCCCAGCTTCGTAAACCCTCAGAAATCGCGCTTAACAGACGTTTCGGGCTGGGCTGTGCGCGCTTAACAGGCGTTCCGGGCTGGGCTGTGCGCGTTTAACAGGCGTTCCGGGCCTGGCGGTATCCGCTAAGCCAACGTTTCGGGCCTGGCGCTATCCACTAAACAGGCGTTCCGGTCCTGGCCGTATCCGCTAAGCCGATGTTTCGGGCTTAGCAGTGCCCGCCTTTCGGCACAGCCGGAAGCCGACATTGGGGGTCAGGCACCAGGCCGGGCCGCCACGGCGCTCGTCAATGATCGGCCAGGACATGCGGAACGATACAGTCACAGCCTCGGCGCAGTCGGCCCATGAACCGCCGCGCAGCACCCGGTGCGCGCCGGTGTCCGGCCCGGCCGGGTTGCGTGCCGGGCTTGAGCGGTAATACTGCGCGTCGTAACGGTCGGCGGTCCATTCCCACACCGACCCGGCCATGCCGTAAAGGCCGTAGCCGTTCGGCGGCAATTCGTGCATCGGTTTAATCGAGAACTCGTTAAACCGCGAGAAGTCGCATAGCTGCGGGGTGGGCGGATCGTCACCCCACGGATAACGGCCGCTGGCCCGCCCGCCGCGGGCCGCGCGCTCCCACTCAGCCTCGGTCGGCAGGCAGTACCGGACATCCGGCGTGCTCAGCCGCTGGCCGAGCGCATCGGCATCGGCCCAGCTCACGCTCACCATCGGCTTGGTCTCATACCGCCAGGGCCCGGTGGGATCGCTTCGCGGCGGCTCGCCGAACAGGTCCCTGGAATCCACCTCCTCACCGCCCCTTGTCCATTTCGAGGGGTAATGAGCGTGCCAGTCGAGGGCCCCGGTGGTTAGGTCCTCGCAGTATTGCAGCCGGATCCGGTTGGTCATGAAAATGTCGAGTTTGTCGGTGTCCTCAGTCCCGGGTTTGGGGCGCCCTTCTGGTGGCGGCAGCCAGCCCATCAAATGACAGAACGCTCCCCAGCTCACTGGCGTGGCCGCGATCCAGAACTCATCCAGCCGCACCACATGTGCCGGCCGCTCATCAGAGTCACCGTGATCTGAGCCCATCAAGAAGGTTCCGGCCGGGACGTAGCGGAAGTTCATCCCGTGCTCGGTCACCGCCAGCCGGTCCAGCAGCGCGGCGCGGGCGCTCGCTATCTCGCTGTCCCCGGCCGCGGCCCGGTACGCCCGGTCATACGCGGTCGCGGCCAGCCGCAACTCGCCTGACTTCTCCAGATCGCGTGCCACCCGCAGCAGCTCAGCCGCGTCGTCGCCAGCGCCGTCGCCGGACAGCAGCCATTCATTCGAGGCACCGGTCACCGGCACGACCCCCCGCACGAGCCTGCGGTCACGTCGATCACGGCCAGCGGGTTGGCTGCGGTCGCGCCAGCCGCGGCGTGGTCGGTGATCCACGGGTCGGGCGCGTTGACCGAGCCGTTCAGCACAAGCGCTCGCGCGCGGCAGCCGCCCGCGAACGTCGCCCCGGTGCCGGGCTCCGAGTGCGGCAGCGCCCGCATCGCTGTGAACCCGGCGCTGCGGTGCCAGATCTCCGCCAGTGACTGGTCCCGCACGTTAGCGGCCACGAAATCCGGCCCGAGGAAACTGCACGGGTTGACGTCACCGGACACCGAGACTGAGCAGACCAGGTTGGCTGCCCCGCATCCGTAGTTCTGATGGGTGACCGACTGAGTTTGCCGGCGCGAGAACGGGCTGAACGGGTCGATGTGCCGCACCTGCGCGGTATCCATCAGCGACAGCTGGCCCAGCGCGGTGCTGTACTCGGCAAACGTCGGCATCAGCTCCAGATGGTGCTGCGCGGTGCCCACCGGGTACAGCGGCCGGAACACCGCCGTGTCCGCGCCGACCGTCTCGGCCAGCCGTGCGCACGCCTCGATCTCCGCCAGGTTCGTCCGCATGATCGTGAACGCCAGCGTGAAACGGGCGTGCTCGCGCAGCACGGCCAGCCGGTCCAGCACCCGGTCGAAGGTTCCCGGCCCCCGCACGGCGTCGTTGGTCGCCGCGGTGGCTCCCTCCAGGCTGACGTTCAGCCAAACCAGCTCGCGTCGGCCGAACTCCCGGGCGATCTGCTCGGTGATCAGCAGGCCGTTGGTGGTGATGCACGGCGCCAGCCCGTGCTCGAGCGCCAGGTCGATGAGGCTGAAGATGTCCTTGCGCAGCAGCGGCTCGCCGCCGGTCAGCCCGAGCCGGAAGCTGCCAAGCCGGGCCATCTCGCCGAAGAGCCGGTCGGTCTCGGCCAGCGTCAGCTTGCGTTCCTGGCGCGGCAACTCACCGGCGAAGCAGTGGGTGCAGCCCAGATTGCAGGACGCGACTACCTCAAGGTGGACGGCTAGCGGCCCGGTCAGGTGATCCGGCGGGACCTCAAGCCCGCGCAGCGCCGTGCCCGCGAGCCGGCCATCCACGGTGAAGAACCCCAGCCCGTAGAAGTGCTCGTAGAAGCGGACCAGTTCCTGCCGCCGCCCCTCGTCCGGCGCATCCGCCAGGACCTGTTCAAACGGCTCGTCCAGCAGCCGGATGAGCACCTCGGTGGCGGCCGCGTCGAACGGCAGGTACCGCGAGGTCCTTCGGTCAAACACCAGCGCGCCGAAGAACTGCGGGATCAGCACCAGCGGGGATCGTTCAAACATCTATTGTGATTCACCGTCCTGACGGACCGGCCGCAGCCGCGGTGACCGCTCGGCCACCTCAAAAGCCCTCCTGACCCAGATCGTCCCGGCGTTATCCGCAGCCCCGATCCCGGCAGCACCCAGGCGGAGCAGCCGCTCGAACGAGTACTTGCCGATGTCGCGTTTCGGGTCAGGCGGCGGCCGCCGCTCCTCGCGCGCGACCATCGCGGGCCAGCCGCTGTCGTCGAAACCGGGCAGCATCCACTCCCTGCCGTCGGGCTCCTCGGTATAGCGCCAGGTCCCGTCGGCCGCCGACAGCACCGAAACCGCCACGTCCTGCTCGGCCGAGGACTGCACATCCACATGTGCATCTGCCGGCGGGGGATAGAACGCCGCGAACATCAGCGCCGTGTACCGCGGGTCAGCCACGGTCAGGCCGAACGCCAGCACATGCTCGCCGAACGACACCAGCGGGCGGGACGACGACAGCGGCTCGCCGTCCAGCAGCATCGTGCCGTCACCGTCGCGGTAGAGCCACACGTACAGCGGGACGCCGGCCTGCGGGTTCCGCCACCGCAGCACGACCCCGCCGCAGCCGGCCGGCACCTCGCAGTGGCCGTGCTCCTCCAGCACGTACAGCGGCGAGGACTTGGCGTACCTGGCCAGCGAGTTCAGCTTCAGCTCACGCTCGTCCACTTCATGTCATGATCGCGGATCAGCCAGCCGCGCGCGACCGGATTACCCGGTGATGTCGTCGGTCGTGAAGAGCATCCTGCGTACCGGGGCGAGTTCCTGGAGGCGTGCGGCATCGGCGGCGGTGGCGCGGCCTTCGGGCGAGGCGAATGCGGCCTGCAGTTGGTCCATGGTGTCCCATTCCAGCTCGGTGACCAGGTAGCACGGGACGCCGCGCAGGGCGGTGATGTTGCGGCCAACGGTGCAGCGGCGCAGTCCCGGCAGCTGGCGGATCAGCGGAATGTGCGTCTGACGGTAGTGCTGGTCGAAGGCCTCGGGGTCGTCCGGTGTCTCGTACACAGCGAGGAAGCGGGCCGTCATCGTGGGTCTCCCTTCAGCCGGCGCTCACAGGTACATACCGGCGGCATCGGCCCGGCTCATCGCGGGCGAAAGCGTCCCGCGGTCAGGAGATCTTGTCGGCGCGGATCGCCAGCAGCCAGGGGATCGTGTCGCCGCCGCTTTCAATCAGCCCGCTGATCACCATGCCGTTACCGAACAGGGCCGAGGTGTAGCTGGTCAGCGGCCGGTGCATGCTGGTAAACGTCATCCCGTGCCCGTCACGCTCGACCCGGTCGACGTACCTGCGTGGCTCGAAGTACGGCTCGGAGAACCGGATGGACCCCGTATGCATAGTGTCCACGTCCATCGCCGAAGCGAACGGGTGGACCACGGCCAGGCACAGGTGGCCGCCGGGCCGCAGCACCCGGCCGATCTCGCTGACCGTTCCCTCGAAATCGTCGACGTCGAGCAGCGACATGCTGGCAATCACCAGGCCGGCGCTGTGGTCAGCGAACGGCATCGCCGCCGCGTCCGCGAGCAGCACCGGCACCACCGGGCTGGCCGCGGCAGCGGCGCCCGCCAGTGTCGGTGACCGCTCGACGCCGGCTACCTGGTAGCCAAGTTTGCGCAGTTCCCGCGCTGCCCGCCCTTCGCCGCAGCCCACATCGATGACCGGCCCTGTCCCGCGCTCTGGGAGCAGCTCACGCAGCGCCGGCCAGGTCCCCGTCCGGAAGCCGTCATGTGGGGAGGTCCGAGCCCACGCGATCCACTCCTGCGCGTGGTCCTCCCACGCCCCGGCCAGGCTCACGCGCCCAAAATACCCGGGTACGCGTTCCTTGCCGGCTAGTGAAACGCCAGCTTCCGGAATGGGTCAGGGCTAGCCAGCCGAAGAGGACCAGCGGGTAGTCGAGGTAGCCGAAGCGGGTGGCGGGGGAGAAGACGAACAGCAGAGCCAGGCAGGCCGCGATGCGGCACGTGGCTGCGGCGACGGTAACCGGCGGGCGCGCTACCACCCAGGCGGCAATGGCCAGGCCAGATGCGATCAGCAGGCCCAGTGCCACGGCGTGCCCGGCCGGGCCGAGCGTGGTGAGCAGGTGCCCGGGCAGCGGGCTCGCCGCGGGTGACCGGGTACGGGTCAGGCCCAGTGGGTAGCCGATCGTGTTGGCGGCCAGGGCGGTCAGGCCCGCCCGCCCGGTGAAGGCGGCCGGGGCCAGCGCGACGACCAGCGCGCCAGCGGTCGCCAAAAGTGTGGCCGCGAACCGGGTCGCGGCCCGGCCCCCGTCCCGGGCAGCGACCATGACGACCAGCACGGCCAGCGCGGGCCACGCTGTGTACTTCATCGCGCAGGCAACGCCCAGAACTATGGCGGCGAGCCAGGCCGGTCCACCCCGGCGCACAGCCAGCGCCATCGCCAGGATGATCAGCGCGATGATCGGGCCATCGGTGATGCCGACCGCGATCGACAGCGCCATCACCGGGGAGGCGACGGCGAACGCCGCAGCCGCCCAGGCCGCACCGCGGGAGCCGCCGGTGACGAACGCGGCGGTCTCGCGGGCCTCAGGGCGCGACCGGTAAACAACCCAGAACGCTGCTGCCAGCAGGCCGGTCGTCGCAGCGGCCAGGTAGGGGCGCGGGTCGCCTGCCAGGCCGGGCAGGCCCAGTGCGTGCGGCAGCCCGAACACGGCCATCACGGGCAGGTACGGGTTGTAGGCCAGGAAGCCGCCGTGCGCGAGCTGGGCACCGGACAGGTATGGGGTGCCATGCTGGAGCAGCAACTGGCCAGCCCGGCTGACCACGAAGACGTCGGGCGTGGACGGCGCGCAGACCGCCAGCCAGGCTGCCGGGCCGGCCAGCGCCCCGGCTACCGCCGCCGCCAGCGCCGCGGCCCGGCCACGCCGGCTGGGCCAGCGCCAGGACAGGACGGCCGCCGCGGCGTACCCGCCGCTGGCCCAGATGCCCCAGTCGTGGTCCACGCCTGGCCCGGACAGCAGCGCCATGCAGACGGCGTAGATCGCGAACCCGGCGTACCACGCCTCCACCCGGCGGCAGACGCGGCCGAGCCGCGCCAGCCAGCGTTGTGCCGGGCCCTGTTTCGCCGGGCCTGGCGTCGACGGGCCAGGCAGGCACGGCGCCTCCCGCTGCCGGGGCAGAGCAAGCGTCACCATTCCCATGGTCGTCAACCCTAGGAACCGGCGCTGCCGCGGCACATCGACCCGCAGGGCGGTTCTGCCGCCGCGGTATCAGCCTCGGGATTGATGCGCTCTCGTCCTAGCGGCCGGCAGTTCTCCTGGGGCGCGTCGTGGTTACGCGGGCTGCGGGGCGCGGGCGCCAGTCCGATGAACTGCGGTGTCACCGCGGCCGGGCTGATCTCTCCGCGCGCGGCCGCGTGGTCGAGGATCTCGCGCATGAGCCCGTCCCGCTGGGTGAACATGTGCGGCCGCAAGGCGGCGGTGCGGCTGGGGTCGGTCAGGCTCTCGGCCAGACTGGCTGCCACGGGTCACCATCGAACCGGCCGGACTCCCGGGCGCGCCGCCTGCGCCGCCGATCCGGCCCAGCGGGAATTCGCGGGCACGCATGTCGGGATAGACGAACTCAGCCGCCAGTGGAAGCGAAATCCCGCTCGCATGATTCGAAGGCGATGGTAATTATTCGAACATCCCATCTTGTAGAATCAGCGGCGGCGCGAGTTGTCGCCGCGCGGTTGGGCGAAGGGATTAGACGATGCTGAACGGGTCGCCGCAAGCCGCCGATTTCGCTCTGCTGATGCTGCGGCTGATACTCGCCGGCGTATTCATCGCGCACGGGTGGAATCACATTTTCGGCGGCGGCAAGATCGCCGGCACTGGGCGGTGGTTCGAGTCGCTGGGCATGCGCCCAGGCATCGTGCACGCGTGGACTGCCAGCATCACCGAACTGGGCGCGGGTGTGCTGCTGGCGCTTGGGCTGCTGACCCCACTGGCGGCGGCCGCGGTGGCCGGGGTGATGACTGTCGCATTCGTCACCAATCACATGCGCAACGGCTTTTTTATCTTCCGGCCTGGTGAGGGCTACGAGTACGTTCTGACGCTCACCGTGGTCGCGATCGCGGTGGGCGGCCTCGGCGCCGGGCAGTGGTCTGCCGACCATGCTCTTGGCATCTTCGGTGGCGGCTGGCTGCAACTGATCCTCGCAGCCTGCCTCGGCATCGGCGGCGGGCTGCTGCAGGTGGCACTGTTCTGGCGGCCGGCCCGGAAGCAGGAGTCATTATTCCGGCTGGCCTGCACTGGTGTGCTCGCCGGCAGTACGCAGGGCGCGGCCGGCTTAAGCCGATAGCCGCACCGGAAACTGCGGCTTGCGCTGCGTGCGCCGGATCATAGGCCGGTCGGCGTACAGAAGATCGCCGTTAGCGCCTTCGGTGCATCTGAGTTCCAGGCCAGTTTCCTCGTCGGCATAGCAAGCTCCCGGTTCTAGATCCCACCCTGATGAGGCCCGGGACTGCGGTGCTGAGCACGGCTGCGGCGGTGTCGCGGCAAGTTCCCGCCCGTTGAGGTTGGGTACCTGGCGCGCCGTGCCCGTCTTGAGCACGACGAACCGGCCCGCACCATCAGCAGCCGATAGGTTCTGGCCTACTCGCATGGATGTGCCCGCCTGCATCGTGACGACAACTCCCGAGGGGTGCTCCGGCTCGGGCGATCAATCGCTAGCTAACACCACGCCTGTCATACGTGCCGTTACCTAGGAAGATACCCAGCTACGCTGGGTCAAGCGCATGGCGACCGCGCTTTTCGGCAAGGATTCAGACCTGGGTAACGGCTGCCGTAATTGCCGCTACCGATACTGGAAGGGTCAGCCGCTCGGTGTGACGGCGGTGGGCTCGGTGGCCGCCAGCCGGGCCAGCGTCACCTCCGTAGCCACCAGCAGCAGCGCGAGCACGGTGAGCGCGGGGCCGAGAACGGCAAGGCTCGTCAGTGAGATGAGCCAGCCGATGACGGCCGACAGGCCAGCGCCGCCCACCGCGGCGGCACCCATCTGCCAGCCGATGACCCGGTGTGCCCGCTGCTGGCCGATGCGGCCGGGAGTGAGCGCGACCAGAGCCGGGAACAGCCCGGCGAGCGCGCCGCCAAGGACGACGAAGCCGCCGACGGTCGCAGCCGCACCCGGCTGCAGCCAGATGACCGCCGTGCTGTCCAGCATCCCGGCGCAGGCGCCGGCCAGGACGGCCACCCCGATCAGCAGCCACAGCCCGGGCGCCAGCGCGAATCCAGCGGCGCCCAGCGCGCCGCACGACGCGGCCATGGCCAGCAGGGCCGGGACGCCCAGCCGCCGGATCAGCGCGCTGACGAACGCGCTGACCACCGCGGACCCGGCCGTCGCGGCCAGCAGGATCAGGCCGAGGTCGCCGATCGGCGCTCCGATGCTCTGCCGCATCGACGGCCACGCTGTGCCGATCATCCCGTCGGGCACACCGAGGGCCACGAAGCTGGCAAGGCCAAGAACATCGAACGAACGTCGCATTAGCTACCGACGCTAATGCCTGCTGCCCGGCCGGAGGCAGCCAAGCCCGTGCGGGCCCGGGGCAGCGACCTGAAAGGCTAGGCGTATGGACTACACGAACCTTGGCCGCTCCGGGCTCTCGGTGAGCCGCCTCGTTCTCGGAACCATGAACTTCGGGCCGCTGACCACGCCAGCCGAATCGCACGTGATCATGGATCACGCGCATGAGCTCGGGATGAACTTCTTCGACACAGCGAACAGGTACGGGCTCGCCCCGGCGGGCCAGCACTTCGACAACCCGCTGTCACACTACGGCTGGACCGAGGAGATCATCGGCGACTGGTTCGCGTCCGGCGGCGGCCGGCGGGAGCGCACCGTGCTCGCGACCAAGCTGTACGGCGCCATGGGGGAGTGGCCCAACGAGAGCAGGCTGTCCGCGCTGAACATCCGCCGCGCCTGCGACGCATCGCTGCGGCGGCTGCAAACCGACTACATCGACCTGTACCAGATGCACCACATCGACCGGGACACCCCGTGGGACGAGATCTGGCAGGCGATGGAGGTGCTGGTCACCCAGGGCAAGGTCCTCTACGTCGGCTCGTCGAACTTCGCCGGCTGGCACATTGCGCAGGCCAGCGACTCCGCCGCGGCCCGCGGCTTCTTCGGGCTGGTCAGCGAACAGTCGATCTACAACCTGATGACCCGCGAAGTCGAGCTGGAGGTGCTGCCAGCCGCGCTGGAGTACGGAGTCGGGATCATCCCGTGGTCGCCCCTGAACAACGGACTGCTCGGTGGCGTGCTGCGCAAGGAGCGTGAAGGTGCGCGGCGCGTGCACAGCCAGGTGCGGGCGACCCTTGACCGCAACTCCGAGGCGCTCGGCGCGTACGAGGACTTCTGCGACGAACTCGGTGAGGAGCCGGCAACCGTCGCGCTCGCCTGGCTGCTGCACCAGGAAGCGGTGACCGCGCCGATCGTCGGGCCGAGGACGCTCGCGCACCTCGACGATGCCCAGCGCGCTCTGACCGTGTCGCTTGACGACGATGCCCTGGCGCGCCTTGACGCCATCTTCCCCGGGTACAAGCCCGCGCCCGAGCACTACGCCTGGTGACCGGCGCTCGTTAGCTGAAGAAAGGGCGCAGTTCGGCGGCGACAGCATCGGCCTGGCGAATCCGCCTGGGATTCGAGCCCTGGGCGTTGGGCAGCACGACCCGGCGGGCGCCGGGCAGGACCGCTGCGAGCCCGTCGAAGGCTGCCATCCCACCCCGAACAGTGTCGTGGGGCCCGCGCAGTTGCTCTAGCCACAGCAAACTTCCCATCATCGCCCTCGTTAGCCCCGCAACAACAGCAAGGTGCCCGAGCTGTGCCTGGCGGGCCCGGCGGGGCCCCGCCGGGCCAGACGCGGGCTGCTCGGTCATGGCGGCCAGCCTAGGGCGCAACCAGCTCCCCGCCTCCGGCGCGGCCGCGCCAACGCCAATTATCACTTCCGTTCAAAACATTCCATAAATCCATATGTGGTGTTAAAAACTAACCAGAACGTCCGCTTCCTCACGTCGAAGGGATGTCTGTGTGATGCTCCCCCGCCCGCATCGTCACCCGCGACCCGCGTTCCCGCGGGCCATCCACCGGATCGTCAGGATGGGTGTCCTGGTGGTGGCCGCCGGATCGCTGGCCGGCGCCACCGCCAGTGCGGTACCGGCATTAGCCGGCACACCGCAGCAGTCCACCGCCGGTGCCGGCAACGTCAGGCAGCTGCCGCTGAGCTACCTGCGAGCCCAGGCGAACTACCACCACATGGGCTACTCGCTGGCCCCCCACGCGGCCGCATCGGTGAGCAAGAACGCGGTCCCGCTGCTGAAGGCCAGCTCAAGCGACCCGCTGTATGGCCTTGACGTCAGTTCCTATCAGGGCGACGTGGACTGGAGCGCCGTCGCGAGCGACGGTGCCGCGTTCGCCTACATCAAGGCGACCGAGGGCTCCTACTACACCAACCCTTACTTCGCCCAGCAGTACGACGGCTCCTACGATGTCGGGCTGGTTCGCGGCGCTTACGCGTTCGCGATCCCGAACTACTCCAGCGGCGCGACTCAGGCTGACTACCTGGCCGACAACGGCGGTGCCTGGTCGGCAGACGGCAAGACCCTGCCGGCAGCTCTCGACATCGAGTACAACCCGTACTCCGGCGGAGAGTGCTTTGGCCTGTCCCAGTCAGCCATGCGCACCTGGATCAGCGACTTCGTTGACGAGTACCACTCGCGAACTACCCGCTGGCCGGTGGTCTACAGCACCTACGACTGGTGGAACACCTGCACGGGCAACTGGAGCGGCCTGGCCGCCAACGACCCGCTTTGGATCGCGTGCTACTGCAGCACCGCCGGGACGCTGCCGGCCGGCTACTCCTTCTACACGTTCTGGCAGTACGCCAGCTCAGGCACCTTCCCCGGCGACCAGGACGTCTTCAACGGTACGTCGGCCCGCCTGACAGCCCTGGCCGACAACACCTGACCACTCCCCACAGCCTGCACCCGGCGTATCTGGCTGCGCCGGGTGCAGGCACTAACCTAAGGGACCATGCGGCATGTCACGCTCGGCGGACTGGACGTTGCCCGCATCGGGCTGGGGACCATGGGCATGTCGGCCTTTTACACCGGCGCGCGGGTCGACGATGCCGAGTCGGTCCGGACCATTCAGCGCGCCCTTGATCTCGGTGTCACGCTGATCGACACGGCCGAGGCCTACGGGCCGTACCTGAACGAGGAACTGGTCGGGCGGGCGATCAGCGGCCGTCGGGACCAGGTAGTGCTGGCCACCAAGTTCGGGCTGATCTCCCGGCGGGACGGCGAGCAGCGGGGGCTGGACAGCCGGCCCGAGAACATCCAGATCGCCGTCGAGGGGTCCCTCCGGCGCCTGGGTACCGACCACATCGACCTCTACTACCAGCATCGCGTCGACCCGCAGGTGCCGATCGAGGACACCATCGGGGCCATGAGCGAGCTGGTCAGCCAGGGCAAGGTCCGGCACCTGGGCCTGTCCGAGGCTTCACCGGCGACGATCCGCCGGGCGCACGCCGCGCACCCGGTCACCGCGCTGCAGACCGAGTACTCGCTGTGGACCCGCGACCCCGAGGCCGAGATCCTGCCGCTGGTGCGGGAGCTTGGGATCGGTTTCGTCGCCTATTCGCCCCTCGGCCGCGGCTTCCTGACCGGGCAGATCCGCTCAACCGACCGGCTCGACGCCAGCGACTGGCGCAGCAGCAACCCCCGGTTCGCCGGGCAGAACCTGGACCTGAACCTCCGCATCGTCGACGAGGTTGAGGCGGTCGCCACCGAGGCCGGAGCGACGGCGGCCCAGGTCGCGCTGGCGTGGGTGCTGGCGCAGGGCGACGACATCGTGCCGATCCCCGGGACCAGGCGCGTGTCCCGGCTCGAAGAGAACATTGCAGCCGCCGGCCTGGCGCTCACCCCGCCGCAGCTTGCCCGCCTCAGCGCGCTGCCCGCGCCAGCGGGCGACAGGTACGAGGACATGTCGCCGCTCAACGGCTGATCCGCCCGGCGCTGCGGTCTCCGGCGAACCCGGGCGCCACCCGGGGCCGGTGCCCGATTTGACACGCTCAAAAGTGATATCATAATTAGGAGCGTCAGTCAGCCGGCCGGTCACGGCGACGAAGCCAGTGACCCGGTGGAGGAGGCGAGCATGGGCGAACCAGCCGTCGTGGTACGCGGGCTGCGGAAGAGCTTCGGGGATAAGGCCGCCGTGGCCGGGATCGACCTGGAGATCGCTGCCGGGTCCCTGGCCGGGCTTGTGGGGCCGAACGGTGCCGGGAAGACGACTTCCCTGTCGATGATGACCGGCCTGCTGCGGCCGGACACCGGCGAGATCCGGATCAACGGCCTGAACGTCTGGTCGGACCCGGCAGCCGTCAAGGCGATCATCGGGGTTGTCCCTGCTGACGTCCGGCTGTTCGAGCGGCTGAGCGGCGAGGAACTACTGGAATACGCCGGGCGGCTGTACGGTCTGCCTGCTGGCGAGGCGCGCTCGCGCGCCGCGCAGCTGCTGAACCTGCTGGATCTGACGTCAGATGCCAAGCGGCTGGTCGCCGACTACTCAACCGGCATGCGCAAGAAGGCCTCGCTCGGCTGCGCGCTGATCCACAACCCGTCAGTGCTGTTCCTTGACGAGCCGCTGGAGGGCGTGGACCCGGTGTCCGCCGATGTGATCCGCCGGCTGCTGACCCGCTTCGTCGGCTCCGGCTCCACCGTGCTGTTCTCCAGCCATGTGATGGAGCTGGTGGAGCAAGTCTGCGACCACGTCTCGATCATCGACCGGGGCCGGATCGTGGCCTCAGGCACCACCGACGAGGTGCGCGGGGGCAAGACCCTGCAGCAGGCATTCATCGACCTGGTCGGCGGCAGGGCGGCAGGGGAGGAGGGACTGTCATGGCTCGGCTCCTCGTCCAGCTGAAGCTGCGCATCCTGCTCGGCGCGCTCCGCTCGTCCGGGCAGGCCAAGGTCACGTTCATCGTCAGCACGATCCTGGCCGCGGTGCTCGCTTTCGGCACGTTCGCCGGCCTGGCCGCACTGCGGGGCAACGGTGCGGCGGTGGACGAGACCACTGTCGTCTTCACGGTGTTCGCATTCGGCTGGCTGATCCTGCCGCTGGTCGTCTTCAGCCTCGACAGCACGCTGGACCCGGCCACGCTGGCCCTCTACCCGCTCCGTACCCGCCAGCTC
>Ga0335074_10002863_pt1 | contig 23520 bp, 17 predicted proteins | sample Lox_Sample_23_FD_206715 | JGI IMG/M metagenome (GOLD analysis project Ga0335074, IMG submission 206715) | Soil microbial communities from Loxahatchee National Wildlife Refuge, Florida, United States - Lox_Sample_2.3 | ecosystem: Environmental > Terrestrial > Soil > Wetlands | place: USA...
CGGCCGGGCAGCCGTGGCTGACCGGCGCGATCTGGCCGGGCTGGCCCTTGCCGCAGTTGAACGCGCCGCCCAGCACGTACGTCCGCGGCCCGCCGATCGCCTCCACGGCGTTCCAGAAGTCGGTGGTCGTGGCCTGGTAGGCGACGTCGCGGAGCTGACCGGCCAGGCGCCCGCCGGAGATCTTGAAGAACCGCTGGCCGGTGAACTGGAAGTTATACCGCTGCATGTCGATCGACCAGCTCTTGTCGCCGACGATGTAGATCCCGTTCTCGACGCCGGCGATCAGCTCGGCGGTGGACGGACCGTCCGGCGCGGGCTGCAGCGAGACGTTCGCCATTCGCTGGATCGGCATGTGGCCGGGGGAGTCGGCGAACGAGCACCCGTTGGACCGGCCCGCGCCGTCCGCGCTGGCCATCCGGCGGTCGAGCTGGTATCCGGTCAGGACCCCGGCGGTGATCAGGTCCCAGGACTGCGCGGCGACGCCCTCATCGTCGTAGCCGATCGTGGCCAGGCCGTGCTCGGCGGTGCGGTCGCCCGTCACATGCATCAACGGCGAGCCGTACTGCAGCCGGCCGAGCTGGTCCGGGGTGGCGAAGGAGGTCCCCGCGTAGGCCGCCTCGTAGCCAAGCGCCCGGTCGAGCTCGGTCGCGTGCCCGATCGACTCGTGAATCGTCAGCCACAGGTTCGATGGGTCGATGACCAGGTCGTACCGGCCCGCCTCGACCGACGGGGCGGCCAGCTTGGCGGCCAGCAGGCCGGGCAGCTCGGCCAGCTCGCTGTCGAAGTCCCAGCCCCCGGCGGCGGCTCCGGCCAGGAACTCATAGCCCCGGCCGACGGGCGGGGCGAGCGTGCGCATGGTCTCGAACCGGCCGCCGGGCTGGACGGCCACCGCGGTCACGACCGGATGCAACCGGACCCGCTGCTGGGTCGCGCTGGTGGCCCCGTCGGAGTAGAACTTGCACTCCTTGACCTGCAGCAGTGACGCGTCCACGTGATCGACCCCGTCGCGGGCCAGCAACCCGGAGCTCCACCCGGCGAGCAGCTCGATCTTGTCGGCGACCCCGACGCTGAACGGGTCGACCTCGTAGGCCGACACCCAGATCACGTCGCCGTAGGCGGGCTCGCCGGCCAGTTCGATCCGCTCGGTGTTGACGGCGGCGGCGACCCGGGCGACGTCGACGGCCGACGCGGCCGCGCGCGCCGCCGCGTCCGGCGTCAGGTCGACGGCCGAGGCGAAGCCCCAGGTCCCGTCGACCACCACGCGAACACCGAGCCCCAGCTCTTCGGCGTCGTAGCTGGTCTCCAGATTCCCGTCGGACAGGCCGATCTCCTGGCTCCTGATACGCTCCGCGCGGAAGTCCGCGTGCTCCGCCCCGAGTTCGGCGGCGCGCTGCAGCGCGGCATCCGCCAGCCGCCGCAACGGATACGAGGTGAATTCCGGGTCGATGAGCATCGCCCGGTCAGCGCTATCCCCCACGACAGGCCAATCTATCCTGTGCATCTGATCCGCGACTCAGACCGCCCGGAGGGACCCCGAGATGAGCCGATCCGTTTTCGTCACCGGCGGGAACCGGGGAATCGGGCTGGCCATCGCCCGGCGCCTGGCGGAGGGCGGGGACAAGGTGACGATCACCTCCCGTTCCGGCGATCCGGTCGAGGGCCTGACGGTGGCCCGGTGCGACGTGCGCGACACCGCGGCGGTGGACGAGGCGTTCACCGCGGCCGAGGCGGCGCACGGGCCGGTCGAGGTGCTGGTGGCCAACGCCGGGATCACCCGGGACCAGCTGCTGGCCCTGATGAGCGAGGACGACTTCGCGGCGGTGCTCGACACCAACCTGGCCGGCGCCTACCGGGTGGCCAAGCGCGCGGTCCGCGGCATGATCCGGATGCGCCGGGGCCGGATCGTGTTCATCTCGTCCGTGGTCGCCCTGCTCGGCTCGGGCGGGCAGGCCAATTACGCGGCGTCCAAGGCCGGCCTGGTCGGGCTGGCCCGGTCGCTGGCCCGCGAGCTCGGCAGCCGGTCGATCACCGTGAACGTCGTCGCGCCCGGGTTCGTGGACACGGACATGACGGCGGCGCTGCCGGAGGAGCGGCGGGCGGCGATCATGAGCGGCGTGCCGCTCGGCCGGCTCGCCACCGCCGACGAGGTGGCCGCGGCGGTCGCGTTCCTGGCCTCGGCCGACGCCGGGTACATCACCGGGGCCGTCATCCCGGTGGACGGCGGCCTGGGCATGGGTCACTGACCGGCGCGGAGCACGTCGCCGGCGGGATGGAAAGGGCAGCGCGGATGGGGATTCTGGACGGCAAGCGGGTGCTGGTGACCGGCGTGCTCACCGACGCGTCGATCGCGTTCCACGTGGCGCGGATCGCGCAGCTGGAGGGCGCCACGGTGGTGCTCACCGGGTTCGGGCGGCTCAGCCTGGTGGAGCGGATCGCCAAGCGGCTCCCCGACCCGCCGCCCGTCCTGGAGCTGGACGTGACCGACACCGGCCAGCTGGCGTCGCTGGCCGAGCGGGTGTCCGAGCACGTCGACCGGCTGGACGGCGTCGTGCACAGCATCGGCAACGCGCCGCAGGCCGCGCTGGGCGGCAACTTCCTGCATACCCCGTGGGAGGACGTCGCCGCCGCGCTGCATACCTCGACGTATTCGCTCAAGGCGCTGGCCATGGCGGCGCTGCCGCTGATGGGCGGCGGCGGGGCGATCGTGGGAATGGACTTTGACGCGCGGGTGGCCTGGCCCGGCTACGACTGGATGGGCGTGGCCAAGGCCGGCCTGGAGTCGTGCGCCCGCTACCTGGCCCGTGACCTCGGCCCGCGGGGGATCCGGGTGAACCTGGTGTCGGCCGGGCCGCTGCGGACCATGGCGGCCAAGAGCATCCCCGGCTTCGACGACTTCCAGGGACTGTGGGAGGGGCGCGCCCCGCTGGGCTGGAACCTCGGCGATCCGGAGCCCGCCGCGCGCGGCTGCGCGGCGCTGCTGTCGGACTGGTTCCCGGCCACGACCGGCGAGATCGTGCACGTGGACGGCGGCGTGCACGCCATGGGCGGCTGATCGCGCGGTCCGCTCCGGCCGATCGCGGATGATCTTGCCACGATGGTGCGGCGTAGTCTGGCACGCCCGTCATGACCGGCGCATCCCGTTTTGCTCCTGCCGGGAACATGGCGGTTTCGACGATGATGCCCGATGATGCCGGACTAGTACGTTTGACCAAGTCGTGATGACCAGGCAATAACCGCGTAACGCCAACGTGATGATCCGCCGGACAAGCGGTGGCCTGCGGTGATATCGATAGGAAGTTGTGACATTTACTGCTGGAAACTGCCTCTTCAGTGAAACTACGCTCAGGGCGAACCGTAGCCGGGACAAAGTGTCGCTGGCGCGCGGCTGCCAGGCCGGGGTGCGGAGCGCCGCCGGATGGCGCTGAGAGAGAGGCGGCGAGCGGTGACACGATCTGCGTCGCGCGGCGTCCGCCGGAAGGGACCGCACTGGCGGGGCGCGGAAGAACCGGGCATCTCCGGATCGGCTAGCGCGGGCCCCGGCTTTCGGAGCACCTCAGCAGGAACCGGTGTGGCATTGGGCGCGCGCACGCGCGCTATCACGAAGGAGCGCACATGAAGGTATGGAGACGTAAACTGCGCCTCGCGGCAATTGCCGGGGTGGGCGCAGTCGCGTTGATCGCCGCTGGCTGCGGTTCCAGCGGCGGCAGCAGCAGTTCGTCTGGGTCGACCGGTGCTGCCGTCAAGGGCGGCACGGCGTCGGTGGCGCTGCCACCAGGGGTCACCTACAGCTGGATCTTCCCGTTCTACGCGATCACGAACGCGAGCGTTTACAACGACGAGCAGTTCCAGTTCCTGTTCTACCGGCCGCTGTACATGTTCGGCGGCAACAGCAACACCTCGGTGTCCGTCGACTATGGGCTGTCGCCTGCCGATCCGCCCACCTACAGCAACGGCGGCAAGACCGTGGTGGTCAACCTCAAGGGCTGGAAGTGGTCTGACGGGTCGACCGTCGACGCCGACTCCCTGATCTTCTTCCTGAACATGGCGAAGGCGGAAAAGGCGAACTGGTACGCCTACTCCTCGGGCCTGTTCCCGGACAACGTCACCTCTTACAAGGCCACCGGCCCGAACCAGGTGACGATGCAGCTGAACCAGGCCTACTCCAGCATCTGGTACACCTACAACCAGCTCGCCGAGCTCAACCCGATGCCGAAGGCCTGGGACGTCACCAGCCTGGGCGCGAAGGCCGGCAGCGGCGGCTGCATCACCGACTCGGCGGCCGACGGCTGGGCCAAGTGCAAGGCGGTCTACACCTTCCTGACCGCGCAGTCGAAGATCGCCACCACCTACGCGACCAGCCCGCTGTGGTCGGTCGTGGACGGGCCGTGGAAGCTGTCCACCTTCAGCACGACCGGCAACGTCACGATCGTGCCGAACACGAAGTACTCCGGCAGCCCCAAGCCGCAGCTGTCCGCGGTCAAGTTCGTGCCGTTCACGGCCGACTCGGCCGAGTACACGGCGCTGAAGACCAGCCAGCTCGACGTCGGCTACATCCCGACCCAGGACCTGCCGCAGAAGCCGACGAACTCGTGGCTGCCGGCCACCAACCCGCTGGGCAGCAACTACTACCTGGAGCCGTTCTTCGACTACGGCATCCAGTACTCGCAGCCCAACTTCAACAACCCGCAGGTCGGCTTCCTGGTCCGCCAGCTCTACATCCGGCAGGCCATGCAGTACGCCGAGAACCAGCCGGGCATCGACAAGGCGATCTGGCGCGGGTACGCCGTCCCGACCTCCGGGCCGGTCCCGACCGTGCCGGCCAACCAGTTCGAGCCGGCCGTCGAGAAGGAGAACGGCGGCCAGGGCCCGTACCCGTACAACCCGGCCAAGGCCAAGGCGCTGCTGACCAGCCACGGCTGGGCCATGCAGGGCGGCGTGATGACCTGCCAGGACCCGTCCAAGTGCGGCACCGGCATCACCAAGGGCGAGCAGCTGAAGCTCACCTTCACCTACTCGACCGGCGTGGCCGCGGCCACAGCGACCTATCAGGCCATCAAGTCTGAGGAGTCGTCGGTCGGCATCGATGTCACCCTGGTCGGGCAGTCGTTCGACACGATCATCGGCGAGAGCGCGCCGTGCGCGCCGATGAGCTCGAAGTGCAACATTCAGGTGTTCTCGTACGGCGGCTGGAGTTTCGACGGCCCGGGCTTCGAGCCGACCGGCGAGCCGCTGTTCTACACCGGCGCCGGGTCGAACTCCGGTAACTACTCCGACCCGACGATGGACAAGCTCATCAACGAGACCCACACCAGCAACAGCATGACGATCTTCCACCAGTACGCCACGTACGGTGCGGAGCAGCTGCCGTTCATGTGGGTCCCGGAGCCGAACCCGTTCGGGATCCAGGCGATCAGCAGCAAGCTGAAGGGCGTCACCTTCAACCCGCTGTTCACCCTGGTTCCCGAGTACTGGCACTTCACGAAGTAGCCAGAACGTAGTAGTGCAGTAAAAGAAGGAGGTTCTGGCCGCCGCCCTCCCGCAGACCGCGGGCGGGGCGGCGGCCAGAACGGCACAACGACAAGGCCGGTGGCACAGCGGAGTGACCGGCCGCCAGGAACAGGAGGAGCTGATGAGACCACGGCGCGGCGCGGGCGGTGGCCGGCGCGCAGGTGGGACGGCGGCGCGATGATCGGGTTTCTGATCCGGCGCGTGCTGCAGGCGATTCTGATTACGTTCCTGGTGACGGTGTTCACGCTGTTCCTTGTGCACCTGTTTCCCGGCGGGCCGATCCGGGCGCTGCTGGGCCCGCGGGCCACGGTGGCGCAGGTCGCCCACTACGACGCGCTATACGGCTTCAACAAGCCTTTCTACGTGCAGTACCTGAAATGGGTCGACCAGCTGCTGCACGGCAATCTCGGGTTCTCGGTCAAGCTGAACCAGTCGGTGTCGAGCCTGCTGGCCCAGGACCTGCCGAAGACCATCGTGCTGGTGGCTCTGGGCACGATCGTGTCGCTGGTCTTCGGCGTCCCGCTCGGCATCTACCAGGCCGTCAAGCGCTACACGATCGGCGATTACGCGCTGACCGGCCTGTCGTTCCTCGGATATGCCACCCCGACCTTCTTCGTCGGCCTGCTGCTGGTGGAATGGTTCTCGGTCGACATTCACCTCTTCCCGCCGTTCGCGCCGCAGAGCAGCTCGATCGGGGGGGTGCTTTCCCAGCCCCGGGCCCTGGTGCTGCCGGTGATCGCTTACGCGTTCGTGCTCTACGCGTTGTGGAGCCGGTTCATGCGCTCGTCGGTGATGGACAACCTGGTGCAGGACTACGTCCGCACCGCGCGGGCCAAGGGCGCCAGCGAGCGGCGGGTGCTGTGGGGGCACGTGTTCCGCAACTCGCTGATGTCGATCATCACGCTGCTCGGTCTGTCGCTGCCGACGCTGGTCGCCGGCGCGATCCTCATCGAGGTGGTGTTCAACTACCCAGGCATGGGGCTGGCGTTCTACAACGCGGCCCTGAACGTCGACTATCAGGTGCTGCTCGGGTTCACCGTGGTCGCCACGGTGGCGACGATCCTGGGGAACCTGCTCGCCGACGTGGGCTACGCGATGCTCGACCCGAGGGTGAGGTACAGCTGATGGCATACATCCCGCCGCCCGGCACCGAGTCCGGCCAGCTGATTGAGCCCGGCGCCCTGCTGGCGCCGGACGTACCCGACGCCGGCACCGGCCCCGTCATCGCCGCCGCCAAGCCGCGCGGCCTGCTGCGCCGCGGCTGGGAGGTGTTCGCGGAGAACAAGCTCGCGCTGGCCGGGCTGGCCATGATGATATTCATGATCTTGTTCTGCTTCGCCGGGCCGCACCTCTACCACACCGACCAGGTGCACACGAACCTGAACGACACGCTGTGCGGGCCCTCGGCCAAGCACCTTCTGGGCTGCGACAACCTCGGCTACGACCAGGTCGGCCGGCTGATGGTCGGCGGCCAGACATCCCTCGAAGTCGGGTTCGCCGCGGCCTTCGTCGCGGTCCTGTTCGGCACCCTGTACGGCGCGTTCTCCGGGTTCGTCGGCGGCGTGGTGGACTCGTTCCTGATGCGGCTGGTCGACGCCGGCCTGTCCATCCCGTACATCATGCTGGTCATCATCCTGTCCGTGGTCTTCCACCCGAACACGTTCATCATGATCTTCATCATCGCCGTGTTCTACTGGCTCGGCGTGGCCCGGCTGGTACGGGGTGAAACGCTCACGCTACGCACCAGGGAGTACGTCCAGGCCGTCAAGATCATCGGCGGGCGGCGGGCCCGCTCGGTCATGCGCCATATCATCCCGAACGCGATCGGCACGATCATCGTGCAGGCGACCTTCGCCGTGGCGGACTCGATCATCATCCTGGCCAGCCTGGGCTTCCTCGGGCTCGGAGTGCAGGCCCCGGCGACGGACTGGGGCGACATGCTCTCCGGTGGCCTGCAATACCTGCAGAGCAGCCAGAACTACTGGTGGCTGATCTACCCGCCGGGCATCGCGATCATCTTGACCTGCATCGCGTTCAACTTCATCGGCGACGCGCTCCGCGACGCCTTCGAGACCCGGCTCCAGCGCCGGTAGGAGGGTGACCTAGTGGCGCCGTTGCTTGAGATCACCGACCTGTGCACGGAGATCCGGCTGAAGCAGGCCGTCGTGCACGCGGTCGACGGGGTGTCGCTGCACGTCGAGCCGGGTGAGACGCTCGGCATCGTCGGCGAGTCCGGCTGCGGCAAGACGATGACCGCGCTGTCGATCATGCAGCTGCTGCCCACGGGCGGGCACGTCACCGGCGGCAGCATCAAGCTGGACGGTAAGGACATCGCCGGCCTGCCCGACGACGAGATGCGGCGGATCCGCGGCAACGAGATCGGCATGATCTTCCAGGACCCGCTGACCTCGCTGAACCCGACGATGACGGTCGGCAAGCAGATCGCCGAGGCGGTCAAGCTGCACCGCGGCGCCAGCCACGAGCAGGCCATGGAGCGGGCGGCCGACGTGCTCAACCTGGTCGGCCTGCCGCAGGCCAAGGAGCGGATCAACGAGTACCCGCACCAGTTCTCCGGCGGGATGCGCCAGCGCGTCATGATCGCGATGGCGCTGGCCTGCGAGCCGAAACTGCTGATCGCCGACGAGCCGACCACCGCCCTGGACGTGACGATCCAGAAGCAGATCCTGGAGCTGATCGACGACCTGCGGCTCCGGCTCGGCATGTCGGTCATCCTGGTCACCCACGACCTCGGCGTGATCGCCGGCCGCGCCGACCGGGTGGCGGTCATGTACGCGGGCAAGATCGCTGAGACCACCGACACCACGACGCTGTTCGGCAACCCGCGCCACCCCTACACCGAGGCGCTGTTCCAGTCCCTGCCGGACAAGGCGGCGGAGACCAAGGAACGGCTGTACTCGATTCCAGGGATACCTCCCGACCTGACCAACCCGCCGGCCGGCTGCCGGTTCGCCCCGCGCTGCCGGTACGCCACTGACCGGTGCCGGGAAGAGGAGCCGCCGCTCGGCGGCGAGGTGGCCGGGCATCGGTTCGCCTGCTTCTACCCGGTGGGCGCGGCCGAGTGGAGCCGGACCAAGGTGACCCTCGAGCACGTGGGCCCGCGCCTGCCCGAGATCCCCTCGCAGAACGGCGAGGCGGCGTCCGTGCTGCTGAGCGCGGAGCACATGGTCAAGGACTTCCCGGTGACCAAGGGAGCCGTCCTGCAGCGCCGGGTCGGCTGGGTCAGCGCGGTCGCCGACGTGAGCTTCGCGATCCGGGCCGGCCAGACGCTGGGCCTGGTCGGCGAGTCCGGCTGCGGCAAGACCACCATCGGCCGGCTCGTCGTCGGCCTGGAGAAGCCCACCAAGGGCGCGATCAACTTCCAGGGCAAGGACCTGGCCCGCAGCAGCGGCCGCCAGTACCGGCGGGAGCGCCAGGACATCCAGCTGATGTTCCAGGACGCTTACGCCTCGCTCGACCCGAGGATGCGGGCGGGCGCGGTGCTCCAGGAGCCCCTTACGGTGCAGGGCATCGGCACCAGGACCGAGCGCCGGCAGAAGGTGGCCGAGATGCTCGACCACGTCGGGCTGCCCCGGACGGCGGTCGAGCGGTATCCGCACGAGTTCTCCGGCGGCCAGCGTCAGCGGCTCGGGTTCGCGCGGGCGCTCATCCTGTCCCCGAAGCTGATCGTGGCCGACGAGCCGGTCTCCGCGCTCGACGTTTCGATCCAGGCGCAGATCCTCAACATGATGCAGAGCCTGCAGCGCGAGCTCGGCCTGACCTACCTGTTCATCTCGCATGACCTGGCCGTGGTCCGCTACGTGTCCAGCCAGATCGGCGTCATGTACCTGGGCAAGCTGGTCGAGATCGGCGCGGCCGACGACGTGTACCTGCGCCCGGCGCATCCCTACACCAGGGGCCTGCTCGACTCGGCGCCGGTCGCCGACCCCGAGGCCGAGCAGGCCAAGGCCAAGGCCGGCATCTCGGGCGAGCTACCGAGCGCGATCCACCCGCCGTCCGGCTGCCGGTTCCGCACCCGGTGTCCGCTGGCCCAGGAGATCTGCGCGGAGGTCGAGCCGCCGCTGCGGTCCTTCCCCGGCACCGGTCACCTCGCCGCGTGCCACTTCCCGCTGCAGAACCCGACGGGCAACGAAGACGCCGTGACCGCGGACGCGCCGGTGGGTTAGACCGAGGTTAGACCGGCCGCCTGGCGGGCTCGCTCGTGCCGCGGCTGGCTTGTGCGCCGTTTGCTTGTGGTCCCGTGCGGCGGGACTGATACTTCTGGGTATGCGGGCTTTTGGTGGCCGCCCGACGGAAAGTTCGCCCGCCGTGCGCGTAGGCGACGCCGACCGGGATCGCGTCATCGCCGAGCTACGGGATCGCTATGCCGACGGCTCGCTGGCGCAGGAGAGCTTCCTGTTCCGCGTCGACGCGGCGCTGCGCGCCCGCTGGCGCGATGACCTGGCACGGATCCTTGACGACCTGCCGGAGCCGCGGCCGTCGCTGGCCCAGGCCGCCCGGAATCGCCTGACCCGGGCCGGCCGAGCGGTCCGGCGCGGGCTGGCCGGGCAGCTGCAGACGCCGCGCCCGCCGCTGCGGTTCATGCTGCCGTCCGGCACGAAGAAGAGCTTCACGATCGGCCGCGACACCGCCTGCGACCTGGTCCTGTCCGACATGACCGTGTCGCGCAGCCACGCCGGCCTGAGCCGCGTGGCCGAGGGCTGGCTGCTGACGGACGCCGGCTCGACGAACGGCACCCGGCTCAATGGCTGGCGGGTCACCGAGCCGGTGCCGCTGCGCGCTGGAGACGAGATCATGTTCGGCGCGCTGACCATGGTGGTCGCCGAGGACACCTGGCACGCAAGGGTGGCCGGCACCCCGTAGAGTCGGGGCGTGACCCTGGTCCTCCTGGTACGGCACGGCTTGACCGCAACCACCGGCAGCGTCCTGACCGGCTGGACCCCGGGCATCCCGCTGGATGACCGGGGACAAAGGCAGGCCGACGCCCTGGCGGCGCGACTTGCCCCGGTCCAGCTCGACGCGATCATCAGCAGCCCGCTCGAGCGCTGCCGGCAGACCGCGGACGCGATCGCCGCGGCCGGCGCCGACCGGCCCGCGGTGAAAGAGGATGCGAGGGTCGGCGAATGCCACTACGGGGACTGGACCGGGCAGCCGCTGAAGCGGCTGGCCAAGGAGCCGCTGTGGCGCGTGGTCCAGGCGCACCCGGGCGCCGCCCGGTTTCCCGGCGAGGACGGTGAATCCATCACGGATATGCAATACCGCGCGGTCAGCGCCGTGCGGGACTGGAACCGCCAGCTGGGCCCCGGCGCGGCGTACCTGATCTGCTCGCACGCCGACGTGATCAAGTCGGTCATCGCGGACAGCCTCGGCATGCACATCGACATGCTGCAGCGGATCCAGGTCGACCCGTGCTCGCTCACGGCGATCCGGTATACGCCGCTGCGCCCGTTCGTGCTGCGGATGAACGACACCGGCGGGGTAGTTGACAGCCTGAAGAAGCCCGAGCCCAGGCGATCACGGGCGATGGCACGCCGTGAGACCGAGGCACCGGTCGGCGGCGGAGCGGGAGGATAAGGGGTCATGGCGGTCTTCACATACGACCCACCCGAAAGGTTCGTGGCCGGGACGGTCGGCCAGCCGGGCGAGCGCACCTTCTACCTGCAGGCCAGCGGCAAGGGCCGCGTGACCAGCGTGGCACTGGAAAAGGTTCAGGTGAGCCGCCTCGCCGAGCGCCTGGACGAGTTGCTCGATGACGAGCTGCGCAACAGCGGCGGGATGTCGTCCGTGCCCGCCGCAGCCCCGGTCGGCATGGCCGATGACGGCCCGCTCGACCTGCCGCTGCTGGAGGAATTCCGGGTGGGCGTCATCGCCCTGGCGTGGGACGCTGAAGACGAGAAAGTCGTGATCGAGGCGCAGGAGGAGTCGGAGACGCCGGTCGAATACCTCGCCGACGACGTGCCCGAGGACGGCCCGGGGGTGCTGAGGGTGCGGATAACGGCCGCGGCGGCCCGCGCGTTCACGAAGCGGGCGCTGGAGATCGTCAGCCAGGGACGGCCGCCGTGCCCGCTGTGCGGACTGCCGCTCGACGCCTCCGGGCACATCTGCCCGCGGCAGAACGGACACCGGATCAGCAATGCCTGAGCCGACGCGGCGCGGCCGCGGGCAGCGGCAGCGGCGCGCGGCCGACTCGCCCAGGCAGGTGCACCCACCGGCCGCCGGCGGCGGTGCCAGCACGTTCGCTTCCGGCGGCGGTGCTCGCCCGTCCGCTCCCGGGGGCGGTTCCAGCCCGTCCGCTCCCGGCGGCGTTGCGAGCCCGGCCGCCCCGCCCGGAGGCGACGCGGACGCGCTCGGTCTGCTGGCCAACGGCGAGCTGGAGGTGGAGGGCCGGCTGGTCGTCGCCTCGAACGCGACGCTGTACTGCACCGTGCGCGACGGGAACCAGGAGGCGGCCTGCGTCTACAAACCGGTGGCCGGGGAGCGCCCGCTGTGGGACTTCCCGGCCGGCAGCCTGGCCGGCCGCGAGGTATCCGCCTACCACGTGTCCGCCGCGGCCGGCTGGTACCTTGTCCCGCCCACGGTGTACCGCGACGGCCCGTTCGGCCCCGGCATGTGCCAGCTGTGGATCGAGTCGGACGAGTCGGTCGACGTGATCGCGCTCGCGAAGAGCACGGACCACCCGGCGCTGCGGGAGATGGCCGTGTTCGACGCGGTGATCAACAACGCCGACCGGAAGATCGGCCATCTGCTGCCGGACAAGCAGGGGCACCTCTACGGCTGCGACCACGGCGTCTGCTTCGGCGAGGACTACAAGCTGCGCACCGTGCTCTGGCAGTGGCGCGGCCGGGACCTGCCGGAGAGCGCGGTCACCGCGCTGGACCGGCTGCGCGGGGCGCTGGCCGAGGGAGACCTGCGCACCGAACTCGACCGGTGGCTGTCCCCGGACGAGGTGGCGGCGACCAGGCAGCGAGTCGAGCTGCTGCTCGAGCACAAGGTGCATCCGTTCCCGCCGGAGGACTGGCCCGCGGTGCCCTGGCCGCCGTATTAGCCGCCTCTTAACGATCTTGACAAGGCGGGATAACCCCGCGCCGCGCTAACGGCCGCCGTGCTCTCCGCGGTCGCCGCGACGCCTGAGGTAGCGCTCGAATTCCCTGGCGATCGCGTCGCCGCTGGCCTCGGGCAGGTCGGTCGCGTCCCGGGCCTCCTCCAGCGTGCGCACGTACTCGGCCACCTCGGTGTCCTGGTCGGCCAGCTCGTCCACCCCGCGCTCCCAGGCCCGCGCGTCATCGGGCAGGTCGGCCAGCGGCAGCGTCACGTCGAGGATGTCCTCGACCCCCCGCAGCAGCGCGAGCGTCGCCTTGGGGCTGGGCGGCTGGGCCACGTAATGCGGTACCGCGGCCCACAGTGAGACCGACGGCACGTTGGCCGCGATGCACGCGTGCTGCAGTACGCCCACGATGCCGGTGGGCCCCTTGTAGTCGACCGGGTCCACGTGCAGCCGGGCGGACAGGTCGGCGTCGGAGACCGCGGCGCTGACCGGCACCGGACGGGTATGCGGCGAGTCGGCCAGCAGGGCGCCGAGGAGGATCACCAGCTCCGCACCGAGTTCGGTGAAGGCGGCGACCAGCTCGTCGGTGAAGGCGCGCCAGCGCATGTTCGGCTCGATGCCGTGGAGCAGGATCAGGTCGCGGTCCACTCCCTCGGGCCGGGCCAGGGTCAGCCTGCTCGTCGGCCAGACCAGCCGGTCGGTCCGCCCGTCCGAGACCTCCATGACCGGCCGGGTCACCTGAAAGTCGTAGAAGTCCTCGGGATCGATGGCGCCGACCGGGGTTGACTCCCACGCAGCGGCGAGGTGGCTGATGACGCCGCTCGCCGCCTCGCCAGCATCATTCCAGCCCTCAAAGGCCGCGATCACAGCGGGGGAGTTGAGCTTCCCGATGCCGTCGAGCTCGATCTGGGACCACCTCCTCGGATTCCTCCGTGGTCCAGATTACGTGCATGACCATGATCGCCGCGTAACGTGGCCGGCCGGGTTGACGACGGGCCGGGACCAGGCCGGGCGTCCGGCCCAGACCGGACGGGGCTGGCACTTAGAATTGGCGGACTATGACCTTCGACAACCAGCCTCCCGGTGCGGAGGATACGGCCGCGGATCCCGACCGGCCCGGCGTCAGGGCCGAGATCGCCAGACGACTGGTCATCGCCGACGGCGCGATGGGCTCGATGCTGCAGAGCTGCCCCACCTCCCTCGACGACTTCGACGGACACGAGGGTTGCAACGAGATTCTCAACGTGACCAGGCCGGACATCGTCAGGTCGGTGCATGACGGGTACCTCGCGGCCGGGGTCGACTGCATCAGCACCAACACATTCGGCGCGAACCTCGGCAATCTCGGCGAGTACGGCATCGCCGATCGGATCGACGAGCTGGCCGAGGCCGGCGCACGCATTGCCCGGCAGGCCGCCGACGAGTGGTCCGGCCCGGACCGCACCCGCTGGGTGCTCGGCTCCATCGGCCCCGGCACGAAGCTGCCCACGCTCGGTCACGTCACCTTCGCCGAGCTCCGCGACACGTACGAGATCGCCGCCGCCGGGCTGCTGCGGGGCGGTGCCGATGCGCTGATCGTGGAGACCTGCCAGGACCTGCTGCAGGCCAAGGCGGCGATCATCGGAGCCAGGCGCGCCATCGCGGCCGCGACGGCGCGGTCCGGCGCCGACATCATGCTGATCGCCCAGGTGACGATCGAGACCACCGGGGCGATGCTGCTGGGCTCGGAGATCGGCGCCGCGCTCACCTCGCTCGAGCCGCTGGGCATCGACCTCATCGGTCTCAACTGCGCGACCGGTCCCGCCGAGATGAGCGAGCACCTGCGCTACCTGGCCGCGCATTCCCCGGTGCCGCTGTCCTGCATGCCGAACGCCGGCCTGCCCGAGCTGACCTCAGACGGCGCCTACTACCCGGTTACCCCCGGCGAGCTCGCCGAGGCCCATGAGACCTTCGCGACCGAATTCGGGCTGGCGCTGGTCGGCGGCTGCTGCGGCACGACGCCGGAGCACATGGCCGAGGTGGTGCGGCGGCTGCACGGCCGCCCGCTCGCCGCCCGCCAGCCCAGGCCCGAGTCCGGCGTGGCCTCGCTCTACCAGCACGTGCCGTTCCGCCAGGACACGGCGTTCCTGGCCATCGGCGAGCGCACCAACGCCAACGGGTCCAAGGCGTTCCGCGAGGCCATGGTCGAGGAGCGCTACGACGACTGCATCGAGATCGCCCGGGCCCAGACCCGCGACGGCGCCCACCTGCTCGACGTCTGCGTCGACTACGTCGGCCGGGACGGCGCCGACGACATGCGGCAGGTGGCGGGCCGGCTGGCCACGGCGGCGACGCTGCCGCTGGTGCTCGACTCGACCGAACCCGAGGTGATCAAGGCCGGACTCGAGCTGCTCGGCGGCCGCGCGGTCGTCAACTCGGTCAACTACGAGGACGGGGACGGGCCGCAGTCCCGGATCGCCCGGGTCATGCCACTGGTCCGCGAGCACGGCGCCGCGGTCATCGCGCTCACCATCGACGAGCAGGGCCAGGCCCGGACGGCCGAGTGGAAGCTGGCCGTGGCGACCCGCCTGATCGAGGACCTGACCGGCAACTGGGGCATGCGGATCGGCGACATCATCGTCGACTGCCTGACCTTCCCGATCGCCACCGGCCAGGAGGAAACCCGGCGAGACGGCATCGAGACCATCGAGGCGATCAGGGAACTCAAGCGCCGCTACCCCGAGGTCCAGACCACTCTGGGCGTGTCCAATGTCTCGTTCGGCCTGAATCCCGCGGCCCGGGCCGTGCTCAACTCGGTGTTCCTGGCCGAGTGCACGGCGGCCGGGCTGGACTCGGCGATCGTGCACGCATCCCGGATCATGCCGATCTCGCGGATCCCCGAGGACCAGCTGCAGGCCGCGCTCGACCTCGTGTACGACCGGCGGCGGGACGGCTACGACCCGCTGGCCAGGCTGCTCGAGCTGTTCGAGGGCGTGGACGCGGCCGCGGTCAAGGCGAGCCGCGCGGCCGAGCTCGCCGGGCTGCCGCTGTGGGAGCGGCTGAAGCGGCGGATCATCGACGGCGAGAAGATCGGCCTGGAGGGCGACCTGGACGCCGGGCTCGCCGAGCGGCCCGCCCTGGAGATCGTCAACGACGTCCTGCTCGACGGGATGAGGACCGTCGGCGAGCTCTTCGGCTCGGGCCAGATGCAGCTCCCGTTCGTGCTGCAGTCGGCCGAGGTCATGAAGGCGGCCGTCGGCTACCTGGAGCCGCACATGGAGCGCTCCGGCGAGGCGGGCAAGGGCAAGATCGTCCTGGCCACGGTCAAGGGCGACGTCCACGACATCGGCAAGAACCTGGTCGACATCATCCTGTCGAACAACGGCTACGACGTGGTCAACATCGGCATCAAGCAGCCGATCTCCGCGATCCTGGAGGCCGCCGACACCAACCGGGCCGACGTCATCGGCATGTCGGGCCTCCTGGTGAAGTCCACCGTGGTGATGCGGGACAACCTGGCCGAGATCAACTCCCGGCACCTGGCCGGCCGGTGGCCGGTGCTGCTCGGCGGCGCGGCGCTGACCCGGACCTACGTGGAGCAGGACCTGGCCGAGCAGTTCGACGGCGAGGTGCGCTACGCCCGGGACGCGTTCGAGGGCCTGCGGCTGATGGACGCGTTCATGGCGATCAAGCGCGGGGAAGAGGGCGCGCAACTGCCGGCGCTGCGGGAGCGGCGGACGCCGGCCGTCGCGCGGCTGCGGCTGACCGAGCCGGACGCCATGCCCGCCCGTTCGGAGGTGGCGGCGGACAACCCGGTGCCGGCCGCGCCGTTCTTCGGCGACCGCGTGATCAAGGGCATCCAGCTGGCCGACTACGCGGCCTTCCTCGACGAGCGCGCCACGTTCATGGGCCAGTGGGGCCTCAAGCCCTCGCGCGGTGACGGCGGGCCGTCCTACGCCGAGCTGGTCGAGACCGAGGGCCGGCCGCGGCTGCGGATGTGGATGGACCGGATCCAGACCGAGGGCCTGCTGGACGCGGGCGTGGTCTACGGGTATTTCCCCGCCGTCAGCGAGGGCGACGACCTCGTGGTCCTGGACGAAAACGGGAACGAGCGGGAGCGGTTCACCTTCCCCCGCCAGCGGCACGACCGGCACCTGTGCCTGGCCGACTTCTTCAGGTCCCGCGAGTCGGGCGAGACCGACGTGGTCGCGTTCCAGCTGGTGACGGTCGGATCGAAGATCAGCGAGTCAACCGCGGAACTGTTCGCGAAAAACGCCTACCGCGACTACCTGGAGCTGCACGGGCTGTCCGTGCAGCTGGCCGAGGCGCTGGCGGAGTACTGGCACAGCCGGGTGCGGGCCGAGCTCGGCATCGCCGCCGGTGACCCGGGTGACCTGGAGGACATACTCAAGGTGCGGTTCCAGGGCTGCCGCTACTCGTTCGGCTATCCCGCCTGCCCGGACCTGGAGGACCGGGCCAAGGTGATCCGGCTGCTCGAGCCGGAGCGCATCGGTGTCACGCTGTCCGAGGAGTTCCAGCTCGCCCCGGAGCAGTCGACGGACGCGCTGATCACCCATCATCCCGAAGCCAGCTACTTCAGCACCTGAGCCCGCCGAACCCATGGAGTCTGCCGAGCCGACCGAGTCGGCACCAGCCGCATCGCCCACCGCGCCGCCTGGCCGCGGCGAGTTGCAGGGCGTCCTGTTCGACATGGACGGGCTGCTCGTCGACTCCGAGCCGCTCTGGTTCGAGGTCGAGTGCTCGGTCATGGCCCGGCTGGACGGCCGGTGGAGCGAGGCCGACCAGAAGGCGCTGGTCGGCGGGTCACTGCCGCGCACGGTCTCCTACCTGCTCGACCGGGCGGTCCGGCCGGCCAGCCGCGAGGAAGTCGGCCGCTGGCTGGTGGATGGCATGACCTCCCTGCTGATGTCACGGCCGCTGACCGCACTGCCCGGGGCGAGAGAACTGCTGGCCGAGGTGCGCACGGCGGGCGTGCCGCATGCCCTGGTGACCTCGTCGGAGCGCCCGATCATGGAGGCCGTGCTGCTGCAGCTGGGCGTGACCTTCGACGGGACGGTCTGCGCCGACGACGTCCGCCGCGGAAAGCCCGATCCCGAGCCGTACCTGCGGGCGGCCGAACTGCTGGGCGCCGACCCGCAATCCTGTGTCGCCCTGGAGGATTCGCCGAACGGCGTCGCCTCGGCCGAGGCCGCGGGCTGCCGCCTGATCGCGGTGCCCAGCCTGGTGCCGATCCTGCCCGGCCACGGCCGGGTGGTCGCCACGTCGCTCAGCCAGGTCAGCCTGGCCACGTTGCGCGATCTCGTTTCCGCCCGGTAGCCGGACCCCGGCTCCGGCGCACCGGCCCGGAAGCGGCGGTGGTCAGAAGCACGCCCGGACATGTGCGACCATGAAGGTGAGACACGCCTGGCCGCGCGCATCGCAGCGGAGCGTTGGAAGGACGCGGCATAAGGGGAGGCGGCCATGAACACCTGGAACAGCATCGCGTGGTTCCCGATCTGCGTCGGCCTGACCGCCATCGGGCTGGTCCTGTCGTGGTTCGCGTTCCGGCGCCGCGGCCTGCGCAGCGGCATCCGCGGCGTCGCCTGGTCGCTGATCCCGCTCGCCCTGTACCTCACCGGCTCGATCCTGCTGGTCGGGCGGATCGGCTCGGCGATCGTCCAGTTCGCCAGCGCGTTCGTGTTCTCGCCCAAGACCTACGCGGGCGTGATCCTGCTCGCCCTTTCCCTCGTGATCTTCGTGGTCTCGGGCGGCATCCCGTTGCTGTCGTCGCGGAAGCGCCGGGCCAGGAAGAAGGAGCTGAAGCGGCAGGGCACCGCGGGCGGCGAGCCCCCGGCCGCGACCGGCTCGGGCAGCCGCGCGGTGGCCGAGGTGGGCGCGGCCAAGCAGACGAGGCCGGGCAAGGGCGACGACGACGGCCTTGACGACGACGTCATGGAGATCCTGCGCCGCCGCGGCATCAGCTAACCTCGCCGCCCAGACCCGGCATCCGCGCGACGCCAGCCAATGCATTAATCCCTAACGCCCGGTCTCACCCGAATCGTCTCCGCGAGAAGGTCGCCCAGGACCCGGGGGGCCATGCGGCGCCCGCGCGCCGGTGATCGTCGTGCCAACGGGCGGGCTAGAGACCATGTCCGGGAAGTCCCGGTCCGCGCGCTCCCTCACGCGCCCCGGGGGGCGTCACCGCCATGATCGCTGGAGCTTTGGTCACCCTGGAGGGTGCTCATCGGTGCAACCACACCGGGCTGGCGCCCAGGCGGCGCGGCACGAATGGCGGTCAAATGCGGGCAAAGGGGGCGCCGGTCAGGTCGTGCCGGTGGGCTCAGCCACGTCGGCGGGCGCCTCGGCTTGAACGGGTACCTGGGCCGGGGTTGACTCGCCCGGCGCAGCTGGCGCGCTGGCCGCCGCTGATGCGCCCGGCGCACCCGAGACACCCGCCGGGGGCGGCGCGTCGGCGCGCCCGGGCTCGGCCGCAGGGGGCTGTGATGCCTCTGCCCGGCCCGGAGCTTGCGCCTGGGCCGGGATGTCGGGGAACTCGGGTAGTGGCGGGGGAGTGCCGCCGAAGGCCGGGCATATCGCCTGGTGCGCGCACCAGGCACAGAGCCGGCCCGGCCGGGGGCGCCAGTCGCCCGTGCTGCGGGCCCGCTCGATGGCCCGCCACAGCGCGTCGATCTTCCTGACCGTGGCCCGCAGGTCGGACTCGTCGGGCGCATAGCGCACGATCTCGCCGTTGCCCAGGTACATGAGCTGCAGCAGCTTGGGCACCTGCCGCCGGGTCAGCCACAGGACCACGGCGTAGAACTTCATCTGGAACAGGGCCCGGGCCTCGAACTCCTCCTTGGGCGCGCTGCCGGTCTTGTAGTCGACGATCCGGATCTCGCCGCCCGCCGCGACGTCGAGCCGGTCGATATAGCCCCGCAGCAGCAGGCCGGAGTCGAGGACCGCCTCCACGGCATGCTCCCGGTGCCGGGGCTCGAGCCGGGTGGGGTCCTCCAGGGTGAAGTAGCGGTCCAGCATGTCCCGGGCCCCGGCCAGCCAGGCGGCCCGCTCCTCGTCCTCGTCGAACAGGCCGGCCAGCTCCGGCTCCTCGGCGAGCAGCCGGTCCCACTGCGGCGTCAGCATCGCCTGGGCCGTCTGCGGCGTGCGCGACGCCGCGGGCTCGTCAAACAGCCGCTCGAGGACGGCGTGGACGAGCGTGCCGCGGGCGGCGGCCGGGCTGGGCGGCTCCGGCAGCCGGTCGATCACGCGGAACCGGTACAGCAGCGGGCAGGTCAGGAAGTCTCCGGCACGAGACGGCGACAGCGACGCCCGCGCGCCCGCCTCGGCGCCGCCCCCGGGGGCCGGCTGTGCATCGGACAGCTGTGCTCCGGGAAGCTCCTCCTCGGAGGGCTCAGCGCCCGCAGTTTCGGCCATCGCTTCGTTGCCCATCCTCCGACACCCGGTTGCCCATCCTCCGACACACTAGGGGACGGCACCGACAGTTGCCCCGTTTGGCGCTTTAGCCGGCGCGTCCGATTCCCGGCGCGCGCATCCGCTGACCGTGCCGCGCAGCACGTAGCATCAGGTACGTGTCAGGCATGAGCCCAGAGCGGCCAGGTGACCCGCCCCCGCAGCGCCCCCGGCGCGACGGCAGGTACGGCGTCGTCATCGCGCGGCCATTCGGCGTTCCGGTATATGTCTCGCCGTATTGGTTCCTGGTCGCGGCCCTGGTGGTGGTGTTCTACGCCAGCAACCTGCCGGACTCGATCCACCCGAGCGGGGTCCGCTACGCGGTGGCCGCCACGTTCGTCGTGCTGCTCTGGGGTTCGGTCCTGGTCCACGAGCTCAGCCACTGCGTGGTGGCCCGGGCCTTCGGCCTGACGGTGCGGCGGATCCTGCTCTACCCGCTCGGCGGGTTCTCCGAGATCGAGCAGGAGCCGCCGACCCCGGGCCGCGAGTTCGCGGTCTCGGCGATCGGCCCGGTGACCTCGCTGGCCCTGGCCGGCCTGGGCTTCGCCGTGATCACCCTCGTCGACCTGGGCGGGATTCCCCGGGTGCTGATCGATCAGCTGATCCTGGCCAACCTCGTAGTCGGGGTGTTCAACCTCCTGCCCGGCCTGCCGCTGGACGGCGGCCGCATGCTGCGGGCGGGCGTATGGAGGATCACCAAGCGGCCGGGGCAGGCCACGATCGCCGCCGCCTGGGCCGGCCGGGTGCTGGCCGTGCTGCTGGTCGCGGTGCCGGTCGCGGTGCTTGGCAGCAAGCTCAGCCTGACCAACACCTACCTGATCTGGCTGGCGTTCATCGCGGTGTTCATGTGGATCAGCTCGGGCCAGGCCATCCGCGCGGCCAAGGTGCGCGACCGGCTGCCCGGCCTGCAGGCGCGCAGGCTGGCCCGGCGGGCCATCGCGATCCCGGGCAACGTGCCGCTGGCCGAGGCGATCCGCCGCGCGGACGAGGCGCAGGCCCGCGCGCTCGTGGTCGTCGACCACGACGCCACTCCGATCGCGATCGTCAACGAGACGGCGGTGATGGCCACCCCGCCGCAGCGCAGGCCGTGGATCGAGGTCGGCTCGCTGGCCCGGGCGATCGAGCCCGGGATCGTGCTGTCCGCCGACCTGTCCGGGATCGAGCTCATCGAGGCGGTGCAGCGCTCTCCCGCCACCGAGTACCTGCTGATCGAGCCGTCCGGACAGGTGTTCGGCGTGCTGGCCACCACCGACCTGGACCGCGCGTTTGCCGGCGTCTGAGGTCGGCGTGATCAGGCAGCCACGCGGCCCGTTCGCACCGGGCGACCAGGTTCAGCTCACCGACCCCAAAGGGCGCCGCCACCGGGTGGTGCTCGAGGCCGGGCGGTCGTTCCACACCCACCGCGGCTCGCTCGCCCACGACGACATCATCGGGCAGCCCGAGGGCAGCGTCATCGTGTCCTCGGGCGGCACCGCCTACGTGGTCTTCCGGCCGCTGCTGGCCGACTACACCGTGTCGATGGCCCGCGGCGCCGCGGTTGTCTACCCGAAGGACGCCGGGCAGATCCTGGCCCAGGCCGACATCTTCGCGGGCGCCCGGGTGCTCGAGGCCGGAGCTGGCTCGGGCGCGCTGTCCTGCTGGCTGCTGCGGGCGGTCGGCGAGGGCGGGCGGCTCGTCTCCTACGAGCGCAGGGCGGACTTCGCCGAGATCGCCCGGCTGAACGTGGAGCAGTATTTCGGCGCGCCGCACCCGTCCTGGCGGCTGGTGACCGGCGAGCTCCCGCCCGGCGGGACGGCCGAGGGCCTGGACCCTGGCGACGCCTTCGACCGGGTCGTGCTGGACATGCTGGCGCCGTGGGAGTATGCCGATGCCTCGGCCAAGTCGCTGCGCCCTGGCGGGCTGGTCTGCTGCTACGTGGCCACCACGACGCAGCTGTCGCGCACCGTGGAGGCGCTGCGCGCCCAGGGCAGCTTCTACGAGCCAGCCGTCTGGGAATCACTCTTGCGCGGCTGGCATGTCGACGGCCTCGCCGTCCGGCCCGAGCATCGTATGGTGGGGCACACCGGGTTCCTGGTGACCGCTCGCCGGCTCGCCGACGGGGTGACGCCCCCGCCGCGGCGGCGCCGGCCGTCCAAAGGCGCCCACGCTGACCAGGAGGCCGACGCTGACCAGGAGCAGGAGGAGGCGGGCGGATGACGGACGACGCGGTCCGGACGAATTCGTGGGGCACGCCGGGAAGCAGTAACGACCCTCGGCTGTTCCCGGATCGTAACGGGAGAAAGCCGCGCCGGAGGCCGCCGCAGGTTACGGAAGCTTCCCGGATAGGTAGGGTCAAGGGTAAATCGGCACTCGGGAGGGGGTGAGGGGCATGGCCTCTCGCGACGACAGCGCTCGCGCCGGACGGTACGACGACGAGGTCAAGGTCCTGACCACGCAGATCTCCTTCCTTGAGGAGGAGATCGCCGCTCTGCGCCGCAGGCTTGCGGACTCGCCACGGCAGACCAGGCTGCTCGAGGAGCGGCTTCGCGAGGCCGAGACGAACCTGGCCAGCGTCACCGGTCAGAACGAACGACTCGCAGGGACGCTGCGCGAGGCGCGGGACCAGATCGTCGCCCTGAAGGAAGAGGTTGACCGGCTGGCCCAGCCGCCGTCCGGTTTCGGGATCTTCCTGCAGGCCTGCGAGGACGGCAGCGCCGACGTGTTCACCGGCGGCCGGAAGATGCGCGTGAGCGTGAGCCCCGGCGTCGAGCTCGGTGAGCTCAAGCCCGGCCAGGAGGTCGTGCTCAACGAGGCGCTCAATGTGGTCATCGCCCAGGGATACGAGACGATCGGCGAGGTCGTCATGCTCAAGGAACTCCTTGAGGGCGGCGACCGGGCCCTGGTGATCTCCCATGCCGACGAGGAGCGGATCGTGCGGCTGGCCGACCCGCTGCGCAACAGCACGCTGCGCGGCGGCGACTCGCTGCTGCTCGAGCCGCGGTCCGGATACGTGTACGAGCGCATCCCCAAGGCCGAGGTCGAAGAGCTGATCCTGGAGGAGGTGCCGGACATCACCTACTCCGAGATCGGCGGCCTCGCCACCCAGATCGAGCAGATCCGCGATGCCATCGAGCTGCCGTACCTGCATGCCGACCTGTTCAAGGAGCATCAGCTGCGGCCGCCGAAGGGGGTCCTGCTCTACGGGCCGCCCGGTTGCGGCAAGACCCTCATCGCCAAGGCGGTCGCGAACTCGCTGGCCAAGCAGGTCGCGGCCCGGACGGCACAGGCGCCGACCGCCGACGGCGAGGCGGGCGGGCCGGCCGTCCCGGCCAAGGAGGGCAAGAGCTTCTTCCTGAACATCAAGGGCCCCGAGTTGCTCAACAAGTACGTCGGCGAGACCGAGCGGCACATCCGGCTGGTGTTCCAGCGGGCCAGGGAGAAGGCCAGCGAGGGCATGCCGGTGATCGTGTTCTTCGACGAGATGGACTCGATCTTCCGCACCCGGGGCTCCGGGGTGTCCAGCG
>Ga0335074_10002864_pt1 | contig 23506 bp, 20 predicted proteins | sample Lox_Sample_23_FD_206715 | JGI IMG/M metagenome (GOLD analysis project Ga0335074, IMG submission 206715) | Soil microbial communities from Loxahatchee National Wildlife Refuge, Florida, United States - Lox_Sample_2.3 | ecosystem: Environmental > Terrestrial > Soil > Wetlands | place: USA...
TTCCCAGTGGCGCAAGCTACAGCACAGGAGAGCTAAGGGCCACCCTAGCCGCACATAACGGGTAAGGACATGTAATCATTACCGGCCACTGATTCGTTGGGTATTCAGCTATATAGTTAGGGCCCGCAACCCCGGCGCGGTTGCCCTCCCACCTGCGATAACACGGACGGGCCTCGTGGGGCGGGTGGGGCTCGAACCCACGACCGGCGGATTATGAGTCCGCTGCTCTGACCGGCTGAGCTACCGCCCCCGGGTCCCGCCTGACCATTACAGCAGATATGCCGCGTGCCGGGGACCAAACTGAGGCTTGGTCGGCGCGCGGAACCCGCCGTAACCGGGGCCTGGCGTTCAGCATCTGTGCAGGTCGGAGGCGTTCGTCAGTACATAGTCGACATAACACTACAAAGTAGTATAACAGAGTGAATTACGATATACCGCGACCCGGAGATGGCCCTCCCGTACTCCTCTCTGCCTTGTTACGCCCCGTTGCGTATTCCATGGCGCCCGCGCCATGGCCGCCTGCCCCGTATGGCCTACGGCATCTGGCCGGGACCGCCTGCCGGGCCAGCATCACGCGCATGAAATGGATGCCGCCACACCGCCCAGCACGCCCCTGAACTGGACGCCGTCGCGACGTTACCCGCATCCGCAGGGCCCTCGGGCCCAGACCGCGCCACGCCCCCGCCCACCTGAGCCGGGGCTACGGACCGCACCGGCCCCTCACCGGGTCTAGGCCGGGCCACGGACCGCACCGGCCCTCATCCAGTCTTCAGGCACCGCACAGCCACTAAACAGCTATTTAGCAATTTAACTATATACATAGATATCACAGCTTCGTGATGCAGAAATTTTGTTATAAGTCCATAGGGGATGAATGTGCCATATTATTACCCGCATAGCGAGTTGGCCCTGGTCACATGGTCAACCGAACTGCGATTTTGTGATTCTTTAGCGTTATGCCGCTCGCACCGCTGAAAACCGTGCCATCCTCTACAACCGTGTTAGCTGGCGTCGGCCGGATTATGGCGAAGGTCGTTCTGGGTGTTGCGTCCGCCGTGATCTTGGCCGCCTGCGGCGCTCAGCCTCGGATCGCGACCGCCAGCAGCCCCGAGAAGCCGGACGTGGTCGTCGGGGCGGTACCCGCGGAGAGCGCCGCGGCGCTTTACATAGCCCAGGAACGCGGCATATTCGCCGCCCACGGCCTGCACGTCACGATCAAGAACATCGCCACCACCAGCGACGTCATCCCCGACATGCTGCACGGCACGATCGACGTCGCCTCTGGCCAGTTCCCAGGCTTCATCGCCGCGCAAGCTGCGGGCCTTGGCAAGTTCCACGTGCTGGCGAGTGGCCTGTCCCTTGGACCCGGTGTGAACGAGATCCTCGCCATGCCGTCGTCGGGCATCGTCGCGACGGCCGGGCTGGGCGGCACGACGATCGGCGTCAACGCCCTCGCCGGGGACGGCCCCTTGCTGGTCTACTCGCTGCTTTCCACGTACGGCATCAGGCCCAACCGAGTGCACCTCAAGCAGCTGGCCTTCTCGGCCATGGGCGCGGAACTCGCGGCGCATCAGATCAACGCCGCGTACTGCACCGAGCCCTACTGCACCGAGATCGAGCAGAGGGACGGCGCCAGGGTGGTGGCCGATACCGACCAGGGCGAAGCGGAGGGCCTGCCGATAGCCGGTTATACGGTCACCGCATCATGGATGCACCGGTATCCGCGTACGGCCGCCGCGTTCGCCGCCTCCATCTCGGCGGCCAGCCTGGTCGCGGAGACGGACGCGAGCGCGCTGCAGCACGCGCTCGTCATCAGGCTGCACATCAGCCCGAAGATCGCCGACGTGATCGCCACCGGCGACTTCCCGACCACCTTGGTCCCGGCCGATCTCCAAGAGGTCGCCGACCTGATGCTCCAGTTCGGGGAGCTCAAGCGCTATTTCAACGTCGCCGTGCTGACAAGCCCGTAGCGGCGAGAGACGTGCCTCAGCTGCCCGATGTCAGAGTCGGCGAAGCCCGCTGAGCACCCGCTCCAGCAATTGGACGTCCGGCCGCCCACCCGCGTGATCCAGCTGGTGGATCCGCACCAGCCCCTCCACCGCCATATCAGCGATCAAGATACGGGCCACCCCCAGCGGCATCCGCAACACCGCCGAGATCTCCGCCACCGACCGCCAATCCCGGCAAAACCCCAAAATCGCCTGACACTCCGGGCTCAGCACCGACAAATCCCGAGCCTCATAATGGGCAGCCGCGACCATCGCCTCAATCTCAAGCTGAGTCCGCGGCCTGGTCCGCCCCCCCGTCACCGCATACGGCCGGACCAGCGACCTCGACCCGCGCCCCGCAGGCTCGCCCAGGATCGGCGGCATGCCTCGCCCAGGAGGCAGGCCGCCGTGCGGCGGAAAACCCTCACCCGCCACAGCCCACCTCTGCCGGATGCACACGCGGGCTCATGGCTGCTCCCTCCTGCTGTCGGCGCAACCTGCCATAAGCATGCCGAACACCACGGCGAATGTCACGCGTCATCCGCTTCGCCGCCCGGCCCGGTCTTGCCGAGCCCAAGCTGGCGCGCGATGATCATCCGCTGTACTTCCGAGGTTCCCTCGCCTATCTCCAGAACCTTGGCGTCCCGGTAGAACCGCGCAACGGGGAACTCGTTCATGAACCCGTACCCGCCGAAGATCTGTGTCGCATCGCGAGCGTTGTCCATCGCCGCATTCGACGCGGTGAGCTTCGCGATCGCCGCCTCCTTCTTGAACGGCGCGCCCGCGTGCAGCCTGGCGGCCGCGTCGTACCAGGCGATCCTCGCCCCGTGTGCGCGCACCTCCATGTCGGCGATCTTGAACTGGATGTCCTGGTAGTGACCGAGCCGATGGCCGAAAGCCGAGCGCTCCCCCACGTAGCGGAGGCACTCATCGACGCAGCCCTGCGCCAGCCCGGCCGACAGCGCGGCGATCGCGACCCGCCCCTCGTCCAGGGTCTGCAGGAATTGGGCGTAGCCCCGGCCACGCTCGCCGAGGAGGTTGGACTCGGGCACCCTGCACGACGCGAACGAGAGTTCCCTGGTGTCCGAGGCGCACCAGCCGACCTTCGAGTACTCGGGCGCGACGGTGAATCCGGGGGTGCCCGCGGGGACGATGATCGCGGAGATTTCCCGGAACCCGGCCGAGCCGCCGGTGATGGCGAGCGCGGTGACTACAGAAGTGATCGATGTGCCCGCGTTGGTGATGAACGCCTTCGACCCGTCGATTACCCATTCCCCCCCGCCCGCCTCCCCATCCCCCTTCACTAGCCTCGCGGTCGTGCGCATGCCACCGGGGATGTCTGATCCGCCGCCGGGCTCGGTCAGGCCGAAGGCGGCCAGGCGTTCTCCCCGGCAGAGATCGGGGAGCCAGCGCTCGCGCTGCTTCTGGCTGCCGAACCGGTAGATCGGCATCGCGCCCAGCGCCACCCCCGCCTCGAGGGTGATCGCGACCGACGAGTCGACCCTGCCGAGCTCGTGCAGTGCCAGGCACAGGGCGAAGAAATCGCCGCCCATCCCGCCGTACTCCTCGGGGAACGGCAGGCCGAACAGGCCGAGTTTGCCCATCCGCGCGACGATCTCGTAAGGAAACTCACGCCGCTCGTAAAAGCCGCCGATCACCGGGGCCACCACGTCGCGCGCGAACTCGGCCACGGTCAGCCGGAGTTCCTCGTGCTCATCACTCAGCCGGTAGCTGATCATCTCTGCCCCTTTGCAGATTGCTGGCCGTCTGTCACCGCGATGACCCGATGCCAGCGATGCTACTGGCGGAGCCGTAGGCGGAGAGTTCTCTGCCGGCCCATGGCCCGCACACTCCGTCCCGCGCGTTACGCTCTCGTGCGTGCCAAGTGTTACCGAGATCTGATAGCTGTCCTGGAGGACGTCGATGATGGCCCTGACCTGTCCCGCTTGCGCGGCCCACGTCAAGCCGGACGACCTCATCTGCTTTACCTGCGGCGCCAACCTGCCGCGGAAGGGGCCGGATGAGGATCCCCCGGCGCCAGCGACCGTAATGCAGGAATACCTGAGGCGGGAGGACAGCACAGGCTCTATTTCCTCCGCGGTACTCAGGCTCGCGTTCCCGACGGGCAACGTGGAGGTGCCGGCCGGGACGTCTCTCCTGCTTGGCCGGGACCCGGCGGAATCACTGGTTGCCGCGGCCTTCTCCCAGTTTGAGAACGTGTCAAGGCGTCACGCGACGGTCAGCGTCGATGACGCGGGGCATGCCACGATCCGTGACGAGCACTCCACGAACGGGACGTTCGTGAACGGCGACCGGGTGCTGCCGGGCACCACCGTCCGCCTGGCCGACGGCGACACCGTGCGGCTCGGCGCCGACGTGAGCGCCGAGGTGCTGCTGCCACGGCAGGAGCCTGACCCCGCGACACTCAGCCGGGAGGGCCGCCAGAACGGCCAGGTCGGACCCGCTTAGTCGGGCTCCACGGTGAACCAGGGCTCCGGCGACTCGCCCTCGGTGAACCAGGGCCGGTAAGGCTCGCGCTCGCCTTGCCCGCCCAGGTCGCCGAGCCCGCCAGGCTTGCCGTGGCCGGCGTCCGCACCCCCAGGACCGCGGACCCGGCGCTGCGGGTCGTTGCCGTCCCGGGGATCGGCCCGCCCGGTGCCGGCGGGCTCGGGCCGCCCCGGCTGGCCGCGCCCCTCATCCTCCAGGTCTTTGTCGGCCGCGCCGGTGTCGGCCAGTTCCCCGACGGCCGTTGCGTCGGGGTCACCATCCGGGCGTGACGGGTGGCCTTCTGGCAGCCGCTCCAGGCGGCGCCTCAGCTCCTCCCACTCGCCGCGCGGTAACGCGGACGCACGGCCATCGGCTGGCCCGGAATCGGGTGGCAGATCCGTCCATCGCATCGGCGGGATTCCCTCCAGGCTGCCATGAGCGCCGTCGGCACGAGATCGTACGCTGATCCACATGAACGACAAGTGGCGACGGGGTGAAGCATGTTTCCGGGCTCATGCCCGGCCGGAGCGCGCAGGAGGATCACTGGCGCGTGCCAAATCTTGAGCTGTCCTGGCAGCAAGCCGGGGTCGTTACCTGCTGCCTGGCTGCCGTTGCGGTCGCGTTGCGCCTGGCGCGCCGGCAGCGGCTCGCAGGCATCGCCACCTTCATCCAGGAGAGCGCGCTCGTGTTCGGGCTGTTCACTCTCTGGCAGTTCGCCGGGTCCTTCTCGGTCATGGGACCGGGCGGCGCGCTGGCGCGCGGGCGCTGGATCTGGCACCTGGAGCGGGATCTCCACCTGCCGAGCGAGGCCAGCGTGCAGCGGTTTTTCATGCCCCATCCGCTGATCGTGCAGGCCTTCAACCTCTACTACGACGTCCTGCACTTCCCGGTCCTGATCGCGTGCCTGGTCTGGCTGTTCATCTGGCACCGCGACATCTACGTCCGTCGCAGGACAACGCTGGCGGCTCTCACCGGCGCATGCCTGCTGATCCAGCTGATCCCGGTCGCGCCGCCGCGGATGCTCCCGGGAACCGGCATGGTGGACACCGCCGTGCTCTACCACCAGTCGGTGTACCAGGCGACCGCAGGGTTCAACCCTGACCAGCTGGGCGCGATGCCGTCGGTGCACGTCGGCTGGGCGATCCTGGTCGCGATCATGGTGATATCCGCGGCCCGGTCCCCGTGGCGCTGGCTCATCGTGCTGTACCCGGTGGCAACCACGCTGGCCGTGGTCGTCACCGCCAACCACTACTGGATGGACGGCATCGTCGCCGCGCTGATCCTCGTTGTCGTGATGCTCGTCCAGTCCTGGCTGGAACGCGTGGTGGCCGCCCACCGGCCTGCCTGGCCGTCCTTGCTTCGCCTCGCGTGGGGTGGACACCTCCGCAACGAACCGGCACATGCAGAAGCTACCGATAGCAGCACCGTCACCGTGCCAGCGCAGGACCGGACCCCAGCGGAATGCGATCAGCCTTCGTAGATCAGAAGCGAGCCAGCGCCAAGGTAGCGGCGCCACGCCGGAAAGCTGCTTCGGCGGCGGGACTGTTTTCGATGCGCCAGTCCTGGTGGTAGAGCCCGTCGTCCTGAGCGATGTCGAACCACACAAGGCCAAGAATTTGATACTGGTGCACACCCGCGAACAAGCCCGGGATCTTTGCCGCCTGACCCGCCTCTGGCCCCACAGCGGTCTCGGACAGCAGCAACGGCTTATTGGTGATGGCCCGCACCTGAACGATGGTCTTGCCGAAGACGCTGGCGAAGGTGTCCGACGGACGGTAGTAGTAGCCGTCGATGCCAACCCAGGTCACGTACCTCGCACCGGGCCACCAGGACGCGATCGGCCCCGTGGTCGGCAGGTCTGCGTTGATCGTCCAGAGCCATGTCACGTTGTCCGCGCCGCAGGCCCGAAACAGCGTCACGATATGCCGCCACGCCGCTACGAACGTGCGCGGCGGGACGTGACCGTACCCCCAGGAGTACCAGTTGGCGTTCATCTCATGCCCGAAGCCAATGACCACCGGCTGGCCATAGTCTCGAACGCTGTCGGCGAACGAGCGCAGGTAGCGGTCATAGCCGCCCGCCGCAATCTCGGGGATCGAGGCGTAAGTCGGATCCCACTGCATGATGATCTGCGCGCCATGCCTGTGAACCGTGTCGGCGAACTGAGTCGCGAAGTCCTGCCTCCAGCCGCTGTAGTATCCGACCAGGTTCGGCTGCCTACCGGCTGTCATCGCAAACTCTGCGACCGGCCGGTAGCTCTGGGGCGGGCCGTGCTCGTAGGCGCCAAGGTAAGCGGCTACCCGGGTGGGCAGCGTCCCTTCCGCATTCGGATGGCCAGAACGCCCCGGCACCAAGCGAATGATCACGTAGGTCACGACCGCGACAGCGATCACCACGGCCGCCAGCGTTGCCAGGCGAGGTCTCATCCTCCGCTATCTCCACCAGAAAGCCACCGTCAGGGCGGAGGCGCCAGATAGGATTCAGCGCCTTCGCGGAATGCGGCTATTGCCTCGGGACTAGTAATTCGCCAGTCTCGGGTACTACCCTTAGCATCAAACCATACAAACCCCAACAAGGAATAGTGACGGATCCCGGCGAAGATATCCTTGATCTTAGCGGGCTGGACTGCTGCCGGCGAAGCTCCTGTCTCGGCGATAAGTATTGGGTCGTCGGTCAGCGCACGAACTGCTGCAATAGTGGGGCCAAAAAGAGAATCGAACAACCAAGAAGGTCTGTAATAATAGCCGTCAACACCTACCCAGTCGACATACGCGCGACCAGGCCACCATGGAGCTGGCGAGGGAATTCTGCCTGCACGAGACATATTAATTACGTTCACTGTCCAGAGCCAGGTTACATTGGACGCACCGACTGCGCGAAACACATTAACAATGTGTTTCCACGCAGCTACAAACACCGCAGGCGACGTGTGCTCGTACCCCCAAGAATACCAGTCGCCATTCATCTCATGCCCAAATGAAAGGACTATCCGGTCGCCGAAGCCTTTGACCGCTTTGGCAAAAGTACGCAAATAGGAATCGTGTTTTCCTGTGACAATGCTAGCCAGCGAGATATTCTTTGGATCCAACTGGAGCACTGGCACCGCACCCTCTTTGACAATCGCGCAAGCCGCATCGGCATCGAAAGCCTGCCCAAACCTGGGATAAAACGTTATCATGTCAGGCTGGATTCCCACGCTGTCCGCAAACTGCTTTATGGGAGCCGTCGACGGTGGAAAGCCATTAACATAGACACCGAGGTACACCTCGTGACTCCGCTCACGCGCGCCACACAGCGACGCCTTAGGCTTTGCCGTCGAGCTCACAGATGTAGCGCCATCACAACCGGCCACCAGGAATGCAAATAGGGCTATGGCTATAACCCAGACGGGGCGCGGTCTCATCGCATCTCCGTCGCCGGTGCATACCAGGACCCATCGGTAAGCACCGCGGAGTCAGACGCAACGCCACCTGAGTCAATCCCGATCTCCACCTTGGCACGCGTTACCCAGCCCGTCTTCCCGCACGTCAGCATCCCATAGATGCGAAGCGGACGTAGAACGAGCATGGACCAGAGCAGGCACAACGGCGCAAGCAAATATGTATTGAGCTGGGATTCTGCAGGATGGTCACTGCGACTGATGAGCAGGTTTCGCATGGCAACCAGATAGCTGCAGAGCAAGATAACCACGATAGGGATAATACTGAAGTGCCCCTCGGCGGGACGCACTCCGAAGACGAACACATAGGCACCACATGAGACCCAAAATTGCCACCAGCTGAACACGCTCATCCACCAGCCGTAGGAGCCAATGGGGAGATACCTGAGTCGCCAGAAGTTGCGGATCGTTGATCCCCGCATCCATCTAATCCACTGCCTTAGCGCATGCCCAACGTTATCCGGGTACATGGGCAACTGGAACGAGGTAGCTTGCTGGACGGCGCGCCCACGTTTAAGGGCGTACAAAGTAAGCAGAGAATCGTCGCTGAAGAGGACAGGGTTGCCGAGAAATGTCTCGGAAACATAAGAATCAAGATTGTCACGGAGCACCTCGGCCCGATAGAGCGCGAAGGTGCCACGATTAACTAGAACGCTTCCAGCTACCGATAGAGCACTGCACTGTGTGTACTGCCACGAAAGCTGCCGCAGGCTGCTGATACGTGTGAGAAGGTTTGCATGAGCGTTTATTGCCACTTCGACGCCCGCTACGGACATTACGCGCCGGATGGAAAACGGCTTCAACCCCTCCGCGATCGCCTTGCGGTCAAGGGTCGTGTCAGAGTCCAAAGTTACGAAAATGTCACCAGGAAAGCGCCTGAAAGTGGCAGCCTGAGCATGCCGCTTCCCGCGGTTAGTTGTGAACCGTATCCAGGAGAAACTGACGGCAGGCGGGTGCTGTCGCTGCCAATAGCGGCGCACGTCGGAGTAATCGGCAGCCGTAGAACCATCATCAACTACTTGTACGTAGTCCGGCAGCCGGGTCTGAGAAAATAGGGAATACAATACCCGGTCCAGGATAGCGGGGTCTTCGTTCCATACTGGAACATTGACAGTAACAATAAGTCGGTCCAGCTTATCTTGCTGCGATGGCGTAACGACAAAGGGCTTGTCGAACCATGCAATGACAAATTGCTGAGCAGCAACCAAGAACAAGGATGACCAAAGGAGTGCTTCACCGGCATGGCTGTGCAATTCCCGATCCAAAGATAGTACGCGATATCCCCCCCACAACGCCAAGACGCCCAAAATGCCGCAAGCTACTCTCAAGCGCCGCCCCGGCCGCAGCGTCACGTCTGGAATATCGTAGACGTGCTCTAGCATCAAATGTCACCTGGTCCGCGCCCTCGACGGAAGGTCACACGAATTATCAGCGCAAGCACAACGAACGCTGCAAGACTTCCGAATGCACTCAATCCGTCGGCCAGGATGTTCATGCTATTTGCCTAGGCAAGCTGGGGGCGTCCACCCGCCAGACTGTGTACCCAACACGTGAACCAGTCGTGGCTGGCGGGAGGTATCCGGCGATGTGGTAACCGCCATATTTCCTTATATCGGCCACAACAGCGAAAGCAGTACTCGATTTCCCAGACGAATACAGGATTATAAGTGTAAGTTTCTTTTGCGCGACCGCTTTGACCAGCGATGATGCATTAAGCTTTTGAGCTTCCGAGGCTGGATTAGGATCCGAAAAAGTGCCGATATCATTCCACTGAAGTGAGCTTATATCGGAGCCAACGTAATAAGCAGGTATATTGAGGGATCCTTCGATTAGATAACGCGTGTGCCCCGGATGCATCAGTGCCTTTAGCTCCCGGATGAATACTGGATTTTCCGTTGGCCAAGAATGATACAAGGATGCTGCTTGGCCAGCGTATACGACAGGAAGGACACCTATCAACAAGGCACCAAGAGACCCTATCAGGACCTTGTAGCGCAGCAAACGTGTTAGAGCAACACCCGTGAGAATGCATCCGAACCACGCGCCGAACACCACGTGTTTCTGCAGGGTGGCTGAGGTGCCTGCCAGTGCCTCTTCCAGAGGGACGGCGAAAGAAGCAATAAGCAACAGAACACCAACTACCGATACCGGCCGGATCTTCGGTATCGTCAATGAGAAGAGGCCAACTACTGCGAGAACGAACACGGGCCCAGCCCAGAGCCAGGCCTGGAGCATCGGTTCGGCAGATTGCCCCATGCCCTGAGACTGGTCGATTATGGTGAAGATAATGCCGTGCACATACTTGGCATTACCCATTGCCAAGCCAATACTCAGAAATGCAACTAGTACGGCACTGAATTGCACCGCACGCCTAGCCCCATAGCGCCATGTGTGCCCACCGAGCACTGCTGCGCAGATGGCTAGGCCTATGATAACTGGGTCCCATAGAGCGGTCGCATATTCGGTTGCATTGGCCAGTGTCAGCACGAAAGGAGCGACCACCCCAGACAAGCCCGCGGCGGTCAGAGATCCGTCATCACGTCGGCCTATTACGAAAAATGCGGTAAGCGCAACGAGAAACAGCGCCATCGAATTATAGGTCGCAAATGCTGAGAGAAACTGCGTGACGCCGAGAGCAGCGAATGTGGCTGTCCCTAGCACTGCGGCGGCCTTACCAAAGAGACAATTCGTGGTGGCGTAGAGCAGGCTGCTAGTCCCAAACATGAATAGCAAGCTCAGAATTCGAGCTGCCGCAAGGCCGCCGATCGCGTTGGCGATAGCACCGATCGGCGGGTACAGGGCGGGGCTGCCAGAAAGGAAGGTCTGGTAATCCTGGACGGGCGCGCCGAGGAACCAGTGCCGCAGTTCCTGGCTTCCAGTGTAGAGATAGGTAGCTTCGTCAATGAATGCTGTGTTAGACCAGACTAGCCGCATAGCCATGCAAGCCTGGATTATCAGGATGACCGCAAGCGGCCAGGGAATCCGAGTGAGACTGGCCCAACGCGCCTTGGGCGTCTCTGTCACTGTCGTAAGCAGATCGTCCGTAGTGCTTACGGCTGGGGAGGCAGCGGTCTTAACCTGATCAGTTACCTGAGTGGGCTGTGTCGCAGCCGAACCTGCTCCTATTGTCGCCAGGTCAGGTGCCGTATCAGCTGGCAATGCCGATGAGTGCGAAGGCAGGGCGAGATCTGTGGTCGCCGAGGCTTCTCCCCTGCCCGCAGCGGAACTCGCCAGTCTGAGCGCTGCCGCCAGCCCTGCCTGCTGCGACTCAGCGAAACTCCGCCCGGTCGTGTCTGCCGGAGTGATCGGAACGGAAGAAGGGGTGTACTCGCTTTCCTCTGTGTGGCCCTGACAATCATCTTGCGGCGAGGGCTCCACAAGAGACGCTTCCTGGCGCCGACGCCACTCGGCGACGGTGGCCGGAGTCACCTGCGTTTCGTGAGCTTCTTGACTCGTGGTACTCACTGACCGACCAGTGGCCAACATTCGGTTACGGCCAAGCCATGAACTCGCTGTCCCGGCGGCCAGCCCAAATCGGGATGCTGCCACTTTGCCCCCGGCACGGTGTCGCAGAGAGCGGTGCATGCTACCGTACGCGGAACCAGTTCCCGGTACTCCGGGATGGATGCCGACTGGTTGCGATCACACTGCACTACTTCGGGAGGCCTCTGGACGCAGCGCTTCAACAGACCCCCCTGCCTGACGGTTTGCCTCGGTTCATTGCTCGCACCTGCTTGCGATCAGGAGCATGCCAGGGGCTCCCGGTTCCCCCCCACATGCCCACGTAATGCACCTCTCTCGTTACGTGGCGTGGCGATACCTCCCCGGACAAGATTTCGCCGTATACGACGCTACAGTCCGACGGCCGTAAAGGGACGATGTTTACGGGAAATTCCGAATCACACGAGTCGGCACTGGTCGCTCCAGGCGTGCCGAGGGGGCAGGTCTTCCCTGACGGCCCTGCACGCAGCCACGAGCCGGGTAGGGGTGAATCCGAGATGGGTAGGCTCCGGGAACCGGTCATGAAGCTAACCCCTCGAGCGACTTGGCGCCACGGCGGAACGCAGCGATCGCCGCAGGAGTATCGAGGCGCCAGTCCTTAACGGTTGCCGAGTCGAACCACACGAACCCGAGCAGCCCGTAGAGGCGTACGCCAGCGAACAGGTTGGCGATCTTCGCCGGCTGGCCCGAAGCGGGTGCCGCCGCTGTTTCAGCTATGAGTATCGGAGCATGGGTGAGAGCACGCACTGCCGCGATGGTTGGCCCGAACAAGGAAGCAAAGACTGACGAGGACCTGAGGTAGTAGCCGTCAATGCCAACCCAGGTCACATATGAGCTACCGGGCCACCATGGTTTGGGGGAGGGGACTCTGGGTCGCTTATCGATGGCATTGACAGTCCACAGCCAGGTTACATTCCGGACTTCCAACGAACGGAAAAGGGTAACGACATGACGCCAAGCAGCCACAAAGTCAGCTGGGGACGTACGTCCACGACCCCAGGAGTACCAGTAGCCGTTCATCTCATGACCGAAACTAATGACTATGGAATGCCGATAAGCACGGACAGCATCAGCGTAGGTAGTCAAATAAGCGTCATATTTCCCTGAAGCAATCGCCGCAACGCTAATGCCGGACGGATCTATCTGCACGAGCGGTATCGCGCCTTGCTTTGCTGCTGCTGCTGCGAAACTGGCTTTAAAGGGTTCCCACCAACCGCTATAGTAAGGAACGAGATCCGGCTTGACGCCGGTAGCGGCCGTGAATGCCGTAATACCTTGATACGAAGCAGGAACACCCTCAGAGTAGAGCCCGACGTACGAACCGGGAGTAGTGGACAGCGCAAAACGCCCGCGTTGCGGCACGTGCGATCCAGTCGGAATTGCGTAAATCACAACAACTGCCGCCAGGGCGGCCACAGCGCCAATCGCTGACACCAAGCGGATCCGGCCGCGCCGACCTGAACCGGTGGGTCTGCGTGACAACGGCTGACGATGCCGCCCCGAACCTTCAATAGAAGCGGAAACCTTACTTCTCCCCCATCCATTCTGCATCTAGACCACGAGCCGCCAAGAATTTAGGTTAGGATTCGGGTCTTGTGTAGGTGCTGGCGCCTTTGCGGAATGCTGCGATAGCTGGAGGGCCACTGATCTTGAAGTTTTGCCCGCTACTATTAATCGAGTCGAACCATACGAAACCCAGCAGCCCATACTTATGTATTCCGGCAAACAGGTCAGCAATCTTCGCCGACTGCCCGGCAGCGGGCACCGCACCAGTCTCTGCGATTAGTATTGGGTCGCTGGTGAGTGCCCGAATGTTAGCGATAGTTGGCCCGAACAAGGGAGCGAACTGCCAGGACGGCTTAAGGTAATAGCCATCGATTCCGACCCAGTTCACGTAAGAACTCCCTGGCCACCACTGATTCGGTGCTGGGATGTTCCCGCCACGCGTGTCATTGATAATGTTTACCGTCCACAGCCAGGTCACATTCTTCGCTCCCAGTTCACGGAAGAGTGTGACAATATGCCGCCAAGCCGAGACGAATACTGCAGGCGACGTCTTCTTGTAACCCCATGTGTACCAATCGCCATTCATCTCATGGCCAAAGCTCATGATCACAGGATGACGGTAGGCACGGACGGATTCAGCGTACGCGCTTAGATAGCCGTCGTACTTTCCACGGGCAATCGCAGCAACATTGATCCGGTCCGGGTCCATCTGCACAAGCGGCACCGCGCCTTCGTCGGCCGCGGTGCTGGCAAACTGCTCCGGAAATGGGACATACCATCCGCTATAGTACATTACTACGTCCGGTTTGCTTCCGGTGGCACTTTTGAAGGCAGACACACCTGCGTACGAGGTTGGAACTCCTTTTACATATACCCCAAGGTAGGAGGCAGTCGCGGCGGGAAGATTAACCGGCAGCGGGCCAGTCGAGCCCGAGCCCTTATTGTAAATAATGACGGCGGCTGCGATAGCGGCAGCAGCGACGACAGCCACCAAAGACCTCACGAGCCGTCTAGACTTCTTTCGCCTCGTCCTACCGTGATGAGTCATCGAGTGGCTCCTCCCATGATGGACACGCGATGACAGTGCAAGACGAGCACCATACCGACGCACCTCATGCTTCTACCTCCTTGGGCCGGGCCGGTCGCCATACACCCTTGCTGGGAGTAAGCAATGGCGCGAGCATGTATAGCTGTACGCCAGCGAGGAGCTCCGTCGCCCAGTACTCATGCCAGCCGTGCTCGTGTACTCGGAGCGCGAGGCCCGACCAGAGAAACACCTGAACAATCACGATCCAGGTACAGAGGATCCGGTTTACCGTCACGGGCACCTCTCCGCCATCGGGCGAGGCCCCGGTTGGAACCCACTCGGCGACACGGTCGCGTATCGCGTACCACACTGCGTATAGATGACAACACGAGTTAATGACACATACGCGGTAGATCGTGGGTCGCCAGCCTCGGCTCATTACTGGGAAAACAAAGAGAGTTGCAGCGAGCGCTGGCAGGATCACCAGATAGTTATGCGGATATACGCGCTGAGGGTAGAACCAGATCATCGTCAGCGTCGGAAATGGGCCGGTAAGCAGCAATGCGGCGGAAGACATATAGTAGAGGAACGCTGCCCAGAAAGCGGCTCTCTGCTTCCACGTAAATGGAGCTTCCTGAAAATGCTTTTCGAGCATCAAAAGCATGGAGGAGCGACACCAGCGAGCCTGCTGATTAGCAAGGGACGCGAAATTGGTTGGTGCCACCCCTTTAGCCAGACAGAGTGGCAAGTAACGGGTCTCGTACCCAGCCCAAAAAAGTTTGACGCCCGAATGCACATCCTCACCAATCGGCACTTGGGCGAAGCCGCCAGCCGCGACAACGGCAGAGCGGCGATAGACCAGATTCGTGCCCGCACAGATGGCCGCGGCGTAACGGTCACGGGCCGGCTGTATGAAACGGAAGAAGATCTCCTGAAGGGTTCCTGCATAGCGTTGGATATAAGAGAACGAAGGGTTAGTAACATCGAAGTACTGGGCGGTCTGAACTATGCCAACCTTGTGATCGGAGAAATACGGCATCGTCTCGTAGAGAAATTCGGGGCGCACTGCAAAATCTGCGTCTATTACAACGATGAACTGTCCCGTACTGATATCGAGAGCGTGAGTCAGGTTCCCGGCTTTTTTCATCGCCCCGGGATCAGGCCTTACGATATACCGGAAGTTATAAGTTCTAGCTAGGTCGCGAACCGTCTCTCTGGCAGAGTCATCAAGCACGTAAATGTTCTTGACACCTTGCCAGCTCATCTTGCTTACGTACTGAAAAGTGTTATTCAGCACTGCAAGCGGCTCGCCGCAACTGGGAAGAAAAACATCTACTGTCTCCCCATGCTCACGATAACTAGCGACCGTCGCCTGATGTTCTGTAAGCGTCAGCCTCGGGGGTCCGATCCGGAGCCAGAAGTTAACTGCTATCGGTGGCACGATGAGCATGAGCAGCAGCCACATAAGGGGAGACACAAGCCAGGCGCGTTCGGCTACACGCACATAGCCATACAGAACCCCGACGGACGCCACCAGAAGCCAGACGAACACCCAGCGTGGTTGCTTGACGAGATACTTATACTTTTCCGAGTCATCGGGCGGCCGGGGCAAGTACGTCTCTTGCTCTTGCTCAGCGGCCCACCGGTCAACCCCGAGCATGAGAACTCCTGGCCTGCTGCCGACCTGACGTCGGATGCAGCGACGCCCCCCAGACGACAAAGCTGCCCGCACGCCGCAGGACTTGATAGCTGCCAGCGTGACGCATGTCTGAAGTGATTTGCCTGTCGGTAGCGGCTGTGTCACCGAAGTCAAGGATCACGAGGGAGAAGTAATGATGATAAATCGCAGCTCTATAAGAGGCCGCGCCAGGAGGCGTATCTTGGTAGCGGAAGTAGTAGGTGTTTGACCATCGCTGCCAGGGGACCTCGGCACGCAGGTAGTAGGCCTCAACGTCATAGTCTTCGGCCAGGTAGTTTCCCGGGTGATTCCGGACCACTGAGCGGAGGAGACTGACGACCCCTGCCGAGTTCGGCCAGTTGCCGTAGAGAGATGTGGCTTCTCCCATCGAGCCGAACAGCGTCGATGCTGCGATCGGCAGCGCCATGACTGCTACCCACCCACGCCCTGGGTCGACTCTGCTCAGTCGCGCCATCGCATAACCGGCCGCGATCGCCGCGAACCAGGCACCAAACACCACGTGCTTCTGCAAACTGACGGTGGTGTGAAGCCTCGCCTGTTCGGCGGGCGCCAGCAACGCCGCCAAGACCAGCACCGCAGGCAAGAGCTTGCCGCGTGCCTCGCTCCGCGTGGCAAGGACCGCACCAAGGACGGCCAGGACCAGAATTAGACTCGTCCAGACGTATGCACGCTGTAGGACGGCCGTGAATGCGACGTCCGATTCGGGGCGATCAAGCGTGCTCGTTGTGATGCCAAGCCAATAGTCTCGGCCGCCAGCGAAGACGGCCGCCGTGATCAGGATGAGCCATGAGCCAAGGACGGTCAGAGCTGATGTAACCCCGGCGCCGAGCCCATGCCGGCGGCACACCGCCAATGCCACAACGACGACGACCGCCGGAGTGAACAAGGCGGTTGCGTATTTCACGGCGTCTGCAGCAGCAAGTACGACCCCGGTCGCAACGAGCGGGACGAGGCGAGCCGGGGACTCGGCGTCAACCGACCGGACACCTAGCCAGGTGGCGAGGGCCAGCAGGAACAGCGCCATCGCGTCGAACGTCGCGAAGGCGCCAAGGAACTGCGCACCGGCCAAGGTGGCGAACAGCGCGGCCGCCAAGAGCGCTGCTCGCTGTCCGTAAAGCCGATCTGTCGTGGCCCACAGCAAGCTGGTAACACCGAGCATGAAGCACAGAGACAAGATGCGCGCGGCGGCAAGACCTCCGACGCTGTCGGCCAGGGCGCCAAGAGGCGGGTAGATGGCCGGTGAGCCTGAGAAGTAGGAAGGAAAATCAGGGATCGGCGCCCGGTGCAGCCAATGAGCCCATTCCAGGTGTCCAGCGCGCAGGTAGAGTGCTTCATCCTGGAAAGCCGTGTTGGACCATACCAGGCGTACCGACAGACACACCTGTACGGCAAGGACGATAAGGAGCGGCCACCTCATGCCAGCTCGTTCGCGCCCGGCGGTCCAATTTCTGACTGGTGAAAGAAGCGATGCCTGACTGTCAGATCTATGCCGCTGCGTGACCTGGGCGACGTCCACGCTACGTATAGGCAGGTCCACCAGAGCTGGCGCTGGAGATCGGATGAGCGAGTCGAGGGAGCGCGGACTCTGCATTTCAACATCGGGCGCGCCGATAGCTGCTGAGGGATTCGGCGTGTCAGTCGGCACGGAGTCATGTGCGGCGGTCACAGGAGAGCCTCACGCAGAACCTGTATGTCCTTGCCCAGGGCGGAACCCTGGGCCAACCAGAGGATCGTTGCGGCCTGATTCATGGATCGCACCTGCTTGCGATCAAGCTCGTGCCGGGGCGCCTCGGCGCCCTCACGCAGCCTGCGCAGCGTTTCGTCGACGTCACATACCGTGGCGATATCCCCCCCGGACAGGAACACCGCATACAAAAACCTACAGGTCGCTCCTCCCCTAGGACGGGCGATCGACGAGATTGCAGCCAATTAGAGTTCACGATACTCTATGTGATCCTTTAACTGCATCAAGTTATCCTTGCTGCTTACCGCGCTACTAGCGCCTGGTCGTGACGAGCGTCAGCCCGGCTACACCCAGCCTGAACGCTGCCTGAGCCGGCGCATTGCCTTCTATCCGCCAGTCTTGGCGGGTGATCTTATTGCTGGGGCTCTGATCCACGTCGAACCACACGAGCCCGAGCGTCTTGAATTGAGACATGCCTTGGAACAGGTTGTGGATGTTGGCGTACTGGTCCGCCCGAGGCGTGACGGCGGTCTCGGACAGGAGTATCGGCTTGTTGGTGAATTGGTCAACTTGCTCAATAGTCTTTCTGAAAACACTGTCGAAGGTATCCGACGGACGCTCGTAGTAACCGTCGATGCCTACCCAGGTGACGTAGTTAGGCCCAGGCCACCAGGAAAGGATCGGACCGGTGACGCCCGTCTCATCCGCCTGGATCGTCCATAGCCAGGTCACGTTGTCGGCCCCTTCAGCCCTGAAGAGGGTCACGATGTGTTGCCAAGCAGCAACGAATGTCGACGCCAGTGTCTGTCCATAGCCCCACGAGTACCAGTCGCCATTCATTTCGTGCCCAAAGCCAATAACGACCTGGTGCCCGAAATCCCTGACCGTGTCGGCGTAAAGACGAAGGTAGCCGTCGTACTCACCTTGCGCGATGGCCGCCACAGAGGCAAACGAGGGATCGATCTGAACAAACGGAATGAGACCGTGTCGGTAGACCATCTCCGCAAACGAGGTATCAAACGGCTCGGCCCAGCCACTGTAATAGCCGATAAGGTTCGGTTCCTTGCCCGCCACCGATGCGAACTGTTCGATCGGCTTATAGGAGGGAGGTGATCCCGGCTCGAAGACACCCAGATAGGAAGCCGAAGAGGCTGGCAAAGATTTGTGAACCACCGGTGGCGAAGATGGCAAGATTGTGAAACGCGCCCCAGTAAACCCAACGGCAACTGCGGCGATCATGAAAGCCAAGAGCATCACGATGCGAGGTCTCATACTGGTTCTTCTCCGGGAAAAATCACACGGCTCACGACAGCGAGGTTGAGCAAGCCGAAAACCAGTAGGACTGCGAACCTCAGAGAGCCTAGGGCCAAGGTCCGCCAGATGGCCAGAACGACCCATAGAAGGGCCATACCGCCGCTCCACCACATGACGCCGAGCCGGAAGCGCCGCAAGGCACTGCCCGGCATCCGAGTCGGGTACCAGCCCATCGACTTATGCCGAGCCCCATCCCATATCGCGAAAACATGCGCCCAGCCGCGCGCGACGCCGAGTGGCCATACCGACGGCGAGTATCTGGAGCGATGCCACAACGGGTACATAATGAATCCGGTCAGCATGGCTGGGAACAGAATGATGAAGTTCCGGAGCCGGATCTGGCCGGGAAGGAAGGCTAGCATAACGATGGGAATGATAGGTCCGAAAAACGTCAGCAGCGCAGTGTAACCGTAATAGAAGAACCCAGAAATATAGGCGAGCCTTGCCGCGATGCTCATCGGCACCGACCACAGCCGCCATGAAAAGATGATGCCTACGTTTCCGGAGCACCAGCGGTATTGCTGGCGGACGAACGAGTCGAGGTTGTCGGGACAGATCCCCGTCGAAAGAATGATTGGCAGATAGACCAAGGACCAGCCGTGGCGCCGGACGTCAAGGCCGGTGTGCACGTCCTCGGCGTAGGGAATGAGCGTCGGCCCTCCCTCCTGTTCCAGCGCTGCCCGCCGGTAGACAGCCGAGGTCCCGCAGCAGACGGCGGCGTCGAAGCGGTCGCGAGCGACCTGCACCGTCCGGTAGAACACCTCCTGAATCGGCCCCGCCGCTTGCTCGATCCAGGTCTGCGCCGGGCTGCTCCGGAAGAACTGGGGAGTCTGCACGATCGCGATCGCAGGATCGTCCAGGTACGGAAGTGTCTCGGCGAGAAAGTCGGGACGCGCTGCGAAATCAGCGTCGAAGATGACGAGGTAATCCGCGCTGGTGCGCGCGAAGGCATACCGGAGGTTGCCCGCCTTTTTGTATTCGCGCAGGTTGGGCCGACGAATATAGCGGAGGCCAAAGGCCTGAGATGCCTCTCGTGCCTGGTCGGAGGGTCCGTCGTCGAGGACATAGGCCTGTGCCTCCCCCTCGTATCTCTCGATCAGGCGGGCGACCGCGGCCCATGTGTTGCTGAGGAGGTCGATGGGCTCACCGCAGATGGGCAGGAGAATGTCCACGCGAGGGTAGGAATCTGGCTGCCAGGCCTCAACGCGCGCCCGGTGCGCAGCAAGGTCGAATCCACGGCCAGCGAAGTTCACTGGCAGGCTGATCGCCTGATAGATGATGTAGACACCGGTGAAGATCAGGAACGGGGACAGAGCAAGATCGTGGGTCTCGAACCTCACCTGGCTGATGATGAGACAGGCCGCGCCAATGATCAGGACCGTCGTCAGGTAGGGCAAGTTCCGCTGGATGTAGGCGTACTTCTCCTCGTCATCTGGAGGCCCAGGAAGCACCAGGCTGGTCTGGCGATCTCGGCTGCCTGCGGCCGTGACCGCGCTCATTTCTTGGGCTCGACCTTCTTTGGCTCGAGTTTCCAGATGATGTACGTACCCTGGCCGATCGGCGGGATCTCGATCCCGTACGGTATGACCTCAATTTTGTGATAGCGAGGGTTGCCGCGAAGGTAGCCGGCGATCCTCAGGTCAAGTGATGTGGTGTCCGCGAAGTTCAGCGCCACTAGAGAGAAGTAGTCTGCGGCGATTTTCGTCTGGTATGTGCCTGCGTTGCCAGCACCGACAACGCCAGCGCTCTGGCTCGGTCCTCCACTGCTCGCCCCCGACGGCAAGACGATGTTGCGCGTGCTTGAGAACCGCTGCCAGTCGCTCCCAGCGGGCAGGTAGTACTCGGCGATGGTGGGATCCTCGATCAGCAAATGCCCAGTGCTGTTGTCGACGAGCGGGCGAAGGATCGCGATGAAGCTGGTTGAGTTTGGCCAGTTAGTAGAGAACGCCCACGACTGACTGGCCCCCAGGGATATCGGAAAGGCCAGCGCGACGACACAGGCGCCGCAGGTAAGGAGGCGGTTTCTTCCGGCGGGCGCGGCGCCGACAAACCAGTCGACCGCGTAGCCAGCGGCCATGGCGGCGAACCAGGCGCCGAGGCCCACGTGCTTGTTCAACGATGCGACCGTGTCCAGGCGAGCTTGGTCGAGCGGCCCAAGGATCGCTGCCACCGTCAGAACAGCAAGCAACCACGTCCGTACCCGCCCCTGATGGCTCAGCCCACTGATGACGACGGCGCAGACTGCCACGACGACGATGAGACCCGCCCACGACCAGCAATCGTCCAATACGGTGAGCGGGGAGGCCGCCCCGGGAACCCTCACCAACGTTGTTCGCTCGATACCGCCAAGGTAGGAACTCCCGCCGATCAGCAAGCCCAGCAGAAGCGGTGTGATCAGAACGACCAGGAAGGTCCAGAGCCGCCGGAAAGCGACCCTCCGGCCTGGCTCCGGGAACGCTGTCAGCGGCACAAGCAGCACTACAACCGGGTCAAACAACGCCGACGAGTACGCTGCCGCGTTGGCGAGTGCGAGCACGAACCCGGCAATGGCCATCCGCCCGGTTGCGTCTTCTTGATCGCCAGCGGTGATGACCAGCCAGCTAGCGAGTGCTACGAGGAAGAGCGACATGGCGTCGTAGGTGGCGAAGGCACCCAGGTGCAGCGTCGGCCCCAGCACCGCGAACAGCGCGGCGGCGAAAAAGGCAGCCCGGCGTCCGTAGAGTCGGCTGGTGGAACCCCACAGCAGTGTGGTGGCTCCAAGCATGAAGATCAGGGACAGGATTCGGGCTGCCGTCAGCCCGTCAATGCTGTCGGCCAGTGCAGCTATCGGCGGGTAGATGACCGGTGCCCCGGAGAAGTACGCAGAGAAATGCGGGATCGGCGTGCCATGCAGCCAATGAGCCCATTCGAGGTGCCCGGCCCACAAGTACGTTGCCTCATCCTCGAACGCCGTGTCGGCATGGACGAGCCGGATCGACAGGACAGCCTGCACAGCGAGTACGGCGAGCAAGGGCCACCAGCGAGGAACGGAGCGTGCAAGTACCCCCGGCTCGCGATGCGTACCGGCCGAAGGAGCCGCGGGTGCTACATCCGGCCCTGAAGAGCCCGTAGCCTCCGTCGCCTGGCGCGTCGTCGTGCCGTGCTCCATAGGCGCCACCTGCCTGCGGTCAGGGGCGTACGAAGGGGTGCCTCGGCTCCCCCCCGGAGCCCGCCTGCTGTATTGATGGCATCACTCGCCGTGGCGATATCCCCCCGGACAGGAATACCCCATACGAGAAGGTACTGTCCGATCACGCTCACCGAAGGACGTTTGCTGAATCTTCTGTCTGCGGGCCGCTACAGAGCGATACGCCTGAGGATTGTGAGACAGCCACCAGGCACATCAACGCTCCTCGCCGGCAAAGGTCTGCAACGTAGGCCAGTCAGGGCGGCGGCACCGAAAATGTGCCGTAACTATTTCGTGACAATAGGTCATTTCACTTGTATAACGGCGCCACCGTATGCTGCGCTGTCTCCCGGGGATCGCGTCATCCTGTCCGCGTGCCCCGGGGGGTTTGGCCGCATGGCAGATGAGAACGATCGGCCGCCGCTGGCACGACGGGTGCCGGGGGCGACCCAGGCTGGGCCGGCAGATCCGGAACGGCGGAGGCCACCGGAGCTGCCAGAGGAGTTTCGACAGCGTATACAGGCCGTCGTCAGTGCAGCTCGCGCGCAAGCTGCCCGTGATCTGGAGGCTGAGCGGCAACATGGGGGCCAGCCGGATCGGTCGGGGCGCAACAGGTCTTCCACGCGCATGACACGCCGAGGCTCAGCCCAGGCCGACGGGCCGAAATCCCCGAATGGGCTGCCGCAGTCGGTGGTGCCAAACCTCCTGCACAAACGCGAGGAGCACTTGTCGGATCAGGATGCTGAGTTCGATACGGCTCCCATACCTCGTCTAACGGCTGCGGGAACAATTGCCGATCCGGCCGCTGCTCCGACGGCAGACACGCCGCCCACCGACTCCGCAGAGCCGAATGGCGGGCCAGGAGCAACGCAGGCCAACGGCCACGTGCCGACCGCCAGGCGGGAGCGCGGGGCGCGGCACAAGCACTCGTCCGGCCAGACGACCACGCAGAACCAACGCTCAGATGCGCAATCCGGCATCCAGCAAGAGGAAGATCATCGCCCACCGGACGACAGCGAGCACGCAGCTTCGGAAGAGCGAGCCCGCGAGGAGCAGGAACGCGCTGCGCAGCTAGAGCGCGGTCGCGTGTCTGAAGAGCGAGCACGCCAACAGCACGAGCGGCTCGCCAAGCGTGAACAGAAGCGCACCACCCGGCAGGAACGAGCCGCCGAACGCGCTCGCGCTGCCGAAGACAAACGGACTGCCAGGCAGGAACTGGCGCGCGCGTTGCAAGATCGCGCCCGCCAGGAACAGGAGCGAGCGGCACGACTCGATCAAGAACGCGCCCTTCAAGAGGAGGAGCGTGCTGAAAAAGAACGGATCCGCCTAGAGCAGGAACTCGAGGATCGGCAGTGGGCCGCCCAGCGACGCGCCCGCCAAGAGCGTGAACGCATAGAGGCGGAAGCACGCGCCCGTCTCGAAGCACGTGAGCAGCAGCGGAAAGAGGCAGAACACGCCCGCCAGGAGCGGGAACGCAGAGAAGCCGAGGAGCGCGCCCGCCTGGAAGGGGAACGCGAACAGGCAGAAAAACGCGCCCAAGAAGAGCAGGAACGAGCCGCACAACTCGAGCAAGAACGCACCCGCCAGAAGGAAGAGCGGGAACGCGCCGACAAGCAGCGCAAGCAAGCCGAAGAACGGGAACGCGCCGACAAGCAGCGCAAGCAAGCCGAAGAACGGGAACGCGCCGACAAGCAG
>Ga0335074_10002865_pt1 | contig 23506 bp, 20 predicted proteins | sample Lox_Sample_23_FD_206715 | JGI IMG/M metagenome (GOLD analysis project Ga0335074, IMG submission 206715) | Soil microbial communities from Loxahatchee National Wildlife Refuge, Florida, United States - Lox_Sample_2.3 | ecosystem: Environmental > Terrestrial > Soil > Wetlands | place: USA...
AGCCACAACCAACGGGGTTCCGACCCGATTCCGCTCGCCGCCACTATCTTGCTCGCCGATGCCGTACCGAGCGTACAGATGACCGAGCGGTCCCGGCGCCCACCAGTTCGCCTTGCCGAGCAGGCGCATGGCGGCAGGCACCAGCAGCACGCGGACAACCGACGCGTCGATGATCAGAGCGACGATCATCCCGACGCCCATCAGTTTGATGAACGTGATCCCGGAAGCTGAGAACGCGCCGACCACTATCACCAGCAGGAGCGCCGCGCTGGTAATGACGCCGCCGGTGCGCTGCAGGCCGCCCGCGATCGCTTCGGGAGTGTCACCGGTGAGGTCGTAACGCTCGCGAATCCGCGACAGCAGGAAGACTTCGTAGTCCATCGACAGGCCGAAGATGATCGCGAGCATCAGGATCGGCATCGTCGGGTCAAGCGTCCCGGTCGGCGCGAACTGCAGCGGGCCGGACAAGTGACCATCCTGGAAGATCCAGACCACAACGCCGAACGTCGCGGACAGCGACAGCAGGTTCGCGGCGATCGCCTTGACCGGCAGCACGACGGACCCAAAGGCCAGGAACAGCAGCACAAAGGTCGCCGCAGCCATCACGAGCGCCATCCACGGCACGGTGGCTGACAAGCTGCTCAGCTCGTCCACGAGCTGGGCGGTCTGGCCGCCGACCAGCACGGTGGACCCGGCCGGCCCCGGCACGCCGCGGACTCGCTGCACGATCTGTCGCGCGCGGGCCGACAGCGGATCGGACTGGTACCGCAGGTCGATCCGGGCAACGTCGCCTCGCGCGCCGGTCAGTTGCGCGCCGGTGACACCAGCCAGCCCGCCTAGCCGGCCGACGTATCCGGCCAGCTGCGCCTGACGAGCCGCCGATCCGGCGATCGGCCCGCGGAACTGCACCAGCGCTTCGATCGGCGCAGTGATGTTGCCGGGGAAATCGCGGCTGAGCGTTTCGGCAACCTGGCGGGCTGGTGCCGTCGCGGGCAGCGCCCGCGCATCCGTTCCGCCCCAGCTGATGCTGAGCGCCGGCGCGCCCAGTGCCAGCAAGGCAACCACGATCAGGCCGGCAACGACCAAGGGCTGGCGCATAACGACGCGCGCGAGCCGGTACCAGCGGCCGTCGGCTTCGGCTGGGCTAGGCCGCCGGACCGAGCGCCGGATGCGCAGCGCGTTCACCCGGTGGCCGAGTACTGCCAGCAGCGCGGGCATGACGGTCAGCGCCGCGAGCATGTCGACGATCACGGTCGCGACGCCGCCGTAGCCCATCGAGCGCAAGAACACCTCGGGAAACAGCATCAGGCTGGCCAGGGCCGTCGCGACGGTGATGCCCGACACCGCGACCGTGCGGCCGGCTGTAGCCACGGTTCTCGCGACCGCGTCCTCCACGCTGGCCTGCCGGTGCAGTTCCTCGCGGAACCGGCCGACCATGAACAGGCCGTAGTCGATGGCCAGCCCGAGGCCCAGGATCGTGGTGATGTTGACGGAGTAGATCGAGACGGGCGTCGCCAGCGTCAGCAACCGCAGCGCGGTGAACGAGCCGATAATGCCGGCGCCGCCGATGGCGAGCGGCAGGCTCGCCGCCGCGAGGCTGCCGAAGATGATCAGCAGCAGGATCAGCAAGACCGGCATCGAAATCGCCTCGGCCCGCCCGATGTCTCCGGTGACCTCCTTGTTGATCGCGGCCTCAGTCGGGATCTGGCCGCCGGCCTGGACCTTGAGGCCAGGCGCAGTTAGCTGGTCCTGGATCGCCTGGAAGTTCTTGATCCGGGTCGCGTCACTGCTGCCGCGGAGTTCCAGCACCGCATAGGTGACCCGGCCCTCCGGGCTGATGAACTCCGGGGACCGGGTGGACCAGTAGGTCGCCGTCGATAGCACGCGGCTGCGCGGCAGCCGGGCCAGTGAACTGGTCACCGCCCGCCGGTAGGCCGGCGAGTGCACCGACTGCGCGGTACTGCTGTACAGCACGACCACGTCACCGGCATCGCGGCCGAAGACGGCCGCAGCGCGATTCGCCTCTTGCTGACTCTGAGCCGCTGGCGGGGCGAAGCCGCCAGCCGACTGGAGCTTCCCGAATACGCCGGTGCCCCAGACCGCTGCGACGACAAAGGCCGCTGCGGCGACAGCCAGAATTATCCGCTTGCGCCGGAAGATGATGCGTCCCCAGGACTCGAACATGACCCACCCCGCGACTAGACTGCGTTAGCGATCATTGCTTTGGTTAACACCGTTAAGAGATAACGATGTAAACTTGGCATACGCAGTTAACAGAAGTCAAGCGACCGGCCCTGCCCCTCTCGGGCTGCCAGCTTGCTGGCCGGGGCGGAACAGGCGGAGGTGGATGGCGATCATGGTTCAGGCGCCGAGCAGGCGCGATCGTGTCCGCGCCGCGACCACCCAGGAGATCATCCAGACAGCGCGGCGGCTGCTCGTCCAGGAGGGACCCGACGCGGTCTCGCTGCGCGCGATTGCGCGCGAGATGGGGATGACCGCGCCAGCGCTGTACCGGTACTTTGACAGCCACGAGGAACTGCTGCGCCACGTCGTCGCCGACATCTTTACCGAACTGGCCAGCCACGTGAAAGCCGCTATCCATGACGCCGCGGCCGCGACGTCCGGCCTTGACGAAGCCGAGCTCATGGTCGTGAAGATGGCCGCGGGCTGCCGCGAGTTCCGCGCCTGGACGCTGGAGCACGTGCCGGAGTTCAGCATGATCTTCGGAAGTCCGCTGCCCGGCCTCGAGGCCCTCCACGAGATACAGCGGGATCCGACCGTCGACTGCGGTTACCGGTTCGGGCAGGTGTTCCTGGACCTGTTCGGCGAGTTGTTCCGGCGGCGGCCGTTCCCGATCCCTGCCGACGACGAAATCGATCCGTCGCTTCGCGAGCAGCTGGCCCGGTACCGCGAGCTGACCGACTCAGATCTGCCGCTCGGAGCGCTGCAGACCTTCCTGCGCTGCTGGGTGCTGCTCTACGGAGCCGTCAGCCTGGAAGCATTCGGCCACCTGAAGTTCGCGCTCGACGACCCCTCGCCGATGTTCGAGCTGATGCTGGCCGACCTGGCGCCGATGATCGGCTTGCCGTACCCGCTGCCGCAGCGAGTCGGCTGAGCTGCGACGATCGGGCCAGCGAGCCGGGCCTTGGGTGCGTTCTCAGGCGACGAACGGCTCGCCGGGCGAGTCAGTGACCATGGGCCGCCCCGCTGCTGCCCAGTCCTGCATGCCGCCGGCCACGTTCACGGCCTGCCAGCCGGCGCCGTTCAGCGCCTGCGTCGCCCGCGCCGACCGGCCACCCGACCGGCAGATGACGTAGATCTGAGCGTCCTGCGGGAGTTCCGCCGTGCGCGCGCCGAGCTGGCCGAGCGGGATATGCGTGGCCTGCGGCGCGTGACCGGCGGCCCACTCGTCGTCTTCGCGCACGTCGAGCAGCCAGGCCCCGTCCGGCACGCGGTTAGCCGGTACTTCGGGCAGCGCTTGCGCCACAGCCATCACCCGTTCCTCGATACTTGCCGTCGCCCTAGAGTACGAGAAATGCCCGGTACTCCGGCTCGGCCACCCGGCGTCCGCCCGGGTCCGGTGCTGTCTAGGTCGGGGGCCCGTCTAGCAGCATGCCGTAGGCCAGCAAGTCAACGCCCGGCTCTGGCGAGCGATCCCGGTCCGGCAGGCGGGCGAACCCCGCTTCCTCGTAGATGCGATGCGCCGTCTTCATCTCGGGCTGGGTCAGCAGCAGCAAGTTCCGGACTCCGAGCCGCGCGGCCCGCTCGATCACTGCGCTGACCAGGGCACGTCCTAGTGCACGGCCGCGAGCCTCAGGCCTGACCGCCAGCGCGCGGATCTCGGCCTCGCCCGGACCGCGCAGCAGTTCGCCCCCGTCTGGCCAGGTCTGCAGCATCACCGTGCCGACGAGCATCGAATCGTCGGCGGCCACCAGGACCGGGCCGAGACCGTCGGCACCAAGCTCCCGCAGCCTCGGCACGTAGCCGGAAGAGGCCGAGAGGAACCCGTCCGCGAGGTAGGCGCTGACCCTGATTTCGCCGATCTCGGCAAACTCGCCCGCAAGTGCATCCCTTATGACCACTCTGTCATCTAATCAGGCCGGCCAGAGCGGTCTCACCGCCGCGTCCGCGCGATCCACACAAGATCGTTTGCGACTTTGCACCCGATACGGTCGCACGGCCGACGCGTTTTATCCCGGTTTAACCGATCTGTGCCGACCGTTACGGGTGCTAAGTCGTCGGGATACTCGCGTCGCCGGCGTCGCTTTCCGGGTCAGCCGTATCGCCCTGGCCCGCTAGCAGCAGGTAAGCCGGACGCAGCAGCGTGACCAGGTCCATGCCGCCCGCCGTCACGAGCGGCGGGTCCAGGCTGCGCAGCAAGAGGTCAGCCGGAGCCGGTGAAGCGGGCGGCAGTGCTCTGAGCCGGGCCGCGGTGAGCGGCGTCGTCCAGAAGCCGGCCGTGCAGTCGGCCAGCGGCCTGTCGGCCATCTCGGGGACCGGCCCGCCGCCGTCGGCAGCTTTCCCGCCCGCTGCTCCGCCCCCGCCCGCGGCCGGCCCGATGCTCACGCGGCGGAGGGCCGCCAGCAAGTCCGTGCGTCCTTTGCCGCGCCACGCCAGCATCGCGAACGGATCGTCGTCGAACGCCTCGGCCAGCACGTAACAGACCGCGGCGAGATGTTTGCAGGGCACTTCCCAGTCCGGGCAGGAGCAGGTCATCTCCAGGTCGCGCGCCGACTTCGGGAACAACGGCGTGCCGCAGTCAGAAAACACCTGCTCGATCTCGGCGGGCATCTCGCCGGCCAGCAGCCTGGCCCGGAAGACCGCCCGCCCGGCTAGCGCCTCTTCCACCCGCCGCCACTGCCTGGTGGTCAGCGGGTCGACGGTCAGCTTGACCTTGTAGGGCTTGACCCGTGATCCCTGCACGCTTGCGGTCACGTGCCCGGTGCCGACGTCCAGGCTGAGGACCTGACCGGACCGGGCGTAGTTGCGGCCGCGGCTCAGCCGGGTACTCAGCCCGAACGACTCGAGCACGTCAATGAAGCGGCGCGACCACCACTGCTCGCCGATCGGCCCGCGCTTGCTGCGCGCCTTGATCCCGCCGCTCGCCTTGCGCGGTCGCGAGGCCGGATAGGGCCCGTCCCACCGCTCCGTCACGGGGACACCGCCGTCACTGGGACACCGCCTCCGGCGAAAGCTCGAGCACCTGGCGCAGGTCCGCGACGGATAGCTCGGCCAGCCAGCCCTCCCCGGTGCCCACGACCGTCTCGGCGAGCGCCTTCTTCTCCTCGATGAGCTGATCTATCCGCTCCTCGACCGTGCCGACGCAGACGAACTTGCGCACCTGCACGTCCCGGCGCTGCCCGATCCTGAACGCGCGGTCCGTCGCCTGATCCTCCACAGCCGGGTTCCACCACCGGTCGACGTGAATCACGTGGCTGGCCGCGGTGAGGTTCAGCCCGGTGCCGCCGGCCTTGAGCGACAGCAGGAAGATGGCCGGCTCAGAGTTCTCAGAGAATGTGCTGACCATCTCGTCCCGCCGTTTCTTGGCCGTGCCCCCATGCAGGAAATGCACGTCGCAGCCGAGCCGGGCGGCGAGATACGGCTGCAGCAGGTGACCGAACTCGGCGTACTGGGTGAAGCAGAGCGCCTTGTCGCCGGCCTCGATGATCTCGTCGCAGATCTCCTCCAGCCGGGCCAGCTTGCCCGACCTTCCCGCCAGCCTGGAACCGTCACCGAGCAGGTGGGCCGGGTGATTGCAGACCTGCTTGAGCTTCGCCATCGTGGCCAGCACCAGCCCGCGCCGCTCGATGCCGGGCTCGGCGGCCTCGATTCTGGCCATCATGTCCTCGACCGTGGCCTGGTACAGCGAGGCCTGCTCGGTCGTGAGGTTGCACCAGACCTTCATCTCCAGCTTGGCCGGCAGGTCAGCGATCACGCTCTTGTCGGTCTTCAGCCTGCGCAGGATGAACGGTCCGGTGATTCGCTTCAGCTGCTCAGTCGCCGCGGGGTCGGCATTCCGCTCGATCGGGATCGCGAACCGGCGCCGGAACTTCTCGGCCGACCCGAGCAGGCCAGGGCTGGTGAACTCCATGATCGACCACAGATCGGCCAGCCGGTTCTCTACCGGTGTGCCGGTCAGCGCGATCCGCGCCGCAGCCGGGATCGCACGCACCGCCTGAGCCTGGCGAGTGGATGCGTTCTTGATGTTCTGCGCTTCGTCGCACACCACTCTGACCCAGGCCACCCTGGCCAGCGCCGCCCAGTCCCTGGTCGCGACGCCATAGGTGGTGATCACGAGGTCGGTGGCCGCGACGGCGGCAGCCAGCTCCGCCCCGGCCAGCCGGTCGGTGCCGTGATGCACGTGGACCGTGAGCTCCGGAGTGAACCGCGCGGCCTCCCGCTGCCAGTTCCCCACCAGCGACATCGGGCAGATCAGGAGCGTCGGCCCGGCCCGCAGGCCGGCGTCGCGCTCGGCCTGCAGCAGCGCCAGCGTCTGCGGTGACTTGCCCAGGCCCATGTCGTCAGCCAGCACACCGCCGAGACCGAGCTTCCCGAGGAACGACAGCCAGGCCAGCCCGCGCTGCTGGTAGGGACGCAGCGTGCCGCGGAAGGATGCTGGCGTGCTCATCGGCTCGAGCCGGCGGTCCGCTTCTCCGGACAGCAGGTCGCCCAGCCAGCCATCGGCGTCTACCCCGACCAGCGGCAGGTCGCCGGCGCTCGCACCGAGTCCGGTCAGCAGCGCATCACCGGAACTCATGACTCCGGTGCCGCCGCGTTCCAGGAACCGCAGCGCCGCATTCAGGTGCCGCTCGTCCAGCTCGACCCACTGGCCCCGGAGGCGCACCAGCGGAACCTTCAGCCGGGCCAGCTCGGCGAGCTCGGCCGGGTCCAGCGTCTGGTCGCCGATCGCGAGCTCGTACCGGAAGTCGACGAGATCCGACAAGCTGAACGCGGGCGCGCTAGCCGAGCCAGGCGTAGCGGCTGTCCGGGACCTCGCGGTGAGTTTCAGACCGAGCCGAGATCGGCGCACCCAGTCCGGCAGCAGCACGCCGAAACCCGCCCCGGCCAGGAGCGGACCAGTTTCCTTCAGGAATCGCAGCGCCGCCCTGGTGTCGAGCCCGACCGATTCCGGTGCAGCGCCTTGCAGCTCGCCGTCGAGCTCGGGGAACAGCCGCGAGGCACGACCAAGACCGGCCAGCAAGTCGTCCTCTGGGTAACTGAGGCCGGCTGCGGCCCAGCCATCAGCTGCGCCGCCTGACCAGATGTCCGCAGCCGGAAGGAGCAGGCTCGGGTCATCGCTGGATTGCAGCGCGAACTCGACCCGCCAGGTCGCCTCGGCGCTCGCAGCCTGGTCCGTGGAGTCGGCCTGGTCTCCAGGCGGGTCCGCCAGGGCGGGCTGGTCCGGCTCGATCAGCCGGAAGCACGTCCGCACCGGTCCGGGCGGCTCCTGCGCTGCGTCCTGCCAGGCCCAGAGCGCGAAAGCAAGCTGCGCGGCCTTAGCGGCCTCAGCTTTCGTTACGGCGAGCCGGCCGTCAGCGCCGGTCAGCGCCGCGGCCCACCGGTCGGTGAGGGGTGCGGCCGGGGTCGCCGGAACCAGCGCGAACCCGGCTGAAGCAGCGAGCCGGCCGCGAACCGCCGCGTCGGTCAGCAGCCCGAGTGCATCGCTGACAACGGCCGCCGACGGTTCGCCACCGGCGCTGGTCGCGCGGCACAACGGCGGCAGGGCCAGCGTCAGCTCGCGCGCACGCAGCGCATCGGCACCGGCTAGGACGGGCCGCCACCGGGCAACGTGGCTGGTGCTTTCTGAGGGGCTGGCCGCTGCTGATTCGTCCAGGCCGGGCAGCACCCTGCCGCGCGCCGTCAGGTCGGCGGCAAGCAACGCCAGCGCCGCCAGGAACCGGACACTGCCGGCCAGCACGGCGCGCTCGGATCGCGCATCCTGCTGGCCTATCACGGTGAGCAGCCCGAGCGCTGCCACCGGATCGAAGCTGACTGCGGGGACCTGCCACGGCGTCAGCGTGGCCCGGCCCGGCCGTCGTCTGCTGGTGGCGCCGTCCGTCCCGGCCATGCTGGCCGGGCCGGCGGCGGTCCCGGCACCGCCGGCGCTGCAGTCCGGCGAACTCAGCGGCGCGGCGCCAGTCGCGGGCAACCACAGGACAAGCTCGGTGTCGGTCCCCTTGCGCGCGAGGTCGCCGATCTGCTCGCCGAACTCGGCAAGCGCGTCAGAGATCAGTCCGGGGCTCGCGGCGAACGGATGCTGCCGGACGACGGGTGACGGTCTGGCTCCCCGGGGCCCGGCACCTTGCCCGAGCCGGGCAGAGTCCTCAGCCCATAGGCTTAGCCGGCCATCGGACCAGATTCCGTGGATCGCCAGCATGCCACCGCACCCCGCAGTTGCCGGGACTATCAGGCAAGAACTTAGCAATCAGCAGTGACAGACACGCCGTGAAGAGAGCGGTGCTAGCCCAAGTCGGCAAGGTGTGCTAAAAGCGCCGCACGCTAGTCTTGCGGTCCGCCGCCTGCGTCCCGTGCACTGGCGGCCACGCTCGCGCCGTCGGCCGCTTCCGCATTCAGCGCCTCAAGCCGGGCCGCCTCGTTGATCTTCCGCAAGTGCCGGTTAAGGGACCTGAACACGAAGAACAGGATGACGGCCAGCCCGAAAACGACGAGGAATCCGAGGGTTCCCGGCTGATCCCAGGCGCTCGTCGACTTAGCTGCTGCCGAGACCGCGAGTTCTGTCACAAGCTCACCCTCTCCCGGATCCCGGCGAACAGGTCATCCTCTGGCCGTCCGGTGTCCACCAAAGACCTGGCCAGATGATAGTCCTCGGTCGGCCAGGCGGCGCGCTGGACCTCAGCCGGGACCGCGAACCAGCCGCCGTTCGGGTCAACCTGGGTCGCGTGCGCGATCAGCGCCTCGTTGCGTATCTCGAAGTAGCCGGAGCACTCGATGCGGGTCGTGATGTCGTGCGCCGGCCGCTTCCCGTCGGCGGCGTCCGCTGCATCTTCGGCCGCCCACTCGGCGATCCGCTCCGCGTACGGCGAATCCAGGCCGCGGCGCACCATCTCCTCGTGCAGCGCCATCAGCTTGGCGCGGTGGAAGGTCAGAAAGTAGTAGAGCTTGAGCGGTTGCCACGGTTCGCCGCAGCCCGGATACCGGTCCGGATCAGCCGCCGCCTCGAACGCCTCGACCGCGACCTGATGCGTCTTGATGTGGTCGGGATGCGGGTAACCGCCGTTCTCGTCATAGGTCAGCATGACGTGCGGCCGGAAATCCCTGACCGCCTGCACCAGCGGCCGGGCAGCGTCGGCAAGCGGCGCTACTGCGAAGCAGCCATCCGGCAGCGGCGGCAGCGGATCACCCTCGGGCAGGCCAGAATCGGTGAAGCCGAGGAAGCGCTGCTCAACACCGAGGATCTCGCGCGCCCTGGCCATCTCGGCCCGGCGGATCTGCGGCAGGTTAGCCCGGACGTCCGGGCGCTCCATCGCGGGATTGAGGATGTCACCGCGTTCCCCGCCGGTCAGCGTGCAGACGAGTACTTCGACGCCCTCTCGGACGTATCGCGCCATGGTGGCGGCGCCCTTGCTGGATTCGTCGTCCGGATGAGCGTGCACGGCCATCAGGCGGAGCGGCTCGGGTCGGCACTCCTCCGCGCTGATGATCTTGCCGTCGGCTGCGCCCTGGCCAGGAACCGAAAGCACGCAGAAGTCACCTCAACATCGTCTGGCCGGGGGAACCGGACTTGCCCGGCTGGCTTGCACCGGGCTGCCCGCTACGGGGTGCGGGCTGACCCGCGGCGCGGGGCCCGCGCAGGCAGCCGAGCCGGCGTTAAGGCCCCAGATCTGGAACGCGGCCGTCCGGGCGGCCATTCCCGTCAGTGATCGGCTTGGTCCTGCTGGCGATCAGCGTCTCGCGGCGACCTCCGGGCCAGCCGCTGACTCAGCCACGAGGCGGCGAAGAACACCGGCAGGCTGATCGCCAGGAGCACGGCGGTTCCGGAGAACGCGCTGTCCAGGAAGCTGCCGCCGACTCGCGCGACGCCGTAGTAGTAGAGCACGACGATCGCCCCGAGCACCAGGTAGCCGCCGAGGGCGTCGGTCAGGACGTGGATGATCAGCGACGGCCAGCCGTGCTCCCGGCGGCCGGTCAGCCGCGTGGTCGGCTTCCCGGCTGCTGCCCGCCGGCGTTGCGCGGATAGCCCGACCGCCAGGATCACCATGAGGATGACGTAACCGCCGAGGATTGGGTCCAGGTCGGACCGGAGCAGATGCGAGGACACCTGGTCACGCCCGCAACAGGAAGTGCCAGCCCCGGATGAACAAATGCCAGCCCAGCCACAGCCACAGCGCGAAGAGCGCCCAGCGCCCCGGCGGGTATCGCATGATGACCCGGAATGTCGCGCTCAGCGTCGGCACGCTGCCGCTGATGCCGCTGAGGGCCAGGCCTTCCCAGGCGAATACGGCACCGAACAACAACGCCCAGACCAGATAACCGAGCACCGGATGATTGGCCATCAAGACCTCCAGGTCGCATCAAGGCTAGCGAAAAGACCCTATTCCGGAATCCGCCCGGCAGGAGGGAACCACGCGATGATCTGACATTGCCAGGGAACGAGGCAAGGCGGCGGTCTGTCACCTGCGCCGCGCGCGGATTATTTGCCCAGGTTCGACCGGACTTGTTTAGCCCGAGGCATTGACAGGTACGACGTACTTGCACACCCTTGTTAGCCTCGAAGGATTACCCCCAGTGGGCCGGAAGGCCCAGCGGACCGCTAACTCCGCATCCATCCGAGGAGTACCCGTGACCGAGACTCGCGACGACACCTTTACCTGGCTCACTCAGGAGGCGTACGACCGGCTCAAGGCTGAGCTCGATTACCTATCGGGCCCGGGGCGTATCGAGATCGCGAAGAAGATCGAGGCAGCGCGGGAAGAGGGCGACCTGAAGGAAAATGGCGGTTACCACGCCGCCAAGGACGAGCAGGGCATGCAAGAAGCCCGGATCAGGCAGCTGACACAGATCCTGGAGACCTCGCGTGTGGGCGAAGCGCCGCACACCGAGGGCGTTGTCGGCCCCGGCATGACTGTCACCATCAGGTTCGAAGGCGATGACGACGAGGTCACATTCCTGCTTGCCTCGCGTGAGGAGGTCGGCTCGCCGATCGATGTCTACTCGCCGAAGTCGCCGCTTGGCAGCGCGATCTCCGGCAAGAAGGTCGGCGAGACCGCCACTTACACCTTGCCGAACGGCCGCGCGACCACCGTCGAGATCCTCGACGCCGTGCCGTATAGCGGCGTCTGAGCCACAGCCAGCTGTACCGACGCCGGCCTCCGGAACCTGGAGGCCGGCGTCGGCTATTTGCACGTTCAGACCCGTCAGGCGCCCGGCACTAGCTCCGGCTCGGCTGGTGCCTGCTCGGGCGTCGGCTCGATCCGGCTGCGAAGCGGGATTTCCTTGACGAACAGCGCCAGCAGGAAGACGGCGACAGTCGTCGGAACCGTCCACCAGAACACGGCCGAGATGCCGGAACTGATGGCGTGGAAGGCGGCGTCGCGGACCGGGCCCGCCAGGTTGTCGATGGTCGCCGGGTCCATGTTCGCGCTACCCCCGACGGTGTGGTGCGTGTGCAGCAGGCTGGCCATCATGTCGGCAAAGCGCCGGAAGAAGATCACGCCGAACAGTGACACGCCCAGGGAGCCGCCGATCTGCTGGAAGAAGCTGCGCGAGCTGCTCGCGACGCCCATGTCTTGCTGCGGCACACTGTTTTGCGCGATCAGTGAGGTGATCTGCATCAGGAAGCCCATGCCGACGCCCAGCACCACGAAGTACAGCGCCGAGGTGAGCCGGCTGGTATCTACGCTCAGGTTCGTCAGCAGGAAGAGGCCGAGTGTCATGATCACCGCGCCGATGATCGGCAGGATCTTGTAGCGGCCGGTCTTGCTCGTCACCTGCCCGGAGATCAGCGAGGTCACCGTCGAGCCGAGCATCAGCGGGATCAGCATAAGGCCACTGCCGGTCGGCGACGCGTGCTGCACGGTCTGCTGGTAGAGCGGCAGGAACGTCAGCGCTCCCAGCATGGCCATCCCGAGCAGCAAGCTCATCGCCGAGGCCAGCGAGAAGTTGCGGTTGGTGAAGACATGCAGCGGGAGCATCGGCTCGGCCGCCCTCGACTCGACCAGGAAGAACGCGCCTAGCGTGAGAGCCGCGATGACGGCGAGCATGATGATCACCCAGGATCCCCACGCGTACTGGCTGCCGCCCCAGCTCGTCAGCAGCACGATCGCAGTGGAGAAGATCGCGATCACTGTCGCGCCGAGGTAATCGATCTTGTGCTCCACGCGCTTGCGCGGGAGGTGCAAGGTCGCCCACAGGTAGACCAGGGCCGCGCCGCCGATCGGCATGTTGATGTAGAAGATCCACCGCCAGGACCAGTGCTGGGTGATGTAGCCGCCGACCAGCGGTCCGGCGATCATGGCCAGCATCATCGCGGCCATCATGTAGCCCATGTACTGACCGCGCTCACGCGGCGAGACCATGTCGCCGATCGTGGCAATGGCGCCGACCATCAGACCGCCCGCGCCGAGGCCCTGCAAAGCGCGGAACGCGATCAGCTGATCCATCGAGTGCGACAGGCCGGAGAGCGCGGAGCCGATCAGGAAGATCACGATCGCGATAATGAGGAATCGCTTGCGACCGTACATGTCGCCGAGCTTGCCGTAGAACAACGTGGTGATCGTCGAGGCCAGGATGTAGGCCGTCACCACCCAGGCCAGGTGGTTCAGGCCGCCAAGGTCTCCGACGATCCGCGGCAGCGCCGTCGAGACGACCAGCTGGTCGAGCATGGCGATGATCAGCGTCAGCAGCAGGCCAGGCAGGACGATGAGGATCTCACGCCGCGGCCCGCTCGGCGCATCGCTGCCTGCCACAGCAGCAGCCTGGTTGTCTGTCACGAAGAAGCTCCTTGGTCCACGCCGGAGAATCGGCCCGCGCAGGAGAAAGTGCGCATCCGTCAGCGGCGCTATCGAACTTACTTGCCGACCGGCTAGTATTGTGTACAGGGAACAGGCTAAGCTGGCTACTAACCGGCCGTCAAGTAGATTACCCGGCCCGGCGGAAGGACTAACACGCGAGGCCATGACAGCGAACCTCCACGGCGAAGGACATGATCGCGGTCGCGACACCAGGTCGAGGCTGCGTGAGCTTGCCCTGCAGCTGTTCGCCGAACAGGGCTACGAGAAGACCTCCCTCCGGGAGATCGCCGAGCGACTCGGGGTTACGAAGGCGGCGCTTTACTACTACTTCAAGTCCAAGGAAGACATAGTCCGCAGCCTCGTCCAGGACTACATGGCGGAGATCGACGAGCTGATCGCCTGGGGCAAGCAGCAGCCCCGCTCAGCCGCTACCCGAGCCGAGATCGTCCGTCGCTACCTGGAGATCGTCGCCAACGGGACAGCCGTGTTCCGGCTCCTGCACCAGAACCAGGCCGCGGTCAGCTCGCTCGCGGCCACCAAGGAGCGGGGCGAGCTGTTCCGCGAGCGACTGGACGCGCTCGTCGAGCTGCTGACCGAGCCTGGCGCCCCGGTGCACGATCAGGTCCGGGCCGCTTCCTGCCTGGTGAGCATCAGCTTCAGCTGCATGCACTACCAGGACCGTGCGGTCGATCGGGCCGAGCTGAAGCAAGCCGTACTCGACGTGGCGCTGTCGCTGGCCGACGCGGCTCCGGCGACGGCTTCCGGCTAGCCGCCCTGCTGAGCCGCCGACGCGACCAGCGGCAAGACGCGGTGGGCCAGCGGGCTGTCAAGCACGATGACCGTCGACGTCCTGACCACGCCCGCTAGCGCGACGATGGCGTCGATGACCCGCTGGAGGTCGGCGTTGCTCCGGGCGACTACCCGGCACAGCATGTCGCCTGCTCCCGTGATGGTGTGCGCTTCCAGGACCTCGGCGATGGTAGCCAGCCGGTCGGCCACCGGGTCGTGTCCGGCTTCCTGCCTGATTTCCAGGGTGATGAAGGCCATGACCTGGTAGCCGAGTGCCGCCGGGTCGATGTCCGGGCCGTACCCGGTAATGACGCCACGAGCTTGCATGCGGTCGAGCCGCGCCTGGACAGTCCCGCGGGCAACGCCGAGCCGCCTCGACGCCTCCAGGACGCCCACTCTGGGCTCGGCCATCAAGAGCCCGATCAGCCGACCGTCTAGCGCGTCAATCATGACCGTCGAATCCTCACCTACAAACTGTACAAGCGTGCTAGCTAACTGGCCCGCACCTTGAGCATATTGACTAGTGAATTCCGGCACTGTTGCGCATCCTGACTCACCGTCAGATGCTGCTGCCCTGAGGTCTGCGAGCCTGGGCTAGCCAGGGACCCGGCTAACGCAGCAGCGAATCGTGAGGGAGCCAGCCGATGAGGGCCGAGGCAGAGCAGGCACAGTTGCAAACGGCCGATGAGTTCCCGGTCATCGGGATGGATGCGGCGGTTTTCGCCGTCGGCAACGCGCGCCAGGCAGCGCATTTTTACTCCACCGCGTTCGGCATGCGTTGCGTTGCCTACCGCGGACCTGAGACCGGCAGCCGTGACGAAGCGGCGTACGTGCTCGAGTCCGGCAACGCGAGATTCGTCTTCCGGGGTCCGGTTCAGGCCGGCACCGCACTCGGGGCGCACGTAGCAGCGCACGGCGATGGCGTCATCGATCTCGCCATCACGGTTCCCTCCGCGACCGCCGCCTGGCAGTACGCGCTCGACCACGGCGCGAGCAGCCTGCGTGAGCCGGAGATCGCCGCAGACGACCACGGCAAGGTTGTGCTCGCTGCGATCGCCACCTATGGCGACACCCGGCATACCTTCGTCGAGCGGACCGATTACTACGGTCCCTACCTGCCTGGCTACGTGGCCGCCGACCCGCTCACCGCCGAACCGGCCGGGCCGTTCTTCACTGAGATTGATCACTGCGTCGGCAACGTCGAACTGGGCCGGATGAACCAGTGGGTGGAGTTCTACCACCGGGTCATGGGCTTCACGAACATGAAGGAGTTCGTCGGCGACGATATCGCCACCGAGTACTCGGCATTGATGAGCAAGGTCGTCGCCGACGGCAGCCGGAAGGTCAAGTTCCCGATCAACGAGCCAGCCGCCGGCAAGAAGAGGTCGCAGATCGACGAGTACCTGGACTTCTACGGCGGGCCGGGCGTTCAGCACCTCGCGCTCGCCACTGACGACATCGTCGGAGCCGTCCGCGGTATGAAGGCTGCGGGCGTCCAGTTCCTCGACACACCGGACAGCTATTACGAGACGCTCGGTGAGTGGGTCGGCGATACCCGGGTGCCGCTCGGCGAATTGCAGGACCTGAAGATCCTCGCCGACCGGGATGAGGACGGTTACCTGCTGCAGATCTTCACTAAGCCGGTGCAGGACCGGCCGACGGTCTTCTTCGAGCTGATCGAGCGACACGGCTCCCAGGGCTTCGGCAAGGGCAACTTCAAGGCACTGTTCGAAGCGATCGAGCGCGAGCAGGAGCGCCGGGGCAACTTGTGAGGCTGGTGGTGCGACCACTAGTCCGGCACCGCCCGGCCGGCCGCCCCAGCAGACCGCACCGCTATGCATAGCCCAAGGTAATAGGGCATCATGACCGGGTGAATCAGCCACAGGATCCGCCCGGCACCGCCGGTCAGCCGGGGTTCGGCAACTATGGCCAGCCCCAGCCGGGCTACGGCCAATCTCAGCCGGGTTACGGCACGCCGTCGGGGCAGCCGTATCCGGCCTACCCGCAACCTGGCTACCGGGAGCAGTCCGGTTACGGGCAGCAGCCCGGCTACGGCACGCCGGCCGGGCAGCGCTACCCCGCCTACCCCCAGTCCGGTTACGGGCAGCAGCCCGGCTACGGGCAGCCCTATCAGCCGTACGGACGCCAGTTCGCGGGCAAGGATCCGGCGCTGGCCGAATGGTGGCGCCGCCTGCTCGCGCGGATAATCGACGGAGCGATTCTTGTCCTGCTGTTCGCGCCGCTGTGGATTCCGCCGTACCGGACCTTCTTCCGCCAGGTGACCGCGATCACCAATCGCTACCCGGGCAGTCAGCTCGGCAGCACCCCGGCAGCTAAGTCGGCGTTTGCCACTGCGGAGGGGCACCTCATCGGCAGCCTCATTGTCGTCGGGCTGGGCTTCTACCTGGTGGCGTTCTGCTACGACTGGATCCAGCACGCGATCTGGGGCCAGACCATCGGCAAGCGCGCCCTCGGCACCATGGTGGTGAACGCCGACGGCAGGCCCAAGGTCGGCACCGGCCCGGCCGCCGGCCGGGCTGCTATCTACGCGCTGGCACCGCTCGTGCCGCTCGCCGGATCGCTGTTCGAACTGCTCAACGAGTTGTGGCTGACCTGGGACCCGCGCAGTCAGTGCCTGCACGACAAGGCCGCGCATACAGTTGTCATCAAGAAGGGTTACCAGTCGGCGCAGCAGCAGGCAGGCATCTGGTAGCGACAGGACGAGTCGGGCTGACTCGCCGCAGTCGCGCGGTGCTCCGAGCGCGGCGCGGCATGACCGGCCGCATTGAGGGATTACCCCAGGATGACGCAGCACGACGAGACCGGAACAGCAACTGACCAGCCGGTGCTCCCGTCCGGCCAGCCGCCGTCTCGCCCGCAGCAGACTCCCCTCGGTTCACAGCAGTCCGCCGCTGCGGACCAGCAAGCTGACCAGGCGCAGGCAGCAGCCGGGCCGTCGCCGTACCTGGAGGCCGGCACGTCAGTGCCGCAGGCCTACCTGGCACCGCCCCAGCCCGGTCAGCCAAAGTACGGTATGCCGCCTGCGACGTGGCCGGGAGGCGGCCAGTTCGGCGCGGTGTCCGGGCAGCAAGGGCGTCAGGCCGGGCCTCAGCAAGCCGGACGCCAGGGCTTCGGCCAGCCGGGCTCGCCGCCGGGATACGGGCGCCCGGCCGGCGCGCGGACTGGTTTCGGACCGGCGGCTCGGCGCGACCCGGCAATCGCGGCCCCCTGGGAGCGGTTGCTCGGCTCGATTCTCGACTGGATCATCATTGTCACGCTAGCGACGCTCGCGTTCATCTCGCCGCTCCTGCAGATCTCCCGGCAAGTGCAAGCGGTCACGACCAGGTACACCGATCCGAACTCGCCAGTCGCGCAGGCAGCCCTCGACGCGATCAAGCGCGATCCGTCGAATGAGCGCGCGCTGCTGTTCTGGACCCTCGCCATGTTCGGCATCGCGCTGGTCTACTACTGGCTGCAACATGCCGTCTGGGGCGCGACCATCGGCAAGCGCGCGCTCGGCACCAGGGTCGTCAGCGCCGCTGACCAGTCCAAGATCGGGGTCCGCGCAGCCGGGATCCGGACCGTCGCGTTCCTCGTCGGCCCCGCGGTCGCACTGGTGCTGGTGAAGCCGTACAGCATCCCCGGCGGGTTGCTGTGGCTCGTCGACACCGCGCTGCCGCTGTTCGATCCGCGGGCGCAGTGCCTGCACGACAAGCTAGCCGGGACAATCGTTATCAGGCAGCGGTGGCTTGATCAGCAAGCCCGCTCGGCCAGCCCGTGGTGACTAGCTGAACAAGAGTGTGTAGCCAGTCTTCCGAAGCTGGCTGATCACCGTTTCGGTGTGCTCGGGTCCCCTGGTTTCCAGGTGCAGGTTGACCTCTGCCTCGTCGACCCGCAACTCCGCGGTTACCCGCTCGTGCACGACATCCAGCACGTTCGCGCCGAGCGCGGCGAGTTCCATCAGCAAGGTCGCCAGTGCCCCCGGCCGGTCCGGCAACTTGCAGCGGAAGGCCAGGAACCGGCCGGCCGCGGACAGGCCGTGCCGCAGCACTTTCGACAGCAGCAGCGGATCGATGTTGCCGCCGGACAGCACGACCACCACCGGCGGCTCGAACACCGCGGGATGCTCCAGGATGGCCGCGACTCCGGCTGCCCCGGCGGGTTCGACGACCTGCTTGGCTCGTTCCAGGCAGAGCAGCAGCCCGCGGGAGAGGTTTTCCTCGGTTACGGTCACGATGTGCACCCGCTCGCTGGCCAGCAGCGGAACGGTCAGCTCGCCGGGCCGGGCCACCGCGATGCCGTCGGCCATCGTTGCCGACGGCCGCACGCTGACCGGATGGCCGGCCGCGATCGAACCGGGCATCGGAGCCACTGCTTCGGCCTGGACGCCGACTAGCCGGACGCCCGGCAGCACACCGCTGGCGGCGACCGCGACGCCCGCGGCGAGCCCGCCCCCGCCGACTGGCAGCGCGATCGTGCGAACCTCCGGGCACTGCTCGGCGATCTCCAGCCCGATCGTTCCCTGCCCTGCGATCACGTCGGGGTGATCGAACGGGTGAATGAAGATCGAGCCGGTCTCGTCGGCCAGCAGCCGCGCCTGCTGCAGTGCCTCTTCGACGGTCACGCCATGCAGCACGACATCGGCGCCGTATGACCGGGTCGCGGCGACCTTGGGCAGCGGCGCGGCAACCGGCATCACCACGGTCGCTCGGGCGCCGAGAGCGGCCGCCGCCAGCGCCACGCCCTGCGCATGGTTACCCGCACTCGCGGCGACAACACCGCGGGCCCGATCTGCTTCGCTCAGCCGCGCGATCCGCAGATAGGCGCCGCGGACCTTGAACGACCCGCCCCGCTGGAGGTTCTCGCACTTGACATAGACCGGGCCGCCGACGAGCGCAGACAGCGCACTCGACTCCAGCAGCGGCGTCTGCCTGATGATCGGCGCCAGGACAGCACGCGCCGCTGTCACGTCACCGAACCGCACCGGCGGATCGGCTGGCCGGCCGGCCGGCGAACTCAGGCCTGGCGACACCGAGGAACTCACCTGTGGATTGTCGCAGACCCGGCTTAGCGAGCCGCCCAGTACCGGTCGGCGGCGAAGATCAGCGCGGCCGCGCCGACCAGGCCCGCGCTCTGCCCCAGCGCCGCCGGCACTACTGTCACCTGCCGGGCGAACCCCAGCCGGGCGTGTGCGCGCAGCGCCTCTTCCAGCGGATCGAACAGCAGCGGGCCCGCTTGCGAGAGGCCGCCACCGACCGACACGACTTCCAGGTCGCACAGGCAAGTCGCCGACGCGATCGCGATGCCAAGCGCCCGGCCGGCCCGGCGCATCGCGGCAATGCCGACCGGGTGACCGAGCGCACCATCGCCGGCCAGGTCCTTCGCGGTGGCGCCGGTCTGCTCCGGGCGCCAGCCCTCGGCCTGGGCCCAGGCAACGAGCGCCGGCCCGCGCGCGATCGCTTCCGCGCAGCCACGGCCACCACAGCCGCAGACCGGCCCGTCGGGATCAACGACGACGTGCCCGATGTGGCCGGCGTTACCTGACGCGCCTTCGATGAGCTTGCCGTCCAGCACCAGGCCACCGCCCACGCCAGTGGAGACGACCATGCCAAGCACGTTGTCCCGGCCGCGGCCGGCACCGCGCCAGTGCTCCGCGGCCACCAGGCAGATCGCGTCGTTGTGCACCCGGACGTCGAGCCCGCCGAGGCGCTCGGCCAGCCGGGCGCGCAGCGGAAAGTCGCGCCAGGCCGGAATGTTGAGCGGCGAGACCACGCCCGACGGCCAGTCCATGGGCCCGCCGCAACCACAACCACAGCCGGCCAGATCAGCCGGGTCGACGTCGTCCAGGACGGCCGTGATCAGCGCGTCCAGCGTGCGCCACAACTGCTCGGCGTCGAGGCCGGCCGGGGTGGGAACGACCGACCAGCTCAGCAGACGGCCGGCCGGCTCGACCAGGCCGGCGGCGAGTTTGGTGCCGCCGACGTCCACCGCCAGCGCCGGGCGGGACTCCGCCATTGCGACCTCCCCAAGATGCGAGCACGGACTCCCTCGACATAGTGTCGAATGGTGCAGCCTACGACTCGCAACCAGCCAGCATCCGACCAGCCGTCCGGCACGACTCCGCCGCAGATCGCCTCGCTCGGCGAACTACGAGCCAGCGGTCACCAGCTTCGCACCGTCAAGCAGGAACTGCGCGACAACCTGCTCGAGCACATGCGCGCCGGCGAGGACGCTTTCCCCGGCATTATCGGCTTCGGCCAGACCGTGCTGCCGCACCTGGAGCGCGCCATTATCGCCGGGCATGACGTGATCCTGCTCGGCGAGCGCGGGCAGGGCAAGACGAGGCTGATCAGGACCCTGACCCTGCTGCTCGACGAGTGGACGCCGGTGGTGGCCGGCTGCGAGATCAACGACCATCCGTACGCTCCGGCCTGCGCGCGGTGCCAGCGGCTGCTCGCCGAGCAGGGCGACGACCTCGCGGTTAGCTGGCGAGCGCGAGCGGACCGGTACGGGGAGAAGCTCGCGACGCCGGACACCAGCGTCGGTGACCTCATCGGTGACATCGACCCGGTCAAGGTGGCGGAAGGCCGGACTCTCGGCGACCCGGAGACAATCCACTTCGGCTTGCTGCCGCGCACCAACCGCGGCATCTTCTGCCTGAACGAGTTGCCCGACCTCGCCGAACGGATCCAGGTCTCGCTGCTGAACGTGCTCGAAGAGCGCGATATCGGGGTGCGCGGTTACGCCCTGCGCCTGCCGCTCGACCTGGTGCTTGTCGCCAGCGCGAACCCGGAGGACTACACCAACCGCGGCCGGATCATCACACCGCTGAAGGACCGGTTCGGCGCGGAGATCCGCACTCACTACCCGATCTCGCTCGAGGCTGAACTGGCCCTGATCGACCAGGAAGCACAGCTGGCGTGGGACGGGACCGACCCCGGGGCTGTCGTTCCCGTTCATCTCGTGCAGGTCATCGCACGGTTCACCCGGCTGGTGCGGGCCTCGCCCGCAGTGGATTCCCGCTCCGGCGTATCGGCGCGGTTCGCGATCGCCGCGGCGGAGTCCGTTGCCGCGTCGGCTGTGCGGCGGGCCGCTCTCACCGGCGAGGAGCAGCCGGTCGCGCGGGTGTGCGACCTGCCGGCCGTCATCAGCACGCTGCGCGGCAAGGTGGAGTTCGAGGTCAGCGAGGAAGGCCGCGAGCAGGAAGTTCTTGACCACTTGCTGCGGCGCGCCAGCGGCGACACGTTCCGGGCGCTGCTCGGCAACGCCGACCTCTCCGGCCTGCTGGCCAGGTTCGCTGACGACGGCGTCGTCGAGACCGGCGATCTGGTTCCGGCCGCTGACCTGCTGCGCCGGATCGGCGAGGTGCCCGGCCTGGCCAAGATCATGGAGCGGCTCAGGATGACGGGCGGCGAGTCCATCGGCCAGGCCGCCGCTGCGCTCGAATTCGCGCTCGAGGGCCTGTACCTGATGCGCCGCCTGTCCAAGGACGTTGTCGACGGCGGGGCGGTGTACCGAACCTGACCGGGCCGAGCGCCGGACTGCCGGCAGAAGGAGGTGCGCGCACGTGAGTGGCTACCGCTACGGTCCGTACGCGGGCGGCCCGGACCCGCTCGAGCCTCCCTATGACGTCCGCGGCGCGGTCGACGCGCTGGGCGAATCCGTGCTCGAGGGCACCGATCCCGCGAGCGCGCTCCGCGACCTGCTGCGGCGCGGCATGTCCGGCCACCGCGGACTTGACGACCTGCTGCGTAAAGTCCGGGAACGACAGCGGGAGATCCGCAGCCGTGGCCGCCTGGACGGCATTCTGGATCAGGTCCGGTCGCTGCTGGACACCGCCGTCGGGCAGGAACGCGCTGAGCTGTTCCCGAACCCCGACGATTCCGCCCGGTTGCGCGAGGCGGAACTGGACGCCCTGCCGTCGGATACCGCCCAGGCCATCCGGCAGCTCGCGAACTACGACTGGCAATCGGACGCCGCCCGTGCCACCTTCGAGCAGCTGAAGTCGCTGCTGCGCACCGAAGTGCTGGACAGCCAGTTCGCCGGAATGCGGCAGACGCTGTCCAACCCGGATCCGGAAGCTTTGCAACGGGTCAAGGACATGATGGCCGAGCTGACCAGCATGCTGGAAGCCGACGCCAGGGGCGAGCACACCCAGCAGGACTTCGACGACTTCATGAACCGCTTCGGGGACATGTTCCCCGACTCGCCGGCCAACCTCGAAGAACTGGTTGACGCGCTCGCCCGGCGGATGTCGGCGGCACAGCGACTGCTCGACTCACTGACCGATGCCCAGCGGGACGAGCTGGCCGGGCTGATGTCGCAAGCGCTCGAAGACGCGGGCCTGGCTGCCGAGATGGGCCGGCTCGCCGACGCCCTGCGGGCCAGGCGCCCGGACATCGACCAGGGCTGGCCGCAGCCGGGAATGACCGGCAGCGACCCGCTCGGCCTCAGCGACGCGACGGCGGCGCTGGCCGAGCTCGCCGATCTCGCTGACCTCGAGGACGCGCTGCGGCAGGACTACCCGGGCGCACGCCTGGACGACGTCGACGAGGAGGCGATCCGGCGTGCTCTCGGCCGGCAAGCCGTCGACGACATGGAGGCACTGCGGCAAATCGAGCGCGAGCTCGAACAGCAGGGCTACCTGCAGCGCACCGACGGCAAGCTCGAGCTGACGCCGAAGGCCGTGCGCAGGCTCGGCCAGACCGCGCTGCGGAAGGTGTTCGCCCAGCTGCCCGACGGCGGGACGGGCGATCACGATCAGCGCGACGCCGGCCAGGCCGGCGAGTACACCGGCAGCACCCGGCCCTGGCGATTCGGCGACGAGCAGGCCATCGACGCTGCCACTACGGTCCGGAACGCGCTGCTGCGGCAGGGGGGACGACCCCCCGGACCCCCCGCGGGCAAACGCGTCCGGCTGTCGGTGGAGGACTTCGAGGTCACGGAGACCGACCGGCGCGCATCGGCGGCCGTCTGCCTGCTCGTCGACTTGTCGTACTCGATGGCGCTGCGCGGCACCTGGGGAGCGGCAAAGCAGACTGCGCTCGCGCTGCACGCGCTCGTCCGCACCCAGTACCCGCAAGACGCGATCCAGGTCATCGGGTTCTCCAACTACGCCCGCGAGCTTCGCGAGACCGAGCTCGCCGGGCTGAGCTGGGACATGGTGCAGGGCACCAACCTGCACCACGCGCTGGTGCTGGCGGGGCGTTTCCTGGACCGGAGGCCAGAGCACAACCCGGTCGTCATGGTCATCACCGACGGCGAGCCGACGGCCCACTTGCGGCGCGACGGCCGGTTCTGGTTTGACTGGCCGCCGTCGCCCGAGACGCTGGAACTCACGCTGGCCGAAGTGGACAAGATGACCAGGCGCCGGGCCACCATGAACGTGTTCATGCTGGCTGACGATGAACGGCTGTCGGCGTTCGTTGACGAGGTCGCCAGGCGTAACGGCGGCCGTGTGCTGCGGGCGCTGCCGGACAGCCTCGGCGAATACGTCGTGACAGACTTCCTGCGCACCAGGCGCCAGTACACGCGGTAGCGCGCGCCCCAGGGCTAGGATCCCCTTCATGTCGTTTACCGACCGGCTTGTGCTCTGGCTGCACATCGGATTCGCGATCTTCACGATCGGGCCGATCGCGCTGGCCATCTCATCCACGCCGCGGTACATCCGCAAGCGCGATGTCGCGATTCTGCGCTACCTCACCCGGATCACGATGATCTTCACGACTGCATCAATGCTGGTGCTC
>Ga0335074_10002866_pt1 | contig 23504 bp, 20 predicted proteins | sample Lox_Sample_23_FD_206715 | JGI IMG/M metagenome (GOLD analysis project Ga0335074, IMG submission 206715) | Soil microbial communities from Loxahatchee National Wildlife Refuge, Florida, United States - Lox_Sample_2.3 | ecosystem: Environmental > Terrestrial > Soil > Wetlands | place: USA...
GCGAGCCACCAGAACCACGTCTGCCGAGGCAGGCCGTGCCGGCGCCGCCAGGTCCACAGCGCCCATAGCCCCGCCAGCAGCAGCAGGAAGGCCAGCCCGACCATGGCGTCGAAGGACAGGTGGATGACCGTTAGCGCAGGCGGCCGGTCGGCGGCGGCCACCGAGTTCAGCCCGGTGACCTTGGTGGACGGCTTGAAGCCGACCAGGAGCGAGTCGGCGTACGGGATCCGCAGGCCGAAATAGACCTTTCCGTTCACGTAGAAGCCGCCGAGGTACTCGGGTACGTCCCGGCCGGTGCGGGTGACGTACTCGATCGCGGCGAACTTGACCGGCTGCTGGCTGGCGATGGCCCGGGCGGCGGTGTCGCCGACGAAGATCTGGATCGGAGTCAGGATGGCGCCGATCGTGAACGGGATCCCGAACCCGAGCCGGTGGTAACGGTCGCGGCGCCCCCGCAGGATCCCGGTCGCGTACACCGCCGCGATCAGGAAGCCGACCACCATGTAGGACGCGAGGATCATGTGCGGGGTCTCGTACAGCGTTGCTCGGTTGAAGAAGACCGCCCACGGATCGACGGCCACGACCCGGCCGTGGCTCAGCGTGAAGCCGCCCGGCTGATTCATCCAGGAGTTCGCCGCCATCACCGCGACCGCGCCGCCCAGGCCGGTTATGGCGATCGGGAGGCCCGTATAGAAGTGCACCCAGCCCGGCAGCCGCTGCCAGCCGTACAAGTAGATGCCGGTAAAGATCGCCTCGAGGAAGAAGAAAATCCCCTCGAAGCCGAACGGCACGCCGAGTACCGCGCCATATGCGCGCATGAGCCCCGGCCACAGCAGTCCCATCTCGAAGGACAGGACGGTTCCTGTGACGGCACCGACGGCGACCAGCACGCCCATGACCTGCGACCATCTCCGGGCCAGCAGCATCGCCACGTCATCGGAACGGCTAAGACCGCGGAACTCGGCCACCAGAACGACGGTCGGAAAGGCGATCCCAAAGCACGCCAGAATGATGTGGAAACCCAGCGTGGTCGCCATCTGAGCACGCGCCGGAACCACCTGCTGGCCGATTGCCGCAGCCAGCACTTGCGTTGCGTGCATCGCGGTACCTCGCTGTCTGGTGGCTTTCGCGTCTTGTGATGCTGCCATCGCCGGGCGCTAGGGGGTTACCGGGATTCTGCTGAGTAGGCAAGGCCGTGACCCTGACGGGGCCGGGCTAGATGCTGGTGCCGTCTGACGGCTGCCGCCGGATCTGGTGGCCGGCGCGAAGGGAGTGCGGCGATGGCGGACGGAAAGCACAAGGTCCTGGTGATCGGCGGCGGGTTCGGCGGGCTGGCGGCAACCCGGGCGCTGGCCGGTGCCGACGCGGCGGTCACGCTGGTCGACCGGACGAACCATCATCTGTTCCAGCCGCTGCTTTACCAGGTCGCGGCAGGGATCTTGCCGCCCGGGCTGATCGCTCCCGCGCTGCGGCAGGTGGTCCGCGGACAGCCGAACGTGCGGGTACTGCTGGCCGACGTCCAGGACATTGACGTAGACGGGCGGGTCGTGCAGGTGCGGGAGCCGGACGGTCGGCTGGCCGAGCTGCCGTACGACACGCTGGTGGTCGCGGCCGGGGCAACCCACTCCTACTTCGGCAAGAACGAGTTCGCGCAGTTCGCGCCCGGGATGAAGACGATGGAAGACTCCCGGTACCTACGGGACAAGATCTTGTCCAGCTTCGAGATGGCCGAGCTGGCCACCGACCCGGTGGAGCGGTCCGAATGGCTGACCTTCGTGGTGGTCGGCGCCGGGCCGACCGGGGTGGAGCTGATCGGCCAGATCGCCGAGCTGGCCCATAAGGTGCTGCCCCGCGAATTCCGCGACGTGGACACCACCGAGGCCAAGGTCATCCTGCTGGAGGGCGCCCCCTGCGTCCTGCCGCCGTTCCACCCCAAGCTGCAGCGTTACACGCACCGGGAGCTGGAGAAGATGGGCGTGGACATCCGGCTGAACACCCTGGCCGTCGACATGGACCACGACTCCATCACCGTCAAGGCCCCCGGCGGCCTGGAGACCATCCGGGCCAAGACCCGGATCTGGGCCGCCGGTGTGCAGGCCTCCCCGCTGGCCGGCCTGCTCGCGGGCAAGACCGGGGTGAGCACGGACCGGGCCGGGCGGGTGCCGGTCGAGCCGGACTGCACGCTGTCCGGCCACCCGGAGATATTCGCGGTCGGGGACATGGTGCTGCTGAACAAGCTGCCCGGCGTGGCCCAGCCGGCCATGCAGGAAGGCAAGTACGTCGGAAAGGTGATCAAGGCCCGGCTGGCTGGCCATGAGCCGCCCGACCCGTTCCAGTACTTCGACAAGGGGTCGATGGCCACCATTGGGCACCGGCGGGCCGTCGCCGAGTCCATGGGCCTGAGGTTCACCGGCCTGACCGCCTACCTGATGTGGGGCTTCATCCACGTTCAGTACCTGGTCGGATGGGGCAACCGGCTCGGCACCATGTACACCTGGGCCCGCGCCCTGTACCTGTCCAAGAACCGCGGCCACCGCATCATCAGCTTCCAGACCACCGGATACCAGGTCGGTGGCCAGCGCATCCTCGTCCGTTCCGTCCAGCCCCGGCCGTCCGCCCCGGACGACCTCCCGGCCAGCGCGGCGCCGTCGGTGACCGAGGAGGACAACAGCCGGTCCGTTTGGAACAAATGAAATCTATTTCCGAACGGCCAGAGGAGCGCGTGGCAGGCGATGGGCCGACTGGTCCTGATCCGCGGCTCGCGCACCAGCAAACTCTTGGCCGGCTTCAGTGAAGAGTCCATTTCTATCGAGAGGAGCAGTACGCGATGAGCTTCCTGCGTCTGCTGAAGCGACATGCCAAACGCAAGTCCGCCCTTGGAGTCATCGCCGTAGCCGCGGTGATCTGCTCGAGCCTCGCGCTGGCCACCCCGGCGCTAGGTCAGCAGGCCACGCCAGCTACCGCGGCTGGCGCGTTGGGCCTGAGCCGTAGTGCCAGTTCCAAGCTGGCGGACGTGCCCACGCTGACCAGCCAGAACAGTTCTGACATGGCCAACCTGGCGGTGGTCCCGGCTCAGATGTCCTGCGCCCAGCTCGCCAAGACCACGTCGGTCAGCGGCCAGAAGATCCAGATCGTCAAGCACCAGACCGCGAGCGCGTCTGCGGGGTCGCCTCAGTACTGCGCGGTCACCGGGCACATCAACACCTACATCGGATTCGAGATCTTGCTGCCGACCAGCACCTGGCGGCAGCGGTACTTGCAGGTCGGATGTGGCGGCCTGTGCGGCTCCATCAGTATCGACCCGGCCCAGACGACCGGGTACAAGCCGCTGGCCGACGGCGACTTCGTGCTGGCCGCAGAGGACGACGGGCACGACGGCAACAGCATCAGCTGGTCCACCAACGCACAGCAGCGCGTCGACTTCGCGTACCTCTCCTACCACGACGTCGCGCTGGTCTCGAAGGGCCTGGCCGAGAAGTTCTACGGCACCGGGCCCAGGTACTCCTACTTCGACGGCTGCTCACAAGGCGGTCATGAGGCGCTCGGTGAAATCCAGCGGTACCCGAACGACTTCAATGGCGTGCTGGCCGGAGCTCCGGCGTCGATCACGACGGAACTCAACTCCGTCCTGCACGAGTACACCTTCGAGGCCAACTACACCCAGCCTGACTACTCCGGCAGCACCATCTTGGACCAGCCCGAAGCCGACATCGTCCTGAACGCGGCGATAAAGGCGTGTGACTCCAAGACCGGGCTGATACTCGACGACCGGGCGTGCGAACAGAAGTTCAACCTCAACTCGGTCGAGTGTTCGGCCACCCTGCGGAGCAGCTGCCTGACGGCGGCACAGATCGCGGTCGTGCGGAAGGTCTGGGCCGGGCCGGTCGATCCCCAGGGGCAGCACCTGTACCCGGGCGGGTACTCGCTCAGCAGTACCTACGACTGGAGCGACCCGACCAGCGTCAACCTGCCGCTGACACCGGGCGGGACCGTCACCCCGGCCACGTTCATCACGAACTGGCTGCAGTACCTGGCGTTCGAGACCGACATCGGCGCGACGGCCGTCAAGGACGAGCCGTTCACGGCGGCCTACTTCTCCAAGATCGAGAAGCTCGCGCCGTTCTGGGACGCGACCAATCCCGACCTGCAGGCGTTCGACCAGGCCGGCGGCAAGCTGGTCCTGTGGCAGGGCGAGGCCGACTACTCGATCCCGGTCGACACCTCCATCGCCTACTACCAGGCCGTCATCCAGGCGAACGGCGGCCTCGCGGCCACCAAGCAGTTCGCCCGCTACTACGCGCTGCCGGGCGTCGGCCACTGCGGCGGCAACGGCCCCGACACCTACAACGGACTCGGAGCCGTCGTGGCCTGGACCGAAAGGCACGTCGCCCCGCAAGCCCTGGTCGCGACGCAGTACAAGCCGGCCGCAGCCACCGCCCCGGCGCCGGCGCCGGCCAGCGACCTGACCGACGTCGTACCGGTACTGGGCGCTTCCGCCGCGACCGCCGAAGTACGGCAGCTCCCGCTGTTCCCCTATCCGGAACTGCCGGCTTACAAGGGGTACGGCAACGTCGACGACGCCTCCAGCTATGTGGGCAGAGTCAGCTACGCCCTGCAAGAACCCCTACCTTGGCTCGGGGCCTTTGACTCCACCATGATCTGGTGCAACAACCAGGGACTCGACTGCAAGCTGACCGACAGCGGTGGCCCGCGATGACCATGGCCAACCGCGCAATCACCGCCGGACATACGTAGGTGATAATCAGGACCCCGCCCGTCCAAGACGGGCGGGGTCCACTCCTTTCGGCCGGGCGGTTCCCTGTCCGCCGGCTGATCATCGCAGGCGCACTGAATGTGACCGGCTCGCCCGCGCCGCGCGGGCGCAACGGCTGTGAACCCTGCGGGACACCGCCCCGCACCCCGGGCACGCAGCCGACGAGGACTGTGTCCCGGCCACGATCCGGACCGATCTGCCGACCTAGCAGACCTCTTCTACCTCCACGTCCGCCAGAAGCGGCAGCAGACACGTCGGACCGCTCACTGAAACTGCCATGGCACCCCGATCGCATAAAGAGCGGGGACTGTGGGCCACAAGCCCCGAACGCCCGCACCGCCTGGCCAGGATCGCAGCAGCGTGTCCTGCTGCCCGCGGTGTGCGCACCCGTGGTTCAGCCACTAGCCGTATATGCCGGGCGGCAGCTCCAGCGACTCCGCGGAGATCATGGCGTCGTGGGTTCCGCCGCGTATCCCGAACACCACGAGCAGCATCGCGACCACGCCGGCGATGCCGCAGATCAGGTAGCCGACCGAGTTGGCGCTCCCCATCGCGAGGAAGGCCACGTGATGAATGGGGTTCGGCGGGTTCGGGATCGACACCGCGCCCAGCGGCCCGGAGTTCACCGCCCCGGCCACCGGCTTGAGCGCGGGGACGTGCGCCGCCGCCGCATTGAGAGCGGCCAGGGCATGGGACAGCGATGGGGTGCTGGCCAGTTTGGCCTGGATATCCGAGGCTGCCCGGCTCAGCGTGACCGCTGCGATCACCGCAGGCCCCAGCGTGAAGCCGAAGTCGCGCAGCATATTCGCCGCGCCGCTAGCCATCCCCTCGAGATGGTTCGGCACGGTATCGACGAGCACCGCGGTCATCGCGGACACCGAGAGCGCGAACCCGATCCCGACCAGGGCGTACGGCACGAGGACCTGGCCTATGCCGGTCTGGCTGGAAACCGGCACCGCGGCAGTCCACAGGTCACCGGCCGCGGTGAGCGCCAGGCCCGCGCCCATCGTCCACCGCGGATTGTAATTGTGGAGCAGCCGCGAGGTGAGCGGGATCATCGGCAGGGCGATGCCGTTGAACAGCAAGAAAGCGAGCGCGGCGTGCAGCGGCGTCCAGCCCAGGATCACGGTGAGCCGGATGCTGGTGGAGTAGGCGGTGCCCAGGAAGCCGAACATGCCGATGACCGTGGCGATCGAGCCGATGGCGAAGGCCCGGTTCCGGAACAGGTCCAGGCGCAGCAGCGGCGCTGCCGCCCGGCTCTCGGCCACGACGAACAGGGCGAGGAAGACCAGGCCGACGACGAAACCGCCGATCACCAGGGGGCTGCCCCAACCTGATGTTGGCCCTTGGATCACCGCGAACAGCAGCGCGAATATGGCCACGCCCACCGTGATCTGGCCGGGCCAGTCCAGCGAGCGGCCCTCGGGGGAGGAGGAGTTCCCCGCGAAGGCGGCCGAGACGACCACGCTGACCAGCGAGAGCAGTGCGACGGCGACCAGGCCCCAGCGCCAGCTGGCGTTCGGGTCGCTGCCCCATTTGAATCCGGCCAGCCAGCCGCCGAGGACCGGGGACAGCATGTTGCCGGCGGACAGGGCGGCCGCCCAGAGAGTGATCGCGCGGGCGCGGGCCTCGGCGGTATGCGTCTCGGCGGCGAGCATGGCCAGGCTCGTCGGCATGATCGCGGCCGCGCCCGCGCCCGACAGGATCATGGCGATCCAAAGGACCGCGACACGTGTGCTGGTCGAGCTGCTCAGGCCAGGTGTCAGCAGCCCAACGCCCATGCCGACCGTGAGCAGCGCGGCGCCGATGACAAGCAGGCGCTTGCGCCCGAACAGGTCGCCCAGGACGCCGAACGACAGCTCCAGCAGGGTCACCGGCACCAGGAAGGCGTCGGAGATCCAGGTCAGCTGGGAGGATGTGGCGCCGAGATCCTTCGTGAACAAGCCCTGCAGCACCGCGGGGATCGCCAGCGCCAGCTGGGCGACCCCGACGGCGAGGACGCTCGAGTAGAGAGTTCCGCGTGTCAGCTGAATTTCTTGCCCGGCATGGCTGGCATGCGCTCCGGTAACGTTCCGCGCCGTCATTTAGGCCTCCACCGCGTTGCTCTCCAGCGGCACCACCTGCCACAGTGTTCCAACCATGGCGGAGGTTCAGGCCGAGGCACGTGCCTGCTTCCACTGGCTGGGAATAAGGAGCCGCCAGCGGGCCGCGTCTCCGCACCGTCAATGGTGAAGGCGGCGGCGCAATGGAACCCCCCGGTGATTTCGTGCGGGGCTAGCAAGGCCAGTTCCTCGAACGGCGAGTCGTGGAACGTCAGCTGGGCCGCTTGCCCACGCCATATGTCAGCAACCGCGAAATCGGAGACGAAGTTGTGCGCGAGGTCGTACACCAGGGGCTCTGTTCCGGCCAGGTCCGGGACCAGGCGGGTATGCCAAACCGGCAGGCACAGCGCACGGGGGCAGTAGCCATCAGCCGGGCCGTCCAGCGTGACAGATCCCGATGCCAGCCGTCGGCCGAGGGACGAAGCGTGACCGGCGAACGTCGCGCCCGCCTCAAGACGCGGGCCGCCGCGCCCTATGCGCACCGCCCGGCTCATCGCGATCGATCCTGCCTTCTTCGGGGATCCTTGGATCAGCCCCCGGGCGATGGACAGGTCATTGTCGACCCAGATATAGGGGAGCCAGGCAATATCGCGTCCGTCAAGCCGTCCGTACACCATGACATAGGCCTCCCGGTACTGGCCGCGGGCAGGGTCGGCGGCCAGCCGCGGGTCCCGTTCGGCGCTGGAAGACCAGTCGCCGAACACGAAGCTCGCGGAGCCATCGCCTGACGGTTCGATCCCGGCTGGCAGGACCGCCGCCACCGCGGCCGGGTCGGTGATGAAGTCGACGCCAAGCGCCTCACCGGAGAAGTGCCACGGCGGCGGCGGCACAAGCGCCGCCGTACCGGCTGGCGACAGCGGCAGGCTCCACCCCTGAAGGCTCATCCGGAGAGTCTCGCTCGCCAGTTCCGGGGCCGGTCGGTTACCTTTCCGCTGGGTGAGAAGCCCGTGAGACGCGAGCCAGCTTCCGAGCGAAGATTGTGCGGTTGTCCGAGCATGCCGTAGGTGCCTGACTAGTGTCCGGATGGGGACGCCATGGAAGTGAAGAATCTCGACAAGCCAGACGAGCGCCGCGAGTTCCCGAATGGGCATACCGATGTGCTGAACCTGCCCGGGCTGACCTTCGCGGTCGCCACGTACGAGCCCGGGTGGCGCTGGTCGGAGCACATAGCGCAGATCGCTGGCACCAAGTCATGCCAGCTACACCACAACGCATTCGTCATGAGCGGGCGGGCGCGCGTCCGGATGGACGGGGATGGGTCAGAGCACGATATCGGGCCAGGCGATATTGTCGTCATTCCACCCGGTCACGATGCGTGGGTGGTCGGAGACCAGCCGCTGGTGCTTTACGGCTTCACCGGTAGCGCTCCGCTGTACGCCGAGGCGAAGGCGGGTAAGAAGGAGCCTCCCCGCGGCCTGCGCCGTACGTGACCATGGCCGCTACAGACTAGCGCGGGAGACGCAATGGCCCTCGAAAACGCCACGATCCTCAAGCTCGCCGAGCAGCTGGAGGACGCCGAATTGCAGGCGTACGACGTGACCATGATCACCGCTGATTATCCGGACCTGGACTGGGACGACGCCTACGCGATCCAAGATGAGATCCGCAGGCGCAAAGAAGGCCGGGGCAGCAAGATCATCGGCCTCAAGGCCGGCCTGACCTCGTTCGCCAAGATGAAGCAGATGGGCGTCGAGACGCCGGTCTTCGGGTTCGTGGCGGACTACATGGGCAAGCCAGACGGCGGGGAGATCAAGACCAGCGAATTGATCCACCCGAAGGTCGAGGCCGAGATCTGCATCGTCACTAAATCCGATCTTGAAGGGCCGGGGTGTACCGTCGCTGCGGTCATGGCGGCCACCGACTTTGTTCTGCCGGCCGTCGAGGTCATCGACTCGCGTTACCGGGACTTCAAGTTCGACCTCAAGAGCGTTATCGCCGACAACACCTCCTCATCCCGGTTCGTCGTCGGTGGCCGCGCCCGAAGCGTGGGGGAACTCGACCTGCGGACTCTGGGCGTCGTGCTGGAGAGAAACGGCGAAATCGTCGCGACGGCCACGGCGGCCGCGGTACTCGGCAACCCCCTGGCTGCCGTGGCCATGATGGCCAACCACCTCACCGCTCGCGGGCAGCTGATCCCGGCCGGGACCTTCATCATGACCGGCGGCGTCACCGAGGCGATCCGCGTCGAGGCCGGCGACAACATCGCCGCCCACTTCCATGACCTCGGCCAGGTGTCCATGCGCTTCACCTGACCCCGCGGACTAGGCGGGACAGCAGTTCTGCACTTTGCGCCCAGGACTCAGCCACCGGAAGTGAGCTCGTGACTAGATATCGCGGCGGCGTCAGCGGTATCCCCAGGCCGTCGCGAAGTGATGAAACGACCTCGAATACGACTCCGGTCAAGACAGATCCGCTGGTATGAACCACCCCGAGCTTTAGGTAATACGCCGAATCATCGACGATTACCATGAGCGTCGCGGACGGCCGGCGGCTGAGATTGTTCGCGGTCGTCGGGCTGGCCAGTACCGCATAGACGTGATGAACGTCGGAGTGCAGCTCGGCGCGCGACAACAGGCATACATGCGGAAAGCCGGGCTCGTCGACGGTAAGGAGCGGGAACATCGGCTCCCAGGACCCGACCTCCGGCGAGCCAGCAAGTGCCGCCACGATTTCGGGCGGAACCGTCATCGCCATATCACCTGCCCTGCACAGTCGCCACGAGGCTGGCCAGCCGGGCGTAGGAGCTCATCATCACATCGGGGTCCGGAAGGTCCGTCATCGCCATGACCTCATCCGGAGCCCATCGTCGTTCCACGTCGAGCAGGCGTGCCCGCACCGTGGAGTCGGACCCGACCAGTCCGGCCTCAAGCATGGCGTCCACCCGGTATCGCTCACTGGACGACCAGTCCAGCTCTGCGAGCTCCGGCGGCCGCATTGGGGCCCCGCCGTTGCGGAGCCGGTCCAGATAGCGGCGTTGGACACTGCGGAACCACCACCACGCTTCGTCGTCGGAGTCCGCGATGAGAACCGGCAGGCAGAGCACGACCCAGGGACTCATCCGTCCGGGCTGCCGACGGAAACAGTCGCGGTAGGCCGCCACGGCACCGTCCAGGCCGCCCGGCGCGATGTGCCCGGCTACGGCCAGGCCCAGGCCCTGCCGGGCCGCGAAGCTCGCCGTCTCGCGCGAGCTGGCCAGGACGAATACCTGCACGCCGTCAGCCCCGAGTTCGTCGAGATGGTGAACCGTCTCCGCCACGTCTTCGGAGAAGCTCACGTACTCCAGGACGGTCCGCCGGATCAGCTTGTCAGTAGTCAGGTCCGAGCCGCCAGCCCGGCCCAGGCCGATATCGACCCGGCCCGGGTGCAGGAGCGAGAGCATGACGACCTGCTCGGCCACGACCAGTGGTGCGTGGTTACGGATCATCACCCCGCCAGCACCCAGACGCATATGGCGCGTCAGGGTCGCGGCCTGGCCGATGAGCAGAAGGGGGGAGCTCGATGCGACGTCGGGGGCCAGGTGGTGTTCGGTGAACCACAGCCGGTGGCAGCCAAGCTCGTCGAGGCGCCGGGCCCGGTTCAGGCACTCGGCCAGGGCATGGGCACCCGTCCCCCCCACACGGACGGGTGCCGAATCCAGAGCGCTGAACCTCAAGACGTGGCGGAAGCCGAGCCACCGAGACCAGGATCGAGGATCTCGCTCGAGACCTTCCGCGTGTTGCCTTCCGCGACACCGGGCAGGATGTCGGGAAGGGGCTTCGGGTGGTGTTCGGCGAGGAGGTCGCCGCCGAGGTCGTTCTTGAAGTCGCGCAGCACCGAGTGGATGTGATTGCCGCTCTGGACCGAGTTGGCCAGCTCGATCAGGAACCGCTCGGTCTGGACCCGGAAGTAGTGGGGGGTGCCCGGGCGGGTGTCACCGGCCCACGCAAAGTGCACGCGTTCGAGCCCTCGGTCCCGTACCTCCTGCTGCAGCTTGACCGCGATCGGCTTCGGATGACGCTCGAGGAAACGGTCGACGATTGTGAGCAGGTGCCCTTGCTGGATGCTGTCGAGCTCGCTGCCCGGCAGACCGGACGGCTCGTCCCGCACCAGCCGCGTGGCGATGCGGTCCTTGTCGCTGAGCCGGTACTGCGGCATGCCCAAGTCGATGACGTCGGGGTACTCAACGGCGCCGACACGCGGCACGTAGCGGGTGACGAAGTCGGCTGGGGAGACCGGATGGATGACCGCGCGGGCGAGCTTGTCGTCGTCGAGCGATTCGATGATGGCGAAGGCGGCCGACTCCTCGTCGTGCAGAGGCTTGTTGACGCCGTCGTAGTTCACCGGCTGCTGGCCCATCGCCGACGGCCCGGCGACAATCCATCGCTCCTTGATGACAGTCAGGTTGATGCCCAGGTGGTGCCCGTAAAAGCGGAAGGCCCAGGTGTCCTCGAATCCTGGCCGACCGAATATCGTCACGAAGTAGTTGAGCGGATCGCGCCAGGAACTCAGGGCCCGGCCGAGGAAATCGGCCTCGTAGTCTCGCAGCACGTGCTCGAGCTCCGGCACCAGGGTCGCCTGGGTGAAGGTGCGCTCGGGCAGCGCGGCGGCGATGAGGTCCCAGACCAGGATCCGCTGACTCGCGGACAGGTCGTGCATGGACAGCCCGGTGTGCTCCGGGCGGGGGATGATGTCCCAGTCCTGCCGGGCCGGATCGTCCATGCTGAGCCACAGGTGGCCGCGCTGCTCGGACGTGACCGTCCCGATGAGGCCCATCGCGGCCACCAACATCTTGCTGGCCACTTCGGGCGCCTCATAGAGGTCGAGGTCGTTCACCGGATCCTCCTCATTCCTCTTCGAGGGCTTCGGCGACTTCGGCGTCCTTGCCCCGGGCGACGTTGTGCCGCAGCGCGTCGTCCCAGCGCGGGAACATGTCGACGTGGATGCCGAACTGGTCAAGCGCGCGGCCGACCGACTGGTCGACGAGGTCGTCGATGGTCTTCGGGCGGGAGTAGAACGCCGGGACCGGCGGCAGGATCGTACCGCCCGCTTCGGTGACCGTAACCATATTGCGCAGGTGGATCAGGTTGAGTGGTTCTTCGCGCACCATCAGGACCAGCGTTCGCCGTTCCTTGAGCGTGACGTCCGCGGCCCGGGGCAGGAGCGAGGCGCTGATGCCGTTGGCGATCTCGCCGACGCAGCGCATCGAACACGGCGCGATCAGCATTCCCCTGGTCAGGAAGGAACCGGACGACAGCGGCGCGCCGACGTCGTTGATCGGCCAGACGTGGTCGGCACGGTCGGTCACCTCGCGTTTGGTCATGTCCGTCTCGTAGGCCAGGGTCAGTTCCGCGGGCTTGGTCATGATCAGGTGCGTCTCGATGCCGAGCGCGCGCAGGACGTCCAGCGCCCGGACGGCATAGATGATGCCGGTGGCGCCGGTGATCCCGACGATGAGGCGGTCCGGGGCGTTGCTGCTCGCAGGCACGGTCACGGGTACTCCAGGTTCAGGTCGGGGGCGAACGGACGGGGGTCGACGTCGCGGAAATGCGCCCGCTCGAAGTGCTCCTTCAGGTGGAAGGGGGCGGTGGCGTCGAAGATGGTCTTGCAGGTGGTGCCCATGGCGGGTAGCGCGGGGTTGTACTCGGGCTGCTGGCTGGGGTCCAGCACGTGCCCGGCCACGCCGGGGATGTTGATGATGTCCATGTCGCCTTGCATGCGGGTCTGCATGGCCCACAGCACGTCGTCGGTGTCGAAAATGTCGACATCGCTGTCGACCACGATGACGTTCTTGAGCTCGGAGTAGATGCCAAGCGCCAGGATCGCCGCGTGCCGGGCCCTCCCGTCGTCGAAGGCCGATTTCTTATCGCACTTGAGAATGGCCAGGAACTTGCCGCCGCCGGCGCTGTGCGCGTAGACCTCGGGGACGAAGCCGGGCATCGCGTCGTGCAGTGCGCGGAAGATGCTGGCCTCCGTCGGGATGCCGGCCAGGCTCGTGTGCTCTTCGCCGGGGCCGACGAGGGTTTGCAGGATGGGGTGCTTACGGGTGGTGATCGCGGTGACCTTGATGACCGGCAGCGACGGGTTGGCCGGGCCGACATAGCCGGGGAACTCCGGCATGGCCCAGCCGGTGCCGGTGTTCTGGTCCTCCACGACGCGCTTGCCGGGAATGATGTAGCCCTCGATGACGACCTCGGCCGCCGCGATTGCCTTCTGATCCACGGTGACGCAGTCGACCAGCTCGACGGGCGTACCCCGCATCCCGCCCGCGATGGCGAGTTCGTCGTAGCCCATCGGCGTGGTGGGGGCCTCGAATCCGGCGCTGATGGGGATCGCCGGGTCCAGACCCATGTTGACCGAGATGTGGAACGGCCGTCCGGCTGCTTCGGCACGGACCCGGAAGGCGTCGATGTGCCGGCTCGGTGCGAAGAAGATCGACATCTCGTCGGGTCCCTGGACGCACAGCCGGTGGATGGTGACGTCGGTGCCCAGCTCGGGATCGCTGCCCAGCACCAGTCCCAGGCAGAAGAACGGACCAGCGTCCTTGTCAGTGTTGGTCGGCGCCGGCAAGATCTTGCGCAGGTCGAAGCCCGGCTCGTCGGCCCGGTGCACGACCTGCTGGCACGGTGCCTGATCGCCGGAGAACTTCACCGGGGCTATCGCGTCGTGATAGGCCTCCGCCATCCGCTGGGTGAGCCGGTTGGGCGGTGAGTCGAAGAGAATGCCCACCCGCTCGCGGCTGGCGGTCAGACCCACCAGGACGCGGACATCGTCGTAGCCGATGACCGAGTTGAACAACATGGCCGGACCTATCCGGGTGGGCCGCATCACTGTCCCGCCGGCGCCGATTCGCCGGTAGACTCCCGCGAGTTCGCCGTTCGGGTCCACGGGATGGTCGGTCTCGATCAGCTGGCCTGGATGGTCGGCCAATCGTTGCAGCGCCGACCTGAGATCGGTGATTGGCTGGCGGTCCTCCTGGGTCATGGCATTACATCTCCTGCACGTTCACGGAATTCCCAGCGTGACGGGGAGGCGGGTAGCAGGCTCCCTCGGCGGCCGCAGATGACGTCATGGACCAAATGTGTCGGGGCCTGCAGTGACGGGCACGTGGCCTTCCGCTGGGCAGGAACACCGCGGGCAGCATTCCAGTGCCGCGGCATCATGACGATTGCTGACCGGCCCGCCGTTCCTCGATGGTCACGTCGCCTGATGCCCAGTGCGCGGCTGGGACCTCGCGGACGATAACGCGTACTGCAGCGGGTGGTGCATCGACCGCTCGCACGACGGCCTCGTGAAGCTCATGGATGAGTGAGCGAAGCTGGTCTGGCGAGCGGCCTTGGGTCAGCGTTACTTCGACGAGCGGCATGTCACCCTCCGGTCGTTAGCATTTCACAGTCTGCTGCGGTCTCGGGAGAAGGCGGCGCGTGATTCTGCTGAGCAGGAACGGGAAAAGCTCAGCCGGGCTCGCCCGAGCCGGACAGGAACAGGCTCGACGCCGCGGCCTTCGCGATCTGGCTGTCCTGTTCCTCGCTCCCGCCGGAGACGCCGACGGCACCCACTAGGTGGCGCCCGGACCGGATCGGTGCGCCGCCGCCGAAGATGACCAGGCGGTCGGTCTTGACGATTCCGTGCAGCAAGGCGCCCTCCGCTTGCAGCATCGGCCACCACTGATCGGTCGGCAGGCCACTGAACGCGCATACCGAGTACGCCTTATCCTGGGCCAGCTGAGCTGACATCAAGGGCGCACCGTCCATGCGCTCGAAGGCGACCAGGTGGCCTGCCTGATCGCACACCGCGATGCAGACCGGCACGTCCAGCTCGCTGGCGGCTTCGCGTGCGGCACCGACCGCCCGCTGAGCCAGCGCAGCCGAAACGGAAAGAGCGGGCAGCAGGCCACCGGGATCGGTAGCACCCGTTGGCGGGGTCATCGAGTCATCCTCGCCGAGGCGGACGGACGGTGGCCGGTCCTATCCCGCTGAGCAGAAGACAGGTTCACCGTCTCTTCTGCTTTGTTGTCCGATGAACTCGAGCGTCCGAGTGCGCGCAAGCTTTCGAACGAAGGGAAGCGGCCAAATGGGTGTCATGCGAATGGGATACGTGCACGTCAGGGTCACGGATCTTGAGGAATCCCGCTCACACTATGGCGAGACGCTCGGCATGAAGCTCATCCAGGAGGAACCAGGCAAGCTGTACTACAAGGGCTGGGATGAGTTCGATCACCACTCCGTCGTCCTAGAGGAGGGCGGCGTCGGCGTGGTGAAGTTCGGCTACAAGGTCGAGCGCGAAACTGACCTGGAAGAACTGGAGCAGCGGGCCCGTCAGTTCGGCTGCCTGACCTTGCGGATGAGCAAGGGCGACAACGTCGCGATCGGTGACGGAGTGCGAATAGTGCTGCCCTCGGATCATGTCATCGAGCTGTACTCCGAAGCCGAATACGTCGGCACGGACGTCGGGCTGATCAATCCTGATGCCTTCCCGCGTCACCTGGTCGGGGTCGGAGTCCCGCGGGTCGATCACGCCATGATCACCACCGAAGACCCCGCCACACTGGAGCGGTTCTACCAGGAGGTCATGGACTTCCATCCGGCCGAGCGAGTAGTGGACAACCTGGACGATAATCACCTAATTGCCTCATGGCTGAGTTGCGGCAATACGGCGCACGACATCGCGTTCATGGCCGGGCCTCAGGGGAAGCTGCACCACTTCGCCTACAACCTCACGGACTGGTACGCGATCAAGCACGCGGGTGGCCTGTTCGCGATGGACGATGTATCCGTCGACGTCGGCCCGACCCAGCACGGCATCACCCGGGGCGAGACGATCTACTTCTTCGACCCGTCAGGCAACCGCAACGAGGTCTTCAGCGGCGGCTATCTGGTCTTCCGCGACTCTCCACCGCTCACCTGGACGGTCGACCAGTTGGGCAAGGCCATCTTCTACATCCAGCGCGAGCTCAACGAACGGTTCACCACGGTCCTGACCTGACAAACGGCTAAATGGGCGTCGCGCAAGGTCCGCTCCCCGGACTAGCCGAGCGGCTCTGGAACGCAGAAATCGACCGCGTCCCGGTCAGCCCGCTGTCCGACGAACGGCCCGGCCTCCTACCGGCGGAGGCCTACGCCGTCCAGGCCTGCAATATCGGGCGTCGGCTGGCGGCCGGGCGGGTCATCCGCGGCCGCAAGCTCGGCCTCACCTCGCTGGCCATGCAGGAGCTGCTCGGGATCACCGAACCCATCTCTGGCGTCCTGCTCGATGACATGATCGTTGAGGAGAGCGATCAGATCCGCTATGACCAGCTCATCCAGCCCAGGGCCGAAGCCGAGATCGCGCTGCGGCTGGGCAGTGACCTGTCCGGGCCCGGCATCAGCACGGCGCAGGCCCTTGCGGCCATCGACGGCGTACTGGCGGCCATTGAGATCGGGGACAGCCGCATCGCGGACTGGCGGCTGAAGCTCGTCGACTCGGTCGCGGACAACGCCTCCGCCGCCCGGCTCGTCCTGGGTGGCCGGGTTACCCCCGTCAGCGGGCTTGACCTGCGCCTGGTCGGGATGCTCTTTTACCGCAACGGCGCGCCAATCGAAAGCGGCGCCGGCGCTGCGGCACTCGGCCATCCAGCGCGCTGCGTGGCCTGGCTGGCCAACAAGCTGAGCGCGGAGGAATCGGGCCTGCGCCGGGGTGACATCGTGCTGTCCGGCGGCCTGCACCGGATGGTGCCGGTGCGGCCAGGTGACGTCTTCCGGGCCGAGTTCGCCCATCTCGGTGCGGTATCAGCCCACTTCAGCGAGAGAGCTGCCGCATGAGCGCCGCGCAGGCCATCGCGGATGCCCTGGTCAGCGCGGAACGCGAGCGTAGGCCGATTGTTCCCTTCAGCCGGGCGCAGCCATTCCTCGACGTCGCCACCGCCTACGAAGCGCAGTCCTTGTTCGTCGGGCACCGGCTGCAGGACGGCGAGCGTGTCATCGGCGCCAAGCTAGGCATGACCAGCAAGGTGAAGCGGGCTGCCCTCGGCATACACGAGCCGGTGTACGGCCGCCTGACCTCGGGCATGATCCATCCGTTCGGTGAGCCACTGCGACTTGACGAGCTGATTCACCCGACCGCCGAACCGGAAATCGCCTTTCTCCTCGGCCGCCGGATCGACGCCTTTACCACCCTGGCCGGGGTCATGGCCGCCACCGAGCTGGTTTTCCCCGCTCTGGAAGTGGTCGACTCGCGGTACCGCGAACGTTTCCGGCTATCTGACTCGATCGCTGACAACGCGGGAGCGGCCCGAGTGGTCCTCGGCGCGCAAGGGCGCAGCCCGCGCGAACTCGTCGACCTCCAGGTCCTGGGCTGCCTGTTCCGCTGGAAAGGCGGCTCGTACACGGCGGCCGGCGGCGCGGTCATGGGCCACCCGGCCGCCGCCCTGGCCTGGCTGGCGAGCACCCTGGCGGCCCGAAGCGAGTATCTCGACGCCGGGAGCATCGTGCTTTCCGGTGCCTTGACCGCCTCCGTACCGCTGAAAGCCGGCAGCATCGCGACGGCCGAGTTCGACGGGCTGGGTTCGGTGGGGGTCCGGTGCCAGTGAACCAGACCGGATCGGGGCCCAAGAACGAGGACCAGGCGGCCGAAATCACCATCCTTCCCGACCGGGAGCAGGTGGTCGCCCGGCCGGAGGAAACCCTGCTCGCGGCCCTGAGCCGGGCCGGCCTTGGCTACCGGATCGGCTGCCGGCGCGGCGGCTGTGGAGTGTGCAAGCTCCATCTTCTGCTGGGCGAGGTCCGCTACGAGCGGACGGTTGCGGACAGCGTGCTGACCGACGAAGAACGCGTCGAAGGCATCTGCCTCAGCTGCCGGGCCGTCCCGATCACCAATGTCGTGATCGAACTCCAGGAGGGAGACAAGCTACGGCGGGTGCTGCCCCTCGGATTCGCATCCGGCGCCGTGGTCAGGTTCCCTGGCGGGCCGCCACCGCAGCGACTAGGGCGGTCCGCATCGCATTCACCGGGCCCGGATGTCCGGTCATCAGCTCGACCTGCGCGACCGCCTGGTACAGCAGCACGTCCAGACCGCTGACCACCGGGCAGTCGGCAGCCAGGGCCGACCCGGCAAAGGGGGTCGGCCACGGCGCGTACACGACGTCGAGCACCGTGGTGTCTGGGTTCCACCGGGTGGCGCTCAGCGGATCGGCTGCGCCGCCTGGCAGCGTGGAGATGACCACGTCGGCGGCGGGCAGCGGTGCGGTGAACAGGCCGTCGGAGATCGCCGGCCGCATTCCGAGTCGCTCGGCGGTCTCGCGCAGGTCGGCGGTACGGGCCAGGTTGCGGACCAGGACAATCGGCGACTGGTGACCCAGCTCGCGCACCGCAGCGAGGGCGGCTTGCGCGGTGCCGCCCGCACCGAGAATGACCGCCTGCTCGATCCGTGTCAGCCCGGCTTCCCGCAAAGCCGCAACCATGCCCGCCACGTCTGTGTTGTGCGCCAGCCTGCCTCCGGCCGGGCCAGCCGCCGGGAACACCAGCGTGTTCGCGGCTCCGACAGCCCGGGCCAGCGGCGATACTTCGTCGGCCACGGTCAGCGCCACCCGCTTGAGCGGCATCGTCAGCGACAGGCCGGCCCACTCCGCTCCCAGGCCGTCGACGAAGCGCGGCAGGTCCGGCTCGTCGCACTCGATCTTGCCGTAGTGCCAGCCACGCAGGTCAAGCGCCTGATAGGCCGCTCCGTGCAGCACGGGGGAGAGTGAGTGCTCGATCGGGCATCCAAGCACGGCCGCCCGCCGCACGGTCTGGTCTACCGCGACGGTAGCCACATCCATGTCCACCGACCTAACGATAGGCCAGCCGTGTGGCCTGAATCCGGTGCCTGCCACTGGACGGGACGGGCGTTGCGCCCGTTTGGCTGGCCGGGCAGCGTCGACACCGGGATCAGTATCCTGAGGAGGCCGGCATGTCACTGGTGGGCATTGGTCACCTAACCATCCTCGATACCGCACCGCCAGACTGGGTCTCGCTGGCCCATGACGCCGGCTTCGATGCGGTCGGGATACGGGCGGCGGCCATCGGCCCCACCGAAGAAGAATGGCCCATGAGGGCCGGGTCGCCGATGCTCGCCGAGACGCTCCGCCGGATGGACGACACCGGCGTGCGCGTGCTTGACGCGGAGCTGGTGCGCATCGACCCGCAGACGGTCGTCGGAAGGTACGAGCCATTGTTCGAAACGGCGGCCGCCCTGGGCGCCAGTTTCATCAACGTCATGGCCGACGATCCCGAGCTGGGCCGGGCTCGGGACACCTTCGCCGAGCTGGCGGCGGCAGCACGCCCGTACGGCGTGCACCCGGCCATCGAAGCCATCCCGTATATGCAGACCAAGACGCTTCCCGAAGCGGCCACGCTGGTCGGCGGGTCGGGCGGCGGAATCATCATCGATCCGCTTCACCTGCGGCGCGGCGGCGGCACGTCAGGCGACGTGCGCTCGCTAGATCCCAAGCTGATCGCGTACTGCCAGCTCTGTGATGCGCCGCTGGCCGCTCCGCATAACTTGCCGCGGCCGCGGGAACTTCCTCGCGGGCAGTCCGTCGAACCCATTACGGACCTGGCCCTGGAAGCCCGCGCCGTACGTCTGCTTCCTGGCGACGGCGAGCTTCCCCTGGCCGAGATCGTCGCGGCGCTGCCCGCGGGCCTGGCGTTCAGCGTAGAGACACCCAACCTTGCTCTGCTGGCATCACTGGGTGCCCTTGAGTTCGCTCGCCGCGCCCGGCAGGCCGTGGCCCGTCTCCTGCCGGTTCCCGCCCCCGCGGATGGCGCCAGAACAGCGCCCTGACCCGCGGACGACCGCTGTGATCAGAGGGACTCCCCCGCTGACAGACGGTGCAGGCCGTGAATGGCAACAGCGTAGCCGTCCACGCCGAACCCCACGACGATCCCGGCTGCCGCGGGGGAGATGAACGAGTGGCTCCGGAATTCCTCGCGGGTGTGCACGTTGGAGATGTGACACTCGATCAGCCGGAGCTTGGCTCCCTTGATGGCATCGTGCAGCGCGAGCGACGTGTGGGTGTAAGCACCTGGATTGAAGACAGCACCTATCAGGTCGCCGGCTGCCTGCCGGTTTCCCGCCTCCTGGATCCAGTCGATGAGCACGCCCTCGTGGTTCGACTGCCGACAGTCGGCATCGAGTTCGTACCGTGCGGCTTCGGCGCGGCAAAGCGCCTCGACGTCGGCGAGCGTCTTGACGCCATAGATGCCCGGTTCACGGGTTCCAAGCAGGTTGAGGTTGGGTCCGTTCAGCACAAGAACTGTTTTCATGAGGTCTGATGTTAGGGCCAGGTCGCGGCTCAGCTTGTCCCGTTTCCGCCAGCCGGGAAACGAAATAGGCTCATATCCACAGACGTGGCGTATGGGATAGCTGGTCCAGGTGTGGCTGGCTTTCTTAGCCCGGAACGTCGTCGTGCTATTTAGCGGGCGGCCATCTCGCAATCCTTCGAATTTCGCTCTGCGTAGTCAGAGCCTCGCATCCGCTCAGCGGAAAGAACAGTGGCGCGTCTTTTACCTGGAGTTACCTTGCCGTTAGCACCTGCTTTGGCAGCTGACGCCCGAACTTAGGAGCGATATGGCCACGCGGACACAGGTTCAAGATCTCGAAAGGCCCTCGAGGGCTGCCACCACTCGTGTCCGCTACTGGATTCTGGCGATCATCGTTATCGCCACCGCGATCAACTACCTGGACCGCGCGAATCTCTCCATCGCCGCGCCGATTGTCAAAAGGCAACTGCACATCAGCGACGTCGAGATGGGCCTGATCTTCTCCGCGTTCTCGTGGACCTACGCGGCCCTGCAGATCCCCGGGGGATGGATCCTCGAACGGGTCGGGCCGAGGAAAACCTTCGGGGTCGCCCTGATCTTCTGGTCGATCGTCACCGGGTGCATCAGCCTGGCCCGGGGGTTCGGCTCTCTGCTCGGACTGCGGCTCGCCCTGGGCGCGGCCGAGACACCTGCCTTTCCCGCCAACAACACTCTGGTCAGCAGGTGGTTCCCGACCAGGGAACGCGGCGCGGCCACGGGCTCGTATACCGCGGGTGAGTATGTCGGACTAGCCATTGCCGCGCCATTGCTGGCCTGGATGGCGACGCAGTACGGGTGGCACTCGGTGTTCTACCTGACCGGCGGGCTCGGCCTCGCGTTCGCGTTCGTCTGGCTCGGTTGGATCCGGGATAGCCCCCAGAGCGACAAGCGGGTATCCGAGGCCGAACTCGAGCACATCGAAAGGGGCGGCGGTGCCGTGGCGGCGGCACACGTCGGAGGCCAGCCCCGCAGCCACGCGAAGCTCTCTAACATCGGGAAGCTTCTGGCCAAGAAGCGCATGCTCGGCGCGCTGATCGGCCAGTTCGCCAATACCTCGACGCTGTTCTTCTTCCTGACCTGGTTCCCGGACTACCTGGTCGAGCAGAAGCACTTCACCCTGCTCAAGGCCGGCATCATGGCTATCATCCCGTACCTGTGCGCGCTGATCGGCACCATGGTCGGCGGCGCCGGGTCGGACTGGATGCTGCGCCGGGGCGTGGCGACGAGCATCGCTCGCAAGGCCCCGATCATCACCGGGCTGATCCTCTCGATGATTATCATCCTCGACAACTACGTGGCCGCACCGGCGCTCGTCATCCTGTTCTTCTCGATCGCCTTCTTCGCTCAGGGGATGGCGTCGGCCACCGCCTGGACCCTGCTCTCCGACATCGCGCCAGCCAACATGATCGCGCTCACCGGCGGCCTGTTCAACTTCTTCGCCAACGCGGGCGGGGCGCTCTCGCCGTTCGTGATCAGCATCATCCTCAGCGCGACCGGATCCTTCGCCTACGGTCTCGTCTACATCGCGATCCTCGCCGGAGTCGGGGCGCTGTCGTACATATTCCTGGTCGATCGCGTAGAACGCATCGTCATTGAATGACCTCATCCTTCGCGAGCACTTGCCTTTCGTGAACAGTCGTAATGCAAAGGAGTTAAGGTGGCTCGGTATCTCATCGTCGGCGGCGAGACGGCGGCCAACCCCGAAGTGGTGCAAGAAGCCGAGACCATACTGGCCAGGGATAAGGACGCAAAGTTCACCCTGCTCGTGCCGGCTACACACGTCCGGCAATATCTAGGCCAGCTCAAAGGCGAAGACGAAGAAGTGGCGACCCGAATGGCCGAAGCAGCTGTACGGCGCTTCCAGGGTGCCGGCATTCCGCTTGATTACCATATCGGGCCGCCAGATCCGCTCGATGCGGTAGACGAGGAATTCAAGGAGCGGACTTACGATGAAGTCCTCGTCTCCACTTATGCGCCGCGGCGGTCCCGCTGGCTGGCGCAGAAGTTCCCGGACCGGGTCGAGGACAAATACAAGATCCCGGTACGGCACGTCGAGGCCTCGCCCGATTTCCTGCAGAACCTCGGCGAGTTCGGCCCGTACGGCTGAGTACCGGAGCTGACCGTCCGCGGCAGACGGTCAGCTCCGGTGCGCCTGGACCTCCACCGTGTAGCGGACACCCTCGCCGGCCGCCTGCCGGTAAGGCCCTACAGCTGGCCACCGGCTCGTTCGATGCCACGCTGCTGGGTCTGCTTGGCGTGCGCGGTATGCCGGATGATGACCTCCCGGACGCCGTCAAGATCGGCTCGTTCGTAGGCCGCCGCGAGGTCCAGGTGCTCACGTGCCAGGAGGCCCTCGATCTCGTCCTGGGCGCGCAGCGCCCGCGAGATCAGGTCGGCGATACTGAGCTGCTCGTAGACGGCGGACAGCGCAGCTACTCCCGCGGCGGCCACCAGGAAGCGGTGAAACTCCTGGTTGGCCCGCGCGTAGGCCGCAAGGCCGTCAGGGTCACTCCGGCCGAGGACGTCGACCGTCGCATGGGCCAGCCGCCGCAGTTCGGACAGCTGACCCGGGTCTAGGTGTCCCACCGTCATCTCGGCCACGCCGAGCTCGATCGCCATCCTGGCGTCGTGGGCGTCGTTAGAGGTCGCAACGTCGAGCGGCTTGACCACGTGGCCTCGGTCGTCCCGGATCACCAGGTTCTCGGTCGCCAGCCGGGTCAGCGCATACTGCACGGCCGACGGCGGGGTCTGCAGCTGGGCGGCGAGCCGCTCCACATCCAGCCGCTCATTCGGGCTTACCTGCCGCGTCACGATGAGGTCCATGAGCCGCCGGTAAGCCTCGGCATCCTGGATGAGCTCGATCCGGCCGAACCGGCCGCGGAAATAGGCCAGCGGCGAGCCATCGCTGGCGCTGGCCCGCACCACGTTGGCCAGCAGGACACGGTGCGATCCGCCTCTTACCTCCTGCGCGATCCGGCATTCGAGCACCGCGAGCGTGCCCGGCAGGATCGGCGCGCCGGTGATCCCGGGCTCGCAAGGCAGATCCAGGAACGGATCGGCGCCTGGCCGGGCGAAAAGCCCGGCCAGCTGTTCCTGGTCTTCGGCCAGGATGTTGACCGCGAACGCGCCAGCCCGCCGGACCACGTCCTGGGTGGAGCTCGCCGCGTTCAGGCACGTCACGATCATCGGAGGATCGAGCGACAGGGACGCGACGGCGCTCACCGTCATGCCGCGGCGCTCGCCTTGATGCGTGGCGGTGATCACCACCACGCCGCTCATGAACCGGCCGATGACCTGCCGGAAGGCTCCAGCATCCAGCGGCTGCTCATCGACTCG
>Ga0335074_10002869_pt1 | contig 23479 bp, 17 predicted proteins | sample Lox_Sample_23_FD_206715 | JGI IMG/M metagenome (GOLD analysis project Ga0335074, IMG submission 206715) | Soil microbial communities from Loxahatchee National Wildlife Refuge, Florida, United States - Lox_Sample_2.3 | ecosystem: Environmental > Terrestrial > Soil > Wetlands | place: USA...
TCACAAGCGGCTTTAGATTAGCGCGCGCCGTATAAAGCGCCGCGGTATGCCCCGAGCATCCGGAGCCAATGATGACTACGTTGCGAGTTTCGCTCATGGGTGATTTTTCTTTTGCCGATTAGATGGCCAATTCGAAGTTTCGATGCACAGTCCACCTAAGACTGAGAACGGAGCATTCTACTGCTTCGTGAGGGAAGATTTCGCGGTTTTCGACTTCCCACTCTTGGATTTCACTGCGACCTTCGGGTTTGAGATTCCGTTGATCCTCGCCAGTTCTTGCGGGACGAGTGTTCGGACGCCCAGTAACCCGCGATAATCCCGCATGGCATCGGACGCGCGGCGGAACAGCGGCTCATAGGCGCTCTGATCGGGCGGCGGACCGGCCTCGTTGCCCGAGCAGCGCGCCAGCGCGATCGAGGATTTGCCAAAACGTTCCAGACGGATGCGGTTGGCGGGAGTGTTGGCCGCGAGCATGGCTGCCGCGCTCGTCACCGCAGAGGCGCTGTCTTCGATGGAGACTTCCATCAAGTCTTTAGGATCGCGGACGTGCATGACCAGCGTCTCAATCATGTTCTGGCCGTCATTGCTGAATGAATATTGCAGGCTGGCAAAGAGTGCTTGCACGGCAAATTCTTTCCGAATCCGCACGTAGCTGGCGACCGGGGGCTCTCCGGCGGGCGCGGGATTGGGTCCCGGTCGAAGAAAACTTGGCATATCGGTGAGAGTGGATCGGCCAAGGGAAATCTCGAAGTCGGTCCCGAACAGCGGCTGCTTGGGAATGCGGGCTAGAGCGGAGGCGATTTCCTTTTGCTGTTCCGGAGGCGGTGTACACACGTTCAGCATGTGGACTTCGACATGCGGCTGGCTGGAAGACGAATTTGCAGGCTGCTGCTGCGCCGAACTCGGCAAGGCCAAGAAAAAAGGCACTAACACAATTGGAAAGGCGATAGCTGTTGTGCGCACGCCGAAATTTTAAACGAGGTAACGCAAGGAAGTACTTTTGCAAACGCGAAAGGAAGCACCAGAGTAACCTCGGGCTTTGTCAGTTTATCGGGGCCTTCTCCCGATAATTTGCGATCTCTACATTCCATCCCAATTGTTGCTTCATGGTCTCGCGCAGTTGCGAAGCTGCGTCGGGCTCTCCGTGAACCAGGTACGTGGTGGCCGGTTCGTTGCGAAAAGTGCGAAGCCATTCAAGCAATTCCGGTGGATCGGCGTGGTCGCTGAATTGTTCAAGAGCGGCGATCTGTGCGCGGATCGGGACATAATCGCCAAAGATCTTCACTTCGTCCGCTTTGCTCTTGATGGTAAAGCCACGCGTTCCCGGAGCTTGAAATCCAATGAAGAGCACCAAATTCTTGGGCTCGGGTAAACGGAGGGCGAGATGATGCAGAATGCGGCCTCCGGTCACCATGCCGCTGGAAGAAATGATGATCGCGGGAGTGCGCACATCGTTGATCTTTTTCGACTCTTCCGGCGTCGACGCGAATGTGAATCCCGGCCACTCGAGCGGCGAACCGTAGTGCCGAATCATATCGCGGGTTTCGTCGCTGTATTCTTCATCGTGCTTCAGAAAAATCTCGACCGCCTTGATCGCCATCGGGCTGTCGCAGAAAACCGGCACGCGCGGAATCTGGCCCGACTCCATCAGGTGCTTGAGGATGAAAACGAATTTCTGTGTCCGCTCGATGGCAAACGCCGGCACGATCACGCTGCCGACGCGATTCACGGCGCCGGTGATGAGCGAGGCTAACTCCGGTAACGGATCTTCCTTCGGATGCAGACGGTTTCCATACGTCGACTCCATCACCAGCACATCGGCGGTTTCGCCTTCCTGCGGCCCGGAGTGCACAACTTTTCCCGGAGCGACTTTGTGATCGTGCACGCGCCCAATATCCCCGGTAAAGAGCAGTCGACGCGGCCCACCGTTTTCCTGCAGCGAGATTTCTGCCATGCACGATCCGAGGATGTGTGCTGCGCGAACAAACCGAAAGGAAATTTCGGGGGAGAGTGCTGTCGTTTCACCTACCTGCACCGGCTTGAAATACTGGAGCGAATTCTGGGCTTCTTCGAATGTGTAGAGGGGCAGCGCCGGATCATGCTTCGACTTCTTAATCTTGTTATAGAACCTCGCATCCTCTTCCTGCAGATGACCGGAATCGGGAAGAACGATTCCGCAGAGATCAATGGTCGGCGCCGTGGCATAGATTGGCCCGCGAAAACCCTCTTTCACCAGGCGCGGAATCCATCCGCAGTGGTCCAGGTGCGCATGCGTCAGGATGACGGCATCAATTTCTTTTGCCGGGACCGGCATATCGTGCCAGTTGCGCTCGCGCCAGTCCTTCTGGCCCTGGAACAATCCGCAATCGACCAAAACCTTGAAGCCGCTATTCGCCGAACCGTCGCCGGTGTTGATGAGATGCTTCGATCCTGTAACCGTCCCGGCTGCGCCCAGAAATTGGATGTAGGCCAAAGTCCCTCCGTGGAAAGGATCAAGCTACCACAGAGATACAGGGAGTTGGGTGAAACCCGATACAGAAAGCACGAAAATGGGCGAGCAGGCCACGATAACGCACGCGAGATCCCCGTTCGGCTCACCCCCTCTGAGCCGCTTTGGGCTTGTCCAAGGCAGGCTCTCGGCCGCTGGTGAGAAGCGCGGGCCTTCGGAATGATGACGCCATTTTCAATGGCAGAGGCACAAAAGAAGGAAAAGCAATCGAGCGCACGAAGGCAAAGTCAGGAAGCAAGCGGAGCCCTGTGAACCTGCTCGTTTCTGTGCCTCTGTGCCGCGGTCGTGAGCCTAATTTTGCGGCGCTGCGACCTTGAAATTGTTGTTGGAAAGATCGCCCTCGGGCACGCTGCCATCATTCACTACGATTTCATCTGGTGGCGCCGGACTCTCCACGCGAATCGTCACCCGATTCTTGGCGCGCACTTCGAGTCGCTTAGCTATTTCTCCGCCGGGGAATTTCACGGCCACCGGAACCTCGGCCCCGGCGGTCCCCAGATTATCGACCGTGACCGTCACCATATAGGTTCCATTCACGGTTTTCGTTGCGAATGCCGACTCCACCCTGAAATCTGGTAGTCCGCGATCGCGGTACACCCAGTCATCAAAGAACCACGAGAGATCGCGCTGAGTTTGGGCCTCGATCAACCGCGGCATGTACGACGGGTCATGATCCTGGTCGGGGCGGTACAGCGAGATTGCTTTCTTGAGCGCGCCATCGCCAATCATGTCGCGCAGCATCCACCAGACCGACATGGCTTTGCTGCCATACAATTGTTCATCCACGGTATTGATGAGGGCACGGCTTGGTTGATCTGTGGGCTGCGCTTGCCGCGATGAGTCTTCCATCTGGACCAGCACGCTGCGGTGCCCTGCGATATAGTCGAGCGCTGTTTGCCGACCTTTTTCCTGTTCGAGATAAAGTGCCTGCGCGAAATGTGCCAGGCCCTCGTCGATCCACGGGCGGGGAGAAGAAAACGCGACGTGAGTCATTTGATACACAACCGCTAAGCCGCTGGGCTTATCGTCGTCGCTACCGAGCGGAGTGAACAGCAGGGATCCGCTGCCAAATGGCGCCGCATCGGGATCGGGAAGATCAGCAACTTGCAGTTTGCTGGGCGGAGGGCTGAACCAGTCCGCAATCACGGGCGCTGCTTGTTCGGCAACATCGGCATATGCGGCTGCCGAGGCGGCATGACTCGGCAAGTTGAACACGGTGATCGAAGGCCGGGTCACGGATCCATAGTTCCCAACAGCGAACGATGGCACCCTAAGCCGCAAAGGCTGGAACATGCAGTCGGCGCTCACAGCTTGAGGTCTTCCCATTGCCTCGTAGAGGACCATGCAGGTCGGCTCATTCACAACCAGCTGCCCTGGGGAGACACCGTCGTCCCGGAAGACAGAAATCTTGAAGTGCATGGTGGATCCCGCTTCGCGCAGCTTCCATCGCCCCAGGACTTCAAACAGGCTGTCGCCGTCGGATAGATTCGCGGACTCAGTTGCAATTGGGTACCACGCGACATAGCCAATCCCGCGCACAGCCGTGAAATTCGGACTGATCTGATCCCAGTCGGAACTCTTGGCTGCATCGTCAGGCGTGCCGATGCGCGTCAGCCGCGTCGCGTCCGGCGGTATAACGCCTTCGTAGCCGATATCCAAATCCACCGTGCCGTGCGGTGCGATTTCTTGCGGCAAAGTGACGATGGCTTCCGAAAGCGCGCCCGTGTGATCGATGTCGGAGGTGTAGGACTGGAGCACGAACTGCGGCGCTTTGCCGGCGATCGTGATCGCTCGCCAGTCGAGGGAGGAAGAGATTTGCAGAAACGCAATCTTTTGCGGCGTCGCCGAATCGTTGCGTAGCGTGATCTTGCCGCGTACGCCGAGCCGCCGCTGTTCCGGCTCGATACGCACGTTCAAGTCGTAGTTCATGAAAGTGAAAGCTTCGCGGTCGAGCGAAAAGCAGCTCACCACGGAAGCGCAGAGAACGCAAAAAAGGTAAAAGGATCGACGAGGGAACTTCATCAGAAAATCACTTAACGAGATGGCAGCGCCGCGCGCCGCTGCCGCACGATTTCATACAAAACTACCGCCGCTGCCACGGAAACATTCAGCGACGGCACTTTGCCGAGCATGGGAATCGAAACCAGAAAATCACATTTCTTCTTCACGAGATCATGCAATCCCTTGCCTTCGGCGCCAAGCACGAGCGCACAATCCATCTTGTAGTCGAGCGCGTCGTAGGCCTGCCTAGAATGCTCGTCGAGGCCAACCGTCCATATATTGCGGCTTTTCAAGTCCTCGACGGTTCGGGCAACATTCGTGACTTTCGCGATCGGCAAGTGCTCGCTGGCTCCCGCCGAAGCCTTTGCCACAGTCCCGGTCACACCGGCGGCGCGGCGTTCTGGAATTACGACGCCATCCGCTCCAACGGCATCGGCGGTGCGCAAAATCGCGCCCAGGTTGTGAGGATCTTCCACGCCGTCGAGTACGATGACGAGAGAATACTCCCCACGCTTCGCCTCGATGACATCTTCGAGATCGTTGTACTGCTTCGAGGATGTAACCGCAACGACACCTTGATGCGCTGCGTTGCCGGCGATGCGATCGAGTTCCGTGCGCTGCACAAACCGCACCGGCACACTCATGCGACGGCAATCCTCGATGAGGCGCTGCAAACGAAGATCGTGCCGCTCCTTGGCCATGCCGACCCACTCAAACGCTCGGCCGCGCGCTTTCAGCGCCTCACTCACCGCATTGATGCCGTAAATGCAATGCATGGACCTAACAGTTTACTGGAATGTCACGCATCTGCGGGATGTCCGCCTGCATGATTCGTCGAACCTCGGTTTTTGCCTGCGGCACCGACAGCCGTCAGTAGCAGAAAATTGCTCTTAAGGCTTGCTCCGAAGTTGCAATGCCCGGCACGAACCGCATCGTTTTTCGCGACACCGCAAGGGAAATTTCAGGCGCTGAACTAAGAACCGGAAAACACTTCTGCGCCACCGAGTGTTTCTTTGGCAGCGTTTGAGAATTCCGCTCTGCCAGGTCAGCTGCCTATTTCTGCAGCGGAAGGATAGTGGGGCTCCTTGCAAGCGAAATAGACCGATCCCGCAAAAGCGCAACCGAGATTCACGAACGCAAACCTCACGATGCGATCACCCGAGCCGTGCCGGTAGCAACTTGATCTGGGGCAACAGGAAAGGGATCCGCTGGGAATAAGTCCTCGTTGCTCTTATACCAGTGATAAATGTCGTAAACCGTTTGCTCGATGCTTCTTTCCGGAATCCAAGCCGTATGTTTGGCGAATTTTCCAAAATTCGTTATATACACGGCCTGATCGCCCGGACGAGGTGGTCCGCAGCGATATTCCAACCTCAAGTTCAGCGCACGTCCGATGAGTTTAATGAGCCCGAGCAAGGAAACTGTGTTATCAGATCCGCCGCCGATGTTATAGACCTGGCCGCTGGTTTTATCGCGATGCTGATAGGCCGCAGAAAAGGCGCGAAGCAAGTCACATACGGCGAGCACGTCCCGCACCTGATGACCGTTACCGTAAATCGTGATCGTCTTCGATTGCAGCGCCGAATAGATAAAGTGAGCCACCCAGCCTTGATCTTCGGTTCCGAATTGCCGCGGACCAGCGATGCACGACATTCGAAATACAACGGTCGGAATTCCGAAAATTCGCGCATAATCGTGAACATATTGATCGGCCGTACCTTTGGAACAGCCGTACGGGGAATAAAAGTCTAGCGGGTGCGATTCCCGGACCGTGTTTATATCGTTGTCTCCGTTGTGAACAATAGCTAGCCGAGGCGGATGGGTGGATCGGATGTGTGCATATACCTTACTTGTAGAAGTGAACAGCAGAAAAGGACAGTTGCCACTTCGGCGAGCTGCTTCAAGAATGTTAAATGTACCCCCCGCATTTACCTCGAAATCGGTCCGCGGGTCGTCTAAAGATGTAGTTACCGCGACCTGGGCGGCGAAATGATATATTTCAGAAGCCTCGAACACCGCACGTTCCACAGCATGGTAGTCGCGGATGTCAGCTACGGTAACCCGCAAACGCGTTTGTGACCCAGCACATGTTTGCAACCAGCGTAAATTATGTTGCACCTTGCTCCGTGACAGATTATCGAACACATGAACCGAAGCATTGGTGGTGCTGAGGAGATGATGGGCCCAGTTTGAGCCTACGAATCCAGCACCACCGAAAATCAGAATGGATCGGGCGGAGTGAAATGTGCTCATACCTAGCCTCGTCTCTGATTTCGCCAAGAGCTATTAATTCGTGAGACATGGGTCAGATGAGGAGAAATCTATGTAGGGTTGCCGAATGGTGCGGCACCGATACGGGTGTTCTCCCAGATTCGCGATTACGCGCCCTTCTTCAAGTCAGACTCGGGGACTCGGATGTGAACGGATGACAACCTCGGGCTAGGCCTTCGGTGGGTAGGTACGGATTACGCCTTCCGTGTTGTGCGCGATCAATATCTCGTTACCCGGCTCGAAGAATTGATCCAAACCCCACCAATCGCTGACGATCGCGGTCCCACACGCAGCGGTTTCAAACACGCGTCCTGAAGGGCAATAGCCGGGATCTGCTATTGGTGGCTCCGGTAATATTCAGCGTCAGCCCCGACGATGAACACGAGCGTATCGAGATGCATGCATGACCTTGGTCACAACGGGACGATACCCAAATCGGCACTCACCCGACCAAATTTGTGACGCCAGCCGTTGCCACGTGTCCTCTCGAAGACTAGAATCGAGTGTTTTCATATGCGCGATCTTTTGGGCATGGTCGGCTTTGCCAGCCGGAGAAACACTTTGCCTTTATCGGTTTTCGCATCCGGTGTAAATCATCATGTCTTCATACGTTGCAAAACCTACTCCTCCCAATCAGGACAAGCGCTGGAAGTTGGTCGACGCGACAATTCGCCGTCAGGGTCAGCAGGCGCGCGGTCTGATTGAGACGCTGCACACGGTGCAAGAGGCGTTCGGATATCTCGACGAACAGGCCCTGCGTTACGTTGCCATGTCGTTGCGCGTACCTCTGAGCCGCGCCTATGGCGTCGCCACTTTCTATCACTTCTTCACGCTCAAGCCGGCGGGCCAGCATACGTGCGTGATCTGCATGGGGACGGCGTGCTACATCAAGGGAGCTCCGCAGCTGCTCGAAGCGGTACAGCGCGACTTGGGCATCGTGCCGGGCGAAACTACCGCCGACAACAAAGTTTCGCTGCTGACCGCGCGCTGCCTGGGCTCGTGCGGCCTTGCGCCGGCGGTCGTCTACGATCAGGAAGTCGCAGGCAAGGTCACCACCTCTGCGGTTCGCGAGCATCTGAAGAAATGGGCCAGCCATGACGCCTGAGGAACTCGACGAGATTGCAGAATTAGAACGGGCCGCACAAAGCCAGTTCACCCAGCGTGTAAATGTCTGCGTCGCCGCCGGATGTCTTTCCTGCCAAAGCCAGTCGGTGAAAGATGCACTCGACCAGGAAGTGAACCGGCGCGGCATCAAAGATCGCTGCCAGATCAAAGGCGTCGGCTGCATGGGATTGTGCGCCGAGGGCCCGCTGGTCTCGACCAGCACAGGTGTTCTCTATCAAAAAGTGCAGGCCGCGAATGGGGCAGCGATTCTTGACAGTCTCACCGGTGAGCCGGTTTCGAATCTGGTCTGCCCCACCAACATTCCATTCTTCCAGCGGCAAAAGAAGATTGTTCTGGAGAATTCCGGAGTGATTGATCCCGAGCGCATCGAAGACTACATTGCGGCGGAAGGCTACTCCGCCCTGATCAAAGCGCTGACCGAGATGACGCCGCGGGAAGTGGTCGACCAGGTCACCAAGAGCGGACTTCGCGGCCGCGGTGGTGCCGGCTATCCCACCGGATTGAAGTGGAGCACAGTTTCCAAATCGGTCGGCACGAAGAAGTACGTCATCTGCAACGGAGACGAAGGCGATCCCGGCGCATTTATGGATCGCAGCGTGCTCGAAAGCGATGCCCACCGCGTGTTGGAAGGGATGTTGATCGCCGCATATGCGGTTGGCGCATCAGAGGGATTTATTTACGTGCGGGCGGAATATCCGCTGGCGGTGAAGCGCCTGCGGACCGCAATTCGCCAGGCCGAGCGGGTCGGATTACTCGGATCTGATATCTGCGGAACGCGCTTCAGCTTTCGCGTTGACGTTCGCCTGGGAGCCGGAGCTTTCGTCTGCGGCGAAGAAACGGCACTGATCGCATCGGTCGAAGGCAAGCGCGGCACACCGCGTCCACGGCCGCCGTATCCCGCCATGGAAGGCCTGTTCGGCGAGCCCACCCTGATCAATAACGTCGAAACCTTCGCCAACATTCCGCCCATTATCCGCAAGGGTGGGGAGTGGTACGCGCAGATCGGGACCGAAAAGAGTAAAGGCACCAAAGTCTTCGCGCTCGCCGGACGCGTGCAGAATACGGGGCTTGTCGAAGTGCCGATGGGAATCTCTCTGCGCGAGATGGTGTTTGAAATCGGCGGCGGCATTCCCGAAGGCCGCAAGTTCAAAGCAGTCCAAACCGGGGGGCCGTCGGGCGGTTGCCTGCCTTCCGATTGCCTCGATATGCCCGTGGATTACGAGTCTCTGGCCAAAGCCGGTTCCATCATGGGGTCCGGGGGAATGATCGTCATGGACGAAAGTTCGTGCATGGTCGACGTCGCCAAATACTTCATGGATTTCTGCATGACCGAGTCCTGCGGCAAGTGCATTCCCTGCCGCGTCGGAACTTACCAGATGCATCGCATTCTTAACGCCATCGGCAATATGTCGGCCACGCAAAAGGACATCGAGATGCTTCGCGAGCTTTGCGATCTGCTCAAGCACACTAGCCTGTGCGGATTAGGCCAGTCGGCGCCGAATCCCGTAGTAAGTACGCTGCGCTCGTTCGCGGAGGAATATCGCGCACACGTGGAAGAACACCGATGTCCGGCGGGAGTCTGCAATGCGCCTGTGGGAGAAAGCGTATGAGGCCGGCCTCAACCGTTAAGACTCTGAGCATTAACGGGCGCGACGTAACCGGGCGCCAGGACGAAACCATCCTCGACGTGGCGCGGCAGAATAACATTTTCATTCCGCGGCTTTGCGAAATGGACGGCCTCTCCGATGTCGGCGCCTGCCGGTTATGCCTGGTCGAAATCAAAGGCCAGAACAAGTTGCTTCCGGCTTGCGTCACGACGGTTGAAGAGGGGATGGAAGTCACGACGGATTCACCGCGCCTCGAGAATTATCGGCGCATGATCCTCGAGCTGCTTTTCACCGAGCGCAATCACGTCTGCTCGGTTTGCGTTTCCAACGGTCATTGCGAGATGCAGATGCTGGCGCAACGGCTCGGCATCACGCATGTGCACTTTCCCTACCGCTATCCCAAAGAAGAAGTCGACGCGTCGCATGACCGCTTTGTCATCGATCACAATCGCTGCATCTTGTGCACGCGGTGCGTGCGCGTGTGCGACGAGATCGAAGGTGCCCATACCTGGGACGTTATGGGCCGCGGCATAAACGCCAAAGTCATCACCGACCTGAACGAGCCGTGGGGAAGTTCGGAAACCTGCACCAGTTGCGGCAAATGCGTGCACGTCTGTCCGACTGGTGCGCTGTTCGAAAAGGGACACTCAGTCGCCGAGATGCTCAAGCGCCGACAATTCCTGCCGTACTTGACGCTGATGCGGAAAGAAAATGAATGAGTAGCGAAGCGAAACCACGGGAGGGGAAGAAACGCATCGCCACGGTCTGGCTTGACGGCTGCTCCGGCTGCCACATGTCCTTTCTCGACATGGACGAGCGCCTGCTGACTGTCGCCGGCATGGCCGATCTGGTCTACAGTCCGCTCGTCGATGCCAAGGAGTTTCCCGAAGATGTCGATGTGACTCTGGTTGAGGGCGCAGTCAGCAGCGAAGAGGATCTGCATAAGATTCAAATCGTTCGCCAACGCACGAAAACGCTGGTTTCGCTGGGCGATTGCGCGGTTACGGCCAATGTTCCTGGCATGCGGAATCCCTTCGGCACCAAACCCGTTTATGACCGGGCATATCGCGAAAACGTGAGCTTCGATCCCGGCATTCCCAATCAAGTCGTGCCTGCGCTACTGCCTACTTCGCGTCCGGTTCATGAATTTGTGCCGGTGGATGTTTTTGTCCCCGGCTGTCCGCCTTCGGCGGACACGATTTTTTATGTGGTCACAGAACTGCTCGAGGGCCGGCCGGTGGATTTGAGTCCGCGAACCCGCTTTGGAGCCTAGCTCGACCGAAAGTTCGCAAGCAATTCGAAGATGGGAGAAGTCGTGACGCAGGACAGTACGATTCTGGTAATCGATCCGGTGACCCGGATCGAAGGCCATTCCAAGATTACGCTCCACCTCAACGACGAGGGCCGCGTCGAGGACGCGCACTTTCACGTCACGCAATTTCGTGGGTTCGAAAAACTCTGCGAAGGCCGCCCGTTCTACGAAATGCCGTCGCTGATGGCGCGGATCTGCGGCATCTGTCCGGTCAGCCATCTCATTGCCTCAGCCAAGGCTTGCGATTCCCTGCTCGCGGTCCGCATTCCGCCAACTGCCGACAAGCTGCGCCGCATCTTCGGCCTGGCGCAGGTCGTGCAGTCGCACGCGCTGAGCTTCTTTCATCTTTCCTCGCCCGACCTGCTGCTCGGCATGGATGCCGACTCGGCGAAAAGCAATATCTTCGGCGTGGCCGAAAAGAGCCCCGAGCTGGCGCTCGACGGCATCCGCCTGCGTCAGTTCGGCCAGCAAATCATCGAGCGGCTGGGCGGCAAACGCATTCATCCCGCGTGGATCGTGCCCGGCGGCGTGAGCGAACCGCTGACGGTCGAAAATCGCGACGCCATCCTGCGCGCGCTGCCGGAAGCTCTCGCCATCGCCGAGCGCACGCTGGAATGGTTCAAGAGCATCATGGAGCGATTCCGGGAAGAGATTGCCACCTTTGGCAACTTTCCTACCCTCTTCATGGGAATCGTGAAGAAAGACAACGGCTTGACTTTCTACGACGGCAAGCTGCGCATCGTGGATTCGACCGGCCACGTGGTGGGCGAGGATCTCGATCCCACGCAATATTTTGATTACATCGGCGAAAAAGTCGAACCGTGGAGCTACTTAAAATCGGCTTACTACAAGCCGAAAGGTTTTCCCGACGGAATTTACCGAGTCGGGCCCCTCGCCCGCCTCAATGTCGCCGACCGCTGCGGCACGCCGAAGGCTGATCAGGAACTTGCGGAATTTCACGAACTCCAGCGCACCGCCGTGCTGAGCTCATTTCACTATCACCACGCACGGCTGATTGAGATCTTGTATTGCGTTGAGCGCATGGAACAGTTTCTGAGCGATCCCGAAATTCTCTCCAAGCACGTGCGGGCGCAAGCGCAGCCCAACGCGCTCGAAGGCGTGGGCGCGTGCGAAGCGCCGCGCGGCACGCTGTTCCACCATTATAGAATTGACGAGCAGGGCTTAATCCGCTGGGCCAACCTCATCATCGCCACTGGACACAACAATCTGGCTATGAATCGCAGCGTACTGCAGGTGGCGAAACACTTCGTTCAGGGCAAGAAACTCGCGCCCGGCATGCTCAACCGGGTCGAAGCCGTGATCCGCTGCTACGACCCATGCCTGAGCTGCTCCACTCACGCCCTGGGCCAGATGCCGCTCGTAATCCAGCTCATGAGCCCCGAAGGCGAGGTGCTGGACCAACTGGTGCGAAACTAAAACCTGCACTCCGTTTTGGCTTTCCCTTTTTCCGCCGGCATCGCGAAACTTCCCGATTGACCCAGGGTTGCAACTGTGGTTACATGCGCAGAGCGCCACCGACCGTCTACGGCGGGTGCGCTCTTTGGGGCGTGCGACGGAGGTCAAGTATGAAGTCCCGTTGGTACTCCCTGCCTGCCTTGCTGTGCGCCCTCACTCTTGCTGCCAGCGCTCGCGACGTGGTCGTTCCCGCCGGCACTCTTTTGCAATGCACTTTGAATGAGCCGAATTTCTCGTCGAAGACCGTTGCCGTAGGCGATCCCGTACTCTGCAATCTGCGCGGAGTGACCGTCTTCGGCCAACAGGCTTTCCCGCGCGGAAGTTACCTGGTCGGCCATCTGGAAGCCGCCAAAGATCCTGGCCACTTCTGGGGCAAGGGATATCTCCAATTGACTTTCGACCGCATCGGCGTTCCTGCCGGCGACATGCCGCTCGAAGCCAAGGTCATCGCGACGCGCGGCTATAGAGTGGATAAGGAAGGCAAGATCGACGGCAAGGGGCACGCGACGCGCGACGTAGTCGAATGGATGATTCCGCCGCTATGGCCATGGAAGGTGATCATGCTGCCGGCGCGCGGGCCGCGTCCGACTTTGAAGGGTGAGACCGTGCTCCAATTGCGCTTGATGGACGACGTTGAGGTTCCGGAGCTTGCGCAAACGTTCGGACCGGGCTGGCATTTCTTTGGTCGGCAGCAAAATGAGTCCTACGACGACGCACAGGCCAACAGTGTAAGTCCGCAACTTGCGGTTCGCGGGTCGGAGGGAGTTTCCGTCGACGCCCAGGTTTCACTGGCGCGATATGACGATGCCGTCTCGAACCTCGTGACCCTGCCGGGCATGCCGGTGTTTATTCTGAATACGGGAACTCTGCTGGCCGTCAGCGGCTACGGATATCAGGATAATCGGCTTACATACACGTTAGTTTCCGGCGGAAGCGGCGTCATTAGCACTGATGAAATCAATTGGCCCGCGACCACTCGCATGAACGCCAAGCGTGGAATACGCCTATCGCTGCATGCGGGTCTCATGAACACAGTGCCCTCCGGAATGTAAGAGCTTGTGTAGGGGCCGGACACTACGTCCGCGCCGGGTTCCATGGCGACGCGTTCCTACCGCGTTTGTCGCCCCAAACTCAGTTTCACCGCAAGCCGTGTCCGCTGTGCCGTCGAACTGGTGGAGTTTGGGCAGCAGGCATTCCCTCGCGGAAGTTACCTCGTCGGACACCTCGAGGCGGCAAAGAATCCTGTACATTTTGTGGGAAAGGGATATCTTGAGCTGCGTTTCGACCCCATGGGAGTTCCCAGCGGATCGTAGCGCCATAATGGGGCCCGATCACGCTCAATCGGGCGTCAGTCCCGTTTACGGGGGTTGGGTCACGTTCAATGCGGATGCATGTCTATATCGGCAGGTCGAGATGCAATAGGGTTGGGGTTTGGAGGGTGCGAGTCGGAGCCACGGTCGCGATGGGTGATGGAGTTGATCGCCCGCAGTCGTTCGGCTTTTTGTGCAGCTTGCACGGCAGTTTCGCATACCCGCAAAAGCTCGCGGAGATCGGAATCGCCGAGTGTCAGACGAAGACGTGTCTGCGCCCTTTCCCAATAAGGCGTCGCCCGTCGCAAGGCTTCTTTACCAGATTCGGTCAGACTATAAATACGTTCTCCGTGATTCCCGCCGATTCGCGCCGTGACGAGACCTTTCTTTCGGAGAGCTGCGAAACGACGCGACAAGGTTTCCACAGCAACAGCATTCTCACGCGAAAATTTCCACTGGGCAATCTCCCCGGCCTCCTCGATGCTCTTCAGCGCGAAAAACTGAGTTGCTTTCAGGCCTGAGGGTTGGAGCACAAGATCGTAGAATTGGCTGGCGGCGCGCGCTGCTCTCCGCAGCGCGGAGCATGCGCATGCAGTCTCTAATATGTCAGGTCGCTCGGCGTCCATGCATGCAAACCCTCCTGATCCCGTGGCAGAAGTGAAAAGGATCCTGACTTCATCAATTCGTATCCTTCCTCACAGACTAGAGGGCTAAGCCGGAGAAGTAAAGGGTGTCTACATTGGAAATGCAGAAATTCATGCGCCAATCGACGTCGCGGAGCAGCTTCCTCCAACTAGCCTACACTACAAGACTGATCGCTATCAGGTAAATACATTAGAAGAGATAGTAAGTTGCACGATCGACATTGCAGTTGTGCTAAGGGACGACCATTGTCGATTATTTGTGAAATTACGGACTGGCGGCTAGTCGGTCATACCTGCCCTCGAAAACGTTCGATTCCGATTCTAAGATCGAAGTTACGGAGCTTCTATCCGATGCAGCATCGAGTTGCCTTCCCGGCGCGCCGCTTGCGAGATATTGGCGTCGGACACGATCTGCTGCAAGGCGGGAACAAGAATTTGAGGTTCGATCAGCCTCTTCCTTCTATTCTGCACGGCGATTCCCTTCAATTCTGGCTCTAAACCATTTGGATTATGCAAGCGCATACTCTCGAGCAGGCGGCGTGTGTTTATAGTCAATGACATACGCTCGAACAGGCCCGTTTTCTCTGATCGGGCGGCTCTTACTGGTGGCATAGCTGACTCTGCTCTGGTTGAAGCCGGTATCATAGGTCAGCGACTTCGAAACAGATACTGGATTCGGATTTTGAGTGATCCGGTACTTGCCTCGAAAGAAGTTCAGCTGCTGAACGATGGCAAAGATGCGAGTTCGCAGGCCGCGTGATGCCTCGAATTCGATCACATACGGGCTTCCAGTCTTCTGATCCGAAGTTGGGAAGGACTTATACGTTACACTCCCCATCGAGGTGATGGCTATTGAGTAATAGGGCGGGTTCGCCATGCTCCAGCTCCAGGTAAAGATAACCGTGGGAACCGGCTTGGGATGGACAGTCCCGCCTTGGAGATTCCAGGATAGTTCCGGACGCAGCAGCGTGCCCACGAGCAAGACCAGAAGCGCCGCTCTCGAACTGTTGCTCAAGCTACCTTGGACCGATTACTCCGGTTGTACCACCAGGAAAACGGTATTCCCGTTGTGATTTACCAGCAAAACCAACGCCTGTGCTCCGGCTTCGTGAACCCAGCGGTCGTATTCGGCAACTGAATTTACCGGATGACGATTGACCTGTTCGATTACATCCCCTCGCTGTAAACCTGCGTCGGATGCGGGTGAACCACCCGGTACGTCTGTGACCACAACGCCTTTGACGTCCGGACCAAGGCCAAGTTGCTGGCGAATGTCACCGGTAAGTTCGTCAACCTGAACGCCCTTCATCGGGCTGTTCTCCGCGGAACCTTCCGCATTCTTTGCCGCACCTTTGCCCGACGGCGCCTCGCCGAGCGTCAAGGTCACGTCGCGAGTCTCCCCGTTGCGAACAACTTTTAAATGCACACTTGTCCCCGGAGTCATCATTCCGACTCTCAGACTCAGGTCGTTGGGTCCGGCGACAGGTTGACCGTTCATCTCGGTGATGACGTCCCCCGTTTGTAATCCCGCCTTCGCACCCGCGCTGTTCGGCTCTACTTCCCGGACGAGTGCTCCCTTTTCCGCAGGAACGTTGAACTGTTTTGCGAGTTCCGGAGTAACTTCTTGTATGCCCACCCCAATGTAGCCGCGCACCACCTTGCCATACTTCAGAATCTGGTCCATAACGTACTTCGCCATGTTGATCGGAATGGCGAAACCGATTCCCTGATTTCCTCCGGAGCCTCCCGAAAGAATGGCGGTGTTGATGCCGATGACCTCTCCGCGTGCGTTCAGGAGAGCGCCGCCAGAATTGCCCGGGTTGATGGCGGCATCAGTCTGAATAAAGTCTTCGTAGTCCTCGATGTCGAGGCCGTTTCGGCCAGTCGCGCTGATGATGCCCATGGTCGCGGTCTCACCCACGCCGAACGGGTTGCCGATCGCGAATGCGTAATCCCCCACTTGCAGCTTGGAGGAATCTCCGAGAGTGACCGTGGGCAGCCCGGTCGCTTTGATTTTTACGACGGCGATATCAGTTTTTGGGTCCGCACCGATGACTTTGCCGGGAAACTCACGCTTGTCGGACAGAATGACTTTGATCTCGGTGGCTTTGTCAATCACGTGATTATTGGTAAGAATGTAGCCATCCGCGCTGATGATGACCCCCGATCCGAGTCCCTGCTCACGCTCTTGCCGCGGCGCCCCTTGGAATTGACGGCCGAAGAACTGCTGGAAAAAGGGATCGTTGAAGAACTGGTTCTGCGGAACTTTCACGATGCGGGACGAAGCGATGCTGACCACGGCGGGAAGCACCGGTTTGAGAACCGGAGCAAAGCCCATCGCGTTTTCATTCTCATTCGCCGCTGCGCCCACGCCATGGCTTACGAAAACGGGAACCAGCTTTTCGTGCCCGAAGCTTGAATATCCGGCCAAAGCCCAGGCCATCAAGCCGAGGGCGCCTCCCACCAGGAAAACAACGGCCAAAGCAAATATGACTGCCGAACGCCGTAACTGAACCATTCTTGCGCTCATCACTGCTCTCCTCGCCAAGCTTGTCTATCGAGCGGCTTGAGCAATGGCTAATGCCGCTTGCCAACTAGAAGGAAAATTCTCCGGTGAAGAACTCCCTACACGTTCAGTTGCGTTCGCGAAGCATTTTGTTGCCTTTGCAAGTCAGGCGTAGGTGCTAAATGAAGAGAATCCCCACCACGTCGCGGGAAACTGCTACAACTTTGGGGCAACTTTTCGGTGGCGTACAGCGAGGATTAGAGTCTGGAGCGTGAACTCATTTCATGACTGCTCCCGACTTCACTTCAGGGCGGGTGCGCTCGCGCATGGGTGAGAAGCGGAGGGTATAAATGATCCCAAAAACCAGCAACAAGCCACCCCACCAGACATTGGCGTGGAGGTAGAACAAAACCACTTTGTCCTGTGGCGGATAGAAGATTTCGTAAATCCCGCGGCCGAAAATTAGAGCGCCATTCACGAGCAAAGAAACGCCAATGAAGAACCAAATTGACAGCGGGCCACTACCAGATTTCATCATTCCTCCTACCAGAAAATAATCTGCAAAATTACGAACGCCCCGGCGACCAAAACTGCCCAGAAGATCGGACTATGGAACATCGAAACGTGTTCGGTTTTCGGAATTGACGTCAATCCATAAACCAGATTCTTCAGATCGGAATCCGGCTTGGGGCGGGTAAGGTAGCTCACGACCACGGTGACGAAAATGCAAATCAAGCAACTCCACAACGCGCGGAACATGTTCTGCGCCTGGTCTTGCGCGTCCATGGAGAGAGCTACATACCGCACCGCAGTGGGATCGAACTTGACCCAGGTGTACATGCCAACGGAAGAGAGCGTTCCGGCTAGCAGGCCAGACCAACCAGCTGCGGGCGTGGCGCGTTTCCAGAGCATGCCCAGAATGACAGTTCCAAAAAGCGGAGCGATGAAGAAGCTGAACAACTCCTGCACGTAATCCATGATGCTTGGGGCACCCGCCGCCAGATATGCGGTGCCGATGCTGATGATGACACCCCACACGGTACACCAGCGTCCTATCTTGACCTTGGCATCGTCGGAGGCGCTCTTATTGATCAGCGTTCCATAGATATCGTAGGTCCAAACCGTGGTGAAGGCGCTGACGTTGCCGGCCATGCCCGACATGAATCCGGCAATGAGCGCGGTGATGCCTAACCCGAGGAGGCCTGGCCCGCAATAGCGCGCCAACATGAGCGGCAAGACTTCGTCATAACCGTGCAGTCCCTGAGCCTGTCCCTGCGGAGACCAGGCTATGTTCGCCGGAACCAGCCGGAGCAGATGGCCTTGTGGATCGCGCAACAGAGCCAGTCCGAGCAGGCCGGGCAGGATGACGATGAACGGCACCATCATCTTGAAGCCCGCACCGATAATCGGAGCCAGTTCAGCGGAGCGCAGATCCTTCGCCGACAAAACGCGCTGGATCACGAGGAAGTCCGTGGTCCAGTAGCCCATCGAGATCACGGCCCCGAGCCCGAACACGATGCCGACCCAGTTGATGCCCATGGGGTTCGAGCCGAAGTTGCCTAATGTGGACCACAGATGCGTATAGGATCCCGGATTCGCAACATGCAACTCCGTGAGGTTATGCAGAATTCTGGCCTGAAGGCCGCTCCAGCCACCGGCTTCGATTAGGCCGAGAATCGGGATGAGCAGAGCGCCGGCCCAAATCAAGAAAAATTGCAGGACTTCGTTGAATATGGCAGAGCGCAACCCACCGAGTGCCACGTAGATGGCCACGGTAATCGATGAGACCCAGATGCTGAAATTAATGTCCCATCCCAATACGACTTTCATCACGACCGCCATGGCGTACATGTTGATGCCGCTCATCAGAACGGTCATGAAGGCGAAGGAAATCGAGGAGACGCCTTGAGCGCCTTCGCCGAAGCGAAGTTTCAGATATCCCGGCACGGAGTGTGTCTTGCAAATGTGATAGAAGGGCATCATCACGAGCGCAAGAAACAACATGGCGGGAACGGCACCGATCCAGTACCAGTGCGCGGCGAGAATGCCGTATTTATAGGCATTGCCCGCCCATCCCATCAACTCGAGTGATCCGAGGTTCGCCGACAGAAAAGCCAAACCGGCAACCCACGCTGTCATCTCCCGTCCGGCCATGAAGAAATCTTCGCCGGTATTGGCCTGACCTTTAAGGTAAAGGCCAATTGCCAGCACGAGCGCGAAGTAGAAGATGATGATGACAAGATCGACCGAGGAAAGATGAACCAGAGTGGGGGAATGCGCCAGCAGCAGAGCGGGAATCATCGTGTTTTGACCTGTGAATGATCTGGACTGCGAGAAGTTCTCCGCCACTTATCCGGAAGCGGGGCATATTTTTCGCGCATGGATTGGCCACGCAGGCACTGCACTCGACCGATCGAGGAAACGTTAACGCTCAATGGGAATGAACCTGTCGTTCGCCCGTTAAGTGCTCCATTTAATCGGACCACGCCCAGTTTGTCAAAAACCGATCAGGCGCACGCGCAGGACGGAAGCAACTCAAGATTTGCGTTGCCCCGCTGGATTTGGCGTGGGCGGTTCCACCGAGCATCCAGACGATACAGACTGTAGATCAATGCTCGCGTTTTCTTGACCCCGCCAAACACGGGTGTTAGCTTCGGAGGCACCCCATTTTGCAGAGGCATCCGGTCTGAGCAGGTCACGCAAACCCCAGATGTTCGCTGTTCCCCGACGTGATTTCCTTATTCACTTTTGCCAGGGAGCGGGAGCAAGTCTCATCCCTGGCGGATGGTGGGATCTTGTCATCCCCGCTTGGATGACACCGGAAACCGCAAACCAGACAGGTCGCGGCGATGAAGTGTTTCACGTCGAGCCGCATTATCGCAGTGCGCGACCACTGGATGTGATGTTACGAAAAGTTCAGCCCGGACTGGATGCGTTCGTTTCCGAGAAATATGCATGCGAGATCGAGGCGATCCTAGCTGAATGGAGCGCCTCGCTGCGTCGATCTCCTGTTTCAGTCGCGTCCATCGCCAAGTCGCTCGCGACCAGTTTTTACGGAACATCTTTGCGGCGCAGCGGCTCGCGCGTGATTCGTTCCGACTCCTTGCTCGAAGTCCGCCGCAACCGCTTTGACGGGATGATTGCGCGCCAAGCCTTTCTTGCCGACTTGCAAAAATGGCTCAGCACTCTCACACAGATCATCACCGGCGAGTTCCAGATCGCGGGCATTGACGCCGGCGCCCCGGCTTCATCGAGTGCGCCGATGCCGGTGGAGACCCGTATTCGCTACGAGATTGTGGGCACAGGCGCAGGTTTTCATCGTGAGCAGCGAGTAGGGAATTGGGACTTGTCCTGGGAGCGGTCTGGGAGCGGCGAGTATAGCGTTACAAGTTGGCGGGTAGTCGAGGAGACGCAGGCGCGTTCGCAGGCCCCGGTGTACCTGGACATGGCGGCGACTGCGTTCGGCAGGAACGATTCCTATACTGCCCAGATGATGCACGGCAGCGATTACTGGCGGACCATTCTCGATGGAGCGAGCGGGATCGACATCTACGGCCACAACGGCGTTTCGGTGGCCGACATCGACAACGACGGCTTCGACGATCTTTATGTATGCCAGCCTGCGGGCCTTCCGAACCGTCTGTATCGCAATCGTGGCGATGGCACGTTCGAAGATATTACAGAATCCTCTGGCCTGGGCATTCTGGAAAACACTGCCTGCGCACTGTTTGCCGACTTCAGCAACCGCGGCGCGCAAGATGTGATTCTCGTGCGTACGAGCGGTCCAGTGCTGTTTGTCAACGATGGGAGAGGAAAATTTCGCGAAAAGCGCGATGCATTTCATTTCGCGAATTTGCCGCAGGGAACGTTCACCGGCGCGGCAGTGGCGGACTACGATCGCGACGGATGGTTGGATATCTATTTCTGCTTGTATGCCTATTATCAAGGAACGGGACAATACCGATATCCCTCTCCATATCACGATGCCGAAAATGGTCCCCCGAATTTCATGATGAAAAATAATCGCGATGGAACGTTTCGCGATGTGACGGCGGACTCAGGGCTCAATCAGAACAATACACGCTACAGCTTTGCCTGCGGTTGGAGCGACTTCAATGGCGACGGCTGGCCCGACCTCTACGTGGTCAACGATTTCGGGCGCAAGAATCTATACCGCAATAACGGCAATGGAACGTTTACCGATATCGCTGCGAAGACCGGCACAGAAGATGTGGGCGCAGGAATGAGCGTCGGCTGGCTCGATTACGACAATGACGGCGCGCAGGATATCTATGTTGCCAATATGTGGACTGCCGCAGGCGTGCGCGTTTCGATGCAGGAGAGTTTTAAGAAAGATTCGCCGGCGCAGATTCGTGAGCTGTACCAGAGGCACGCAATGGGAAATTCTTTGCTCCGCAATCGGGTCGAGTCTTTCGAAGACATGACGCGGGCGGCGGGAGTTGGAATGGGGCGTTGGGCGTGGTCGAGTGACGCGTTCGACTTCGATCATGACGGATATCCGGATCTCTACATTGCCAACGGCATGGTCTCGGAGCCCGATCGCGAGGATCTGAACAGCTTTTTCTGGCGCCAGGTTGTAGCGAAGTCGCCGAACGATGCGCGAGCTTCGAAAGAGTATGAACAGGGCTGGAGCGCGATCAATGAACTGATTCGCTCGGATGGGACCTGGAGCGGATATGAGCGCAACGTTTTTTACGCCAACAATCGCGATGGAACATTTTCTGACGTTTCGGCCGCGGTCGGACTGGACTTTGTCGAGGATGGCCGTTCCTTCGCCCTGGCGGATTTCGATCATAATGGGCGCCAGGAAATTTGCCTGAAGAACCGGAACGCCCCGCAGTTGCGTCTGTTGAAGAATGTTGCCGAGAAGGTGCCAGGTTCGATCGCATTTCGTTTGCAGGGAACCAAGAGCAATCGCGACGCGATCGGGGCGGCAATCACGATCGAGACCAGCGCCGGGCGGCAAACGCGCATGCTTCAGTCAGGATCGGGTTTTCTTTCGCAACACAGCAAAGCTGTGTTCTTTGGATTGGGAGAAGCGGCCGGTTTGGTGCAAGCAACGATTCGCTGGCCGAGCGGAGCCGTGCAGGAACTGAGAGATGTTCTTCCCAATCACACGATCTGGGTGGAAGAAGGCAAAGAGCCGCAGCGGATGGAAGCATTCCAGCTTAGCGCCGCAAAATCTTTTCCGATTGTAGAAACGCAAGCTGAAGCCGATTCCCTGCCGACGAGAGTTGAAACCTGGCTTCTGGCGCCGATTTTAGCGCCTGAGATCACATCCTCTGATGTGAGCGGGCGAACGGTTTCGCTCTCATCCCTGCGAGACAAATCGGTGTTATTGAATTTCTGGAGTTCGCACTCATTCGAGTGCGAACAGGATTTGCGAGTATTTCAGAAACATCATCAGCGCTGGGCGGATCAGGGATTACAGTTGATCACCGTCCATGTTGAGGGCGCAAAGCAAACTTCAGCAGACGGCAATTCCAAAAGAAACTCCGGGCCGGCTTTCGCACGCGAGCAGAACTTCACATTTCCCGTGCTGCGCGGCTCCGACGATTTGGTTGCCATCTACAACATTCTTTATCGACAACTATTCGATCGGCATCGGGATCTGAGCCTTCCAACTTCGTTCCTGATTGACAAGAGCGGAGAGATCGTAAAGGTCTATCAAGGACCAGTCGATCCCGAGCATCTCGAAAAAGATTTCCAGAGCATTCCCGCAACCGACTCTGAGCGTGTCGCTCGAGGGCTGCCATTCCCGCTCGCTGGCCATACGCTTGAGTCTGGGCGCAATTATCTTTCTCTGGGCGCGCTGTTTTTTCAGCGCGGATATCTCGACCAGGCTGAATCAGCCTTCCAGCAGGCGTTACGTGACGATCCCACGAGTGCTGAAGCAGCGTACGGGATTGGCAGCGTCTACATGAATCAAAATAAGAACGCCTCGGCGCGCCAGACATTTGAGCGTGCGACTAAGCTGAATGCGAGTTATCCGGATACGCTTCCCGATTCGTGGAACAATCTCGGCGTGATTGCCACACGAGAGGGACGGATCGAAGACTCGATCGCTTGCTTCCAGCAGGCGTTGGAGATCAATCCGCATCACGTGGCCGCGCTGGAAAACCTCGGCAACGCCTATCGTCTCGAAAAACGCTGGGACGACGCGCGCAAAGTGTTGGAGCAGGCTGTCGAGATTGCGCCGGAAGATCCTGAGGCGAACTACAGTCTAGGGATGGTGTATGCGCAGACCGATGAGACAGCCAAAGCCGATGAGTACTTACACCGGGCACTCGCGGACCGGCCCATCTATCCTGAAGCTCTGAACAATCTAGGGGTGCTATACGTGGTCACGCGGCGGCGCGATGAGGCGGTGGCGAGCTTCGAGCAGTGCATCCGCGTGGCCCCGGCTTTCGACCAGTCGTATTTGAATCTGGCTCGCGTTTATGCGCTCGAAGGGGCGCGCGAAAAGGCGCGCACTGTGCTGCTCGAATTGCTGAAGCAGCATCCGGATCACGCGCAGGCGAAGCAAATGATGGAGCAACTGCAGGAGTGAGGCGGCGGTTGTACCAACTTGCTTTTCACCGTTTCGGCGTTGGGGCCTTCAGCAGATCCACAAACATCTTGTAAAACTTCTGCGTGTCGAGATCCACCTGAATTTCAACCGGCGGGCCGACGATCGTCGGCTTGTCATTTTTGGACC
>Ga0335074_10002870_pt1 | contig 23478 bp, 19 predicted proteins | sample Lox_Sample_23_FD_206715 | JGI IMG/M metagenome (GOLD analysis project Ga0335074, IMG submission 206715) | Soil microbial communities from Loxahatchee National Wildlife Refuge, Florida, United States - Lox_Sample_2.3 | ecosystem: Environmental > Terrestrial > Soil > Wetlands | place: USA...
CCCGTCGCCGACCAGCTCGCGATAGGCGTGGACGACGGTGCTTCGATTGACGCTCAGCCGCTCGGCCATCGTCCGCTCCGGCGGCAGGCGGGTCGACTCGGGCAGGGTCCCTGCGAGGATAGCCTCCCGCAGATGCTCGTAGATCTGCCGGTAGAGCGGTACGATCGAGTCGCGGTCGAGATCCGGGAGGATTCCGGCCCATCCAATATTGGGCATCGAGGGGCCCATTTTCGATGAACCCCAGCCGAGTGTCCCGCTCCGCGCTCAACCGCCGCGTTGGCCGGGGCGTATGGACCGGGGCGCCGGGCTTGCCGACAATAAGTGATACGGTGCTTGACTACCAAGCGGTCGACTTGCGCGTGCCCTTTGTGGGACGCGCTTCCGAGCTTCGTTCACTTCTCGCTTTCTTGAAGCGAGGAGGCGTTCTTACGCTCGCTGGTCCGGGCGGCGTCGGAAAATCGCGCCTAGCACACGAAGCGATCCTTCGCTTTGCCGCCGAGCATGCAAGCGAAGCGATCTTCGTTCCGCTCGCGGGCGTCATGCCCGAAGCCGTCCTCGGAACCGTCATGACCGCGCTTGGAATCTCCGAACAGCCCTCGCGCGAACCTCGCGAAACGTTGGCGGAGCATCTTCGCGATCGTCACGTCGTCCTCGCGCTGGACAACTGCGAGCACGCCCCCGATGAGACCTCCGCGTTGATCGACACCATCCGCACGATCCCGCACGTCACGCTGATCGCAACCAGCCAGCGCCGCCTCGACTACGCCGACGAGGTCGTCTTCGACGTCGATCCGTTTACCATCGAAGACGGGGTTGCGTTCTTCATCGCGCGCTCGCGCCTCGATCCGTCCCGCATCGACGAGCAGGCCATCGCAACCATTACCGCGATCGTCGAACGCGTCGACGGACTCGCCGTCGCTCTCGATCTCGCAGCGGCTCGTCTAGCCTCGCTCTCCCTCGAGACGCTCGCAGAAGAACTCGGCCAGCTGCGCCCATATCAACTGCGATCCACGCGCGGTTCCGATCCCCGTCACCGAACGATCGGCAACGTAATCGCGTGGACACACTCTCAACTCGGCGAAAACGCCAGGCGCGTCTTCGCGCAAGCGTCGCTCTTCGCAGATGAGTTCGATGAAGAAGACGTAGCGGCACTGGGCGATCTTTCGCGCGACGACGTGCCGGCTGCACTCGACGAGCTCACGCACAACTCGCTCGTGATGAAGACCGAGTTCGGTTATCGTATGCTCTTGCCGATCCGCGCGGTTGCGACGCGAATGCTGGCTGCGTTTCGTAACCGCCGCGCGCTCGACGACGCCTTTGCGATTCGGATGAATGCGCTTGCGGCGGAGCTTTGGGCGCAGATCCGCGCCGATCGCGATACCGCGGCCGCGGTCGCGCGCGTCTATAGCCGCTACGCCGATTTTTGCTCGTCGCTGGCATGGGCACTCAAGCGGCCTCAAGAGCGCGTGACCGCGGTCGACGACGTCCTCACCATCATGATGACGATCTGGGCGGAAGGTGGCCGCTTTGCGGAGGGATTGCGCTGGACCGAGCGTTTGGAATCGGTCGCGCAGCGCCTCCCTGCGCAGATGCGCGGCCGCATCTACTACCTGGGGCTCTGCGTTCTCAACGCCGCCTCCGAGTATCACCGGATGCTCGAGAATGGCCCGCTCACGATCTCGGCGTTCACGATCGCCGGCGATCAACTCGGCCTTGCACGCGCGTACAACGCGCTCGCGGCGGCGTCGTTCAACACCGGCCGGATCGAAGACGCCGCCACGTATGCCGAGACCGCGAAGCGCTTCTACGAGCAAATTGGGCACGAACGCGGTGTTGCGACCGCCTTGATCAATCAAGGCAACATCTTTTTCGAGGGCCAGGGCGATAACGCGCGCGCGCACGACGTATTTTCACAAGCGCTGGAGATGCTCGACCGTCAAGCTCCACCCGCGCTCACCGGCATCGCAATCGGGAATCTCGCCGAGGTTGCCTACGCGATGGGCGATTACGACGCCGCGGTCGAGCGCGCAAAGGGCGCGATCGAACGCTTCGAGGAGACCTCGAGCCCTCCGATGATCGCGTGGCAGTATCAGACGTTGGCGCGTGTATCGCTTGCCCGCGGTTATCTCCCCGCAGCGACCGAGCAGCTCGCGATCGCGTGCGATCTGTTGCGCCGCTCGCCGCAGCCGCTCTACATCGCGCGGTTATGCGAGGTGATCGCGCGCCGTCTTCTTCTGGGCGGCAATCCGCGCGGCGCGGCGGCAGCCCTTGCGGCGGCGCGGCGCTTTCGCAGCGAGCGCGCATTGGTCTCGATCGGGCTCTTCGCCCGGGAAGTCTCGGCCGACGAAGCAGCCGTCGCGCAGGCCCTCGGTCCGAGCGGTGTAGCCGAAGCATCGGCGACCGTCCGCGGCTGGGATCTCGGCCGCCTCTGCGCCACGCTGGCGGACCTGCTGAGCGCGGGATAGGTCGGCGCCGGGCGCGGCGAAGACCTGATATAGTGGGCTGGCCTCACCTCCCACCATTCCCATTCAGGAGCACATGCAGTGGCTGAACATCAAGTCGATGCGGTCGTCATCGGCGCGGGCCCCGGCGGGTACCATGCCGCGATCCGCCTCGGACAACTGGGCAAGACCGTGATCTGCGTCGATCGTGACGAGGTCGGCGGCGTCTGTTTGAATTGGGGCTGCATCCCGACCAAAGCGCTCCTCCACGTGGGTGAAATCATCCGCCAAATCGACCATGCAGGCGACATCGGCCTGAAGGTACCGAAGGCCGACGTCGACCGCGCCGGCGTGGTAAAGTTCAAGACCGACGTGGTGAACGCGAACGTCAACGGCGTCAAGACGCTTTTCAAGGGTAACAGCGTACAGTTCATCTACGGCGATGCAAGCTTCAAAGATCCGAACACCGTGGTCGTCAAAACGAAAGACGGAGGCACCGATACGATCAAAGCGGCGAACGTGGTGATCGCCACCGGCTCGGCGCCGATCGACGTCAAATCCTGGCCGCACGACGGCGAGTACATCATCAACTCCGATGACGCGGTCGTCGTCAAACGCATTCCGAAGAATCTCCTGATCATCGGCGGCGGCGTCATCGGGCTCGAGTTTTCGACCGTGTACAGCCGTCTCGGAGCGCAGGTGCTTGTGATCGAAGCGCTGCCGCAGATTCTCACCGGCACCGATCTCGAGATCTCGAAAACACTCGGCCGCATCTTGAAAAAGCAGGGCGTCGAGATCATGCTCAGCACGAAGGTCGGGAAGGTCGAAAAATCGGGAAAGGTCGTCAAGGCCACGTTCAACGGAGACGGCACCAACGGCAAGGACGAAACCCGCGACTTCGACATGGTGCTGGTCGCGGTCGGACGGCGCCCGGTAACCGATGCGCTCGATCTTGCCGCCGCCGGGCTCGCAACCGACGACAAGGGCTTCATCGCCGTCGACGCACAGTGCCGCACCAAGATCGCGAATATTTTCGCCATCGGCGACGTCACCGGTCAGCCGCTGCTCGCGCACCGCGCGATGAAGCAGGGGGTCGTCGCCGCGGAGGTCATCGCGGGCGACACGTCGGCGGCGTTCGACCCGGTCGCGATTCCGAACTGCGTCTATACCGATCCGGAAGTCGCAACGATCGGTCTCTCCGAGGAGGAGGCGAAAGCCAAAGGCTACGAGCTGCGCATCGGGAAATTCCCGCTTGCCGCAAGCGGGCGCGCGCGCACGATGAACGAGACCGACGGACTGGTCAAGCTCGTCGGCGACGCCAAAACGGATTTGCTGCTGGGAATGCATATCGTCGCGCCGCAGGCGGAGTCACTCATCGGCGAAGGCATTATCGCGCTCGAGATGGGCGCCACGCTCGAAGATATCGGACTGTCGGTGCATCCGCACCCGACGCTGACCGAGTGCATCATGGATGCAGCCGAAGCGGCCCACGGTAAGGCCATCCACATCTTGAATCCGAAACCAAAGACGCCGGTCGGAGCCAAGTAGCAACTCCGCCCCCTCCGGCGTTGGTTAGAGCAGTCAATGGCGTCTGCCGCACGACTTATGGACCTGGGACGGCGACCGTATCGCGAGGTATGGGAGCTGCAGCATACGCTTCACGAGGCGGTGCGCGAAGGGCGTGAAGCCGACGCCTGGATCTTCGTCGAGCACGAGCCCGTCATCACGCTCGGGCGCCAGGCAAAACGCGACAACGTGCTGCTCTCGCGCGAGCACTTGGCGGCGCGCGGCGTCGATCTCGTCGAGATCGAACGCGGTGGCGACGTGACGTATCACGGTCCCGGACAACTCGTCGTATATCCGATTCGCAAGCTCGAGCGCTTTCGAGAGGTCGTGCCCCTGGTTCGTTCGCTCGAGGGTGCCGTAATCGCGGCCGTTGCCCGCTTCGGGATCGCTTCGGAACGTTGGAACGAGCACGCCGGCGTGTGGGTCGGGCGCAACCAAATCTGCGCGATCGGACTTGCAGTTCGAAAGATGGTCTCTCTGCACGGCATCGCGCTCAACGTCTCGACGGTATTGGACTACGATCGCCTGATCAACCCCTGCGGGTTGACCGATCACGGCATTACCTCGATCTCGCATGAAGCCGGTCGCGAGGTCACGATCGACGACGTCAAACCGATACTCGTAGAAGAGCTTGCTGCGGCGTTCGACGTTTCATTCGAGCAACCGGTGATGCATGGCGGCTGAGATCGATCTGATTCGCAAACCCCCGTGGCTGCGTGTGTCGTTGCCCGCGGGTGAAGACTATCAGCGCGTGCGTGAAAAAGTCAACGCGCTGAACTTGAACACGGTTTGCAAAGAGGCCGCCTGCCCGAACATCGCCGAGTGCTGGGGGGCCGGCACGGCGACGATCATGATCCTGGGTGACACCTGCACGCGCGGCTGCCGGTTCTGCAACGTGAAGACCGGAAACCCCAAGGGCGCGATCGATTGGATGGAACCGCTGCGCGTTGCCGACGCCGTCCGCGATCTCGGCTGGAAGTATCTCGTGCTCACTGCCGTCGACCGCGACGATCTCGCCGACGGCGGCGCCCTGATCTTCGCCAACACGGTGCGCGCGATTCACGAACGCGTGCCGGGTGCGAGAGTCGAAATCCTCAGTGGTGACTATCGCGGCGATTTGCGCGCACTCGACATCGTCATGGACGCCCGGCCCGACGTGTTCGCTCACAACCTCGAGACGGTGCGCCGGCTCACGTCGACCGTTCGCGACAAGCGCGCCACGTACGATCAGTCGCTGGATATCCTCGAGCATGCCAAGTCACGTGCGCCCGAACGCTACACGAAGACATCGATCATGATCGGTCTCGGCGAAACCGAGGAGGAGATCGAACGCGCGATGGATGATGCACGGAAGGTCGGCGTCGACATCTTCACGCTCGGGCAGTACCTGCAGCCGACGAAGAAACATCTTCCCGTCGTGGAGTTCGTAACACCGGAGAAATTCGAGCGCCTTGGCAAGACGGCACGCACGAAAGGTTTCCACCAGGTCGTATCGAGCCCGCTTTCGCGGAGCTCCTACCACGCCGAACAAGCCTTCGGAAGGTAAATGAGCAGTTTTTTCCTGCTGCGTCCGATCTTCGCAGCCGTTTGCTCGATCGTCATTCTGATCGGCGGACTCGTCGTACTTCCCACGCTGCCGATCGATCAATATCCGCAGATCGCTCCGCCGGTCGTAACGGTTACCGCCACGTACACGGGCGCGAGCCCGCAAGCGGTTGAAGCGCAAGTCACCAACCCGCTCGAAACGGCCGTCAACTCGGCACAAGGCCTGCGTTACATCAGTTCGACGAGTGCACAGGGCGTCTCGACGATCACCGCAACCTTCAATCTCGGCGTGAACCTCGACATCGCGGCTGCCGACGTGCAGAATCTCGTGCAGTCCGTCATCGGCCAACTGCCCGCGACGGTGCAACAAGTCGGCGTAACGGTCTCGAAGAATTCCGGGGCCTTCGTGATGGGCGTCGCATTGAGGTCGGATAACCCCAAATACGACAAGCTCTTCTTGAGCAACTACGCGCAACTCAACGTCGTCAACGACCTCGCGCGCATCCAGGGCGTCTCCCAGATTCGCATCTTCGGTCAACGCCAGTATGCAATGCGCATCTGGCTCAATCCGCGTGAGCTCGCGGGGCAGGGTCTCGCCGCCACCGACGTGGTGAGCGCGCTCCAGGAACAGAACGTCGAGGTTGCTGCCGGCTCCGTAGGCTCCGCGCCGACCGCGCCCAACCAGAAGTACACCTATGCGATCGACGCGCTAACGCAGCTCACCTCGCCCGCGCAGTTCGCGAATATCATTCTTCGGGCGAATCCCAATGGCGGCTTCACCCGCCTCGGGGACGTTGCCCGCGTCGAGCTCGGCGCCGAAGACTATTCGACGAATCTCCGCTTCGACGGAAGCGAAGACGTCGTCGGCATGGGCGTCTTGCAATACCCCGACGCGAACGCGCTACAAACCGCCGACCTCGTCAAGCAGAAGCTCACTCAACTCCAGACCAACTTCCCTCCAGGCGTGCATTGGGAGGTAGCGTTCGATACGACCTCGTTCGTGCGCGAATCGATCAAGGAAGTCGTCATCACGCTCCTACTTTCGGTCTTCCTGGTCATTCTCGTCATCTATTTGTTCTTGCAGGACCCGCGCGCAACGTTGATACCCGCGGCAACGATTCCGGTGTCGCTGATCGGCGCATTCTTCGTGTTGAAGGTGTTCGGATTTTCGATCAACACCGTCACGCTCTTCGGCTTGACGCTCGCCGCCGGTCTCGTCGTCGACGACGCGATCGTCGTCGTCGAAAATATCGCGCGGCACATGGAAGCCGATAAGACGACCGGCATCGCGCCCACGAGAGCGGCGATGACCGAGATCCAGAGCGCGGTGGTCGCGTCGTCGCTCGTCCTCTTTTCGGTCTTCTTTCCGGTGGCGTTCTTTCCGGGAACGACCGGTCAGCTCTACAAGCAGTTCGCGTTGACGATCACGGCCGCGATCATCATCTCGCTCATTCAGGCGCTGACGCTCGCACCGACGCTCGCAGCCCGCCTCATCCACGGCGACATTGAGGTCGACTGGGGATTCTTCCGCTGGTTCAATGTCGGTTTGCATCGTTTCCGTGACTGGTACGGACGAATGCTCCCGCGGTTCTTCCGCTATCGCTGGCGTGTCTTCGCCGTGTTCCTGCTCGCTCTCGGGCTCACGGCGTTTCTCTTCCGAACGACGCCCACGTCGTTCATTCCTGACGAGGATCAGGGCTTTTTCATCACCCTCGTTCAGGCTCCCGAAGGTACGTCGCTTGCGGCTGAAGAGCAGGTCGCCATCAAAGCCGAGCGCATCATTCGCGCGCAGCCCGAGGTTTTACACGTCTTCAACGTGAGCGGCTTCAGCTTCACCGGCTCGGCCCCGAATCGTGGACTGATCTTCACGCTGCTCAAACCATGGGGCGAGCGCAAAGGACCAAGGCACTCGGTCTTTGCACTCCTTCCCCGCCTCAACTACATGTTCTACAAGAACATTCCCGAGGCGCAGATCTTCGCCGTCAATCCGCCCGCGATCAACGGCGTCGGCACCTTCGGCGGCTATCAGTTCGAACTTGAGGATCGCGCGAATCTCGGCCTTCCCGCGCTCATGAACTCCGCCTACGCGATCATGGGCGCAGCCGCGCACGATCCTCGCCTTACGCAAGTCTTCACGCAGTTCCGCATCAACTCGCCGCAGCTCGAAGTCAACGTCGACCGCGACAAAGTCAAAGCGATGGGGGCAAGCCTCGGCGACGTCTTCGAGACCATGGAAGTCGATCTCGGCTCACTCTACGTCAACAACTTCACCTACCTCAATCGTTCCTGGCAAGTGATCGTGCAGGCCGATGCGCCATACCGTGACAATCCGGAGTCGCTGCAATATCTCTACGTGAACTCGGAGGCGTCGCCACAACCGATCAGTCCGACCTCGGGCACGAACGCAACGGGAGTGGGGCTAACCCCGCTCTCCGCCATGGTCACCATGCATCAGGAGCTTACCGCGCCGATCATCACGCACTACAATCTCTATCGCAACATCGAGATCAACGGCGCAGCCGCGCCCGGACACGGTTCGGGCGAAGCGATCGACGCCACCGAGCAGATCGCGGCCAAGGTGTTGCCCAAAGGCATCACCTACGAGTGGTCGGGGTTGCAACTCGACGAGATCGCGGCGGGCGCACAGAGCGCACTCATCTTCATGCTCGGACTGGTGTTCGTCTACCTCGTGCTCTCCGCGCAATACGAGAGCTGGATCGATCCGTTGATCGTGCTGCTGGCGGTTCCGGCCGCGTTGCTGGGCGCGCTGCTCTTCATCAATTTCCGCCACGTGCCGCTGCCGTTTCTCTATGCCAACGTCTCGCAAGACGTCTACGCACAAGTCGGTTACGTCATGCTCATCGGTCTTGCCAGCAAGAGCGCGATTCTGATCGTCGAGTTTGCCAATCAACAGATCCGTGCCGGGGCGGACGTCGTGACCGCAGCACTGCGCGCGGCGCAGACGCGGTTGCGGCCGATCCTCATGACGTCGATCGCGTTCATCATCGCGATGACGCCGCTGGTCTTTGCCAGCGGCGCCGGCAGCGCGGCCCGTCATTCGCTCGGCACCGTCGTTTTCGGCGGCATGCTCGTCTCGACGTTTCTCAACCTGGCAATCACGCCCGTGCTGTACGTGATCATCAAAGGGCTCGAGCTGCGCGGGGGGCGCGCACCGCATGGCGTACCGCGCGGGGGCGCTGCAGGCGAAGCAGCCGAAAAGGCGCCGGCCGCACCCGCCTAAGACGAGGGTTTACCGCTCGCCAAGCCAGAATTAGCGGCCAGCCGGAAGCTGATACTTTTAATAGTCCGGACCCCTCGAGTTTGGAGACGTGTATGCTCAAAAGCCTCTTCCGAACGAGTGCGGCATTGCTTGTTGCCGTATCGTTCGGTCTTTACGTCGTGCCGGCGCAAGCCGACCAAAGCGAAGCCCTCGCCACCGGTGTGGTGAGCGGGGCGAACACCGCGATTCGCAACGCGATGGATCAACAAACGCACCCTAAGACGGCGACGAAACGTCAAGACGGTACGCAGTCGACGGTTGCGCAAGTTCCACCGGTAAGTCAACCAAAGCCCAGCGCACCCGTCGGCCTTCCAACCGGGTTCACCTACTTCGGTGACCTTTCGATCGCGTACCCGTGGGGCAATATCGGGACCGCGCAAGGGAAGTGGCTGCAGGGCGGCGTGGACGGCATGCTCGCGTACGGATTCAATCCGACGTCGCGCGTCGTCGCATCCTTTTATCAACTGCAACACTATCCGTACGGCTTCAACAGCGGAACCGTTCCGGTCTATCTTCCCTCCGGTCTTCCCGCGGCGGGCTGCGCAAACCTCAACGGCACCACCGCCAACGGTTGCTCGGCTGAAAACCTCGATCTCACCACCAAAGACTCATTCATGCTGCTCAGCTACGAAAAGCTGCTGCTGCTCGGTAACATCAAGGGTCGTGCGCTTCCGGTCGTGGTTACGCCGACCTACGTGTCGCGCTGGTCGCAGATCGACGCATCGGGAGAGTCCGGCAGCGACGTGGTGCCGTTCGTCAATCCGAACAACGGATTGCCCGTCACCGGCGTGCCGACGCGCAGCGCGCAATACTGGTCGGTCGCGGTCACGCTGCCCTTCCTCAAGACGCCGCGCATGTTCGGCACCTTCACCGTCGCGCCGACGTGGCTGAACCATCTCAACGGCGTCAATCTCAACAACACGGCACAGCTCTATCAGATTCTCTATCTGGAGTACGACGCGAGCAAGACTCTACGGTTCTTCCTCGAGCCGCAAAGCTCGCGCGACTACTTGCCGACCGATCCGTATCCGCAGCATCTCGCGGCGTATTTCCTCGGGGCAACGCAGCGTCTGGGCAAGAACGAGTTCGTGCAACTCGTGCTCAATAGCGGTGGCCCGACGAACTACAGCCCGTACGGCATCAAATACTTCCAGTGCTATTCGCTGCCGTGCAGCGCGAGCACCGTGCCGGCGATCGGCGGTCTCAAGGCCACGCAACTTCAACTGCAATTCGGCGTCGGCTCGCCCGTCGTTCTTCCGATCTAAGGATAGGGAACGCCATGATGAAACAATTTCTCACTTTCCTCACCGTCGCCGCGATCGCAACGCTTGCCGCGTGCAGCTCGCCCAGCGGCGGCAACGTTCCGTCGCCGGTGAAAGGCACCGGCGCTTCGACCGCACCGACGCCTGCCGGCGGTGCAACGCTCGTCGGCGTCGGCGACAGCCTGACCGCCGGCGAACAATCCGACGCGCTGCTCGGTACGGTGACCACAAGTTCCATCTCGGGTTACCCGGGCGGCGCCGTGTTTCCGGGGCAGGTCAGCGGCTGGTGGGCGATCATGTACGATTGCTATAGCTCGACCGGTAGCACGTGCAATCACACGCCCTATACCATTACCGCTCCGTTGCCGCTGCCGAGTAACGCTTCGTCGGCGGTACTGCCGCTGATCAACGCTCCCGGCCTGGGTACGCAGCTCGTTCTGACGACAACCGGCAGCCTCGGCGCAACGCAATCCGGATGCTCGACGTTCAACGTCTCCGCATGGGGAGCGTCGACGTGGACGGGAACGCGCGCATCTTCGAATATCGGCACCGCGGATCTCGGTGTCCCCGGTATCACGATGCACGAAGCCGTCTATATGAACGGCCCTTACTCCGGGCCGCCGACGCAAACGTCGAGCGGTTGCGGATACGCGACGATTCCAAATGACCCGACGTCGGGCGGTCTGCAATCGTTGGTCGAAAGCGAAAACCAGCTCTTCTACCCAATCCTCGGCGCTTACCAAGCCGCCTACGGCAGCAGCCTCACGCAACTCAACGTCGCGGCCGGAATGAAACCCAAGCTTGTGACGGTGTGGCTCGGCGCTAACGACCTGCTGAAGTTCATCTTCTCGGCCGGCACCGCACCGGCGAGCGATACGCCGACACAGATGGCAACCGATCTCACGAAGATCGTCAAGACGCTCACCGCGACGGGCGCGAAGGTGCTCGTGGCGGACCTTCCGACCCTGCTCCCGACGAGCGGTACCGGTCCGCCGCAGTTCTTCCCGCAAGCCAAGGTCGGGGAAGATCTCGAAGCGCTCGGCGTTCCCTCGGCAGCGGCGGGTGCGATCGTGAGCTACATCGGTACGCAATACGGCGTTACGTCAGGCGGGTATTTGACCGAGAGCGGATTCCTCGCAATCGTCGAGACCTGCGAGACGCCGGCGACCGAAGCGGATTGCCTAACGCCGCAACTCGATCCGACGACGGCGGGAAGCGGGCTCGGCGCCTACTACCTCACGCCCGCCTTCGCAGCTGAAGTTCAAGCCCTCAACGCCGGCTACAATCAAGCTATCGACGGCGTCGCGGAGCAGTTCGCTGCCGCGGCACCGGGATCGGTGGCGCTCGTGCCGATTAACACGTTCTTCCAGACGGCGGCAACGAGCGGCGTGAGCGTTGCGGGATTCCCTGCGCCGCTCACGATGCAGTTCGGCGGCGGACTCGTGACGTGGGACGGATTGCATCCCTCGAACCTCGGCTATGCGGTTATCGCAAACGAGTTCATCGCGACCGCCGACACTGCAGCTACGAGCGGAGGACTGGGAATGACGATCCCCGAGCTAAGCGCATTGCAGCTCGCACAGATCGCAAGCAACGATCCCTACGACCCCTACGTGATCAAGAGCGGCGACCCAACCTCGCCCTTCCCACTCCCGTAACCGAAGGCCGCATCGCAAACCAGATGCGAGAAGGCCCCGGCCGCCGCGTGCAACGAGAAACGTACGCGAGGCCGGGGCCGCCGAAGCAGACGCGAGCGAGACGGACTTAAGCGTATATTCCCCGCAGTTTCAGTGCCTTTACCACGCGGTCGATGGCAAGCGCGTACGCTGCGGTGCGGAACGAGGAGTTGCGCGCGTTGCGAATCTTGCGCAACTCGCCGAGGTTGGTCAGCAGCACGTCTTCGAGACGCTCGTTGACCTCGGCTTCCTTCCAGAAGTAGCCCATGCGGTCTTGGGCCCACTCGAAGTAGGAGACCGTTACGCCGCCGGCGTTCGCCATGATGTCGGGGATCACGACGATGCCTTGCTGCTTGAAGATGCGATCGGCTTCGGGCGTCGTCGGACCGTTGGCACCCTCGACGATCAACTTCGCGCGTACCTTCGCCGCATTCTCCGTTGTGAAGACCTTCTCGAGCGCCGCCGGCACCAGCACGTCGCACTCGGACGTGAGCAGCTCGCCGTTGCTGATGCGATCGCCGCCCTTGAAACCTTCGAGGCTGCGATTCTTCGTTGCGTGATCGATCGCGCCGAGCACGTCGACGCCGTCCTTGTTGTAGAATGCTCCCGAAACGTCGGAGATGCCGACGACCTTGCAGCCGCGCTCCGCGAAAAGCTTGGCCGCGTAAAGGCCGACGTTACCAAAACCCTGCACCACGACCCGCGTCTGCTCCGCTCGCATTCCCATCTCGCTCATCTCGTCGAGTGCGCAGATCGTAACGCCGCGCCCGGTCGCTTCGACGCGTCCGCGCGAGCCGCCGATCTCGAGCGGTTTGCCGGTGACCACGCCCGGGACGTTTTGGCGAACGTGCATCGAGTAGGTATCCATGAACCACGCCATCACTTGCGGCGTCGTGTTGACGTCGGGCGCAGGTACGTCTTTATCGGGGCCGACGACTTCGACCAGCTCAGCCGCGTAGCGGCGCGTGATCCGTTCGAGTTCATTCATCGAGAGCATCGAGGGGTCGCACGTCACGCCGCCTTTGCCGCCGCCGAAGGGGAGATCGACCACCGCGCACTTCCACGTCATCCAGAACGCCAGAGCGGTTACCTCGTCCAGCGTCACGCCCGGATGATAGCGGATACCGCCCTTCGCGGGCCCACGCGCGAAGTTGTACTGCACGCGATAGCCGGTGTACACCTCGAATTCGCCGCTATCGCGTTGAAAGGGAATCGAGAAGATGATTTGGCGTGATGGATGCGTGAGGATTCTGCGCATTCCCGAGTCGAGTTCGAGGAGGTCGGCTGCCTCGTTGAAATAGGCAATACCGTCTCCGAAAACCGAGACTTCGCGTATCGCAGTGGTCATAGGGATTTTTCAGCCTCCGGGGAGATCAAACGCCGAAAGCTACGGGAAACGGCCAAAAACTCCCTGGGTGACATAAGTCGCCGCTATGCGAGCCAAGCGCAAAACCGCCCACCCATAAGGGTGTAAACCGTTGCGCCTACATGACTTAAGATCGTGATAATGGTCGTTGTGGTGAATGACAGCGCCGCAGACTTTTCTCCGCACGAAGCCGCGTCGCTAGGGATCGAACTCGTACCGACGATCCTCCATCTCGAAGGAGCCGATCTGCTCTGCGACGTCGACATCCAGCAAGACGAGTTCTACCGCCGCTTCGAACGTACGTCGGCGCCGCCCAGTACCGCGCCCCCGCCGGCGGCAGCGTTCGAGGCAGCGTTCAAGCGGCAGTTGGACGCGGGAAACGAGGTGGTCTGCATTACGATCGCTTCGAAGATCTCCAAGACGTTCGAAAATGCGCAGGCTGCCGCGGCGCCATTCGGCGGCCGCGTGCACGTGATCGATACCAAAACGCTTTCCGGCGGCGAGGCGCTGATCTCCATCGGCGCAGCCGAGATGGCACGCGGCGGCGCAGACCTTCGCTCGATCGTCGCGACGGCCGAGCGCCGCATCGCGTCCCAACGCGGATACGCGGCCTATCCGAATTTCGACACGCTTGCGCGCACCGGGCGCATCGACAAATCGCAAATCCTTCTCGGCACGATGATGAAGCTGTTCCCCGTGATTCGCATCGAAGACGACGGCTCGATGCACAGCGAAGCAACGGTGAAATCCTTCGATCTTGCGATCGACCTCATCATCGACCTGGCTGCGCGTAAGATGAAGAATAAGCACGAGGCCCGCATCGCCGTCACGCACATCGCCGCTCCGGCGCTGGCCGAACGCGTGAGCGCCGGTCTGCGAGAGAAACTTGGCGTGCAGCCGAAGGAGCTCATCGTCCGCAGAGCCGGGATTGCCATCGCCTGCAACCTCGGCTTGGGTGCGATCGAGATCAATTGGGTCGAAGCGTAGAGACCTACGGCGGCGAGAAGATCACCCGAATGATCCAGGTTGCGACGAGCGCCGGTTTCGAAGTGCCCTCGATCTCTACTTCGACGTTCCATGTGAGATCGGCGGCCGCTTCGCCGTTGCGCGAGACGCCGGCAAGCGTAAAGTTTCCGCGGACGCGTGACCCCGAGGGCACCGGGGCAACGAACCGAATGCGGTCGAGACCGTAGTTGATCGAGGCCGCGGCTGCCGTGGAGAAACACTCTCCCAGCATCGCGCTCAGCAGACCCAACGTGAGAAATCCGTGCGCGATCGTCGTGTGGTACGGCGACTCCGCAGAGGCGCGTACGCGATCGACGTGCACCCACTGGTGATCGCCCGTGACGTCGGCGAAGGTGTCGATCATCTCCTGGGTGAGGCTTCGCCAATCGCTCTGCACGCGCGCGCCACGGGCGGCGTCGAGGTCGCCGATATGCTTGACCGAAAGCATCATACGTTGAACCGGAAGTTCACGACGTCCCCCTCCTGCATGACATAATCCTTGCCTTCACTACGCACTTTGCCGGCGTTGCGCAAAGCATCCATCGTCTTATACGTCACGTAGTCTACGTACGAAACGATTTCCGCGCGGATGAAGCCGCGCTCGATGTCGCCGTGGATCTTACCGGCCGCTTGCGGCGCCTTCGTGCCCTTGGCAATGGTCCAGGCGCGCGCTTCCTTCTCGCCGGCGGTGAGGAACGTCATGAGGCCCAAAAGATCGTACGCTTGCAGCGCGAGTTCGTCGAGCCCGCTGCGCTCTATACCCAGCTCGCGGCAAAACTCGCGCGCTTCGCTCTCCGATAAACCGGCGAGTTCGGACTCAATTTTGCCGCTCAGCACGACGACCGAGCTCTTCTCCGTCGCTGCGACCGCGTGAACCGCCCGGACCAACGGTCCCGGCTTGCCGATCTGGGCCTCGTCGACGTTGGCGACGTAGAGAAGCGGCTTGGCGGTAAGCAAAAACGCTTCGTGCGCGACGTCGCGCTCGATACTGCCGGCAGCGAAGCTTCGCGCGGGTCTGCCCGCCTCGAGCGCGGCCACCAGATTGCGGGCGGCATCGAGCGCGGCGCGGCGCTTCGGATCGGCTCGCGCTTCCCGCTCGAGCCGCTCGAGACGCTTCTGCATGGTGGCAAGATCGGCAAGCGCAAGTTCGATGGCGATGATTTCGATATCGCGCGCCGGATCGGGACTTCCCTCGACGTGCGTGACGTTTTCGTCTTCGAAGCAACGAACCACCATCGCGATCGCGTCCGTCTCTCGAATATGACTGAGGAAGGCGTTACCGAGCCCTTGTCCCGTCGACGCGCCGCGTACGAGCCCGGCAATGTCGACGAATCGTACCGTCGCCGGCACGATCCGTTCGGCGTGCACGAGCTCTTGCAAGACTCGCAAACGGTCGTCCGGCACTGCGACTTCTCCGATATTCGGTTCGATCGTCGCGAACGGATAATTTGCCGCGAGCGCTTGCGCCGAGCGGGTAAGGGCATTGAAGATGGTGGACTTGCCGACGTTGGGCAAACCGACGATACCACAGGATAACGCCATGGTGCGGCCCCTGCGTTCGTGCGGATGACGCTCGCACCCTTGCGCAGCAAGAGAATCGCGCGCGGGCGTCGGATACCACAGCATGCGCCAAATGAAGGTCGAGAAGCTCGGGATCGACCTCCTCACCCACGACCCGGTCGTGATCCTCAAGGACATGGACGGGTCGCACTACCTGCCGATTCTCATTGGTCCGTTCGAAGCGACGGCGATCGCGCTAGCTCTCGAAGGCGCCCCGGTGCCTCGCCCCCTCTCACACGATTTAATGCGTAATATTCTCGAGTCACTCGACACGTCGCTCGAGCAAGTCGTGATTCACGATATCAAAGACTCGACGTTTTACGCCAAATTGATCTTGCGAAGGGACGGCGAGTTGCAGGAGATCGATGCGCGCCCCTCGGACGGCATCGCGCTCGCTCTTCGCATGAAAGCGCCGATCTACGTCACCGACAAGATCGCGCTCGAAGAGTCGACCCCGGACAAGAAGCCTGTCGACGACACCGAAATGGCGCGATTCAAGAAGTTCCTCGACGACCTCAAGCCTTCGGATTTCAACCGGTAGCCACGATAACAAAGGAGACCATGGAGACGACGGAACGCGCCGATATCGGCGTTTTTGGCGGTTCGGGATTTTATTCGCTCATCGAGAATGCGCGCGAGACCTGGATCGAGACGCCGTACGGCACACCGAGCGACAGGGTCGCCCTCGGTGAGCTCGCGGGGAAGCGTGTAGCCTTTCTCCCGCGTCACGGCAAGGATCACCGCTTTCCTCCCCAATCGATCAACTACCGCGCCAATCTATGGGCCATGAAAGCCCTTGGCGTGAAGTTCATCATCGCGCCCAATGCCTGCGGCTCGCTCAAGAAAGAAGTCAAACCCGGCTCGATGGTCGTTTGCGACCAGCTGGTCGATCGCACCAGCGGGCGAAAAGATACGTTCTTCGACGGCCCGATCACGACGCACGTGAGCTTTGCCGACCCATATTGCCCGACGCTGCGACCGATCGCGATCGATGCGCTCCAATCGCTCGGCATCGAAACGCACGAGCGAGGAACGGTCGTCGTCATCCAGGGCCCGCGCTTCTCCACGCGTTCGGAGTCGAAGTGGTTCCAAAGCCAAGGCTGGGAAGTGATCAACATGACGCAATATCCCGAGGCCTATCTCGCGCGCGAGCTCGAGATCTGTTTCGTCAACATCTCCCTCATCACCGACTATGACGTCGGGATCGAAGGCATCCCGCCGGTCTCTCATCATGAGGTCATGGAGGTCTTCAAGAAAAACAACGATCGCGTGAAGAATGCCATCGGAAAAATCGTGGAGAAGATCGATCTCGGCGCCGATTGCTCGTGCCATCACGCGCTTTCCGGGGCGAGGGCGTAAGCCGTGCGTCGCGGGCCGAGTGTCAATCTCGCAATCTACGGGCAGGCGCTCATGCACCTCGTGCGGCATCCGTCGGTGCTCGTGCTGCCGCTCGCAGCCGCGGCCATCGATCTCTTCATCTCGTACTGGAGCACGCTCTTTACCGATCCGTTCGGCGGATTCGGCGCGGCGCTCTTTGCCTTCGTCATCCAGATCGTCTACTTGTTCGCGTTCGGCGGTGCGGTGATCCAAGCCAATAACATCGCGCGCGGCTACCGTACGAGCTTCAGTGACGCGTGGAGCGAGACGCGCCGCAAATCCGGCGGCATTTTGCTGGCCGCAATCGGGTTTCAATTCGTCACGTGGGCCGCGGCCTATATCGGCGGCTTCCTCGCCATACCGTACCTGCAGTTCTTGCTGCAAATCGTCGCCTACTTTTTCCTGATCCTCACGATTCCGGCGGCCGCGATCGGCGGGCTCCCGGGCAGCCTTGCGCTCTCGGGATCGATTCGTGCGGTGCGCGCGAACTGGCCGGCGTGCGTCGTGCTGGCTGTCGTGTTCTACGCGCTCTGGTTCATACTTCCGGGACGTCTTCTCGCGCCGGTGCTTCTGCCATATGGCTTCATCGCGTCGCTCGCCGGCATCGCGGCCGTGCGCGCGATATTTCTGGCCTACCTGGCGTTCCCGTTCGCCGTCACCTACGACGAGACGGCCTTTCGCGGATATTACTAGGATCGGGCCTTTCCGGTAAGCGCCATGCGCACCAGCTCGCTCACCATATTCGGGCTGACGTTCGTGCGCGCGAGGCGTTGCGCGTCGTCCAGCTTGTCCATGATCGCGATCGTCTCGGAGTAGTTCAGCCTCGGCAGTGAGCGCAGTTCCGTACGGTAATCGACGGACACGAGGGTCGCGCGGTCCCCGGCGGCCGCAAGCGCGATCCAATCGCGCACCAGCGACTTGACGACGTCCAATCCTTCGTCGAGCGTTTCGCGGGTCGCCCACCCCTCTTCGGGCGTCTCGCCGTCGATAACGCGAAAGAACCACGTCGCGATCGCAGAGCGCAACGTCTCTTCGTCATCGCCGAGTGCCGCGACCGCGCGCGTCACGCTGCCCTGTCCGAGCGAAGCGCCGAGTTGCGCGCCCTCCTCGTCGTAACCCATGCGACGCAGAATTTCGCGCACCTCTGCTTGCGCAAGCGCAGGGAAGCGCAACTCCACCAAACGCGAGCGAATCGTCGGCAAGAGCCGGCCGGGCGCCGCCGTCGTGAGAATCAAGACGACGCCCCGCGGCGGTTCTTCGAAAAACTTGAGCAGCGCGTTAGCGGCATGATGCGTCGCGAAGTCGACGTCCCCGAGCACGAGCACGCGCATGCCGCCGCTGTACGACTGCATCGAGAGCTGCCGCACGAGATCGCGGGCCGTCAAGTCTTCGCCCTCGTAAAAGCCCATGGCCGAGTCGGCGTCGCCGATCTTCAACATGCCCACGTGCTCGAGAAAATCGGGATGGTGAGCACCCTGCCTTGCGAACAGACGGCACGACGTGCACGTGCCGTCGTAACCTAGCACGCCGTCCTTCGGAGCCAGACACAGTAACGACTGTGCCAGACGCATGGCAAAGGTCTTTTTTCCGACGCCCGGTGGTCCAAAAAACAGATAGCCGTGCGCCAGCGTCGCCGGCGTCAAGCGGCTGAAATACGATTTGGGACCCGCTGCGCCGACGACGTCGAAGTGCAGCTCGCTCACGTCAAGCGCTCCTCGAGTACGGCGATTGCTTCCGCCGCAACCTCTTCGGGCGGCTTGGTGGCATCTATGACGCGATACCGCCGCGAGCGCTGCGCGAGGTCCAAGAAACCGCGGCGAACCCACTCGTAGAAATCATCGTTCTCGCGCTCCATGCGATCGCCGTTCCCTCCATCGCGCCGTGCTGCCCGTTCCCGCGAGACGCTGACCGGAATGTCGAGCACGAAGGTGATGTCCGGCACCAGGCCACCGGCTGCAGCGGAGCAGAGCTGCCGCAGGAAGTGCATGTCGATCCCGCGCCCGTAGCCTTGATAGGCGAGGGTCGAATCGACGAACCGGTCGCAGAGCACCAACGCTCCCCGCCGGAGCGCGGGCTCGATGAGGTCAAGCACGTGCTGCGCGCGTGCGGCATTGACGAGTAGCGCTTCGGTCAGGGGGGCGAGCTGCAGGCCGGGCTCGAGGAAGATCCCACGAATCTCGTCGCCGACGGCGGTACCGCCCGGCTCCCGGGTCACGATGATTTCCCTGCCCGTAGCGCGTAATCGTTCTGCTAACGCGGCAACGAGGGTACTCTTGCCGCACCCTTCAATGCCCTCGACCGTGATGAACGTCACGGATCGTTATTCACGGAGCGGCTTTGTATGTCATCTCCTGGATCAATGTTCGGCGACATCATCGAGTGGTTTCTCGGTCGAGCCGGCGACCGGCGTCAGTACAAACGTAAGGCCGGCGTCTTCCACATGTGGTACCAACCCAATCCTGACGACAAAAACATGCTCAAATCCGGAATCGGGCTCGAGATATCACCCAACGGTGCGATGTTCATCATGCAGGAAGCGGTCACGGCTCCGCAGTTCAATATCATCGCGCGCGTGCGGGAGCGCAACATCGCGCTGCGCGTCAAGCAAGTGCGTTCCGATACCGTGCAACATCAGGGCTCGCAGTGGAATCGCTACATGTGCGAATTCATCGGCGTCGCGGCGGACGACTGGGACGCGATCGTTCGCTATGTAAACGATGAACCCGAGAGCGATCGCCGCAAGATGCAAAACCAGCAGCAGAGCGACAAGGTCGACGACGCATATCGTCTACTGCCGATGGCCCTCCAGCAGAAGATCATTGCATTGCTCGTTTCGCAGAACAAATTGGAAGATCCCAAGCCCGGGCAGACGCCGCTTCTCAAACTCTTTTACGGCGGACTCGTCAGCCGCCCGGGACAAAAGGCGGCGCATCGCTTCAACGTCCACAGCCGCATCAAGCGCGGCGAGGAGATGCTCGCCTTCGACACTCGCTTTCTCGTGAGTGAGGATGGCGAGATCGTAGCGTTGTAACGGCGCGTAAGCGCGAAGCCGCGACTCTAGTCTGCGATTTTGAATATTCGCACGCGCCGGTTCGGTTCGAGACCGGTGCTGCGCGACTGAAGGCGATACTTCTCCGCAAGCTGATGCTGCATGCGACGCACGTATGAGGTCTGCGGCGAGAGCTCGATCGCCTGGTTCGTAAGCAACACCTGATAGACGGCTTCCTCGGCTTCGCGCAATGCGATCTCTTCGTGATCGATCGAGCCGAGGTTGAAGACGTCGCGTAGGGCGGTTTGAATCTGCGTCGTCGTGTTGGTCTTGATCGAATAGATCGGGACGTTGTCCGAGGCGATCTGCTTGAGCTTCGGCTGCCCTTTGCGTTCGAGCGTTTTGAGGGTCAGCACCACGTCCGCGTCGTCCCAGTTCCGCGCGATCGCGGCGTTGATACGCAGGTTATGGACCGCGCGTTCGATCTTGTTGCGCGAGACGCCGTAGGGGAAGATCATCAGCGGCTTTTCGGCGGCCTCGTCGTGCTGATCGTGATGGTGATGATCGAGCGACTCGGCAAGCTGCGGCATCGACTCGGGATCGGCTTCCTGCACGATCGCGACGTCGCCGCTGGCCGTGCGCTGACGAATCTCCGGCTGCGGCTGATAGCCGCGCAACAACGCATCCACGACCTCGCCGACGCTCTTGTGAATCGCCAAACGGTCGCGATCTTGAATTTCGACGACGATGTCGAACGTCGGCGGCGCCTTGCGTTCGAGGACCGTCTTGCGCGTGCCGCGCCGGCGGGCTTCCTCGTCGGAGAGCGTAACCGCGGCGATTCCGCCCAGGAGGTCCGAGAGCGTCGGATTCATCAAGAGATTTTCGAGCGTCTGCCCATGAGCCGTACCGATTAGCGTTACGCCGCGCTCGGCGATCGTGCGCGCCGCGCCGGCCTCCGCCTCGGTGCCGATCTCGTCGATCACGATGACCTCGGGCATGTGATTTTCGACCGCTTCGATCATCACGGCGTGCTGCAAAGTCGGGTCGGCAACTTGCATCCGACGCGCGAGGCCGATGCCCGGATGTGGGATATCGGAGTCGCCCGCAATCTCGTTGGAGGTGTCGACGATCACGACGCGCTTGCGATCTTCGGAGAGAATGCGCGCGCATTCGCGCAACATGGTCGTCTTCCCGACGCCCGGCCGTCCGAGCAGGCAGATCGACTTGCCGCTGCGCAGTACGTCGAGCAAGATATCGATCGTGCCGTAAACGGCGCGCCCGACGCGACACGTCAGACCGACGATCTTGCCTTGACGGTTTCGGATCGCGCTGATGCGGTGCAGCGTCTGCTCGATGCCGGCGCGGTTGTCGGCGCCGAACTGCGAGATGCGCGAGCACACGTGCCCGATGTCTTCGTTGGTAACCGGCGTCTCCGAGAGATAGCGAAAGTCGTTCGCAAAGCGCGCCTCGGGCGGACGGCCCAGGTCCAGAACGACTTCGATGATCTCTTCGAGGTTGGAGAGCCGGACGAGTGATTGCCGGATCGGTAGCGGGAAGATGTCGAGGAGCTGTGAGAGTTCCCAGCTCGGAGAAACGGATTGCGCTTTGACGGCCAACGCGGTTCCTCGCCTCCAGGTGAGTTTGTGGATAGTTACCCACAATCCGGGGCCGACCCTCCATATCTTGGGTCGGCCGGCCGTGGTGCTACTAGGGATGCCTCGAGCCGCTCTCGGCCCGGAAGGTCGCGCCGAGATGGACGCCGCGTCCAAAGTAGTGCCGGTAGAGGTAGAGCAGCGGATGCCAGCGCGAGACGTCGATATGCGATGGCGGCTCGACGATCCGCGGATGCGCGTGCACGCGAAGCACGCGCGCTTCGACCGCATACGCCTGTTCGCCGGCGAGCATACGCATCGTGACGACGCGAGCTTCGAATTGCAAGGGACATTCGGCGACGCGCGGCGGCTGGACGTCGATCGCACCGATCGGCGTCAGTCCGGCGGCTTCGAACTTGCGGCGCTCGGTACGAAACTGCGTACGCTTCTCCTCCGGTACCGGATCGCGTCCCGTCAACGGCGCAAGGCGTTCGACCGCCTCGAAGAGCTCGGGGTTCGGGAAGTTGATCGTCAATTCGGGACGTTCGAGCAGATTCGCCGCGGTCTGTCCGCTCGCGCCGATCCCGAGCAGGATCGTATAGCCGAGCGCCCATGATGACGACATCGGGGCGAGGTTGAACGTTCGATCCTCGTTCTGCGTGCAGAGCAGCGCGACCGGCGTGCCGTAGTAGAGAATTTTCGGATGAATCTCGACGGTGTCCAAGGTGTCCATACTTCGAGTCTACCGCCGCGAAGTTTCAGAGAGTGCTGAAACGTCGAATCACTCTTTGACGACGCGGATTTTGCGGAGCGCGTCGTCGTGCGGCCCTTGGATGCGCACGCCGGCCTTGAGCTCCAGGCGCAGATAATCGATCAGCTCCGGGGTGATCTCCTCGCCCGGCGAGAGCACGGGGATGCCCGGCGGGTACGGCGAGATCGTCTCGGCGCAGATGCGCCCGGCCGATTTACGAAAATCGACGAACTCCGTGTCGGCGAGAAACGCATCGCGAGGGAGCATGCGCATCGGCGGAATCGACGGCATGCGATACGTACCGCGTTTGAGCCGCTGCTCCAAAATACCCGACGGCGAATACATGTCGAGGGGACGATCCTCGCGCGCTAATTCTTCGAATGCGTAGATCAGGCGTTCGGCGGCATCTTCCGTCGTGCCGATCGTGAAGAGCGCGACGACGTTGAAGAGATCGGCGAGCTCGACTTGGATGTTGTAACGTCTGCGCAGAATCTCCGAGGCTTCGTAGCCGGTGTAGCCGAGCCCGGTCACGCGCACCGTCATCTTGGTCGGATCGAGATCGAAGACGCCTTCGCGCCCTTGAATCTCCTCGCCGAACGAATAGATGCCTTCGATCAGATTCAAGCGGCGGCGCGTCTCTTGCGCGAGTTCGATCGTTTTCGAGAGCAGCGCCGAGCCTTCGGTGGCCATCTGCATGCGCGCGACGTCGAGCGACGCGACCATCGGCAGATTGGGCGAGGTCGAAAGGAACATCTTCAGCACGGCTTTGAGCCGGTCGAGCCGCACGCGGTCGCCGATTTGATGCAACATCGCACATTGCGAAAATGCCGAGAGCATCTTGTGCGTCGAGTTGATCGAAAGATCGGCACCGACTTCGGTTGCCGAAAGCGGGAGCGCCGGGTGGAATTTGAAGTGCGGCCCCCACGCTTCGTCGACGAGGAGCAGTTTGCCGGCATCGTGCGTGATGCGCACGATCCGCTCCAAGTCGGCTGCCACGCCGTAGTACGTAGGCGAGACGAGATAGACGGCCTTGACGTCGGGGTTTTCCTGCAACGTGCGCGCGACGGT